>Ga0187782_10002530_pt1 | contig 13450 bp, 8 predicted proteins | sample 0715_SJ02_MP15_2_FD_132454 | JGI IMG/M metagenome (GOLD analysis project Ga0187782, IMG submission 132454) | Tropical peat soil microbial communities from peatlands in Department of Meta, Colombia - 0715_SJ02_MP15_20_MG | ecosystem: Environmental > Terrestrial > Soil > Wetlands > Peat | place...
CCTACCAGTTCAACGTCACGGACACCGTCGACTACGGGACCGCCAACTTCACAGTCACTCCCGCCGTTTCGATCTCTCCGGCCGCGGGGTACGTGGGTAGCCTGGCCACCCTGAACGGAACTGGGTTCGTCGCGGGCGGTACCGTCAGCATTACCTTCCACGGGAACGCGATATCGGGGTGCAATGCCGGTAGCAACCAGACCAACGACACGGGAGCTTTCTCCTGTAAGTTCACCATCCCTGCCCTGGTCGCGGGGAGCTACTCGGTCGTCGCCAATGACAGCGTCAACCAGAATTCCACGATTTTCACCATACTCGCTCCATCGACGACCCTCGTGCCGTCCGCCGGCCTGGTGGCATCGACCACGGACATCACTGGCATCGGATTCTCGGCCGGCAAGACGATCGTATTGACCTTCGGGTCGGACCGGATCTCGACATGTAGTGCCGGAACCCTGGTGGTCAATTCTAGCGGTGGTCTGAACTGCTCCTTTGAGGTTCCAGCACTCCCCCACGGGAGCTACCCCGTAGTGGCGAACGACTCCATCAATGCCGCCCCCGCGCAGACCTTCCAAATCGGCCCGCCCGTGCTGGACCTAACTGTCACGGCGGGTTGGGTCGGCAATCGCACGACCGCGGAAGGCTTCGGCTTCGCCCCGAACTCCCACGTAATGCTCACGTTCGCTTCCACCACCATCACCTCCTGCGTTTCGGGCAGCCGTTTGACCGACGCGTCGGGAGATTTTTCGTGCGAATTCGTCGTACCTGCTTCACCGAACGGCGCGCAAAACGTCGATGCGGATGACACGATCAACACGGCGGACGCGACATTCACCGTGAAACAGAATCTCGTGCTCAGCGAGTCTACCGGCGACTACGGAGACTCCGTCACGGTTACGGGCACGGGCTATCCCGCCTCGGTGCCGGCGGCCGTCACCTGGAACTCAACTTTCACTCTGTGCACGCATCTGAGTGGGGCCAATGGATCGTTCTCGTGCAGTTTCACGGTTCCAACGGCGGCCAACGGGGCCCATTCGGTGCGGGGTGCCGCGGGTGGGGTCTTCACGAGCCGGCCCTTCCAAGTGGTGCCCGTGCTATTCCTCAGCCGTTCCTCGGTCCAGGTCGACAATCTCGTCACAGCAAGTGGATATGGCTTCAACGCGACCGGATCGATCGCGGTCCGGTGGGACGAGTCCGCCACCCTGTGCTCTAGCATGCCTCCGGACGTGAACGGCGCGCTCAACTGCACGTTCGACGTGCCCGCCACCCCCGGGGGCGAACACAACGTCACCTACGATCAGAGCCTCTCCTCGCTCCACGCCGCGGCCGCCGCGAACGTCTCCGCCTCGATGACGGCCACGCCGGACTTCGGAGCGGACGGGAGCACCGTCGGTCTTTCCGGGACAGGCTTTGGAAACGGGACCCCCTACAGAACCTGCCTCGAGAAGAATTTGGTCGCCTGCCCCGTGGGTGGCCCGACGATTACAAGTCTGGAGAATGGCTCGCTACCGAGCACTGCGACCTTCACGGTCCCCCTAACCACCCCCGGAGGTGCCTACTTCCTCATCGCCTCTTGGGGCGGTGTGATCGCTACCGATACTTCGTTCACGGTCACTACCGCCTCCGTCGTCGCCACACCCGACACTGCGACCGTCGGGTCGTACGTCAATCTGACGGGGAGCGGGTACGCGGCCAGCACCGGATTCACCTACTGCATTCAACCCACCAGCAGCATTTGTCCGGCCGGGACGCCGACGGGTTTCACGTCCACGCCCACCGGCGATATCCCTTCGGGAGTCCCGGGGATTCCGGTACCTCCCGGGCCCGCCGGCACGTACTACCTCGATGTCTCCTACAGCGTACAGGCCCTGATCGCGGCCACCACGCTCCAGCTGATATCGAATCTCACCAGCAACTTGTTCCGAGCGCCGGTGGGGGCGGCGATCACGCTCACCGGAACCGGGTTCGAGGCCACCGAGGGATTCACCGTATCGATGGAGACGAACCTCGATGCCAACGTCACCCTCTGCACCGGTACGACGGACAGCGATGGCGGCTTTGCCTGCCGTGCGACGACCCCGCCCGCGTCGTGGGGTCCGGAGCCGGTGACCGCGACCGTGGGGGAAGGGATGCCAGCGAGCTTCCTCCTCACCGTCCTCGCCACGTTGTCCACGAACGACGCCATGGGGACGGTCGGCACGAGCTTGCAAGCGTCGGCGAGCGGATTCAATGCGACCACCGCCTATTCGATCGTTTGGGGATCGGGCCCCACGGTGTGCTCGGGCACCTCCAACGCCACAGGGAATTTCGGCTGCGATTTCGTCGTCCCGGCTTCCCCTGCGGGCGCCCACACACTCCGAGCCAACGCCGGGCTGAGCACGAATTCCACGGAGTTCTCCGTGGTTCCCTTCGCCTCCGCTTCTCCGGTGGGAGGCCCGATCGGATCGACCGCCCAGGTGGCGGGAAACGGTTTCGGAGCGAGCGACGCCTACTCCGTCGTGTGGAACGGCACCCTCCCCGTCTGCTCGGGGACGACCGATGCGGTGGGGAACCTCACCTGCCAGTTCAGCGTGCCGAACTCGCCCGGGGGATCGATTCCGATCCTGATCCAGCAGGGACTGAACTCGGCCAGCACTGCGTACTCCGTCATGCCCGCGCTCATCGTCTCGCCCCCGAGCGGGACGGTGGGCTCTCGGGCGTCGAGTACGGCGAGCGGGCTCATACCGGGTAGTGCGTACTCCCTGGATTGGAACAGTTCTCTGCCACTGTGCAGCGGCTCGGCCCCTGCCAGCGGCACGTACGTCTGTACTTTCACCGTCCCCGACGTGCCGGGAGGCTACTACAACCTGACCGCCACCTCGACCGGCACCTCGTACCCGGTTGAATTCCAAGTACTGCCGGCCGTGGGGAGCAAATCCCTAGTCGGCCCGGTGGGAAGCAGCGTGGGAGTCACGGGTGACGGGTTCGCCGCGAACACCGCCTTCTCGGTCAGCTGGAATTCAAGCGTGACGCTCTGCACGGGCACCTCGAACGTGTCGGGAGGGCTCAGTTGCTCGTTCCTCGTGCCGACCTCGCCCGGCGGCGACCATCTCTACAATGTCACCCAGGGGGCAACCACGGTCCAACAGTCGTTCCGGGTCACGTCCTCGATTGCGGTGAGCCCGGCCTCGGCGACCGTGGGATCCACGGTGACGGTGACTGGGACGGGATTCGCGGCGTTCTCCGCGTACAAAGTGCTCTGGAACGACACCCAGGTGCTCTGCTCCGGCAGTACGAACGTCAACGGTGCGTTCGCATGCGCCTTCCTCGTCCCATCTGTCGGTGCGGGAAGCTACACGATCACGGGCGTGCAGGGTACCTCGACCCCGGCGGTGACCATCTCCGTGACTGGCGGGAGCACCGGTTCCTCTCCGGCCCCGTTCCCGTGGTGGTACATCGTCATCATCGTGCTCGTGATCGTCGCGGCATTGGGTGCGGTACTGTTGCTGCGCCGCCGACGCCCCTCGCGGAGCCGCGAGCCCCCGAAACCCTGGGACGAATCCGGTCCGGAGGCAAAGACCGATTTCTCCGCGACCAGCCCGGTTCCGCTCCATGGAGTGCCGCCGAGCACGACGGTCGCGGCGGGTTCGGCCGGTGTCGCCGCGGCCATCCCGCTCGAAGAGGCCGAGGCGGCCGACGCCCAGACGCCCCCCGAGGACGTCGACGCACTGATCGATCGCCTCGAGCGCATCGCGGACCAAGTGTACAAGCGTAAGCCGTCCGAAGAGGCCGGCACGTCCGAGGACGCCGCGAAGTAGGCCAACGAATCGAGTCGTACGGCGCCCGACTTCCGAGGGGTTCGGGTCGGTCCCCGGAGCGCATATATCTCCGGGTGATACGCAGGGGGGGTTATGCCCGAGCCGGTCGTCGTGGGCCATGATGTGTGGAAAGTCTACGGCGAGGGCGAGACCGCCGTCTCGGCGCTCCGGGGGATCAACATCGAGATCGTTCGAGGCGAGATCGTGGCGGTCATGGGCCCGTCGGGATGCGGCAAGACGACGTTCCTGAACTGTTTCAGCGGGCTCGACGACATCACCCGAGGCGCGGTGACCGTCGAGGGAACGAACATCCACACGATGCCGGACGCGAAGAAGAGCGATTATCGCGCCCGACGCACCGGCTTCGTCTTTCAGTCGTACAACCTCCTCCCGATCCTTACCGCGGAAGAGAACGTGGAGATGCCGCTCTTGATCGCCGGCCGGTCAGCGGGGGAGGCCCGAAGCGACGCACGGGCGATCCTGACTCAGATGGGTCTCGGAGATCGCATGCAGCATCGACCTTCCGAACTCTCGGGCGGTCAGCAGCAGCGAGTGTCCCTCGCGCGCGCGCTTGTCGCCCATCCGGCAATCGTCTGGGCCGACGAACCGACCGGAAATCTCGACGCCGAAGGGTCCCACGAGGTCACCCGACTGCTCCGCGAGCTGAACCAGCGCTACCAACAGACCATGGTGGTTGTCACGCATGACGCCGACGTCGCCGCATCCTGCGACCGGACGTTGCGGATGCGGGACGGGCAATTGCTCGGCTGAGGGGTCGCTCTCGTGGCCGCGAGCTCTCTGATCGGGGGACTTCTCCTCATCCTCCTCGTCGTCGCCGCGGTAACGATCTTCCTCGCCTTTCGCCACCGGCTCGCGTTCCGCATTGCGATGCGAAACGTCCGGCGCGGCCGAGCCCGAACCGCGCTGCTCGTCGCAGGCTTGCTCGTCGGGACGGTCATCATCTCGGGGAGCCTCGTCGTCGGAGACACGGTCCAGCAGCTGACGTACCACTACACGTATCTCGGCGCGGGCTACGTCAACGAGGCGATCACCGGGACGGCTCCGACGGGCGGGATAACTTACTATCCGTACTCCGTGTACACGCAGACGGTCCAACAAACCGCGGGCAACGACCAGATCGCCGGGATCGCGCCCGAGATCGTCGCGGGGGCATCGATCTACGATCGAACAACCGGGATCCCAGATACCGCGCTCAATCTGATCGGAGTGAACGGCAACCAGAGTCAGGCGCTCGGCCCCTTCGTTGCCGACAACGGAACGACGCTCGAGGGCCCGTCGCCCGGCACGGTGTTGATCGACGACCAGCTGGCGGGAGCGCTCAACGCCAAAGCCGGCGACTCCGTCGTCGTTTTCGGCGCCACCTCACTACCGCTCACCATAGAGGCCGTCGTCCAGGACAATGTCCGGGGCGCGTACATCACGGGCGGGCTCAGCCCCGGGAACATCTTCGTGACCCTACCGACCGCGCAGGAGATCGAGAACGTCTCCGGTCAGATCAACTACATCGCGGTCACCAACACGGGAACTCAGGCCGAGGGGGCGGCGTCCTCGTCAGCCGTCGCGGCGTATCTCAACACCACTCTCGCGAGCGTGCTATCCGAGCACAGCCTGACGGTCTCGACCCCCCTCGCCAACGCCCTGGCCATCGCCTCGACCAGCGGCACGGACATCCTGACGATCTTCCTCGCGCTCGGGCTGTTCTCGATCCTCGCCGGCGCGATGCTGATCATCGGCATCTTCGTGATGCTCGCCGAGGAACGCAAGGGCGAGATGGGGATGTTGCGCGCGATCGGCATGCGACGCCGGGAGCTCGTGTACACCTACTACTTCGAAGGGGTGGCGTACTCGGCCGGCGCGGCGCTGGCCGGGACGTTTGCGGGGGTCGGCGTCGGCTACCTGTTGGTCTACCTGGCGGGGATCATCCTCTCCGCGGAGGGGATCCCCCAGGCGGCCCTCTTGCAATCGTTCTCCGTCACGACGGAGAGTTTGATCATTTCGTATGTCGTCGGATTCCTCCTGACGCTCGTGACCGTGGTGGCCGCGAGCGTCCGCGCAAGTCGACTCAACATCGTGCGCGCCATTCGCGATGTGCCGGAACCGCGGCCCCACGTCCGTACCTACACCTTCCTGGCCTATCTCGGCGGGATCCTCATCGTGGGAGGGCTGGCCGGCTACTTCGCGACCTACCAAGGGACCGGCAACATCTCCTACCCGATCATCTCGGGCGGGCTCGTGATCTTCGGGGCGGGCCTCGTGGCCGCCCGGTTCCTCAAGAACCGGTGGGTGTTCACGCTCACGGGCGCCGCCCTCGTGATCTGGAGCGGGATCGAGCCGCTGCACTCCTACCTGTTCGGTAGCGCCCACTCGAGCTCCATCTTCAACCTGTTCGTCGAGGGGATCCTCCTCGTCGGGGGGATGCTCATGGTCGTGCTGTTCAACGCGGATCTGCTCGCCCGGGGGATCGTCCGGCTGGGCGGTCGGCGGATCCAGTCGAGCCCGGTCGCCCGTATCGGCACCGAATACCCCGCTCGGCAGCCGAATCGAACGGCCGTGAGTCTGACGATCTTCGCCCTCGTGGTCTTCACGATGGTCGCCACCGCAAGCGCCGGCGCTACCCTGCAGGGGAGTCTCGACTCCACCTTGGTGACCGAGTCGGGAGGGTACACTTTCTATGGCTATTCGAACACGCCGATCCCCAGTATGTGGTCCGACATCTCCTCGAACACGACCCTCGCCCCGTTGTTCGTGAATGCCGTGCCCCTGATCCTCGGCCAGGCCAATGTCTATGTCCCCGGCTACTCCGGGAACCCCTACGCCGACAACCTGATCTCTCCCCCGACGAACGCCTCAGGCCCCGCCAACTTCTACGAGACGAACCGCTTCACGTTCCAGGCCACACTGCACGGGATGAGTGCGAACGCGACGTTCCACGAGCTGGCGACCAACTCCAGCGTCGCCCTCGTGGACCAGAGCTACGCGTACGTCGCGAACTCGTTCTCGACCAGCGCCGCGGCCCACCCCAAGCTCTACGTCGGCACGGTCATCCAGGTCTCGACCCTCGACGGAGCTCGCCCGATCTCCCTGACCGTCATCGGGATCCTGGCCGAAGCGCTCGTCACCGGAGTCTGGCTGAACCCCGTGGCGGCCGACGCGCTCGGGTACTCGAGCCAGAACGGCTACCTGCTCACGTCCGCCCCCGGCGTGTCGTCGACCTACGCTTCGCAGGAGGCGAAGAAGGCGTTCTTCCCTGAGGGATTGGTCCTCTTCGACATCCGGGACCTTGTGGCGACCTCGATCTCCACGACCCTCGGGTTCATCGGACTCCTCGAGATCCTCGTCGGCCTCGGTCTCGGAGTGGGGATCGTGGCGATGGGGATCTTCGCCCTGCGGGCCGTCGCCGAGCGACGTCGGGAGATCGGCATGCTCCGGGCCACCGGGTTCACCCAGCAGATGGTCCTGAAGTCGTTCGTCCTCGAATACTCCTTCGTGACCCTTCTCGGCATCGCCATCGGCGTCGGCCTCGGTCTCCTCGTGATCTTCAACATCACCCTCACTCCGGAGGCCCTCACCGCGGGGGTGCAGAACTTCACCGTGCCCTGGTTGACGATCGTTGAGATCGTGCTCATCGCCTACGCCCTGGTCCTGGTCGCGATCGCGGCGCCCTCCCTGCGGGCCGCCCGGATGCCCCCGGCCGAAGCGGTGCGCACGACGGAGTGAGGGGTCTCGCCGAATTCCCGTGGCGCCGCGCCCGAGAGATGCGTCGGCCTACCGAGAGGAGCGGCGCTTGGCGCGCGGCGAGCCTCCGTCCTCCCCGAAATACTTCCGCATCGGTTCCCAGTAGAACTCATACCAGCCCTGGTCGACGCCGTCGCGGAACTTGTCCGGGATCCCGACGTGGTCCACGATCAGTTGCGTTCCCTTGCCCTTCGGCCTTAGTTGAAGGCTCAGGATCGAGTAGTCGCCCTCGTCCCATTCGCTCGCGCGCCACGCTTGCACGATCCGCCGACCGGGCTCGAGGGCCAGGTTGTAGCCGGTGATGTAGGTGTCCCCCGCGTCGAACTTGGCCCCCTCCTTCCGGCTCATGTGCGCGCTCTGGCCCGTGATCCTCGAATGGCGTTCGCTGTCGAGGTAAGCATCGTAAACTTCCTTCGGCGGCGCGGTCAACTCGACTTCGTGGTGCACGGGTTTGCACATCGTGGTTCCTCCTTCGGGGGCGGGCCCTCAATTCCCCCAGCACCGGAACATACTTAACCATTTGGTTTAATATTGGTCCGGATGGCGCCGCGTTCCACCTCACTTGCTTCGTCGGCGGACGCGGTACTGGACCGGCTCTTCCACGCTCTCTCCGATGCGACGCGGCGGCGACTCTTGGCCCAGCTCACCGCGGGCCCCGCCAAAGTGACCGACCTTGCGCGACCGTTCCGGATGAGCCTCCCGGCGGTATCGAAGCACCTCAAGATCCTCGAAGCCGCCGGGCTCGTGTCCCGGTCGGTGGATGGTCGCGTCCATCGGATCACCCTCTCGGGCGAACCGCTGCGCCAGGTGGAGGTCTGGCTGGACCCCTACCGTGCCTATTGGGAGAGGACGTTCACCGCGCTGGGGGAGGACCTGACCCGCCACCCGCCGCCCGAATCCCTGAAATGAGGGGACCGACGCGGGCTACAGGTGGCTCGTCGACGCCGTGGGAGGGTCCGAGGACCGAGCCGCTGGGACCGAAGGGGGGGCGGCCATGGGCAGTGGCGTCCCTCCCGCGGGGAGCGGCGAGCGCGTGGTCCGGCGACGGAGCCAGAATCGGACGTCCTGATGGTACATGTTGCCGTAGGGACAAGCTCCGACGCATGTGCCGACCCCGCAGCACTTGGTGCTGCGATACTCGCCCTTCGTTCGGAAGGCGAGCGGCATGTCCACGAGGCCCACGGGGCACGACTTCGCGCAGTCGAACGTGGTGCAGGCCTGGCACACCTTGCGGTCCTTCACCTTGAGCGCGAAGAGGCTCACCTTCGCGAAGGGGATGCTGAAAGCGCCCCAGTGGCAAAGACCCGTGCTGGCGCAGTTGTACGTCCCCACGTAGGGAACGGACACGAACATCGCGAACCACAGACCGCCGAAGTAGAGCATGACCGGCAGTGGAAGGGTCGCAGTGTCGACCTCCCCGTTCGGGAGCGTGGCCGAGGGGAGCAGGTGCAGGATGCCGAGGATCGAGACCGCGAAGAGCGAGATCAGGGCCACGCTCGAGAGTACCAGGTACGCGGTCGAGAGCTGGCTTCCGAGGAAGTAGCGCCCCACGCGGGACGTTCGGTTGAACTCCCGCATCTCGTGCATCGTCGTGCCCTGGTAGACCAGCGCGGCGCCGCACATCACCGCGCAAAGGGCCTTGCGCCCGAACAGGACCGTGAGCACTGCCACCGCGGCGAACATGAGCAGGATCGCAAAGAACACGGTCGACTCGAACGGACCGCCCGCGCGTAGCCCGAAGCCCCACCCCAGCAGCGGAATGGTCTGGAGCGTCGGGGAGTTCGCGATCGGGGTCGACGAGGCAAGGCTCGGGATGTAGATCACCGCGAGCGCGTACACCCCCAGCATCAGGGCCATCCGCTGACGCAGCGGACGGTCCCGCGTCTCGCGCATCTTGAATACGACGAGCATGCCCATCGTGAACCCGAGGACGATCAGGAACCACGCCGAGGCGAGGATGGCGGCGGCGAACCACAGCGCGTTGTAGAACGCCTGACCGAGGACGTCGAGCGGGGTCCCCGAGTAGGGGACGAACGGGATGTATTGCAGGAACGCGGGGCCGGTGATGACGAGGTCGAGCAGCGCTCCGAGGAAGAACTCGGCGAGGAAAGTGAAGAGCAGGATCTGGAAGACCCAGAAGGGGTGCATGAGCCACGGCAGTCGCGTCTCCGACACGGACGGGGCGGGAGCCAGGACGGCCGTCAGAGCGACCAGAAGTTCCGCCACGACGCCCCCCGCGAGGACGAGGGACGAACCGTAGAGGAGCCAAGCGAACCAGCCGGCTCCGAGGATCGTGCCGGCGATTGACCAGCGCACGAGGAAACGCGAGAGGGAAGGCGTGAGCTGCTTCGTGCGGTAGACGAATTGCAGGGCCACCACGAACAGCGCGACGAAGGCGGACGAGCCGAGGAGCGCCGAGATGGGGGGCCAGCCGGACGCGGCGACGAGCGTTGGTGACAAGAGCACGAGAGCCGACTGACCGACGAGAAGCGTGCGAACCCGGGGATCCAGATCCGGTCGCCCGAAGACACCGGCCACGGCGATCTCCACGGATGCCGCGACCAGAAAGGCTGGGGCCGAGAGAACACTGACGCCGTTGGAAAACAGTCCACCGGAGCCCGCCACGAGAGCTCCCCCCGTGGCTGCCAGGTACGTCACTCCGAGCAGGAGGTCGACGACCAGGAGGAATCCCACCAGCACGAAGGTCTCGATGGGGCGTCCCTCCCGCCCGTGGATGCCGGCGAAGGCGCTGGCCGTGGCTCCCAGAACCGCGAGGAAGAGCAGCGACCCGCCGACCATCGCGCCCGACATCGCCAGAAGGACGACGACCAGGAGCGACGCCAACCCTCCGAGGATTCCGATGGCGCGAGCGGGCGACATCCACGCCCGGCCCGCGAGACGGCCCGCGAGGACAACGCCAACGGTCGCGAGGGCCACGGAAGCCGTGAGCAGGGCTATCGAGTCGTAGGCGTTCATGGTCGCTAGGTCCCGTCGACGGAAGAACCGTCAGAACTGGCCCGTTTCACCTCCGCTCTCAGCGCCCTCGGACGTTTCGAGGATCGACTTGCCGTTGTACGCGACCTGCTCCATCGCAAGTTGCGACGGGGCGACGACCGAGCCCGGAAGCTGGTCGAGACCGAGCGGCGCCGTGACGTAACCCCCATCGGACAAAACCCACCAGAGGAACGTCATTTCCCATTGGGCGGCCAGAAGAGTCAGCTTCGGACCGAACGCCCGGCCCAGGTCGTGGTAAACGACGAGGTAGGAGAGGTAGGAGAGGGGGTAGCTGTCGTTGCCGGGGGCGTTGAGCAGTGATGCGCCGGTCCAGTTCTCGATGGTCGAGGCACCGGCGTTGAACGCGCTCTCCGCCGCATTAGCTACGGCCGTAGCCGTGGGGGACACGAAGGTGCCTGCGAGGTCCTCCAGCGCCGCGATGCCGACTGGCGATTGTAGCGTTGTACCTGTGGCCACGTATCCAATGGCACCCGACTCGTTCGCGACACGGTTCACCGCGGCCACCGCGCTCCCCTCCCCGACGCCTGAGGGCCAGGGGACCTGGTTGCCCTGGCCAATCGACGCGTTCCATCGGGAGCTGGAGGCGGATAGAAAGCCGGTGAACGCATCGTTCAGAGGGGTAGGGTCGGAGCGATAGACGACCGAAATCGGGAGATTCGCCGGGAGATTCAACCCCGGGTTGAGCTGCGCAATGCTCGGATTGTTCCACTGGGTGATGGTGCCTTCGTAGATGGCCGCGAGTGTGGATCCGTTCAGTTGGATGGCCGCCGACACCCCCGGGACGTTGTACACAACCGAGACGGAGGTGAGACCAACGGGAATGACGAAGGTGGCGTTGGGCAACTGGGACAGATCCGACTTCGTCGGAGCCGAGGTCAGCACCGCAAACTGGGCCTGCCCCGAGGACAGTGCGCCCAGACCGGAGCTGGACGCGCTCGATGTGTAGGTGATCTCCACGCAGCTGCCGTAGGCTCCCACGAATCGCTCTGTGAGCTCGGTCCAAGAGGACGACACCAGCACTTCGGAGTCAGCGGAAAGGGTGCCCGTGAGCGCGACCCTTTGGCCTGCCTGCCCCGAACAGGCTTCCGGCCCGAAGAGGCCCGGGGGACCGTTGCCCGCAGGACTGAGATTCATCCACCCCGTGGCGGCGCCGATTCCCACGGAGATGAGGATGATCACGGCGACGATCGCCGCCACTTCGCCGATCGGAGCGCGGCGGCGCTCGGGAAGAGTCAAACCAGCGGCCTTCGCCTGTTCCTCGAACTCCACGGCGGGGTCGGCACCTTGGTCCACCGACTCGCCGCCCATGGAAAATGGCCAATTCTCCCCGATGACGGCAGTACAATTTGTCCGTCCGCGTATATAAACTCGCGATGACGAAAGCTCACGCTGCTGCCGCCCCCGCTCAGGTCACTATCAACTGGAGTGGGGGGCGAACTAGGGGGATTCCAACCTCCAGGTTCTGTATCTTATCGGGTCATGAAACCGTTCGTCGGTGGGCTATCGGACGGGCAAGCGACCACTAGATTCTGGATTCATTCGAGCGAGGATTCGGTAAAGTTAATATAAATACTAAAGCTACGTTCTTATCGGATAGAAATGCGCCTAGAGACCACCGTACACCGGAATGCGGGGGAGCGCCCGCCCCCTCGCTCGCTCGCGACCCCGGTTGCGAAGCCGAAGGGCCGACCGAGGCTCGACTATGAGTTCCGGGTCCGAACCGAAGGAGACGTCGACCGTCTTCGGCGGCGTGGTTTACCTGTCGTCCTCTTGAAGTCCGATTGGGTGACCGCGAACGGGTACCCCGAGAAGTTCCGGCCGCTCCTCTTCACGCACGAAGGCTTCCGTCCGCGCCTCGTCGAGTCACGATTCAGAGTCGTCCCGGTCCGGGACGCCGACGCGCTCCGGGCCCCGGGGTTCCCGGAGTTCGTCACCTTCTTACTCAAGGTCGATACGCTCGCGGCCCGGGCGGTCCTGACGAGGAACCGGGGTCGGTTCGATCCGAACGAGGTCTACCGTCGGGTCCGAAACGAGGGACTCGAACGCCTCGCGACGAAGGTCCGACTTCAGGACGTCGTCCCCGCCCTACCGGTGGTCGGTGTGCCTCTCCCGGCGGAAGACCTCGCGTACGTCGAGCGAAACAATCCGCCGCTCGCGTTGAGCCCGTGACCGAGCCCGAGATCCGAGTTGCCGATCAAATCCTTCGCCGCCACGCGATCCGATACGTCGTAGTCGGCGGTCAAGCGATTGGGAAGGACGTAACGACGACCTCGGACGTCGATGTCATGGTCACGACATCGGACTATCCTCGGGCGGTGGAAAGGCTGCGGGCCGATCCGGAGCTAGAGTATCGCGACGAGGATGGTGGCGTGGCCTACTTCTCGATTCGACCCCTCGGGGGAATTCACCTCGACGTCCTCGACGCGAAGGAGTTCGCTGGTTCGAAGACGGGCGAGGAGTTCTTCGATTTCGTCGTCAAGGACGGCTCGCGGGATCGGGGCGGGATCCGCTTCGCCAAACCCGAAGTCGTTTGGTACACGCGTTTGATGGTCCGCCGTTGGAAGACGTACTCCGAGAAGATCATGACGAACGTCCTCGACGGAATGGCGCCCGGCCATCTACGCGAGGTAGAGGCTATCGCGCGGCGATTCGGAACGGAAGACCTACTTCGGGAACGGATCGCGTACGTCCGGTCCGAGCTTCAGCGCCCCGATATCGAGCACGTTAATCGCGACGAGTAGCCGCCGACCGCGGGCTCGTCGCCGCGCCAGACGCAGGAATCGGCGTCGGATTGCCGTGACCCGCTAATGTTACAGAACCCAACCTCCACGATCCTAATCTACTGGGAGCTGGGGGGTCTTCGGGGCGCTAACTGCCTTGCA
>Ga0187782_10002531_pt1 | contig 13449 bp, 12 predicted proteins | sample 0715_SJ02_MP15_2_FD_132454 | JGI IMG/M metagenome (GOLD analysis project Ga0187782, IMG submission 132454) | Tropical peat soil microbial communities from peatlands in Department of Meta, Colombia - 0715_SJ02_MP15_20_MG | ecosystem: Environmental > Terrestrial > Soil > Wetlands > Peat | place...
ACTCAATCTCAACGACATTAAAGGTGTTGACGCGCCTTCCCTGGACGCCTGGACCACTGCCGCCGCACTCGCCGCCGTCACCGAATCCCTCGAGCTCATGGTCGCCGTCCGCCCAACCTTCCATCTCCCCGCGCTCCTCGCCAAGCAAGCCGCCAACATAGATCACATCAGCAACGGCCGTCTCTCACTCAATGTCGTCTCGTCCTGGTGGGCCGAAGAAGCCAAAAAATATGGCGTCCAATTCGACCAGCACGACGACCGCTATGCTCGGACCTCCGAATGGCTCGACGTCCTCGACGCCGCTTGGAAAAAAGATCACTTCTCCTTCTCTGGCCGATATTATTCCGTCACCGATTGCGTCCTCGAGCCCAAGCCCCTCACCAAGCCTCGCCCGCCCATCTATGCTGGCGGGGAATCCGAAGCCGCCAAGGAACTGATCTCGCAGAAATGCGACGCCTACGTCACCCACGGTGATCCGCCCGATCGCATCGCCCCCAAACTCCGCGACATGTCCGAGCGCCGCGAACGCAAGAATCTTCCACGGATGATTTACGGCGTCGCCGCTTACGCCATCGTCCGCGAAAGCGAACAGCAAGCTCAAGCTGAGCTCACCCGCGTCACCGACGTAAAACAAAACGCCGCTGGCTACCAGAATTACCAACAATGGCTCGCCGGCACGCAACTCGAGCAGCGCGTTTCCCTCGAAGATTATTCCGTCTCGAATCGTGGCCTGCGTTCAGGCCTGGTAGGTACACCCCAACAAGTCGCGGACCGTATCGGTGAATTCGAACAGGCGGGAGTAGATCTCTTGCTTCTTCAGTTCAGCCCACAATTGGAAGAAATGGAGCGCTTCTCTGACCTGGTCATTCGCCCCCGCCAGGCCACTATCGCCCGCGGTGCCTAGCCCCTGCCGCCTAGGTTGCCGCTTATCCGTTCGCCGCCCGGGTCATCCTTCCCGGCGCGCCCATCATCGGCGACGCCCCCTGCCGAGCGCCATGCCTTACCTGCGGCACCCCTTCGCAGTCCACAAATTTCGCTTCCGAGTAGAGGCCTTCTCCTAAACAGGACTTACATCGAAGCGTGAACACTCGGGGGCCGTTCTCACCATTGTGAATGCCGTCACTGCTCTTTGTTTCCGCCACCCGCTTCGCCACTCCCGCCGGCAAAGCGATCGGCTTTCTGCAATGAATACAGATAACTCCACGATATCGCTGAATCGGTTCGTGCACCATCATTGTCCTCGCTCAGGCTAGGCCATCCGACCAATTGAAGGAAGGCCAGAATACGCTCTTGCCTGCATGATGTCCACTCCAGCCGTCCGAATATCGCACAACAAAAAGGCGAGCCTCCATTGTTAAGGCCCGCGAGTGACTTTTCTCAGCTCCCAAGTCTCCCAGTTGTGGCAGCTATGGAACTCGTTTATACCCTTCGCCCTCGCTTTCCCGTGTCACTCTTTTCGACGATCCTTTTCGCACCCGCGTCCCTCAATCTCCTCCGTTCCAGTACCGCGGTACCGCCGATTGCCCGCACCGGCGTACTCCCAAAATGTTACTTTCACTCTACTGTCCCCGCCTCGCTCTCAACGCTATCTTTTTCCTGCATGGCGAATATCACACGAAGGATTTTGCACTATGACTGATTCTTTCAGCTTCCCTCTTCCCGATTCCGATTCCGACTCTAATTTTCCCCAGGATTTTCTTCCCTCTCCCGCACCTCTCGATTCACGTCGTGCAAACGAGACGCAACCCCACCCGCGTCCACCTGCAGCGGTCCCCATCGAACGCCGTCGACGACGCCGCGCCCTCATCTCGGCGCCTGTCCGCGTCCGCCGCTGCGATCTTACCGGCAGTGGACCCGACGTCGTCTCCACCACCATCGACGTCTCTCGCAACGGCCTCCTCTTCCTCACCTCGAATCCCTATTTCTTCCGCGACATGGAAGTCGCCGTTACCTTCCCCTATTGCAAAACACCCGGCCTCCCGCAGGCCGAACAAGAGGGCCGCGTCATTCGCGTCCTCGAAACCTCCGATAACCATTACACCGTTGCTGTCGCTCTCGGCGTCGGAGCCGGCGAAGATCTTGTCGATTCCTGCGGCCGCAAACTCGACAACGACGAGACGCGCCTTTCGTATGCCGCCACCGCCGCCCCCAAGAAGCCCCTCGTCCTCGCTGTTGACGCCGACACTGCCGCCCGTGACATGCTCAAAAACTTCCTCGTCAATGAAGGCTATGACGTCATCTCCGTCGGCACCGGCTCCGAAGCCCGCGAAATGCTCAAGACCTTCACTCCCGCTCTCCTTATCGCTGAAGTCGAAGGCGAGGACCTCCCCGGTTTTGATCTCTGCGCACACATCAAGACTACACATCATCTGAAGAGCATCCCCGTCCTTCTAACCACACGTTCTGGCAATCCCACCGATTACGCCAACGCTCACTCTCTCGGCGCCGTCGTGTGCATGTCAAAGCCGTACAAACTCGACCGCATGGGCCATGTCGTTCGCCTCCTTGTTCCGCCGCGCACTCTTATGGCGCCAAATCTCGCCGTTCCTCGCACCCCCGAATCCCTCCGTTCAAACTCCGCGGCCAACGCTACCAAGCCCCCCTCCCCGGCTGCCCCCGCCGCGCGCAGCTTCCGCTTTTTTCCGTTTCGTCCATAACCTAACTCAACGAGAGCCGCCATTCCTCATCTCTAACCTATTCCCGGACCCGCTTCCAGCGGCTCTCCCTTCTCTCCACTGTGGCTTTTTCTGCAGCGTCTTTCCTCTCGCTTGCCCGCCGGAGGAGGGTTCTCTGCGCCTCTGCGGTAAACGGTCCTGTTTTTCTCCGTGTTTTTCTCGGTGTCCTTCTCCGTGCTCTCCTGCGGTTCTCTGTGCCTGCCGGCAGGCAGGCGAAGGAGGGATCTCTGTGTTAAAGCCCTTTCTTTCTGCTTTTCAAGTTTCGTTTTTCGAATTCCGCCCCCTGTCCCTCCGTCCAGTATTAACGACGTGAGCGCACTTTCCTCTCCGTTTGCCTTACCATCCCACTCTTCCCGCTACAATTTTCTTGAGGACTTGACTCTTGCCCGATTCCCCATCCAATCCGCGCCCTGCTTCCCCCGACCTCTCCGCTCCAGCCCCTCCCCCTACCATCTCCTGCCCCAAATGCGGTATCCAGGTCCGCGACATCGCGCGCTTCTGCACCCGCTGCCACACCACGCTCCGCTATCAATGTCCATCGTGTTCGCATGAGCAGCGCCAGGGCGGCAGATGCGAAAAATGCGGTTTGGACTTTCTGAAATACATCTCTTCCGTCGTCACCGCCAAAAAATCCGAACCCGATCAATATCAGGACATGATTGACCGCCGCTCGGCCCTCCTCAAACACGTCTTCTCTTTTCCCTTCCTCCTCAGCCTCCCTTTCGTCCGCTGGTTCTTCGCCGCCAGCTCCCGCGACTCGAATCGCAAGCAGCGCTAGCTCCGGTAGATGCAGTGTCTCGCTGGCTCTTCGTGCTTTCGATGTCCCCTCGCCCACCCGGCATAGAAGCCAACCGCCTTCGCTCCTGGGTGCGGGTTCTGCATCTCCGCTTTTTCTTCAACTCTGTCTCTGCGTCCTCTGCGTCTCTGCGGCAAACGCTTCTTGCCCATTCCCTTCTCTACTTTTCTCCACGCCTTTCTCTGTGCCTGCCTGCCGAAGGCGGGTCCTGTGTGTTAAAGCTTTTGCCTTTGCTTCTGGTTCTTGGAATCCCGCCTCTTCCTCTTCAACCTCGAAAATACTTCCCCGGTGGAAACAGCCCCGCCCTCAAACATTCCCTTCCCACCGCCTTCTTCACCTCGCTCATCCAGTAGTCGAATGTCCCCGGCGCCACTCCCACGAGCGCAATTGCCCGCCGGTACTCCACCCCCTCCAGGTAATAAACCTCGAATACTTTCAGTCTCCCCTTCCACTCCGGGCGCCGCAGCGTCTGCCTCCCGAGCCGTTCAAAATCCGCCACGTACTCCGACGCCCGCGCCCGCGATGGCTTCCAGTGATACCCCGGCGATGGCCCATCGATCGACATCGCCCGCACCTGTCCAATCGCCTCTCCGAGCCAATCCCGCAGGCCGCAATATCGCGCGTGACACACCTCAAATATTTCCGCCGCCTTCATCGGGAAGCTCCTCTCCTTCATGAAAAAGACACTCCTGTCTGTCGAGGCCGAGGCCCTCACCTGCACTGGGCGCAGCCCAACCACGTTTGTGCGTTTCGTCCATCTAAGCGCCGTAGGCCCGGCAGAAGTTACCCAGCCGGCCAGGGCTGGGTACGGAACGCGATTTTGTTTCCAAGCACCTTAGCTGCGACACACTCGTCACTCTCAATGCCTTGGCCCAGGCGAGTCGCGGCCGCGATTCCCCTAATTCTTCAGCTTCGCCTTCGGCATCCCCTCCACCCACCCCGTCACATCAAACGTCTCATCCACCCGCGCGATCTCCTCCTCCACCGCTTCGAGGCACGTCCGGAAACATTCCCTCCAGCCCGCCATGTACCCGTTCGCGTACTCTTCCGCCAGTCGCACCCGCTCCCGGTGCGTCCGCTGCATCTCAAACACCTGTGCCTGCTCCATCCTTGGCGCGCAAAGTGCAATTCTCAGCCGGTAACTGAACTCCCTCAGTCCGCGCACCACCCAATTGAGAGGCGCCGGGTAATAAACTCCGATCCGTCGCTTCGGCTCATACCACGCCATCTGCCAACCCCGCGGCGCCGCTCCTCCATGCCCCACTTCTCTTCGCAATCCGGCAAAAAGTTTCATAGCTTTCTCGCTTCCGGGCCTGTGCCCACCGCAAGCTCGCGCCCCACCGCGTCCTCCAGTTCGACTCCCTACGGCTCGTGGCGCTGCCGCGTTTCATAGAAAAATTGTTCTTGTTGATTCCTTAGTCTGTTTCGTGGTGGGTTTGCCCGGTCTTCTATTTCATCCGGTCCGGAGGGATTTGCGTTTTCTTGGCTCTGCTTCTGCGCCTCGTTGCAAATCGTGGCGGTCAGTTCCTTATGCTGATTCATGCCCCTCAACACTCCCCACAATACGGAATCCTCACCCGTTCATATCCGCCTCTAGCTAGCTCCGAAATCATCAATCTCTCCGCGATCCATACCGGCCGCCGGCACCAACAAAACCCGCACACCGGCTGCCCCCGACAGTTCGTGTAACGCCCTCCTTCTCTCGCTTGCCGCTCCTTTCTGGCAAACCGCGCCCGTGACCTCGCCGCCTGCTCCCTCACAAGATTGCGGGGATATGCCCTCCATCGCCGCATGTAAGCCCGGTTGTACCGGCGAACCGTCTCCCTCCTCAGCTCCGTCCGGCTCCGAGCCACAATTCCGTCCTTTGGAACGCGCCTTCCCTTCATATCCGCCTCCCTGCCGCCGCCCGGGGCCTACAAATTCGTGTTCGCGCAACTCACGCCTACTTTCTTCTACTCGCCTCCTCCGGTCTTCTCCCTATCCACTCGTCGGCAGCTGCGCACACCCCTGTCTTTGCTTGCGGCTCTCCCCCTCCGCAGATCAGCAACACCCGTTACCTGCGCCTCTTTGTCGGGTACTGCTACGTGAGTACTATAGCGTTAAGTATTCTGTATGTTACTATACCCCCCCTCTGCACCTGGCTCTTTTCGGGGGATCAAGAGCCAGGGAGGCTCAATCGTGCGTTCTGACCAGCCGTCGTTTGAGTTCCTGGTAACATCTTCCGAAACTTCTTTGGAATCCTTTGAGCTCGCCCGCTTGAATGCAATCGCCAACCTCCGCAAGGAGCTGCGCCAAATCGTGGACGAATGGATCGAGGCGGAAGTGCAAGCCCGCATCGCCCGCTGGATCCTTGAGCGCCGCCGCCCCGAATCGGAGCCCTCATCCGCCCTTTCCCCTTCTCCCGCGCAATCGGAGACCATCTCCCCTTCGACCCTTCCTCCAGACGCCCGCCCGAAGCTTCAGCAAGTCGGAGAGGCCCCAGGCTCTCGTCCGGATACCGCCGCAGCCGCTCTCAAGTCGCTCGAGTTAGCCGTGCGCAGGAGCGCCGACCGCAACTCGCTGCCGGCCCTTGTGCCCATGATCGCTTGTCGCCGCGAGGAGGGCGCGTGCCGCATGCTTTCGCCAATACCGCTTCAGGATGCAAAGCCGCACCCCGCATTTCAAAAATATCCCCCATTTCGCCAACGTGTGGCCGCAGCGTCCTAGAAAAGGCACTTGGCAAGGAAGAGGTGCCTTCCGGACCTTTCTGTTCTCGTCTCCCGCTGTAAACCTTTTCCATGGCCGCCATCTTCTGGCTTCTCTCGCTTGGGGTCGTATTTCACCGGGCTACTTTTCCTCACCTCCGTGTCACCCCGCGCCAAGTGCTGCATTTCTCGCCCAAATCTCTCTTTTTGCCATAACGAAGCTTGCCCCTAGTATCGTTTGCAGCCCGTTTGGTCCACTTCTTGCCCTCAGTCCTGCCGGGCCTTCCCAGTTCCTCCCCGAACTCTTCCCCTTCAAGAGATCTCCAAATCCGGCCCCCATCAAAACCCGCCGAGACTTCCGCGTCTCTTTCGTCCCGTCCCGCAACAGCTTCGGTCCCTTCCCAAGGTCTCCGTGATCTCCATCCATCTCCCGAGCCCCAATCGCCTCGGACACGAGCATCCACCTCCTCCACGTCCGTCCGCCCTCCCTCCCCTTTCCCGTCTTTCTGTTAGCACCATCCGTGGCCGCGTTCCCCCCACCGCAGCTCCTTATCTCCCAGTCTCTTCTCACGCCACTCGCGGAACAGAGCTATTCATTCGAGAAGGTGGACGAAAGGGGCGGGCATGAGGCGGTAGATCAATTTTTGGAAGGCTGCTGGAGGGGGAGGGCGAGCGGGGCCGAGTGGAAGCGCAGACGAGCGTGGCGATGTTCGCGAAGTGCATCGGCGACGGGGGAAAGGGGCGTCATGGGAGGAGCGCCTTGCTCGCGGGCGTGCGGTGGGAGCGATGGATGCAAGCCCGGACTATTTTCACAATTTCGGGCCAGCAACAAAGCACAGTGCATTCGTCGGTGACGCAAGGCGGAAGGCGGCGATCTGAGAAAGTCTCGGGGCCATGAACTTCTTGAACGGTTTCGATTCGATCGCGACGCTGGAGACAGCGGGCAGCATTTCTGTTCTGCGACAAGATCGAGGCGCCGGGCCCCGGAGGCGACGAACAGCATATGCGACAACGAGAAATGTTTCTGCGAGGAGGACCTGTACGCTTGGGCATTGGCTGATTGAAAACGCGGCGAGGTGCGGAGGCTTGCCGCGTGAAATCGCCTGATAAAATCGATGCAGAATGAAGGTTCGGCGCGCACGGGGGCTTGGTCAGGCGCGGCTGAAAAGTTTTCCGATAGCGCGCGCGAGGGGAGGTCCAATGGTGGACCCGGGGCTGTACAGAAAACTTTATCGAATTTTGAGTTGGTCGAGCCTCGCGGGGCTGGTGATCACGATCGGGCTTGTGCTGCACAAGTCGGCGGCGCCGGAAGTCGCGACCGATCCCGCTGCGGCGGCGCGCGCCGAAAAGAAATTTCAAGCCGCGGAGCAATCGCGAGCTGCGGGACAACCGAGCCAAGTGCAACTCGACGGCACGGAATTGAATTCGTATCTCGCGCAAAATCTCGAGCTCGACGGGCAGGCCCCGGGCAGCGCGGACGGAAGCGCTGCACCACTCGCAGCGCGCACGGCGGGAGGTTCTGCGGCGTCGAACGGGTCGCCTGCGAACCGCGCGGCGACGGGAGAAGGCGAAGGAAATGAGAAACCTACGCTCGACGAGGTGCAAGCGGCAGTTAAGGATGTCAAGGTGAATATGTACGGAGACGTGGTGACGGCGTACGTGGTTTTCGACTTCCACGGTAAGGACGTGTCGCTCGAATTGAATGGCCATCTCCGAGCGGAGAACGGCTATTTGCGGTTTGTGCCGATCAGCGGCAAGCTGGGTTCGCTGCCTTTGCCCCAGTCCACGCTGGATTCTGCGGTCGAAAAAATGCTGACGTCGCCCGAGAATCGGGAGAAACTGCGGCTGCCTGATGAGGTGAGCGACATCCAGATTGTGGATGGGCACGCCGTCATCAGCTATAAGGGCGAGGCGACTCCGAATAATTGAGATTCCTGGGTTGAGCTTTGGCCTCCGCTTGATCCCTGTGCCAATTGAACATCCCTCCAGACTTGAAAGTCGCGTGATTCGATCCTTGTGATTCGTGCCTCGTCGGAGCGGAAGGAGCGAGGGGGCATGTCTACGTTCCGATCCGTTAGACATCCCTGTCGTTTCGCCAAGAAGCGGCCAGAGGTGGAAATTGGGAAAGCCGTTCTTGTTGCGATTAGAAATTGGTGATGTTGTTGGGTTGGAGGCAGTTAGTTGAAATTTTGAATAGGCGACTGTTGCGATTAGCCTCCTTCGCCCTTGATCCGGCTTCGGCCCCCAGGGCCGCACGGGCGGCTGCGGACCGGCGACAATTTCAGGGCGCCCGGTGAAGTGCCAGCTGCCGGTGGGCAAACATGACACAGAGGGAGAAGCCGAGGACACAGAGGAACCAGAGCAGCAGGGATTAAGGCCGGGATGTATGCCAGCGCTTCCGGCCGGAAGAGACCCGAGGTCTGGAATTGGCTCATGTGTGACGATTAGAATTTCAGAGGTCCCGTCTTTTGAAAGAGTTACGAAAAATTCTAATAACGGGATGTGACGATTAGCCTCCTTCGCCTGAAGAACGGCTACGGCGGCCAGGGGAAGGCAGTGGCTGGCGGCCCTTCCTGGGTCAAGTCGGGGTAGAAACGACGCAATCTGATGTTCGTGCAAAAATGTTCGATTAGAAATCATGTCGCGCCTTTGTTTTGAATAAGTTGCGGCGATTTCTAATCGTTATCATGTTCGATTAGAAACGATCAAATGGGGGATGAGGGACGAGCGGCGAAGGGCAAGGCGTCGGAATGTTATATGGCCTTGCGGCGGGGGCACCCCGATAGGCCCAGCCATCGGAGTGAAGGTAGGGCGTTTGGGCCGCGTCTTTTTGTCACCGTTTAAACGGTGACCCCCTGATGAGTCGGGAGAGGAGAGGTCCTTCGATCGCGTTGCTCTCTCAGGATGCCGATCCTGGTCCCGCGAGACCATCCGGGACGCAAAATGCGCGTGGGATCGGCAGTTCCAATTCGGGAATAACCCGATCTCCCCGTGTAAGGTCCCTTCGCCATGCATGATTCGACAAATCCCCAAAGTTACTATCTCAGAAAGGAACGTCGGGGTCAATGGTACGCGGGTATCAATTTGGGGAGGGGTACGGCGCCTGTTGAAAGTTAAAGGTTAAGAGTTAAAAGTTGAAGGTCAAAATCCCCGCCCTTGTGAACCCGACAAGGATGGGGCACCCGCAAATTCCTGAAGAGCTGACATCAGAGGATTGGTCAACCAGTACGTCAAGAAAGAGATACACTAGGCCCGCTGGAGCGCCAATGAGAGTCAACATGGTCCCGATCCGCGTCAGTTCCATGCTTTTGCTGGCAAGCATACTGATCCTGGCGGGTGGATCGGGCGCACGTTCCCGATCCCAGCAAAAAGTTGTTTGGTCCGAGCAGGAAAAGCCAATCCTGGAGAAGATCCGCATGCTGCGAAAGCTCCCGGAGGAGGAGCGGGCGCGCACGACAAAAGGGCTCGCGCTGCAAATTCGCGAGCTTTCGCCGGGAATGAATAAAGTTCGGCTCGCGTATAGTCTCGCCAGTCTTTCCACGGAAGGTGATTTAGGGCGGGATACGGTCCAGGAAGTCGCGACCACGCTGGCCGTGGCGTTGAAGGAGCACCCGCTTCTCGCAACTCCTAAAGGGCCGCCCGCGCCCTACGTGGAGCTGGCGTCGCTAGTGCGGTACGAGCAAGCGAACGCCACGCTCGATGATCCTCAATACACCGCGGCCGCCGCACAATTGGGGACGGACGATCTGCGCAGGCAGCAAGCCGATTTCACGTTGAGGGATTTGGACGGCAAGTCGTGGACCTTGCGTGAGGTTCGAGGAAAAGTGGTCTTAGTAAATTTCTGGGCAACCTGGTGCCCTCCGTGCCGCAGTGAGATGCCCGACCTGAACGCACTTTACCAAGAGTTCAAAGACAGGGGATTTCTCGTGCTGGCTATCTCCGACGAGGACGTGGACAAAGTCAGGCCTTACATCGCGGAGTATCGCTACACATACCCGATCCTTCTTGATCCGGGGCGAAAAGTGAATGAAGCTTTCAACATTGAGGGGATTCCGAAAAGCTTCGTGTTTGACCGCGAGGGAAAACTCGTAGCACAGGCCATTGATATGCGAACGCGGCGCCAGTTTCTGCAAATGTTGTCGCAAGCGGGGCTACCTTGACCCCATAGCTTTGCGAACGATGCATGCGGAAGGGACCGTCGCCAACTAAAAACGTATAAGTTAGAGTCAAAATCCGCACCCTTTGAAAAGCGCAAAGAGTGCGGCACCCAACTTCGTCGGAAAACACCAACGTCTAAACCGAGAGGAACCGGTGAGCCGCGGCGTTAACAACCGCCGTGGTGTCATTCACGCCCGAGAGCCGTCAATTGTGGGATCTACCGACAGCAAAGTCTGTGCCACCCGCCCGTCATTGTGCGGAGAGGAAGGCGAAGAGGGCGGAGTGGGAGGGGGCGGGCTGGTCAGTGGAGAAGACGTGGGAGGCGTGGGGGATTCTGATGAGCTGGGAGCCTCGGATTCGATTACTTATGACGTCGGCGTTGGCGGGGGGGATGAGCTGGTCGGATTCGCCGTGGAGGATGAGGGTGGGAGCGGAAATTTGCGGGAGGCGGCTGTAGCACTCCCAGGCCATGATGGCCTGCAACTGGGCCATGAAGCCGGCGGGGTCGGGCCACCACTGGCGGCGGATGGCCATGTCTTCAGCGATGCGCTCGGGCGGAGTGGCGGAGTGGTAGATGAAGGGGTTGAGGGCGCGGCCGTACTCGTCGGGATCGTCAGCGCGCTTCGCGAGGACGTCGAGGACGCGCTGCTCGGCGCGGACGGCGGTGGGGCCGCCGGCGTAGCTGCAGCCGAGGACGAGCGAGCGGACTCGCGCGGGATACTGGAGGGCGAATTCCTGGGCGATCATGCCGCCCATGGAGACGCCGAAGATGTGGGCGCGAGGGACATGCGCTTCGTCGAGGACGGCGAGGGCGTCGGAGGCCATGAGCGCGATGGAGTAGGGGCCGGGCGGGACGTCGCTGCGGCCGACGCCGCGGTTGTCGAGGGCGATGGTGCGATAGCGGGCGGAAAGGACGGGGCGAGTGCGGAACCACATGTCGGAGGTCCAGCCGAGGCCCATGATGAGGAGGATGGGGTCGCCCGAGCCGAGGGAGTCCCAGTAGATTTTGGCGCCGGCGTTTTGAGTGAAGGGCATGTGAATGGATACCCACCCTTTGTCCGCTACGCCGGACAAAGAATGGGCCACCCCGGCAAGATACAGGAAGACGGGAAAAGATGATAGGGACTATCAGGTTACAAAATCCCCACCCTCGTCCGCCGCGGCGGACAAAAGGTGGGCACCCGCAAAGGATTTAACACAGAGGACACGGAGAAAAGCATTGCGAACAACCGGAAAGGCAAGGCCGTTTACCGCAGAGACGCAGAGGGCACAGAGAAAGGTGGAAGAAAAGAAGAGAAAGCGAACGGGGCGACCCACTTCCTAGATTGCAGTGTTACTTGGAATTCACAGGTCGCACGTAGCGAAAACAAAGCGGGAGCAAGCTCCCGCACTCCACATAGGCCGTGCCTGGGTTGACGGGTGACCCAAGCCCACCGAACCTCCACAATAATTCACATTCGATGCTTCCCTTCCCGGCGAGAGCGCGTCTAATGCTCAGGTTAGATGGTTACCCAACGGACAGAACGGCTGGAGCTGCTGCAAGGGACGCTCGACCTGCTGATCCTGCGGACGCTGATTTTCGGGCCGCAGCACGGGCAAGGGATCGCGCGGGCGATCCAGCAGACGTCGGGGGAGGAGCTGCTGGTCGAGCACGGGGCGCTGTATCCGGCGCTGCAGCGGCTCGAGGAGCGCGGGTGGATTTCGGCGAAGTGGGGGACGTCGTCAAACAACCGCAAGGCGAGGTTTTATGCGCTGACGGCGGCGGGGCGCAGGCAGCTAGCGAGAGAGACGACGAAGTGGAACCGGCTGGCGGCGGCCATCGGGCGGATTCTGCGGCCGGAGAGGGCGGAGGGGTGAAGCCATGCGGGAGCGCAAACGCAAGATGGAAGATTTCACCTCGGAGATTGAAGCGCACTTGCAGATCGAGGCCGAGCGGCTCGAGGAACAGGGGATGAGCGCCGAGGAGGCGCGAGCGGCGGCGCGACGGAATTTCGGAAATGTGACGCGGGCGCGCGAGAGTTATTACGAAGCGGGACGCGCGATGTGGTGGGACCATCTGTGGCAGGACGCGCGGTACGGCGTGCGGATGCTGCGGAAAGCGCCGGGATTTGCGGCGATTGCGATTTTGACGATGGCGCTCGGGATTGGAGCGACGACGGCGATGTTCAGCGTGGTGGACGCGACGCTGCTGCATCCGCTGCCCTACAAGCATCCGGAAGAATTGGTGAGCATCATTGACGATCTGCCGGGCGTGGGCGCGGAGGACGTGGGGATTTCGGTGCCGGAGGAGCGCGACTTCGAGCGGTCGGGGATTTTCGAGTATGTGGCGCTGATGGGCGGGGGCGGGTCGGTGAATCTAACGGGAGCGTCGCAGCCGACGCGGGCGAGTTTTTTGGGCGAATCGCCGAATTATTTTGAGCTGCTGGGCGTGAAGGCGGAGCTGGGGCGGACATTCAACGCGGAGGATCGCACGCCGGGATTTACGCTCGAGGTGATGATCAGCGATGGATTATGGTCGCGAGCGTTTGGGCGGGACCCGCAGATTTTGGGCAAGAGTTTGCGGCTGGACAACGATTTGTACAGCGTCGTGGGCGTGATGCCAGCGGGATATCACGATCCGGGGAAAGCGGTCGAGGAACGGAATGTGGAAGTATGGGCGGCGGCAAATTTTGACGGGCCGCCCGCGCCGCCGCCGTTGCGGAAATCGAGATTTCTCCCGGAAACGATTGCGCGAATCAAGAGCGGGCTGACGCTGGCGCAGGCGCAAAGCCGGGTGGATGCGCTGGTGGCGTCGCTGCAGGAGCAATACCCGGACGATTATCCGAAGCAGAACGCGTGGCGAGTGAGGCTGGTGCCGCTGAAGGAGAAGCTGGTCGGAAATGTGCGCGAATCGCTGATTCTGCTGCTGGGAGCGGTGGGTCTGGTGCTGCTGATTGGGTGCGTGAACGTGGCGAACCTGTTGCTGGCGCGGTCGAGCGCGCGAGGGCGGGAGATGGCCGTGCGTCAGGCGCTGGGAGCGGCGCGGGGACGGCTGATCGCGCAGTTGCTGACGGAGAGCACGATCCTTTCGATGGCGGGTGGAATCGCCGGGCTGGGGATTCTGTTTTTCACGAAAGGGTACCTGCTGAGATTCCTG
>Ga0187782_10002532_pt1 | contig 13445 bp, 10 predicted proteins | sample 0715_SJ02_MP15_2_FD_132454 | JGI IMG/M metagenome (GOLD analysis project Ga0187782, IMG submission 132454) | Tropical peat soil microbial communities from peatlands in Department of Meta, Colombia - 0715_SJ02_MP15_20_MG | ecosystem: Environmental > Terrestrial > Soil > Wetlands > Peat | place...
CTCCGGTACGGAAATCTCCCCCATCTCGGTCCTGTACGTGGATGACGAGCCCGATCTGCTGGAAATCGGGAAACTGTTCCTGGAAGACATGGGGGATTTCCGGGTGACTACCGAAGAGTCGGCGCACAACGCCCTCGCACGCCTTGAAAAGACTGCCTGCGACGCAATTGTATCGGACTACCAGATGCCGGAGATGGACGGGTTGTCCTTTCTCAAACAGGTACGGGCGCATTATCCCGACCTCCCCTTTATCCTCTTTACCGGGAGGGGTAGGGAAGAGGTCGCAATCGAGGCGATCAATAACGGTGCCGATTTCTACCTCCAGAAGGGGGGAGATCCGACATCGCAGTTTTCCGAGCTCGCCCACAAGATCCGGCAGGCCGTGCGCCGGCGCACTGCCGAACGTGCCCTTGCCGAGAACCGGGATTATCTCGACGGTATCTTCTCCTCGGTCAGGGCAGGTATTCTCGTGATCGATGCAGCAACGCACCGAATCCTGGATGTCAACCCGGCAGCTGCTGAAATGATCGGGGCCTCCCGGGAGGAGATCACCGGGAACCCGTGCCACCGGTATGTCTGCCCCGCCCTGGAGGGAAAATGCCCGATCACCGATCTCCGGCAGTCCATGGATAACTCCGAGAAGATCCTCGTCACGGCGGCCGGCGCGCAGGTCCCGATCATCAAGTATGTGACAACGGTTATGCTTGCGGGAAGGCCTGTCCTCCTGGAGACATTTATCGACAATACGGAGCGAAAGCAGGCCGAGCAAAATCTCCGTGCTGCGTATGCCGAACTTGCGGCAAACGAGCAGATCCTCAAACATGATCATGAGGCGCTCGTCAAGAGCGAGCGGAACCTGCAGGAGACCGTGCAACAGTTCAGGACCCTGTTCGATGCAGCAAACGATGCAATTTTCGTAGTGTATGAGGGCCGGTTTATCCAGTGTAACGCAAGGACAAAGGTGGTTTTTGGCTGTACCGATTTCTCCGAGATCCTCGAACACTCACCGGACGAATTTTCGCCCGAGTTCCAGCCTGATGGGACGCGGTCCGCGGAGAGGGTAAGGGAAAACGATCGGGCCGCGCTCGCGGGAATACCGCTTTTTTTTGAATGGGTACACCTGCGGCGCGACGGGACGCCCTTTTATGCCGAGGTGTCGCTCAATGCCATCGAGATTGGCGGAAAGGTGTGCATCCAGTCGATCGTGCGGGATATCACGGACCGCAAGAGGGCAGAACAGGTTGCTGCTCTTGCCAGCCGGAAACTCTTCATGATGAACGAGTTTACCCGGCACGAGATCACCAACACCATTACCGGGCTTTTGGGGCTGGTGGAAATGGCATACGGGATGCCTGCCGGTGAGGGCCGGGACCAGATCAACCGGGAGATCAAGGGTCTTATCATAGACATCCAGAGGCAGGTGGCTTTTACCAAGGAATACCAGGAGGTCGGGGTCAAGGAGCCGCGCTGGCAGCCGGTGGAGCTGATGATTCCCTCTGCCTCCCGGCCGCCCATCCGGGTCTCGCCTGCTGTCCGCGATCTCGAGATCTATGCCGATCCGCTGGTTGCCAAGATCTTTACCTACCTTGCCGAGAACGTGGTACGCCATGGGGAAAGGGCAACCGGGATCGGGATTGCTGCAGAGCAGAGCGGGCCCTGCCTGAAGATCCTCTTCTCCGATAACGGCAAAGGCGTACCTGACGAGATGAAGGTCGCGATTTTTGAGAAGAAGATCGGCGAACGCAAAGGGATGGGTCTCTTTTTGGTCCGGGAGATCCTTGCGATCACGGGGATCTCGATCACCGAGACCGGGACGTTTGGCGAGGGGGCCCGGTTTGAGATCCTGGTGCCGGAGGGAGGGTTCCGGTTCGGGAAGACCGGGGGGGCTGTGCCGGCCTATGGGGAAACGATCCCCGGGGTCAGGGCAGAATCCGAAGAGCCGCAGTGAGAAAGAAGGGGTCGGGGGATCCCCTCCAGGATTTTTGCCGCCCCCTTCCCCCTCCAACTTTTTTTCAGCCCGGACACCCCATCCCCTCCCTTTTCGAAAATGGTGGGGTGCATCTCCTCCGGCCCCCAGTCTCTGAAGGTGCGCTTCGCGTGGAGTCTCCGGCGTGACAGGGGGTGACCCCTTCTATCCGGCACAAAGGGTGGGGGTATCCTCCCATGAAAAAAGGGAGGGGTATCCCCCGGGCTGCAAAAAAAAAGATCACCCCTACCCCCCCCTTCCATATTTTTTCTTGAGCCGGACCCCCCGGACTCCACAAAAAGGGGGAGGGGGTACTCATGTGGTTATGGGGGTACCCCCTGGGGATCAAATGCGGGGGTCACCGGATCCGGTACTGGTGAGCGTCCGGGAACGTATCTCGTCCCGGGCCGTACCTCTCGAATCCTCATGATCTGGTTACACGAGAGTGGCCTGCGTGCCTGAGAACGAGCCGTTTACCCAATGGGGATTCCTAGAGAAGAACGATGTCTTCAATGATGATAAAAAAGAACAGTTGCGGCCCCGATTATTTCGGGGTTGCCTCAATCACCAGGCCAAAGGTACTGGCAGCGGACGATGCTCCCTCCCAGGGGCGCATGTAGACTGCATTGAATGTGTAGGTGCCCGGCCCGTCAGGAGCAAGAAGCCACTCATGGTACCCGCCGGCCCCGATCAGGGTGGTGTTCGGTGCAACGTAGGTATCCGAGACTATCGTAAGGCCTTTTGAAACCGAAGCATTCCACGAGTACCCGGTGGTCGGATTCTCCGCAAGGGTAACAAGTACCCGGTTGCTGGCCGGGATGGTCAGGATATCGCCGTTCGATGAACTGTTCACCGGTATCGTGGTTACCGAATTGCCGGTAGCAGAGGGTGTTGTTGTCATGGCAGCGGAAAGGGTGGATGTGGTCGGAACGGGCGTTGCGGCGGGGACGGTAGTTACCGGTATCATCGGAGTCGATACCACGGTTGCCGGGGTGGATGCCGATGGGGAGTTGGTCTCCGTGCATCCCGCAATAAGGAGGGCTGCCACCACGAGGGTGCAGCACAGTGCCTTGCAAACAAGGGACGTTTTCATTCTGGTCACCTGGTAAACAAACAGGTTATAGCGCGAATTTTTAATAAATCTGGCGATAACTACGGGTTTTTTTGCAGTTACCCCACAGGCCCGGGCAGAACCGATCGCCCTTTTAGCCTCCCGGCCCGTATATCTCCGGGATTGTATGCGTGCGGGTGCAGGAGAAATCAGTACTACCCTCGGGACCACCGCCTCTAAAGAGAAGACGGTTGTGTTGAGCCTTCTCTGCGACATCGGCCTCTGGCTGCCGGAGATTGCCGCGGTCGTCCTCTCCGGATCCGTAACGCTCTTTGCCGATGTGATGAAATGCGGCAACGAGATCCTGGCTACCGCCTTTGCGCTGATCATCCTCCTCAAGATGAAAAAAGGGGGTGCGTTCAGATACGATTACGGGATGGGCAAGTTCGAGACGTTCACCCGCAGCGCCACCGGCGTGGTTATGCTCGTCTCCATCATCATCATATTCTTTGCCGCGTTCCACCGCATCTTTGTGCCCGCACCTCTCCAGCCGGCAGGGGCCTATATTGCCGTCCCCTTAATGGTCATCTCTGCCATCATCGACACCTGCCTCTGGCAGAAGAACTACCGGATCTCCCTGTCCGATCCCTCGCCTATCATGGAGGCCCAGTGGCGGCTCCGGCGGGCAAAGTCCTTTTCCGACATCGCCGTCCTCCTCTCGCTGGTGCTCTCGTTTGCCCTGATCGGCTATTCCTGGTCCACCTACATCGATCCGGTGATCTCATTTGTGATCATAGGCTTCCTCCTCATCGCGGGATTCCGGGAGATCTCCTCCTCGCTCCCCGATCTCTTTGACAAGACACTCGAAGAAGAGCTCCAGATCGTCATCCTCCACGAGCTCTCTGCCTTTTTCACCGAGTACGAAGGGTTTTACGGCGTCCGGTCCCGGAGGTCCGGGAGCCTGATCTACATAGACATTTTCCTTGGTTTTGATCCCGCCTTGAGGATGGGAGAGATGCAGGCCACCAGCGACCGGCTCAAAGCCTCCCTTGAACGGCAGATCCCCGGCAGCGTGGTCTCCATAGTCCCGACAAGCGGGTCCCCCGGCACAGTGCACAATAGCTGACCCTGGTTCTTTTCCGGTGTGCGCCGGCAAATTCTGCGGGGACGCATCGCCTGAGAAGAAACTGTTTAATAACGTACACGACAACCCGGTCGTACCGAGAGTATGCACCCCGCGATCCACGTTCTCTCCATCGACGACGAACCCGCCCTGCTCGAGCTCACCCGGCTGTATCTGGAACAGACCGGGGAGTTTGTGGTCACCCCGGCGGGTTCGGCAGAGGATGCGCTGCAACTGCTCGCGGGTCACCCTTTTGATGCGATCATCTCGGATTACCAGATGCCGGGGATGAACGGCATTGCTTTCCTGCAGCACATCCGGCAGGCGGGAAATGCCGTCCCGGTACTCATCTTTACCGGGAAAGGGCGGGAGGAGGTGGTGATCGATGCCATCAACAGCGGTGCCGACTCCTATCTCCAGAAAGGGGGCAATCCGCGGGCCCAGTTTGCCGAAATGGCAGAAAAGATTCGTCAGATCGTCCGGCGATCCCGTGCCGAAAACGCACTCCGCGAGGCCGAGGCGCGGTACCGGGCGATCTTCCAGAACGCCTCGGATATCCTCCGCATCCTCGATTGCCAGGGCCGGATTATCTACGATTCCCCGTCGGCAGCAAAGATCCTCGGGTATTCTCCCGGTGCACTGGATGGAAAAGACCCCCTCGACTATGTGCACCCTGAGGACCTGGACCGGATCCGTGGGGATCTTACTGAGGTCTACAAAAGGGAGAATCCGGGAATCCCTTCAGAGTTCCGGATACGGAAGGCAAACGGCAGCTATCTCTGGGTGGAGTCAATTGCCTCCAACCTGATCGGTGTGGAGGGGGTTGACGGCGTGGTAGTCACCACCCGCCCGATCACCGAACGCAAGGCTGCAGAAGAACAGCAAAAGAAGAGCCATGAGGAACTCTGTGCCGCATTTGAGCAGCTGACGGCAACTGAAGAAGAATTGCGCCAGAATTATAACGAGCTTGCTGCAAGCGAACGCCTGCGTGCGGAGAGCGAACAGAAAGTCCGGGCCTCCGAAGCTTTCCTCAAAGGGGTCATCACGGATGTCCGTGAAGGCATCATTGCCTTTGACGCTTCCCTGAGCATCATGCTCTGGAACCCGTTTATGGAAGAGCTGACCGGGATCCCTTCGGCCCGGGTGATCGGAAAGACGCTTGACGCGTGTTTCCCGCAGGTTAAGAATACCGGTATGCTTGGCATGGTCGAGAGGGCACATGCGGGAGAAACCGTGGAAACCCCCGATATTCCCCTGGCCATCCGGAATGCACGGCATGAGGATCCCCTCTGGGTACGGGGGATTGCCTCCCCCTTAAAGAGCCATGACGGTTCGGTGATCGGGGTAATCAGTGTAGTCCAGGATATCACCGCGCGCAAGAGAGCCGAACTTGCGCTCGCGGCGGCCACCCGCGAACTCCACGAGAGCGAGGAGAAGTACCGCAATGTCTTTGAGGCAAAGAACGATCCCCTGATCCTTGCCGATGCCGGGACCCGCACGGTCCTCGATTTAAATCAGGCTGCTGTTGACCTTTACGGGTATCCCCGGGAAGAGATGCTCAGGATGACCCTGCTCGATCTCTCGGCAGAACCGGAGAAGACCCGGGAAGTCCTCGACGGCCAGATCTCCCGCGTGGCCCTGCGCTACCACCGCAAAAAAGACGGGATGGTATTCCCTGCCGATATCGCTCTTGCCTATTTCACGTTCCGGGACCGGCAGGTTCTTATTCTCTCGATCCGGGACCTGACCGGCGTCCAGCAGATTGGCGATGCCCTCCGGATCGCAAACGTCAAGCTCAACCTGCTCATTGGCGTAACCCGGCACGATGTGATCAATTCGCTCACCGTGCTGCTCGCGTACAACGGCTTCCTCCGGGACCGGGAAGTGGATGACACTACACGGGATCTGCTGGAAAAACAGGAAAAAGCCCTGCTTTCCATTCGCAGCCAGATCGAGTTCACCCGCACCTATGACGATCTCGGGATCAAATCCCCGGTCTGGCAACACGTTGGGAATACCGCGGCGCGGGCCTATGCCCAGTTTATCAATACCATTTCATTTGACTGCGAAACCGGCGACCTCGAAATCTATGCGGATCCGATGCTGGAGAAGGTATTCTACAACCTGTTTGACAATGCGTTCCGGTATGGCGAAGGGGTGACCAGGATCCGGCTGCACGGGGCAATGGACGGGACCGACCTGATCCTCTTTTTTGAGGATAACGGGATTGGCATCGCAGAGAGCGAGAAGAGCCGGATCTTCTTCCGGGGGATTGGCAAGAACACCGGTCTTGGCCTCTTTTTAACCCGGGAGATCCTGGCCATCACCCGGATTGGGATCGCGGAGACAGGGGAGTACCGGAAAGGGGCGAGGTTTACCCTCCGGATTCCCCGCGGGGCGTACCGGCTGACAAAATAAAGACCACTCCCGCCGGGCGTACGGGGCCAGGCAGGTAAGAATCCGCCGCTACAACCCCGCAATTCCGGCGTTATAGTGGTGCGGCCCCGGGTGGAGGGTTTCTATAAGCGAGCGTTCGAAGCACTCGTCTTCCCTTACCGGGCGGGACGTATACCCGAGGGCATGGAGCGTCCGGGCAAACTTCATGGTGGATGCGATATATTCCGGCGGCAGCGCGGCACAGTACTTCGGCGAGATCCGGTAGGTCTCAAGGACAAATTCCGGGTCCACCATCCCCGTCGTCCCTGCAACGACCCGGGCACACGCGGACGGGTCGCTGCGGATCCATTCGCATGCAGTCTCGTGGGCGATCAGGAACCGGGTGAGGAGATCGCGGTCTTCCAGCATCCTGCGCATCACCACAATCCCGTAACTGGGATTGAACGGCCAGAGCCGGTCCGGCGGGATCACGATCCTGCCGTTCCCGTAGCGCCGGGCCGTGGTCGCAAGCGCCGGCGTCCCGGCGGCAGCAGCAATCTCGCCGTTTACCAGGGCATCGGAGAGGAAGTCCGCCCAGGGATAGTTGCGGACCGTAACATCGTGACGGTTGTTTTTTTCCAGAAGGTCGCTTGCAATCACATCATGGATGGATCCCTTTGGCGGTGTCCCAATCGATCTGCCGGCAAGCTGGGAAAGGAAATCCGGCATGTCATCGCATTCGTCAAGGGTCCGGATCGTACTATCCGCAATCATGACTGTGCCTTCGATATGGCCTCCCGCTATGCAGGACAGTTCCAGGCCCCGGTCGATCCCGATGATGACCGGCGGCAGGCCGATATAGCCGAGATCGAGTTTTCCCGCCTGCATGGCATTGATGATATCGGGCCCCGAGGGAAAGAGCGACCAGGTTGCCTGAATACCCTGGTGTGCGAGAAGGTCCGAACCGCGGAGCAAAAACGCGGTATGGTAGAGGGTGGAGAGGTGGCCGATCCTGAGGGTATCCTGTGTCATACCTCACCCGACCTTTTTGAGCACTGCGTCGATAGCCTCGTCCACGCAGGAGAGCTCGGGACGGAGCATCCCCACGGGTACATCGACAATCTTTTCGACCATCGTTGCAAGGATCGGGGCGCAGATGATCCCCGAGGCCCCGTCTTTTTCGGCCCGGGCCGCAGCCACAATGCATTCGTCAAGGGAGTGGGCCGAATATCCCCGGATGGCAAATTTCTGGCCTTCGGTCTCCACTTCGCGGGTGGTAAAGGAATCAAGCAGGAATTTTGCAGCAATCACCGCAATAAACCGGTGGCGCTCCGGTTCCATGACGGACACAATCTTTTTTACCGTGGAGAGGCGGGGGTCCCGCTCCCCCACCGTCACTTTGTACAGTGTTGAAACAGGGATGCCGGTCTGTTCGGCGAGTTCTTTTACGGTCATGTTCTTGCGTTCCAGCTCCTCGTTCAACGCCGTGGTGAAATCGGTTTCGAAGATCCGTTTTGAGAACATATTATCCTTTATGTGGTGTTTTTGAGATTATAATTGTTACTATAAGGTTAATTTTTTTGCAAAATTGGAAAAATATTTGAATAACCGCGCTGATGATCCTGCAATGTACAGCGAGCAGGAATATGAACTGACCGTGCTCCCCGGCACGAACCGGGACGGCGGGAAGGAAGGCTTTGACCGGATTGTGATCCGCCCGGGCGACACCCTCTCCATTGTCGGGCCCACGGGATCCGGCAAATCAGCATTCATCAATGATATCGAAGTACTGGCACAGGACGATACGGTAACCGGGCGAAGCATTCTGGTGAATGGCGAAGAACCCGCAGAGGATCTCGTACGTGACCCGGCAAAAAAGCCCATTGCGCTTATCACCCAGAACACCCGCGTGATCGCTGACCTCACCGTATCCCGTTTCCTCGCGCTCCATATCCGGGCACGGGAGAAAGGGGCCCAGCGCCTGATTGCCCGCACAATCGCCCTTGCAAACGAATTTACCGGCGAGAAGATTTCTGAAGGCATGCGGATGACCGAACTTTCCGGGGGCCAGACCCGCTCGCTTCTGATCGCCGATGCAATCGTGGTCGGGCAGACCCCGATCCTCCTTCTTGACGAAGTGGAGAACGCCGGGATCAACAAGGAGCGGGTCATTACCTGCCTGCGGGAATACAAAAAGGCCGTGATCTTTGTTACCCACGACCCCTATATTGCGCTCATCACCGACAGGCGGATTGTCATGAAAAACGGGGCCGTGTCGGCTGTGCTCGAACCGGACGGCTCCGAACGGGAGGTCATCGGTACTGTTACCGAGATGGATGCATTCCTGTGGGATCTCCGGGAGAAGATCCGGAACGGGGAGATAGTGGGCACTTCTGAAACACTCGCAGCAGATCCAAAAAAGGAGGGAATAGTAGCATGAAGCTTGTCATCGTTGCCGGTCCGCCAAGTGCCGGAAAGACCGCGGTCATCCGCCAGATCATCAAAAAATTCGTAAAGTCCGACAAACCCGCGTACCTCAAGATCGATGTGGTAAAGGCGTTCGAGGATGAGGAACTTGCAGAAGAGTTCAAAATCCCGACCCGGAAAGTGTACTCGGGCGATCTCTGTCCCGATCACATGGGGATCATGGTGCTCAGGGATGCAATTGCCTGGGCAGAGGGGATCGGCGCAGGTATGCTGATTGTCGAGAGTGCCGGGCTCTGCCTCCGCTGCACGCCGTACACTACCCAGGCGTTTGGCATCGCGGTGCTCCCCGCCGTATCCGGCAGCAATTCGCCCCTGAAGATGGCGCCTTTAATTGCCCTTGCCGATGCAGCCGTAGTCACCAAGACCGACCTGGTCTCGCAGGCAGAAAAAGAGGTCTTCCGGGAGTGCATCCGCAGCGTTGTCCCCAAGATCGATATCATCGAGACCAACGCCGTGCAGGGAACGGGTCTCCGTTATCTCCTCCAGGCCGTCAGCAAGTACCCCGCAATAGAAGATGCAGATACTATAGCCCTCCGGGGTACCCCCCCTCTCGGGGTCTGCACCATCTGCATTGGCAAGAAGGATATCGGGTGGCAGCACCACTTTGGCGTGATCCGCCCGCTTGAAGAGGCAGACAACCTCTACCGGGGAGACTGAAAAGCCATGGCATGGGTTTCCCCCGGAAAGGACTGCGGGGCCTGCGGCCTGCCGAAGTGCGGGGATTTTGCAAAAGCGCTAAAAAAGGGGAGCAAAACGGAAAGCGACTGCCCGTATTCTGCAACGGATCACTGCACCATACAGCGGCAGACGAATTATTCAGGGACCGATGTGACAGGGGCAAAATACGATTTCATCATACGGGCATTTCCCGGAGAACCCTCTGCACGCAAGTTCATCGTTCCCTTCCGGGCCGATCTCGTGGAAAAGTGGGATATCCGGGCGGGTGCACTCGTGACCGGCCGCCCGGCCGGGCCCGGCTGTCCCCTCTATCACGCACTCAGGGTGCTTTCTGCAAATCCCGTCACCGGTGTGCTCGAGTGCCACACGGTCGGACCGCTCGAGGCCCGAAAAGAGAAGGCCTTCGATGTGCAGGCCTACCATGTCCATGCATTCGAGGGGATTGCCGAGACCGTGGTGCGTCCCCCGACGCTCGGGCTCCGCCAGCGGTTCCTCCCGGGATACTGCATGATCGATCTCGCCCACACGGCTCTCGTGAACATGGTTTTAAAGAAAAAAGACGGGATCCACGTGAGGGTTGAGGATATCCGGATCCTCTAGGCTCACCGTATGATCCCCAAGTACCGCATCAGGTGCGTCAGCGGGGGGGAAATTGTCCCCGATATCACCTCCCTCTCCTGCCCCTCGGGACACGATTCCCTGCTGCGCACCGATTACAGCGGCCGGAAACTCCAGCTTGCACCCCATGAAGGGATCTTCCGGTACCTCTGCTGGCTGCCCGTTACCGCCCCGTTACTCCCCTCGGGAGGACCGGTAACCTTTACCAATACCCGGCTCTCCCGCGAGCTTGGGCTCTCCCGGCTCGCGATCTCCTTTTCCGGGTATGCCCCGGAGCACCATGCCGCCCTGACCACCGGTTCGTTCAAGGAGCTCGAGGCCCTTGCAACCCTCCAGCGGCTCTGGGAGCTGGGAAAGAAGATCCCGGTGATCGCATCGGCAGGAAATACCGGGCGGGCCTTTGCCGGGCTCTCGGCCCAGTACGGGAAACCCGTGGTTGTGGTCGTACCTTCCGGTGCCATTTCCCGGCTCTGGACAACGACTCTGGCGCAGGACGTATTCCTTGTGGCAGTAGAGGGCGATTACACCGATGCCATCACGGTCAGCTCCGGGCTTGCAACGGTCCCCGGCTGTGTACCGGAGGGCGGGGCAAAGAACGTTGCCCGCCGGGACGGCATGGGGACCACGCTGCTTGACGCTGCAGTCACGCTCGGGCGGATACCGGACCACTATTTCCAGGGAGTAGGGAGCGGGACCGGTGCCATTGCCGCATGGGAGGCGGCGCTCCGGCTGATCGGCGACGGCAGGTACGGCACGAAACTGCCCCGCCTCCACCTTGCCCAGAACCGGCCGTTTACCCCCATGGTTTCTGCATGGCAGCAGCACCGCCGTACCATAAAGCCGGAGATTGATATGCCGGATGCACCCAATGCCATACAGGAGGTCATGTCCCCGGTACTCACGAACCGCAGCCCGCCCTACAGCATCGGCGGGGGGCTCTTTGATGCCCTGCAGGCAACGGACGGGCAGATGTATGCGGTATCAAACGATGAGGGAAAGAATGCAATGGCGCTCATCCGCGACACCCTGGAGATCGATCCCGATCCGGCCGCCGCGGTTGCCGCCGCTGCGCTCGTGCAGGCAGCTGAGGCCGGCACCGTGGGGCCGGATGATTCCATCCTGCTCAATATCACCGGCGGGGGATACGAGCGGATACGGGAAGATTTCACCCTCTTCCCGATCGAACCCTCTGCAACGGTCGGATCGCAGGGTTCCGGGGATGGGTTGAAGGCAGAGCTTGCACGGTGGGTCGCGCGCTATGGATGAAGACCAGATCATCGGTGAACTCAAAGGACAGGGAATCGACCTTATCTGCTCGATCCCGTGCGACAAGGCAAAGGGACTCTTCTTTGCTCTGCCGGACCATTTCCGGCACATCGGCCTGACCCGGGAAGAGGATGGGGTGGGGATAGCAGCAGGGGCGTACCTTGCCGGTGCCCGCCCGGCACTTGCCATCCAGAGCTCCGGGATAGGAAACATGCTCAACGCGATCCTCTCCCTTACCGTCACCTTCGGCCTTCCTCTGCCGATCCTTGCCAGCTGGCGGGGATGCGAAGGCGAGAAGATCCCGGCCCAGGTCCCATTCAACCGCTCGCTCCCTGCTATCCTTGCAGCTGCGGGAATTGCCTGTACAGAAGTCTCCGGGCCGGCTGCGGCACATGAGGTGGGGAAAGCGGTTGCAGCCGCATACCGGGACCAGTTGCCACAAGTGATCCTTCTGCGCCCGGAATGTATTGCAGAGAAAGGGGCTGCATCCCCCCTGGAGATGGTTCCGCCCCGGCCCTTCTCCGCCTGCTACACACGGAGCTGGCGGCCTCCTGTCATGGCCCGGTACGATGCGATACAGTTCATCGCGGGGGCTGTTCAGGACGAAGTGCTGGTCGCAAACATCGGTGTCCCTTCAAAGGAGCTCTATGCGGCAAAGGACCGGCCCGAGAACTTCTACATGCTGGGCAGCTATACGCAGGCATCCGCAATCGGGCTTGGCATTGCCATGGCCCGGCCGGAAAAACAGGTGCTCGTCATTGATGGCGACGGGAGCCTGCTTGGCTCGGCGATCCTCCCGGTCATTGCCGCGGCAGCCCCCAAAAACCTCACCGTCATCTGCCTGGACAACGGTGTCTTCGGGAGCACCGGGAACCAGCCCCGGCCAGGGCAGGATCGTGTAGATCTCGCCCTCATGGCGCTCGGGGCGGGTTTTGCGCAGTCCACCACAGTTCACGAAGACTGGGAACTTGGATCGGCCCTTTCTGCTTCCGGCCGGGAAGGCCCGTCATTTGTGCATGTCCGCATCCGCCCCGGGAACAGCGATGTCCAAAACATCCCGCTCACCCCGGAACAGATCCGGGACCGGTTTATGGTTGCGCTGTCGCAGCCGGGAAAAAAGTAAAAGGAAAGGGAAGGACTTCCCGGGTTTCTGCACCCTTTTTAGAGAAGGGGATCGGAGAGTTCCGGGCCATAGACCGGAAGTTTTGAACCCGAAACCGGCACCGGGCGATCTGATCTTGCTATCTTATCGGGGATGAACGGCCTTCCCTGCCGGGCGAGCGCAAAAACCGGCACCGCGGTACCTGCCCGGGCAAGGGCGCGGGCCACCGCCCGGTTACAGCGCGAGCATCCGTTCGATTGCATGGCGTGCCCGGGATGCGATCTCCTCCGGCACGGTGATTTTGGGCTGGCCGGTGGCGAGCGCGTCCCGGACATGGACAAGGGTGGTCTTTTTCATATTCACGCACACGGCCTTCTCCGAGAGCGGGAAGCAGTGCTTTCCCGGGCATTCTTTTGCGAGACGGTGCAGGATCCCGATCTCGGTCCCGATGATAAACTCGGTCCCGGGCGAGGTCCTGACGTACCGGACAATCCCCGATGTGCTTGCTACATGATCGGCGAGATCGATGATCTCCGGCCGGCATTCCGGATGGACAAGCACAATGGCGCCCGGGTGCGCTTCTTTTGCCCGGACAACATCGACAGGAGTGTACCGGTCGTGCACAAGACAGAACCCCTCCCAAGGCAGGACCGTTTTTCTCGTAAACCGCGCGGCATACCTGCCGAGATTTTTATCCGGGACAAAGATGACTCTGTCTTCCTTAACAGAGTTCACCATATCGATTGCGTTTGCCGAAGTACAGCAGATATCGCTTTCC
>Ga0187782_10002533_pt1 | contig 13443 bp, 11 predicted proteins | sample 0715_SJ02_MP15_2_FD_132454 | JGI IMG/M metagenome (GOLD analysis project Ga0187782, IMG submission 132454) | Tropical peat soil microbial communities from peatlands in Department of Meta, Colombia - 0715_SJ02_MP15_20_MG | ecosystem: Environmental > Terrestrial > Soil > Wetlands > Peat | place...
GCCGGCGATGGCCGCGATACCCTCACCTTCATCGATGCCGCGTCGGCCGCAGTCAAGGACGCCCCCCCAGGCCTCGAGCAGCGCTCGCTCGCCATGATGGGCGCCGCCGCCCGCGCCATGCCGTGTGCCTGTTGCGCCGCCACGCCCCTCCTCCGTCAAAACGGCTTCGCGCCGATCAGCTTCTGGGTCAGCAGCACGGCCACCGCGTTTCCCGCCTGGAACGCCATGGTGAGCGCCGCGCTCGCGGCCGGCGCCACCTCCTCCGGCCGCTCGACGCGCAGGCAGATGACGCCCATCGCCTCCAGCACCGTCTCGACCGCCTGTCCCATCGGGTATTGCCAGGGATTGCCCTCGCCGTAATCGCCGCGCATGCTGACCAGCGTCAGGAAGGGAAACCGCCCGCCCTTGATCAGCGACAGCATGTTGATGCAATTGCCGACGCCGCTCGACTGCATCAGCAGGACGCTGCGCGCGCCGCCGAGATCGGCGCCGGCCGCCAGCGCCACGCCCTCCTCCTCGGTGGTGAGCGCGATCGATTGCGCCGCGGGATCGGCCAGCGAGCGATCGATCAGCACGCGATGGCCGGCATCCGGCACATAGGCGAATTGCGTCACGCCCTGGCGGCGCAGCAGGTCGTAAAGCTCGTTCTGCCAAGCCGGCGCCGTATCGTCCATGGCTCTGCTGCGCCCCTTCCCCGGGCCGCCGGCGCGATCCGCGCTGTTTATGGCGGCCGGCCCTGGTAGTATACATCGAGCCGCCGTCGCCGCGCCTCATCGCCGAGGCCCGGCGACCCCCAAGACGCGCCAAAGGAGCGCCGACAATGACATCGTTGCTGCGCCTGCTGGCCATCGGCGCCCTTCTCCTGCCCGCCCTCGCGGCGGAGGCTCGCGAGGTCAAGGAGTTCGACCTGGAAGCCGCGGCGCAAAAGCACTGCCCGAAGGACGCCGTCGTCTGGTCCAACGTCAAGGGCGGCGGCATCTTCCACGTCAAGGGCTCGAAGCTCTACGGCAAGACCACCGATGGCGGCTATCTCTGCCGCAAAGAGGCCGAGAACGCCGGCTGGAAAGAATACGAGAACGACCAGCCGCCGCAGCGCTAGGCGCCGGCGGCGACTTATACCGAGTCGAAGGCGAGCCGCTTCACCTTGTCCATGTTCACGCCCTCGATGCGCAGGAGGCGCGTCGGGCCGGCGCGGCGCGGCGCGTGCAGGTCGCCTTCGTTATAGAGATGCGCCATGCCCGGCACGAGCCGATAGGTCTTGACGCGCCGCGCCTTGCCGGGCCTGCCCTCTTGCGCCGGCTCGACCAGGGCGAAATCGCTCATCTCGGTCTCGCCGCGCGCCTGGCCATAGATCGCCCAGGACGGCCCGTGATCATGCGGCCGGCTGTCGCGCGCGCCGGCATAGACATGGGCGAGGATGCAGAAGCCGAGCTCGGGATCCTCGTAGAGCACCTTGCGCTCGCCCGTCGCCTCGGTGAGGTGGCGAGCGATGAACGCTTCGTCCTGGAGCACCTCCCGCACCAGCCGGCACAGCTTCTCCCGCCCGCCGGGACCGGGATCGGCGGTGAGCAGCCGGCGGCACTCCGCGGCGAACCCTTCGATCGTATAGCCCATGGCGCCTCCCCCTGTTCTCGCCGACGATATCGCCGCGATGCCGGCAAGGCAACGCGCCGGCCTTTACGCCTCTTGACGAGGCGGCCGGGATCGATGATCCGCACGCGCAGAATCCCCACCTCTCCGTCCCTGGGGTGTGGCGGAGAGGTGGGGGATGTCGCGATGCCCACCGGCATTCGCCAACGCCGTCCGACCGACCCACCTCATCCTAAATCCTTCTCCGCCCTGAAGGGCGGAGAAGGACTTTCGGCATCACCATCGGCACCTGCGCGTGCGACCGCCGCGCGTCAGGCGAGCGCGGCGTAGACGGCGCTTTCGAACTTGCCGTAGAGATCGAGTACCTTGGCATCGGCAAAGGGCACGAGCTGCGTCATGATGACGCCGGCGATGCGCTTTGCCGGATCGATCCAGAAATAGGTATTGCCGAGGCCGGCCCAGGTGAGGCTGCCGGCGCTGCGCCCGCCGGGCACCCGCTCGGTGTTGATCATGAAGCCCAGCCCCCATTTCTTGACCATGCCAGGGAAGAACTCGGCGTCGTTCGAATAAGGCGGTATCGCGGTCTTGAGCAGGCGGACGTTGATCGCGCCCATCTGGTTCTCCGACATCGCCCGCACCGTCTCGGGCTTCAGCACCTGCCGGCCGTTGGCGCCGCCGCCGTTGAGGATCATGCGCTCGAAGGCAAGGTAGTCGCCGGCGGTGCCATAGAGCCCGCCACCGCCCATCTGGAACTCCGGCTCCTGCGGGATCTCGAAGGGCATCGGCTCGAGGCTGCCGTCGGCCTGGCGGGCGTGCATGCCGACCAGCCGCGCGCGGTGGCGGTCGGCGAGCTTGAAGGCGGTATCCTTCATGCCCAGCGGCTCGAACAGATTCGCCTCGAAATAGGCGCCGAGCGTCTGGCCGCTCGCCGCCTCCACCGCCTTGCCGATCCAGTCGATGTTGATGCCGTACTCCCACTGGTCGCCGGGATCGAAGGTGAGCGGCATGGTGAGCGCCACGTTCTGGCAGGAGATGATGCCGGGAATGCCGGTCTTCTCCTCATAGCGCAGCAAATTCTGGTTCCAGATGTCGTAGCCGAAGCCGGCGGTGTGCGTCATGAGATGGCGCAGAGTGATGGGCCGCCTGGCCGGCCGCAGCCGGGGCTCGCCGGCGGCGTCGAAGCCTTCCAGCACCTGCGGCGAGGCCAGCGCCGGCAGCACCTCGGCGATCGGCCGGTCGAGCGCGAGCTTGTCGCGCTCGACGAGCTGCATCGCCGCGGTCGAGGTGATCGCCTTGGTCATCGAGGCGATCCAGAATACGGAATCCGCGGTCATCGCCGGCCCCTCCGGCAGCGCCCTCTTGCCGAAGGCGCCCTCATAAGCGGTACCGTCCGCCGTCGCCGCCAGGGCGACGACCCCCGGCACGTCGCCGCTCTCGGTTGCGCTGCGCAATACCGCGTCGATCTTCGGCAATGCCGTCATGGCGAACCTCCCGTGTTCGGTTTTGTGCCCATGATCTTCCGCCCCTCGCGCGCGGAACGCAACGACGCCGATGTCTCCTTGCGAACCGATGACGGCAGACCGGAGCATGGTTGAGGCGGCCCGGCGCTTCGGGCAGACTGCGCGCCCGTGGAGACCTCGCTCTATCTTCCGGTCAAGCGCTTCCTCGAGAAGCTCGGCTTCGCCGTCAAGGGCGAGATCTGCGGCTGCGACGTGGTGGCGGTGCGCGACGGCGCGCCGCCGCTGCTGGTGATCACCGAGCTGAAGCTCGCCTTCAACTTGGAGCTGGTGCTGCAAGGCGTCGACCGCGCCGCCGCTTGCGATGAGATCTGGCTTGCGGTGCGCAGCTCGACGCGCGGGCGCGAGAACGACCCACGAGCGCGCAAGCTCTGCCGCCTCTTGGGCTTCGGCCTCCTCGGCGTCACCCGCCGCGGCCGGGTCGACGTCCTGGTCGAGCCGAGGCCGTGGCGGCCGCGGCGCGACCCCAAGCGCCGCTCCGCGCTCGCCGACGAGCATCGCCGCCGCCAAGGCGATCCCGTCAAGGGCGGCGGGCGCGGCCAGCCGATCATGACCGCCTATCGCCAGCAGGCGCTCGCCTGCGCGCAAGCGCTCACGCAAGGCCCGCGCCGCGTGCGGGAAGTAAAGGAATCCGTCCCCGACGCGCCCAAGATCCTGCTGCACAACGTCTACGGCTGGTTCACCCGCGTCGAGCGCGGCGTCTATGCGCTGGCGGAGCCGGGGAAGGCGGCGCTGCTGCGCTGGCCGCAGGTGGGGTAAGGGGGTGACGAGTCTCGGCAGCTTCGCGGTACTTCTCGGAAATAAGTCAGGCAGCCAAAGTCTGTATTGTGCCAATCTATGACATATGTAACGATGATATGGTGCTCGGCAATAAGCCGACTGTAGGGCTCGGTTAGTAACGGCACCTGTTTATGAGTACACATAGCCGCTAACGCCCTCTCCAGATCTCATCCGCCTGCGCATCTGCCTGGGGCGGATCGCTGACGACATTCATCGCAAGTAGAGCCAGAGCGATCGTTGCCCGGGCGATCGCCGCACCCGCGCCCTCCGGCTGCCGCCCGCACCATGTCTCGACGAGATCGCCAGGCCTCGCAACGGCAATCTCCGGCCGCGGCGGCAGCAGCAGCGTGCTCTCCCCCGCTTCGCGGGCGTAGAGATGGGCGGTCACCGGCTTTGCCGGGTTTCGCTCGGCCTCGCCGCCGCCGCCTTTGACGACAAGGAGACGCGGCCGGCCGAGCCGCGCGGCGGCGGCAAGATGCAGCGCGATGTAAGGCGGATGAAAGACGCCGTCGATGCCGGCGGCGGCGTCGAAGGGATCGAGCAACCGCGCCACCGTGTTGATGGGCGAGCGCAATCCGAGCAGCCGGCGCAGCCCGAGCAGGCGGTCGAGCCGCGGATGAAACGCCGCGAGCGGCAGATAGGCAAAGCCGGTGCGCGACAAATGCTGCGCCGCCTCGTCACGGTCGCGCGCGATGGGCATGCCGAGCGCGGCGAGCGCCTCCGCCACCGGCGTCCCCGCGGAGAACTCGTTGGAGCCGTGCATCAGGATGCGATGGCCGGCGCGCGCCAGCGCCAACGCGGCGAGCAGGAACCAGGGAGCGCCGCGGGTCTTGCCGGCGCCGTAGGAGGGCCAGTCGAGATCGACGGCAACGCGATCGACGGCGGCCGGCGGCATCGCGGCGCGCGCCGCCTCGATGAGGCCGGCGATTTCCTCGGGATCCTCGCCGCGATAGCGCAGCAGCATCAGGAACGCGCCCACCTGATGCGGATCGGCCTCGCCGGCGAGGATCATGGCGAGCGCGTCGCGCGCCTCCGCGCGGGTGAGCGCCCGCGACCGTCCGGGGCCGCGGCCGAGCGTCCGCACAAACGCCGCGAAGCGATGCTCGTCCGGCGGCTCGGCAGTCTCAGGCGGCACCGCGGTGCGGGGCGCGCCTTTCAAGCGGATTGGATCGTTCATCCCGGTCATTCTCGCCAAAGCGAGACCCCAGGGCAAACCAGGGGCGGCGGTTTCCCGGCCGCTGCCGTTGCGGAGCGCCCGCGATGCCGGCGCCGGCAAGGCGAACGATGCGCGCGCCCTGCCGCGCCTGCCGAAAAGCAGAAAGCGGGGCTGTCCCGTCGCCGCCGGCGTCGAGCGCGACGCGGCGCGCCTCGCGCCGGGCAAGATCGATGATCGCCGGCGCGACGCCGTCGTCATAGAGCACGAGGTCGGCGCGCTGCAGCGCGCGCAGCGCCTTCAGCGGCAGGAGATCGGGATCGCCTTCGGCCGCGTCGATCCAGACGATCTCGCCGCGCGGCGGTGCAGGCGCACCGGCGATGCGGCGCTCGATCAGCGCCTCGGCCTCGGCCGCCGCCTCGCCGCGCAGGATCGCCGCCGCCTCCGGCCCGTCGAGCACAGCGTCCCAGAAGCGCCGCCGTTCCGCCCGGCCGGCAAGAGCCGCGGCGACGCGGCGGCGCCAGCGCCCGCAGAACGTCGCCAGCGCGCCATAGGCCGGCGGGATCGCGATCTCGATCCGGGCGCGCAGGTCGCGCGCCAGCGCCGGCGCGGCGCCGCCGGTCGCGATGGCGATCGCGACGGGGCCGCGCTCGACGATGGCGGGGGTGGCGAAATCGCTGAGCGAGGGCCGGTCGATGCAGTTGACGAGCACGAAGCGACGCCGCGCCTCCGCCGCGACCGCGGCGGCGGCGGCCGCATCCTCGAGCGCGACGTAGCACAAGCGCGCGCCGTCGAGATCGCCCGGCGAAAAATCGCGCGCGAAGACCTCGGCGCCGGCCGCTTGCGCCAGCGCCGCAAGCTCGCCGCCGGGCGCGGCGCCCACGACGCGCAACGCAGCGCCGCAGCGCTGCAAGGCGCGGAGCTTCGCCGTGGCGGTGGCGACGTCGCCGACGATCAGGACCCTCTCGCCCGCAAGGTCGAGAAAGACCGGGAAGAGAGCGGGAGCCTCACTCGGCGGCGGCGTGGACATCGCGCAGGATCTCCTTCAGCTCCGGAAGGCAGGAGCCGCAATTGGTGCCGGCGCCCAGCCGCGCGCCGATGGCGGCGACGTCGCCGAGGCGCTCGGCAGCGATCGCCCGCTCCAGCGTCGGGAGATCGACGCGGAAACAGGCGCAGACGACCCTGCCGCCCGCGGCGATGCGGCTCGGAATGGCGCCGCCGCCGGCAAGCAGGCCCGGGCGCCGGTCGTCGGCGATCGCCGTGCCGAGCAGCGGCAGCAGCCCTTCGGGGCGCGGCAGCGGCGCGGCGCCCGACGCGAGAAAGAGGCAGGCATCGAGCCGGCCGGCGACGAGGCTCGCGATGCGCCAGATGCCGCGGCCGGGATCGCTCAGCTCCACCGTCTCGGCCGCGGGCGGAGCGGCAAGAAGACGCATGACGAGCGCACTCAGCCCGGCGCCGTCGGGCAGCGCTTCCGTCCCGGCAAGCTCGATTGCCTCGCCCGCGGCAAGGCGGGCGCGCGCCCAATAAAGCGCTTCCGTCTTGCGTATGCGGGACCGCCCGAGGAGCAGCCCGCGCCAGCGGACGGCGACCTTCTCGACGCGAACCGCGGTCGCCTTCAGCTCCGGCTGACCGGAGAGGGGATCGCAGGCGGCGGCGACCACCGTGGCGATCGGCCCCGAAGAGGCGAAGGCCTCGGTCCAATGCATGGCCGCGAAGATCTCGCCGGGGCGCTGCCCGGGATCGAGCGCGGCGCGCAGCAGGACGCTGCCATCCGCGCTCGCGACGCGAAGGAGATCGCCCTCGGCGATGCCGAGGCGGCCGGCGTCCCGCGGCGACAGCGCCACGACCGGCGCGCGCGCATGGGCGAGAAGCCGCGGCACGCGGCCGGTCCGCGTCATGGTGTGCCATTGGTCGCGCAGCCGCCCGGTGTTGAGCAGGAAGGGATAGCGGCCGGACAGGGCGACGGCGGGAGCGCGAAACGGCGTCGGCACCAGCCGGGCGCGGCCGTCCTCGGTGGCGAAGCCGCCTTCGGCGAAGAGCCGCCCGCCGGCGCCGCCGACCGCCGGCAAGGGCCAGCGCACCGGCGCCAGCGCGTCATAGCCGGCGTCGTCGATCGCGGCGAGCGCGCCGATGTCGAAGAGCCGCGTGCCGCCGTTCTCGAAGGCCGAGAGCGCGGCATGCTCGCGGAACACCTCGGCCGGCGAGCGCCAGGCGAAAGCGTCGCGCCAGCCCATGCGCCGCCCGATTTCGGCGATGACGTGCCAATCCGCGCGCGCCTCGCCGGGCGCCGCGCGAAAGGCGCGCTGGCGCGAGATGCGGCGCTCGGAATTGGTGACCGTGCCGTCCTTCTCGCCCCAGCTCGAGGCCGGCAGCACCACCTCGGCATGGGCCGTCGTCTCGGTCGGCCAGCAATCGGACACCACCAGGAAGGGGCAGGCGGCCAGCGCCTCGCGCACCCGTCGGGCGCGCGGCAGGCTCGCCGCGGGATTGGTGGCGACGACCCAGAGCGCCTTCACCCGCCCGTCCAGCACCGCGTCGAACAGTTCCACCGCCTTGAGGCCCGGGCGCGTCGCCAGCGCCGGCGCCTGCCAGAAGCGTCGCACCCGATCGAGATCGGCGGGCCGCTCGAAGCGCATATGGGCGGCGAGCTGATTGGCGAGCCCGCCGACCTCGCGCCCGCCCATGGCGTTGGGCTGGCCGGTGAGCGAGAAGGGTCCGGCTCCCGGCTTGCCGATCCGCCCGGTCGCGAGATGGCAATTGATGATCGCGTTGACCTTGTCGGTGCCGGCCGAGGATTGATTGACGCCTTGCGAGTAGAGCGTGACGGCGCGCGCCGTCGCCGCGAACCAGTCGTAGAAAGCGGCGATATCGGCGGCGGCAAGGCCGGTGATCTCGCCGACGCGGCGCGCCGAGGGGCGCGCGGCTTCGAGCGCCGCCGCAAGGCCGTCGGCATGGGCCGCGATCCAGGCGCGGTCGAGCGCGCCGCTTTCGGCCAGATGCACGAGAAGGCCGTTGAAAAGCGCGACGTCGCTGCCGGGCGCGAGCGCCAGATGGAGATCGGCATCGGCGCAGCTTGCGGTGCGGCGCGGATCGATGACGACGATGCGCGTGCCGCGCCGAGCCTTGGCGGCCAGCAGGCGCTGATAGAGGACGGGATGGCACCAGGCGGCGTTGCTGCCGACGAGGAGGACGAGATCGGCCTCGTCGATATCCTCGTAGACGCCGGGCACGATATCGGCGCCGAAGGCGCGGACGTGGCCGGCGACGGAGGAGGCCATGCAGAGGCGCGAGTTGGTGTCGATGTTGCCGCTGCCGATGAAGCCCTTCATCAGCTTGTTGGCGACGTAATAATCCTCGGTCAGGCACTGGCCGGAGACGTAGAAGGCGACCGCGTCGGGGCCGTGCTCGGCGATGGTCGCGCGAAAGCGGCGTGCGACGCGATCGAGGGCCTCGTCCCACGAAACCCGCCGGCCGGCGATCGTCGGATGGCGCAGGCGATCGGCGTCGATCAGCGTCTCGCCGAGGGCGGCGCCCTTGACGCAAAGCCGGCCGCGATTGGCCGGATGCGCCGGATCGCCCGCGACGCGCCCGTCGTCGGAAGCGAGCACGCCGCAGCCCACGCCGCAATAGGGGCAGGTCGTGCGCGTCGCCGCCGGCGTTCCGGCGTCGCCGCTCATCGCCGCGCGCCTTCCGGCAGGCCGAGCAGGATGCGCCCCTTCTCGAGCCGCACCGGGATGCACCGGACGCAGCCTTCATCGGGCGCCGCGGCGCGCCCCGTCGCGAGGTCGATCACCCAATTGTGCAGCGGGCAGGTGACGGAGCCGCCATGGACGATGCCCTGCGACAAGGGTCCGCCCTTGTGCGGGCAGCGGTCGTCGAGGGCGAAGACCGCGTCGCCGGCGGTGCGGAAGATCGCGATGTCGCCGCCGGGCGTCGCCACGACGCGCGCGCCCTGGCGCGGCACTTCGAGGAGGCTCCCCACGTCGCGCCAGCGGACGGAGAAATCGTTGCCGTCCATCGCCTACTCCACCGCCGCCAGCGGGCGAAAGGCGGCGTCCTCGGCCCCCGCCGCCGCGCGCTCGCCCCAGGGATCCGTCTGGAAGACGCGCTGCGAGGCGAGGAAGCGCTCATGGAGCGCCTTGCGGCCCATCGCGTCGTCGACGATGCGCCGGCGCACATGATCGACGCCGACGCGCTCGATCCAGGGCGCGGTGCGCTCGAGATAGCGCGCCTCCTCGCGATAGAGCTGGAGGAAGGCGCCGCAATGCTCCAGCACCTCCGCCGCTGTCGCGACCTTGCACAAGAGATCGGTCACCCGCACCTTGACGCCGCCATTGCCGCCGACATGGAGCTCCCAGCCGCTCTCGACGGCAACCACGCCGAAATCCTTGATCGTCGCCTCGGCGCAATTGCGCGGGCAGCCGGAGACGGCGAGCTTCACCTTGTGCGGGTGCCAGGAGCCCCAGCTCATGCGCTCGATCGCGACGCCCATCGCCGTCGAATCCTGCGTGCCGAAGCGGCACCACTCGGCGCCGACGCAAGTCTTCACCGTGCGCAGCGCCTTGCCGTAGGCGTGGCCCGAGACGAGCCCGGCCGCGTTGAGGTCGCGCCACACCGCGGGGAGCTGCTCGCGGCGGACGCCGAGGAGATCGATGCGCTGGCCGCCCGTCACCTTGACGGTCGGGATGGCGTGTTTGTCGACGACGTCGGCGATGGCGCGCAGCTCGGCGGCGTTGGTGAGGCCGCCCCACATCCGCGGCACCACCGAATAGGTGCCGTCGCGCTGGATGTTGGCGTGCATGCGCTCGTTGACGAAGCGCGATTGCGCGTCGTCGCGGTACTCGCCGGGCCAGGCGACGAGGAGATAGAAGTTCAAGGCCGGGCGGCAGACATGGCAGCCGTCCTCGCTCGACCAGCCGAGCGCGCGCATCGCCTCGGGGATCGATTTCAGCCCGCGCCCCACGATCTCGCGCCGCACCGCGTCGTGGCCCAAGGCCGTGCATTTGCAGAGCGGCTTCTCGCCTTCGGGCTTGGCGTAGCCGTCGCCCAGCGCGAGCGCGAGCAGCGCCTCGACCTGGCCGGTGCAGCTTCCGCAGGAGGCGGAGGCCTTGGTGCGGGCGCGGACGGCGTCGAGCGTGGTCAGTCGATGGTCGGCGATCGCGCCCAGGATCCTGCCCTTTGCGACGCCGTTGCAGCCGCAGATCTCGGCCTCCGCCGGCAGCGCCTCGACGGCGGCGGCGCTTGCCGCCGGCGCGCCGGCAGCGGCATAGGCTTCGCCGAAGATCGCCAGATCGCGCAGGGCGCCCAGCGGCTTTCCCTCGCGCAGCAGCCGGAAATACCAACCGCCGTCGCGCGCGTCGCCGTAGAGCACGGCGCCGACGACGCGGTCGTCGCGCAGCACGAGGCGCTTGTAGAGGCCGCGCGCCTGGTCGCGCAGGACGATCTCCTCGCTCGTCTCGTCGCCCAGGAACTCGCCGGCGGAGAACACGTCGATGCCGGTGACCTTGAGGCGCGTCGCCAGCACCGTGCCGTTATAGTCCGACACGGTCGTCTCGCCGCCCGCGAGATGGTCGGCGCAGACCTTGGCCATGTCCCAGAGCGGTGCCACCAGCCCATAGGTCTTGCCGCGATGCTCGACGCATTCGCCGACGGCGAAGATGCGCCGGTCCGAGGTGCGGAGATCGTCGCCGACGACGATCCCGCGATTGATCTCGAGCCCGGCGGCGCGGGCGAGATCGACGTTGGGGCGGATGCCGATCGCCATGACGACGAGGTCGCCCGGCACCTCCCGGCCGTCGGCGAGCCGCACGCCGGCGACGCGGCCGGTGCCGAAGATCTCCTCGGTCTCGCCCTTCATGAAGAAGTTGACGCCGCGCTCGTCGAGCGCGCGCTGGAGAAGCGTCGCCGCCTCCTTGTCGAGCTGGCGTTCCATCAGGCTGTCCATCAGGTGGACGACGGCGACGCTCATGCCGCGCTTCAAAAGCCCGTTCGCCGCCTCGAGGCCGAGGAGGCCGCCGCCGATGACGATAGCCCGGCGATGGCTGGCGGCGGCGGCGATCATGGTCTCGACATCGGCGATGTCGCGGAAGGTGCAGATCCCCGGCAGGTCGAGACCAGCAATCGGCGGGACGAGCGGGCGCGAGCCGGTGGCGAGCAGCAGGCGGTCATAGGCCGCGACGCGGCCGCTCGCCGCGGTGACGGTTTGCGCCTGCCGGTCGATCGCCACCACCGCGTCGCCGGCGAGGAGGCGAATGCCGCGTTCCTCGTACCAGGAGCGCGGATGGATGACGATCTCGGCGAGCGCCTTCTCGCCGGCCAGCACCGAGGAGAGCAGGATGCGGTCGTAATTGACGTGCGGCTCGGCGCCGAAGACGGTGACGTCGTAGCGCTGAGGCGCGCGCTTCAGCAGCTCTTCGACCGTGCGCATGCCCGCCATGCCGTTGCCGACGACGACGAGGCGCTCGCGCTGCGGAGCATGGAAGTTCATGGCCTTGCCTCCGCTCAGACGCGGGCGCCGTGGAGCGCCGCGGCGCCCCAGGTCGCGCGCCAGCGGCGCTTCACGCCGGCGAGGCCGATCAGCGCCAGCGCCGCCAGCAGGGCGAAGAGCCGAAAGCCGATCTCGTAGCCGCCGGTGAGCTGCTTCGAGTAGCCGAGGCTCGAGGCAAGATAGAACCCGCCGACGCCGCCCATCATCCCGACGAGCCCGGTCATGACGCCAATCTCGCGGCGGAAGCGCTGCGGCACGAGCTGGAACACCGCGCCGTTCCCCATGCCGAGCGCCAGCATGGCGATGACGAAGACGAGGAGCGCCATCCAGGCTCGGGGCAGGCCGAAGCTGATCACGATCAGCGCGGTGGCGGCGACAAGGTAGAGGAGGTTGAGCGAGCGCACGCCGCCGACGCGGTCGGCGACGGCGCCGCCGACCGGGCGCACCAGCGAGCCAGCGAAAACGCAGGCCGCGGTGAAGTAGCCGGCCGTCACCGCGTTGAGGCCGTACTGGTCGTTGAAATAGATGGTGAGCGAGGAGGCGAGGCCGACGAAGCCGCCGAAGGTCACGCTGTAGAAGAACATGAACCACCAGGCATCGCCGATCTTCAGCACCTTCAAGTAATCGGGCAGCGCCTTGGGCGGCGGGCAATCCGGGCTGTCCTTGGCGAGGACGAGATAGAGAGCAAGAGTGAGAACGAGCGGGATGACGGCGAAGCCGAGGACGTTGTTCCAGCCGAAGGCCACCGCAAGCCCGGGAGCGAACAGCGCCGCCAGCACGGTGCCGGAATTGCCGGCGCCGGCGAGCCCGAGCGCGGTCCCCTGATGCTCCAGCGGATACCAGCGCGAGGCGAGCGGCAGCGCCACCGAGAAGGAGGCGCCGGCGACGCCGAGGACGATGCCGACCAGCAGCGTCGCGAAGAAGCTGTGAACGCCGAGCCACCAGGCGGCGGAAAGGCCGCCGATGACCACGAGCTGGCTGATGATCCCGGTCAGCTTCGGCTTCAGGTGATCGACGAGAACGCCGTTGGCGACCCGGAGGATCGCGCCGGCGAGGACCGGCGTCGCCACCATAAGGCCTTTCTGCGCGGGACTGAGCGCGAGATCCCGGGCGATCTGCACGCCGAGCGGGCCGAGCATCACCCAGACCATGAAGCTCAAATCGAAATAAAGAAAAGCGGCGAACAGCGTCGGCAGATGTCCTGCCTTGAGGAAGCCTTTGTTCATCGTTCATCTCTGATGGGGAAACACGGGTCCCGAGGCGCAGCGCCGGAGGATCGACGCCGCTTGCGCGCGGCGCCGTCGACAGGCAGGTCGTTCACCAGCAGCTCGGAATCGTGCCGACGGTCACCGCCGTCTTGCGGTGAGCCGTCATTGACTCACCCGTCAGGAATTGGAACGTCCTGCGACGCTCCGGCTGGGAGAGGCCCCACCGTTGAGGCTTCTCCGCGCGCAGCCGCTCGGGCGGCGACGCATCTCTGCAAAGCTTTCAGCAAGAAGCGTGCCACGCCGCGAAGGCGGAGAATGGCCGGTTTCCAGAGGAGCGCGGCGGGCGCTGCCATCTTTTTGTGCGCCGCAGCGCACAAAAAATAGTCCCGCCTGGTCGCATTAACCTTCAAAAGAAGCGCCGTCGCAGAAAGCGGAATCGATCCGCGCCGGCAGCAAGGGCGGCGGAAGGCCGACGGCGCTTGCCGCGCTGCGATAGAGGTCCGGCCGATAGATATCGGCGGCAAAGCGGGCCGGATCGATGCCGGCAGGCAGCTCGCGCCAGCGCGCCATCTGATGCAGGAACCAGCGCGCATGAGCAGATTGCGGAAAGGTCGCGGCGTGCGGCGCGAAGCGCGAGCGGTCGACCTCGCCGCCTTCGCCGCCAGCCAGCGAGGCGGCGATCACGCCCGAGGGAACATCGACGAAGGA
>Ga0187782_10002534_pt1 | contig 13443 bp, 12 predicted proteins | sample 0715_SJ02_MP15_2_FD_132454 | JGI IMG/M metagenome (GOLD analysis project Ga0187782, IMG submission 132454) | Tropical peat soil microbial communities from peatlands in Department of Meta, Colombia - 0715_SJ02_MP15_20_MG | ecosystem: Environmental > Terrestrial > Soil > Wetlands > Peat | place...
ATCATCAACAATGGCTATCTCGGCATGGTGCGCCAATGGCAGGAATTCTTCTATGACCGCAACTATGAAGCGACGCCGCTGTTGAATCCAGATTTCGCGAAACTGGCAACGGCCTATGGTATCCGGTCCTTTGTGGTAGACCGCCGAGCCGACGTGATTCCGGTTGTGCAAGCGGCCGAGGCACACGAAGGGGCGGTGCTGATCGACTTCAAGGTCGAGCAGGAAGACACGGTTTATCCGATGGTGGCAGCCGGATCGGCCTTGCATGACATGATCCGTCGGCCCAATCCGCTGGTCGAAACGGCAGAGGACGAATAGGCGTCATGCTCCATACCTTCGTGGTCTACGTCGAAAATAAGCCGGGCGTTCTCTCGCGCGTCGTGTCGCTGTTCCGCCGACGCGCGTTCAACATCGATTCGCTGACGGTCGGGCGTACGGAGAATCCGGAGGTGTCACGCATGACGATCGTCACGGAAGCCGACACCGACCAGGCGCGCCGCATCGTCGCCAACATCTACAAGCTGGTGAACGTGCTGCTGGTAGACGACGTCACGGGCCAGCCGGCGCTTCTGCGCGATCTCTCACTGGTTAAGGTTGGCGCCACGCAACAGACGCGCGGACAGGTGTTGGAACTCGCGGAGGTCTTTCGTGCGCGCGTCTTGGACATTGCGTCGGAATCGATCACGCTCGAACTGACGGGCGGCGAGGAAAAGGTTGACCGATTTCTCGAGCTGCTCGCACCCTACGGATTGATGGAAATGGTGCGCACCGGCGTCGTGGCGATGCGGCGCGGCGCGAAATCACCGTCGCTCACTTCCAAGACACTGACGTCAGCCGCTACCGAAGATGACAGCGTCTCGCACTCGGTCTAGAGGCGCGGCCGGCTTACGCGGACTTCCGCTTTGCGAGTTTGGGCTTGGCGGCCTCTGGTTTCCGACGCAGCGCAGTGAGAAAGTCTGAGAGCGGCAACGTGTTGATCACGTCCTGTTTCTCGATCCAGCCGCGGCGAGCGGTGATGACTCCGTATTTCATGAACTTCAAATTGCCCGTCGAGTGAGAGTCGGTCGAAATGACGATTTTCACTCCGCTCTGCTTGGCCAGCCGAAGGTGCACGTCACACAGATCGAGCCGATCCGGATAGGCGTTACACTCCATCGCGACCCCGGCCTGGGCCGCCGCGGCCAATACCTTTTCGATTTCGTAGGCGAAGGGTTCGCGCCGCAATAGAAGCCGACCCGTGGGATGCGCAATGATTTGCGTGTACGGGTTCTCGATGGCGGCGAGAATTCTTTCCGTCATCTCGGAGCGCTCGAGGCTCATGTAGGAGTGCACCGAGGCGACCACCACGTCAAGCTGTGCGAGGACTTCATCGTCGAGATCGAGGGAACCGTTTTTCTTGATATCGACTTCGATGCCTGCCAGTAGGCGAATGCCCGGCACGCGGGTCTGGGCGGCTCGGATCTTCTTGATTTGCTCGAGGGTGCGCTTTTCGTCCATCCCATTGGCGACCGTGACCGCCTGTGAATGATCGGTCAGCGCGATGTATTCGTACCCCAAGTCTCGCCCGGCCTCGCCCATCTCCTCAATCGAGTTGTGGCCATCGGAGGCGGTCGTGTGCATTTGCAAGTCGCCCCGAATATCGGCCAGCGTGACCAAATGAGGAAGCCGGCCGCGTTCCGCCGCTTCGATTTCACCTCCCATTTCGCGCAGTTCCGGCTCGATGTAGGCGAGCTTGAGCTTCGCGTAAATGTCCTGCTCCGTCTGGCTGGCTACCACCTTGGCTCCTTTGAGCGTGGTGAGCGCGTACTCGTTTAGCGTCCAGCCCATCTCGTTGGCGCGACCGCGCAGGGCCACGTTGTGTGCCTTGGAGCCGGTGAAATACAGGAGTGCCGCGCCGAAGCTTTTCTTCTCAAGGAGTCGCACATCGACCTGCAGTCCGCTGCTTAGCCGCACGCTGACTTTGTTTTCGCCGTGTGCCAATTTTTCGCCGATGCCGGGATACTTCAGAATATATTCGGCGACGGCATCTACGTCCTTCTGCTTATCATGGCCCGGCCGCATGGTTACGAGCAAATCGAGGTCACCGACCGTTTCCCGGCCGCGTCGCAACGAGCCAGCCGGCGTTACCGCCTCCACGGCTACACCGGCCTTTAGGATATAGGCCGCAAGCTTCTGGGCCTCTTCATCGGCTACGTTAAGCTGCACGCGGCCCGAGCCGCCTAAGTGCTTGAACTGCTCGCAGGCCTTTAGAATATTCTGCTCGCTCTTCTCGCCGAAACCCGGAAGGTCACGCAGTTTGCCGGCACGCGCGAGTTGTTCGACGCCTTCCACCGTGGCCACCTTAAAGTGGCTCCAGAGAAACGCGACCTTCTTTGGCCCAAGCGACTGCAGATCGAGCAAGTCGAGGACTGTCGCAGGATATTTCTTGAGCAGCTTTTGGCGCAGGCGGTAATCGCCATTCTTCAGGATCTCGCGGATGTGTTCGGCCATGTTCTCGCCGATGCCCGGTAGTTCCCGCAGCTTCTTTTCGTCCCGCGCGATGTCTTCGATTCGTTCCGGGATGGTATCCAGCAGCTCCGCTACCTTTTCGTAGCTGCGGTAGCGGCCGATGATGGCCCCGTCGATCTCCAGCAAATGCGCGGTCTCACGCAGAATTTTTGCGACCTGCTTATTTTCCATGTACGCCTACCTCTTCGCTGTAAACGCTGCGTAGTACAGGATGCCGGCGATGGACTTGGCGTCACGAATCCTGCCGGAGCGAATCCACGCCTTCGCCTCCGCCAGCGTCAAGACTTGCTGAGTGATCTTCTCGTCGTCTTCAGGCCGTGCCCGGCCTTTCCTGAGCCCCTCGGCCAAAAAGACCTCCATTTTTTCCCCTAGCAGGCCCGGGGAAGGGAAGACCTCCAGCAATTTCGTGACCTTCTGTGCCGTGTAGCCGGTCTCCTCTTTCAGTTCCCGGCGCGCGCCTTGCGCAAAGCTTTCGCCCGGATCCTTGTGGCCGGCCACCAGCTCCCACAAGGATTGTCCCGCCGCGTGACGATACTGTCGAATCAGCACGATGCGGCCGTCCGGCAGCACCGGCAGCACCACCGACGAACCTGGATGTACCACGATCTCGCGCGTCGCGACCAGACCGCTCGGTTCGACGACCCGCTCACGCTTCAGGGCAAAAACGCGGCCCTGAAAAAGCGATTCGCTGGATAAAACCTTCGGCCTCTTGGCGGCCTTCGATCGCTCGTTCGGCACTCGGGCTCCTTCTCTCCCCTTTCGGAATTCTACCCCAGCGCCGACCGAAGTTGTTGTCACCCACCTTCACCGACTTCTATACTGTTGCCAGCCCCCATGGCCATGAACACCGTCATCGTGGACGACGAACGCCCCGCGCGGGACGAGCTGGTGTATCTGTTGAAAGGTTTGCCTGAGATTAACATCGTCGCGCAGGGAAAAAACGGCCTGGAGGCCGTGGCGCTGATCAAGGAGCACAATCCCGATCTGGTATTTCTCGATGTCCAGATGCCGGGCCTCGACGGTTTTGGCGTGATTCAGAGGCTGGTGGAGCGCAAGTTGCCCATTCCGCAAATTGTTTTCGCCACCGCCTACGATCACTATGCGGTCCAGGCGTTTGAAGTGAACGCGGTCGATTACGTTTTGAAACCGTTCGATAAAACGCGCGTCCAGCAGGCGGTCCAGCGCGCCAAGAAAATGGTTGAAGCGAACACGTCACCGGTGCAGCGCCTCGAAACCCTCGTCGATCAAATCGGAGCGGGCGAAATGAAGCGGCGTTCGATGGCACCCGTGAAGCTGCTCGTCAAATCGCAGGAGCGCATGATCCTGATTGATGCGGACGACATGATTTTCGCCTCGATCCAGGATGGGGCGATCACCATCTTCTCCCGTGAGATCGAGGGTGTTTCGAATTATCGAACGGTCGAGGATTTGATGCAGGCGCTCGACGGGGAGATTTTTTGGCGTCCACACCGGTCCTACCTGGTAAACATTAAGCACATCAAAGAGGTTGTGCCCTGGTTTAAATCGAGCTTCATGCTCAAGATGAACGACAAGCGCGCTAGCGAGATTCCCGTATCTCGTACGCAAACCAAGCGCCTGCGCGAACTGCTGAAACTCTAACGAGGGCTCTTTTGATCTCCCAAGCCGCAACTCTCCCTTCTGTGCTAGCATCTTGCTTACGCCTTTCGCTTCGATCTTTGTAGTCCTGGGGGGAATTTCGCTAGAGTGGCGAAACCGAAACGAGTTCTAAGCGGCATGAGGCCCACCGGCCGCCTTCATCTCGGCCACTATTTCGGTGCCCTCCAGAATTGGCTCAAGCTCCAGGAAGGATATGAATGCTTCTTTTTCGTGGCGGACTGGCACGCGCTCACAACTCACTACGAGGACACCTCTTCGGTTGCGGAAAACACCCTGCAAGTGGCGATGGACTGGCTCTCGGTCGGCCTCGATCCAGTTAAGTCGACGCTGTTCGTTCAATCCAGCGTTCTCGAACATGCCGAGCTGCACGTGCTGCTGTCGATGATTACCCCACTGTCGTGGCTCGAACGAGTTCCGACATATAAGGAGCAAATCGAGAACCTGAAGGACCGCGACCTTGGAACATACGGCTTCCTGGGCTACCCCCTGTTGCAGTCCGCGGACATCGTCATCTACGATGCCGATTTCGTGCCGGTCGGCGAGGATCAGGTTCCTCATGTCGAACTCACTCGCGAAATCGTGAAGACATTCAACGCCCAGTATGGTTTCACTTTCGACTACGATCGTTTCCAGAGAGAGAACCTGCCTGGGCTGATCGCGGCGAGCTATCCGGCGGGTTCGAAAACGGAGCCGGGGTCCGATCCCAAACTTCCTGCGCACGCCCGAGAGATCAACCCCGCCGTTCTTCGCAAGCAGATCCTGGAAGAAGGCGCGCAGAACTTCAAGAAGCGAATCGGCCGGGAGAACTGGAAGTATTTTCGGATCGGGGCGGTTTTGCGAGAGCCAGGACCGTTGCTGACCGAGACTCCGCGATTGCCGGGCACAGACGGCCGCCGCATGGCCAAGTCCTATGGCAACGCGATCTGGCTCTCGGATCGGCCCGATGACATCCGTGCCAAGGTTCGCAACATGATGACGGACCCGCAGCGGCAGCGCCGAACCGATCCGGGCCGCCCGGAGGTCTGTCCGGTGTTTGCGTGGCACAAACTTTTCTCGCCACCGGCGATCGTGGCCTGGGCGGATCAGGGCTGCCGCACCGCCGGCATTGGCTGCATCGAGTGCAAGGCGGCGATGGCCGATCATCTCGTGCAATGGATCGAGCCTATTCAGGCACGGCGGAAAGAATTCGAGGCGCGTCCGGAGGAAGTCTGGAGTATCCTCGACGCCGGCAGCAAGAAGGCGCAAAAGACAGCGCGGCGCACCATGAGACGCGTGCGCAACGCGATCTTTAAGTGGGATGAGGCCCGTCAGGCCAAGGGCAACTGAATTGTCATCGCCATTGCCGTATCGGATCAATTTGCCGGTGTATGAAGGCCCGCTCGATCTCCTGCTTGATTTGATCCGCAAGCAGGAGATGGACATCCACAACATTCCCATTGCCAAAGTCACCGAACAGTATCTCGACTACCTGCACCAGCTTGAAAAACTGGATATCGACGTCTCGGCAGATTTCATTTACATGGCCGCGACGTTGATCCATATCAAGTCGAAGATGCTGCTCCCGGCCGACCCGCTCGCTGACCCCGACGCACCGGATGACCCGCGACAAGAGCTGGTCCACCGGCTACTGGAGCACGAAAAGTTCAAGAACGCGGCACAGCTTCTCTACCAGAAACAACAGGTCGAGGCGCATGTGTGGTCGCGACCGGACCGCTCGCTCTACACGGGCGATGCGGTCGAGGGCGAACTGGTCGTTTCGCTGGTCGACCTCATTCACACATTTCAGCAGGTGCTCGAACGCCGCAAGGAAGTGACGAAATTCGAGTTGCGACACGAGTCGGTGACGATCGCTCAGATGATGGACCGCCTGCGCCAGCGTCTGACGGCCAGCGAGACCCCCGTTTCGCTGATCGAATTCTTCCACTCCTGCGAGACGCGCCACGCCATGATCGCGGCGCTGCTGGCGGTGCTTGAAATGGTGCGCATGCAGGCTGTGATACTTGTGCAATCTGAGCTGTTCGCGGACATTTCGGTTTGCAAGCACAAGATGTTCGACGCCGTTTTTGCAGGTCCAGAAACCCTGTCGAAAATTGAGGAGCAGTACTTGTGAAGCCCTCCCGGCGACAGCGTAGGTTCGAGGAAAGCCAGCCATGACGCCAGAAGACATGCAGGCCGCCCTGGAGGCGATCATCTACGCCGCCGATGAGCCTGCGACGCTCGATCAAATCGCCCACGCGCTCGGCGTAGAAAAAACCGAGGCACGGGCCGCACTCGATCTTCTCGTAGCTTCCTATGCGACCGACCAGCGTGGGATCGAGGTCCGCAAGGTTGCGGGCGGCTGGAAATTCTACACCAAGCCGCAGCATCACGACGTGGTGCGGAAATTCATCAAGAGCCTTCAGCCGCCGCTGCGCTTGACCATGCCGGCGCTCGAGACGCTCGCTGTGATTTCCTACAAGCAGCCCATCACGGTCCCGGAGATCAACGAGATCCGCGGCGTTCATGTGGGTGGCGTCATTAAGACCCTGCTGGAAAAACGTCTGATTACCACGGCCGGACGCAAGGAAGTGATCGGCCGCCCCATCCTCTACCGGACGTCCAAGCAATTCCTGATGCGCTTTGGACTGTCCGATTTGGACGAGCTGCCGAGCCTCAAGGAATTTGAGCAGCTCGCGCAGGCCGCACTCGGCTCCGATTCGGGGCTCGCCCCTGCGGACCCGGACGGGGTCCCGGCGGCACTCGCCACCGCCGGATCCGCCGAAGCCGCTGCCATCCAGGCGTCGGGGGAAACGAACGACTTAGCGGAGCTGGCCGAAGACCCCCGAGAGATCGCGGAACAATCCCGCGCTGCCAAAGCTGGCTCGGCAGCTGCCGATGCGGATTCCTGAGCCCACTCGTGTAACTTGCGCAGGTCACCGTGCATCTTAGTTGCGCCGGCCGACGATGCCGCCCATTCTATTTCGTGACTCCCCGGCGGGGTAACGGATGCGCGTAAAGAGCTGTTTTCCAACCTTGGGCCTTGTTTGCGCCAGCTTCGTGGCGGCCCAGACAGCGCCTCCCAAGCCCCTCGCTCCTCCCCAGCAGCCGGCCACCTCATCGGAAAAGATCCGCACCCAAACGCGGCTGATCGCCATCGATGTCGTTGTGACAGACTCCCACGGCGCGCCCGTGCGCGGACTCAACAAAGAGGATTTTCAAATCTTTGAGGAGCACAATCGCGAGCAGCCCATTGCACAGTTTCGATTTGTTGACCGGCCAGCCAATCGTCTCGCCACCCCCAAGGCTCCTGCCTCCGCCGCCGTGTTTTCTAACGAATGGTCGGTCGATCGCACAGTCGCTCCGACCGTTTTGCTGATGGACGCGCTGAATACGGAAATGGCGAACCAGATGCAGGTGCGGCAAAAAATGCTTTTGCTTCTCAAGACGCTTCCGCCCGCCACGCCGGTGGCTGTGTTCACCCTGGGCCACACGCTGCACATCCTACAAACCTTCAGTACCGACCCCCAGGTTTTGCGTGCCGCCATCGACAGGACCCTTCGCAGTGTGTCCATCGAGCAAAACCCTCAGGACGACGCGGACAGCCCGTCGAACCGAGCGCTCGATGAGAACGGCGGCGAGGAGAATCAAGCGACGCGGTGGCTCGAGGATTTTGAAGCCATGACCTACCAAGCGCAGATGGCCATCCGTGTCGATGAAACCACCGAAGCGATGATTCAGATTGCAAGGTATTTGGGCGGCTACGCCGGCCGCAAGAATCTGATCTGGTTCTCCGAGGCTTTCCCCGACTGGATCGGACCGTCTGCCGATTTCGGCTCCGATGCATTCAGTGGCAGTGCGTCCTACGGTGGCAAGATCCGTGCGGCGGCCGAGGCACTCGCCGACGCACGGATCGCCGTGTATCCGGTCGACGCACCAGGGCTTACGGTCGATCAACTGTATTCCGTAGCTCAGAATCCACACATCAACCAACAGAACATCGGAGGAGGTTTGGGTGCGCAACTGAGCCGCCAGAACAGCCAACACGTGGATCGGCAGGCCACGATGGACGACATCGCGCAGGCTACCGGCGGCAGGACCTGCAAGAACACGAACGACCTCTCAGGATGCGTTCAGTCCGCGCTCAATGACGGCGCCATCTACTACGAGCTTGGGTACTATCCGGAGGGCATCGCGTGGGACGGCCGTTTCCACAAAATCGTCATCAAGTCGACTCAGCACGGCGTTAAGCTCGCCTACCGGCGCGGATATTTTGCCACTGACCTAAAATCGCTGTCTGGGCAGCAGAGACCGGATGACCTTCTCAAACAGGCCTGCATGGATCCCCTACCCTCGACCTCCATTGCGTTGACCGTCCTGCCCATCCTACCACCAGGCGCAGAGCAGGCGGCCAAGCCAGCTGAGAGCAGGTATCTGCTGACCATCTCTTCCAGCGCTCTGACTTTTGAGCCGGTCGAGGGAACGGGTCAGCTGAATCTCCAGATGGCCATCTGCGAATTTGATCCAAAAGAAGACTCGTTCCAGTTTTTTGCGCGCGACTTGTCGCGGCCTGTGCCCGAGGATGTCTACAAGAGCTGGAAGGAGCGGGGCCTTCAGAATGTCTTGGACTACCTAGCGAAGCCGGATGATCAGCGCCTCCGTTTTGCCGTGCTCGACGTGCCCAGCGGCGAGATAGGCTCGGTCGACGTGCCCGCCCATCCCCATCAGTTCGCGTCTCTTAGCGGGGCGGTCGCTCCTTTAACGGCGCAAGCGGCCGCCACGCCCGGGCCCCAGACAAGGACAATCCAAATTGTGACCAAGATTGCGTTCCGTACGCAGACAGCGGCCAGTTGGCTCGACTGGACTGGCAATACCCTCTCCTATCATGGAGACGTCGGCATTGAGCAGGGTGCTCCGGCCTTTTTCAAAATCGAGTATGGCGGGAAGTTTCATTGCGAAGCGGGAAGGCTCGTAGGCAACGACGCTGGTTCGAACGAGAAGCCGGGCTTTCTGCTGACCTTCCGAAATCCGGCGGGTCCCAGCGCGCTGGTCGAATTGGGCGGCGAGCGACCGGAGTATTCTGGGGACTTGCCAGTCGATGCAAGCGCCAAAGGATTCTTCGACTACCTATGGAAGCTTGTCCACTGCCAATCGCCGTAGATCTTTCCTCGTCTGTGGGAAATCCGCTAAGCTGGGCGTCTGCTCAGCATTGTTTCGTGCCGCCATGGAAGAGCGCCTACAGAAAATTATTTCTCGCGCCGGCTTCGCCTCCCGCCGGCATGCCGAGGAAATGATCAAGTCGGGTCTGGTTACCGTGAACGGCCGGCTGGTTACCGAGCTCGGCACGAAGGCCGACGGATCTCGGGATCACATCAAGGTTGCGGGCAAACTTCTTCGGCTTCCACCTCAGCGCCTGTATTTTATCCTGCACAAGCCGGCGGGAGTGGTTTCAACCCTCAGCGATCCCGAAGGCCGCCGCTCCCTACGCGATTTCCTGGAAAGGTTGCCTGGCCGCGTATTTCCTGTGGGCCGACTGGAATATCATGCGTCGGGTCTGGTCTTGCTGACAAACGACGGCGACCTCGCCAATCGGCTGCTCCAAGCTCACCAATTGCCGCAAACCTACCACATCAAGTTGAACACGCCTGTCTCTCCAGTTGAGATCGAACGCTTGGCTCACGTGACCGGCGCACGCATTGGACGACTGCGTCAAACGAATTCACCGTGGTATGAGGTCACCCTCTCCGAAGCCCGCCGGGACAGACTACGCAGTAGGCTTTTCCGAGCAGGGCATGCGGTCGAAAAGATGAAGCGAGTCCGCATGGGAAACCTAGAGCTCGGTTCCCTGGCTCCCGGACAACACCGTGCGCTTTCCCCTGCGGAGGTTTCCGGGCTGGCCCGTTTTCTCCGTTTGGGCACTCGTAGCAAGCCCTCCCTAGCCTAGCAATCGGCTTGTCGTCAAACTGCGTTTTCCGCTGAACTCATGTATGATGGAACCACAGCGGGGGAAACCCTCACGGGTCGCTCCATAAAAGGGGATTCGGGTATCGGACTCGGGCACGGCGAGTGCCGATCGGCTCGGCCCGTTTACGTAAACGGCCGTGGCGGAAAAGGCCAGAATGAACAAACCTGGTGCGGGACCCGACGCCGGCTCACCTCAGGCGTCGGCGGCGTCTGCCGGAGATCCTGCCAGCGAGCTTCTGAAAACGAGCCGCACGATCGCCGTGGTCGGTCTCTCCGGTCGGCGGCATCGGCCCAGCTACGGCGTGGCCGAGTACCTTCAATCGGTCGGTTACCGAGTGATTCCAGTGAATCCAGCGGCAACAGAAGTTCTTGGAGAGAAGTGCTACGCGCGTCTGGAAGACGTTCCCGACAGTGTGGATATCGTGGATGTGTTCCGCCGTTCCGAATTTGTGCCCGAGGTCGTAGAGTCGGCCATTCGCATCAGGGCTCGCGGCGTCTGGATGCAGGAGGGTGTTATGCATCCGGAGGCGGCAGAGCGTGCCCGCCGAGCCGGCCTGGTGGTCATTATGAACGCCTGTATTTTGAAAGAGCACATCAAGCGCTTTCGGTTACACTAGCGGACCAACGCCCACCGGCTCGAGATCTATTGCAGTGGATACAGCCTCAGCACTCGTTTCCCTGGTTCGGTGACCGCGATCGCATCTTCACTGGGCGCGATTTGGAAATCGTGAAACTCCAGGCCGTGTAGAATCGAAGAAAACGATTCGTCGTACAGACCCACCCACAGCAGGATGTTGGATCGGTCGAAGGCTCCCCTTTTGAGCAGGATGCGGCGCTCGTCACGGCTCCATTCGAATCGCCCGTAACCGGCCCGCACGCGGACGCTTTTCGATGGGTGCTCGGTGTCAATGACGTCGATGTAATCTCCGTCCTCGAAAAACGCAATTTTTGAGCCCGAAGGGGAAAGGCTCAGCGCTCCCTGATAGCTTTCAATATGCGCCACCTCGGTGACGATCTCCTGCAGCAGATCGAGCCGCACGAGCGTCAATCCTCGCCGCAGCCCTAGGTTTTCTCCAATGGCAAACGCTCGGCTTCTTTTGGCGTCCCAGACGATCGCGTTAAATGTGTGGCCTTCAAACAGGGTGTCCGCCTTGCCGTCTTCCGGGCGGACCCGTGCAATCCCGTACGGCCCACCGCCTGTCTGATACACAACGGTCTGATCGTCTCGAAGCCACGTCCCCCGGACAGCCTCCTCGATAAAACGGGTCTTCGAATTCACAACCTTAATTTCGTGGCCGTCATCATCGAGAAGCGCGATCGCTTTGCCCCCGTTCACGCCCGACAGTGGCTTATCGTCGTCATCACCGAGGTCGCCTCTTTTTTTCGCGTCTTTGTCATCGAAACCGGGAGGAGCCTTCTGCAGACTCATGTTGACCGCGATGCGGCGGCCATCGGGAGACCAGGCGAGCGATTCGACGGTGTAGCCCGCCGGCGGCGGAAAGGGCATGAACTTTTCCCCTTCGACGATTCGCTTGCCTTTACCAGGTCCGGTGGCGACAAAAATGTCGTCGCGCTCGATGATCAGGCGTCGGACCCGCTTCAGGCGGGGGACGGCATAGATAATGGCATTGTCCGTTGAGATGTCGAAGGCTTGGCAATCTTCGTCGATTACCAGTTTAGGATTGTCCTGGGCGCGCACGAGTAGGGGTTCACAAACGAGAAGCGCCCCCAAGACGAGCAGGGCCAGTACCGCAAATGGCGGACCGCTCCGTTCTTTTTCCCCTCCACGCCGGCTTTGATTCACTCGTTGTTCCTTGCTACCTGCCCTTTTTTCTGAAGGCGGCGAATCTCGTCAAGCCGCTGGCGGATTCGCGCCTCGAATCCCTGGTCGGTGGGCCGGTAGTAGCAGCGGCCCAACAAGCCTTCCGGCAAGCAGGCCATGTCCGTCACCTTTTCTTCTGCGTCGTGCGCGTACTGGTAGCCCTGGCCATATCCGAGATGCCTCATCAGGGGGGTCACCGCATTTCTTAGATGCAGCGGGACAGGCTCGGCAGTCGTTTTCGTGAGATCTTCCTGAACCGCGCCATACGCCGTGTACAGGGCGTTCGATTTCGGTGCCAAAGACAAATAGACCGCCGCTTGCGCCAGTGCGAGGTAGCCCTCCGGAGCGCCCATGAAATCGAAGGCCTCCTTCGCGGCGATCGCCACCGCCAACGCGCCGGGCTCGGCAAGACCGATATCCTCGCTGGCCATGCGCACCATGCGCCGCGCCAGATATAACGGATCCTCACCGGATTCGAGCATGCGAGCCAGCCAGTACAGCGCCGCGTCCGGATCGGAATTGCGCACCGACTTGTGCAATGCAGAAATGAGGTTGTAGTGCTCCTCGCCGCCTTGGTCGTATGGCAGAAGTTTCTTCTGCAAAACGTCGGACAGGCGTTCCTCCGTCAGCACCTTGCGGCCGCGGGTATCGGATTCGGTCCCCTGCACGAGCGCCTCGAGCGTGTTGTACGCCGCCCGCGCATCACCGTTGGCGAGCACCGCGATCCGCTCGAGCACCTTTTGATTGGCCTCGATGGCCTCCTGACCCAGCCCCCGCGAGGAGTCCGCAAGAGCACGTTTGAGGAGCTCCCGGACTTGCCCCTCGGAAAGCGGCTCGAGCACGTACACCTTCATGCGGGATAGCAGCGGTGCGATCACCTCGAAGGATGGATTTTCCGTCGTCGCACCGATCAACAGGACATTCCCGGCTTCCACGTGCGGAAGAAACGCGTCCTGCTGCGCGCGATTGAAACGGTGGACCTCGTCGACAAACACGATCGTGCGCTGTCCATAGCGACGCGCCGCTTCGGCCTGATTCATCACCTCCTTGATCTCTTTGATTCCGGCGAGCACCGCGCTGAAGGGAACGAACTGGGCACGTGTGCGCTTCGCGATGATCCTCGCCAGCGTCGTCTTCCCACATCCGGGCGGACCCCAAAAGAGCAGGGAGCCCAGCTCGTCCTTTTCGATCTGCGTGCGCAGGGGCTTTCCGGGCCCGAGCAAGTCTTGCTGTCCGACAAACTCGTCCAGTGTCTGCGGACGCATCCGGTCAGCAAGCGGACGCCCCGCTTGCGGCGTCGGTTCCGGTTCGATGGCGCGAAACAGTTCCATGCCTACCCGCCCTCGGCCCTCATCGGCTGGCGAGCTTTCGTTGCCGCGCCGCTTCATAGAGCAGGATGGACGCCGCAATCCCTGCATTGAGCGACTCCGCATCGCCACGGGTTGGAATCGAGACGAAACCATCTGCGGAGTGCGTGATCTCGGCCGGCAAGCCGCCTCCCTCGTTGCCTATGAAGATTGCGACAGGACCGGTTA
>Ga0187782_10002536_pt1 | contig 13439 bp, 8 predicted proteins | sample 0715_SJ02_MP15_2_FD_132454 | JGI IMG/M metagenome (GOLD analysis project Ga0187782, IMG submission 132454) | Tropical peat soil microbial communities from peatlands in Department of Meta, Colombia - 0715_SJ02_MP15_20_MG | ecosystem: Environmental > Terrestrial > Soil > Wetlands > Peat | place...
ACCGCGACGGCTTCAATCTCCACCAGCATCTCCGGGTCAACAAAGCGTGAGACTTCAACCAGGGTAGTCGCCGGATGGATAGTGCCAAAGGACTCCGAGTGCGCCTTGGCCACTTGCTCCCAGAGTTCCATCTTGGTGACGTAAATTCGGGTGCGCACCACGTATTCAAGGCCCAGGCCCAGGCGTTTGAGGGCGCTCTCGATATTCCGAATTGCCTGCACCGTCTGCGCGTAGATGTCTCCCGGTGCCAGGACTTTTCCGGAAGGGTCCGTCCCCGTGGTACCGGAGACGTAGATCATGTCCCCAACTTTGATTGCGCGGGAATAACCCACCTTCGGTTCCCAAGGTGTTCCTGAGAAAATCTTTTCCCGTTTGTTCTTCATGGGCTTCTCCATCTACGGGGAATAGCTGCCTTCCTCCTTGCGTGGAGGCAACCCTGGCGTTGCTCCCGCTACAGCGGGCAGGCCACGAGGGCCGCCCCTACAGCTTATTTCTCCCTCTCAAAATATTGACGATGGGCGCGGGCCGCCAGCGCCAGCCGACGGCGGCGGCGCACCAGAGCGGCCCGGAAACGCCTTTTCTCTTCCGCTGTAACGGGGACTATGGGGGGCACCTTCGTCGGGTGACCGTCTCGATCAACCGCAACATAAGTGACGAAGGCCGAACTGGTCTGACGACGCTCGCCGGTAAGGGCATCCTCCAAAAACACATTGACCTCAACTTCCAGAGAAGTGTTAAACGTGCGCGTGACGAAAGCTCGCAGGAGAATCAATTGGCCGACCTTAATCGGGTGAACGAAATCGAGATTATCTACCGATGCGGTCACCAAAAGGGTGCGGCAGTGACGACGGGCTGCGATCGCTCCCGCGATGTCAATCAAATGCATAACCTTGCCACCGAGGATGTTTCCCAAAGGATTGGCATCATTAGGAAGAACTATCTCCACCGTTTCCGTAAGGGAATCTGCCACCGTCTTCGCCTTCTGGTTCTTCATGCTGGGCTCACGATCATTTCGTTCGAGCGGCTTCCGGCAACGTAGAATTCGTTACCTCGTCACAGGGGCGCGTTTTGGCGATGTCAAATCGACACCACTTGGCGATGTCCAATCGCCGCTGCCACCGAACCTTTCCAGGCAGACTGGTTCACGCACTTATGCCCGCCTACGAAAGACCCGGAAGGCTCTGTCTAATTCGGCTATGCTGTCTATACTATGCGAGCCTCCAGGCGGATGCAACACCTACCTCATTTAACCCAGCCGTTCTATAATGCCTTGAGGGTGATGGGCCCCGCGCGGCAAGCACGCTTCAAAGGCAAAGATAGCGGGCGGGACGCCCGCGTCACTCGAGGTCAAGATGGTCCAAAGCATTCCCGCCCAGGAAAAACAGAAAGTGGCCTTGACGTCGGTGATTGCGGCCATCGTGCTCATCGCGATGAAGCTGACCGTGGGCCTCTGGACGGGCAGCTTGGGAATCATTTCGGAAGCCATGCACTCCGGGTTGGATCTGGTGGCTGCGATGGTGACCTATCTTTCCGTCCGGGTGTCCGACAGGCCTGCCGACCCAGACCACCCCTTCGGACATGGCAAGATCGAATCCCTCTCCGCCTTTGTGGAGACCACCCTTTTGTTTGTAGCCTGCGCCTGGATCATTTGGGAAGCCATCCGCCGGCTCTTCTATCGTGAGGTTCATGTGGAGCCGAGCCTGGCGGCCTTCGGGGTAATGTTTATTGCCATCACCATTGACACTCTTCGATCTCGGGCGCTATTCCGGGTGGCGCGAAAATACAATAGCCAGGCCTTGGAAGCCGACGCCCTGCACTTCTCCACGGATGTCTATAGCTCGAGCGTGGTGATCTTGGGTCTCATCCTGGTTTATGTGGCCAACCAAAACAACCTCCGCTGGCTCCGCAAGGCTGACTCTGTTGCCGCACTCATCGTGGCGGGAATCGTCGTGTACATCACGCTGAAGCTTGGAAAACGGACTGTGGCGGCATTGGTGGATGCTTCCCCAGAAGGCAGCTCGAGCAGAATTGCTGAAGCTGTTTCGCGGGTTCCTGGGGTTCTACGGCTGGACCGCATCCGGACCCGCCAAAGCGGGCCACGCCTTTTTGTGGATTTAAGGCTGGCCCTTCACAGTAACACGGCGCTCGAGCACGCCAAAGCGGTGGCGGATTTGGTGGAGTCGGCGGTCCATCAACTCTTTCCCGACGCGGATGTGGTTATTCACACCACTCCCAGCGAACCGCCTACGGGAGATCTGGTGGAGAAAATCCGCTCCATCGCCAACCGAAGAAACTTCCAGGTTCATGAAGTGACAGCCTACGAAGTAAAGGGGTGCATCAACGTCATCTTGGATCTCGAGGTGGAGCCCAGTCTGCGGCTCGACACCGCCCACGACCAGGCCACGGCGCTCGAGCAAGACATCAAACGAGGCCTTCCGGAAGTGTGTGAAGTGAATATACACCTCGAGCCTTTCACCAAAAACGTGGAGGCGGTGAACGCCGTCCAGCTCACGCCGGCGGAGCTGGAATCCAAGCTGACGCAGATCGCCAGGGAGATTCCGGGCGTCTTGGACTGTCACGACATCGAAGCGCATCAGGCGGCGGATAACGTCTTCGTCCGGTGCCATTGCACACTCCTCCCCGCCCTACCCATAGCTCGGGTACACGACATTACAGAGGAACTCGAGTTTCGGATTCGAAGAGCTTTCCCCCAGGTCCTTCGAGTCAATATCCACGCAGAACCCAAGGAGGGTATGTCGTAGATCGCATGGGGTACGTGCGCAGAAAGACCGTATGTGGCAGGCGGCATCTGAGGCGACCCAACGGGGACGCACTTCATTCTCCTCCTATGGTCCACCTTCTACCACAGGGGAAGGGTTTCCCCACACACCATCTATGAGCAACGGTTTTTCCGCACACCCCAGCGTCGCTGCGCTTTAGGGCAGACTATGGGCAATGGGATCCCCTAAGCATACCTTCTTAGGGCTTCGGCTTGTTCGCTGGCTTGGGGGTGGAAGGCGCACTGGATCGCGGCGCAGCGGGTATCGCTGGCCCGCCCGTAGTCGGGGCCTCAGCGGGGTTCGCGGCGTCATAGAGCTTCACGATTTGGTCCGTCAAATCCACTTCCGTGGCCTGGTAATAAATCGGGATTTGGTCGCTTCCAAGGACCAGAGAGAAACCGTTCTTCTGCGCGTAATCCTGGATCACACTCACCATCTTCTGACCGATGCGGCGAAACATTTCGTCCCGATCGGTTCCGAAGTCGGCTTGCGCATCCTCGGTCGTGCGCTTCAAAATCTTCTGCTTTTCCTCCAACTCGCGGTTCAGGTGCCGCTGCTCGTCGTCGCTAAGGGTAGCAGCCTGCTTCTGCAATTGGTCGGTGATGGCCTGTATATCCTGCTGGTCCTTTTGAACCTCAGCCTGGCGAGGCTGATACTTCTTCTGAAGGTCAGCCATCGCTTTCTTTCCTTCCGCCGTGCTCAGGATTGCCTCCTGGATACGGATGACCCCGACTTTACCTGCAGCCGCGGAACTTTGAGCCAGCAGGTTGATCGAGGTAGCTCCAAGGAGGAATAGAAAACCAAATGTGCAAACTCGAGTCTTCATTCAATCTCCTTCAATGGATTAAAGTCGTAAGTCCGATAACACATTCTAACTCATTTTGTCTCTAAAAGGTACGGACTACCGTGAACCCAACCCTGCCTTTTCGCTCCCGCAAGGAGAACTGCTTAAACAAGGCCCTGGCGGCTACGTAGGTGGCGACATTAGGAAACATCGTCTCCGGTGGCAGGACTTGAGGAGGGGTTATGATTACGTTACTTTCGCGAAGCCAATTATAGCCGTAGTAAAGATGAAACGGTGCATTAACCACCGGCAAGATGATCTGCAAATCGAGTCCGGTGGAGCTGCGGGGACGCATATTGGTGTTAGCGATGATCCTCAGTCTGGTCGGCAACTGGAAGTAGGGGTATTCGGTGGCCAAGTTCGCAAGGCTGGGGATGCTTGTGTCAATCTGGAGCTGGTTGGTGCGCAACACGAAAGCGCTTCCAGCGTCGACAAAGGATGCAATGCTGACCGGGCCTGGAAGCGGTATGCGGTATTCGAAATTGCTAATGAGTTCTGTATCCCCACCGGGATAGATCGGCGTGTAGTAGGGAAATTGGGTGTACGACCCGCACGTCGCTCCCTTCTGCCCACTGGACCCGGAAGCCAAAATGGGGTTGCCGAAGTTGTCCCGGTTACACACTTGCCCAAGTCCAGGGAAGAAAGCCAAGGGGCTTATTGAACGGATATCAAACCCACGGATGTCATATTCGCCCCCAATGTAGAAGCGCGAAAAAGGCGGGGGAACACGGCCACCGTATCCTTCGATGGAGGCGGCCAGTATGCGCATGCCGAAGGATTCCGGCTTCTCTGCGCGAACATTGCGGACCGGATGATAGTACTTGAATTCGATGGAAGGAGTAACGGTATAGACGTTGCCTCCCAATCCGGACAACCCTAGCGTCGCCGATAAGTACCTTCCCCGGGTAGGGTTCCAAGCGTCATTGATAGTGTTGTAAATGTAAGTAGGCATCAACGAGCTGGAGATGATGCCGCTCAGCGCCGAAGGACCCGCCAAACCACGAAAATTGATAGCCTCAAAGAAGGACTGGGAGGCCGCATTGAAAGCTTGCATGCTGCTATAGGACAAGCTGTAAGTCAAACCCACGCGGGCGAAATGGCGCCGCAAGGGGTAGCTGCCAAAGAACGTGAAACCAGTGGCATTTTGCTGAAAATTCTGCGCGTAGTATTGGCCATACGCGGAGCTCGCGAGTTGGGTGGGATTGACGCCGTAAGCATAAGCTAGTTGGCGGAGTTGGTCATAGCGGTAATTGCTGTGATAGATCGTAAAGCCCAGCGTCATGGCACGATCGAAGACATAGGGCTCAGTGAACCCAAACGAGTAGAGCTTCTGGTAAGTCCCCCACTCCGTTTGAATGCTCAAGGTTTCGCCCAGCCCCAGGAAGTTGTTGGTGGCGTAATTGACGCCGACAAAGTTACCCGCCAAGCCGCTGACCCCGCCCGAAAATCCTATCGAGTTCTTGCCTTTTTCCTTAACTTTCATAGTGATATCAACGGTGCCGTTGGCGGCATTCTGGGTGATGTCGTAGTCTTCCTTCTTTACGGTGTCAAAGAAGCCCAGTTGATTAACCCGCAGGACGCTCAAGTCCCACCATTGGGAGTTGAACATATCTCCTTCGCTCACCAGCAATTCCCGTCGAATCACCTTGTCGCGCGTTTTGGTGTTGCCGGAAAACTCGATGCGATGAACTATAAACTGCTTATCTTCCTCAAAGTCCAGCGCCAAGTTAATGACTCGCCGTTTGTTATCGGGCTCGGGGTCAGGGGTAGCGACGAAATTAATGTAACCAAACTGGCCATAGAGTTTAGTGTAGTTCTCCATAGCCTTCCGCACCTTAGAGAGTGAAAAAATATCGCCAGGCTTCATCCGGAGGATCGGGGCCAACTGTTTCTGCGTCAAGAGCTTGTTCCCGCGGATGACGAACCTGCCCAGGCGATACTGCAACCCCTCTTCCACGGGGATGGTCAGATCCACTCGTTTACCCCGCCCCCAACTGAAGAAGAAAAACGGATAGCGCCGCCGGGTGTCCACCATCTTCGTGTCCGGTTCTTTCGCCAGAGCGAAATAGTAACCGTGGTCCCTGTAAAGATCGCGGATGTTTTCCAGGTCGGCCTCGATCCTCTCCTTGTCGTACGTCTTATGGAACCAGTAGAACCAAGGAGGAGCGCCGACAGGGCGGGAATACTTCATGGCGCGGGAGAGTTCGCGACTCGAATAGACATGGTTTCCCGTGAAGTGGACGCTCCCTACTTTGACCTTGGGGCCTTCCACCACGATAAAAGTGAGCGCCACGGAGTTGGGCGGAATATTCCGCGTGCGGTGCCGGACGGTAGCAAACATCTTGCCATGCGCCGAGAGCATCTCCTGAAGAACCACCTCAGCTCGCCTGATGGTTACGGCATCGTACTGGGACTGGATGGAAAGGCCCACCTTTTGTTTCTTGAATTCGTCCAGCACGTCTGATTGCTGAACGCTGCTCAACCCTTTGTAGTCAATGCTGCGCACCAGCTTTTTTTCCCGCACGAAGAAGTTAACGATCTTCCCGCCTTTTGGGGCATCCGTCTCCTCCAAGCGAATGTCATCGAAGTAGCCGGTATTCCAGAGCGACATAAAGTCGCGCCGCAGAGCTGCCTCGTTGTAAACGTCGCCGACCTTCGAGAAAATGCGCGCGCGCATGACCGCGGGGGTAATGCGCCGATTCCCATGAAAATTAATTTCTCGTATTGTTTGCTGGGCAGCAGGCTGGCCTTGCGGCTGCGCAGGTGCTGTGGGCGTTGTGAGTTCCGGAGCTTTCTGTTGAGCAGGCGCTGCCTGGGGCGTCTCGAGTTGGATTTTTTGCTGGGGAGCTGCAGGTGGATTCTGCGAAGGCTGGGCAGGCGTCTGCTGGGCGGAGCCTGGCGCGCTCGATGAAGCGGGTGGCTTCTGGTCCGCAGGCGGATTCTGCGAGGGTTGGGCAGGTGTTTGCTGGGCGGATGCTGGCGCGCCTGATGAAGAGGAGGGCTTCTGGTCCCCGGGCGGATTCTGTGCCCGAAGCGCCATGCCAGACAGCAAGCTCCCTAGCAGGACGACGAGGACTAAACCCACCCGTCCCATCCTTGGTCTACACGTGGAAAAACGTCTCTTCAAGAAACGGTCTTACCCCCTCGTGGATCGAGCTCAGAGAATCCGATGCCGGGAATCCGCCTGGAGTTGGCCCGAAGAATCGAAACATTGTGCCATTGAGCCATTTGGCCATTTCGCTATTTAGGCTATGAGCCGTCAGCTTTTTCAACAACACTGTGGCCCGGGCGCGATCGCTCGCGGCCCCATGGCTCAATGGCCCGATGACGGCAAAGGCGTGGTGGGTCAATGTCTCGGTGGTCCAATGACTCAATGGCGCAATGGCTCAATGTGACAGGCCTCACTAGCGTGTGAGTGGCGTGGCCGCAACGAGCTTGTCATTCATCGACCGATAACAGAGGCCATGGTTCTCGACTACCACTTCCAGAACTGAGGGGGGGTGAATATCCCCTTGGATCAAAGCCTCCGAAAGCGGGTCCTCAACGTACTTCTGGAGCGCCCGGCGCAGCGGACGCGCGCCGTAGGAACGGTCCTCACAAGTCTTTTCCAGAATCCATTGGCTCGCCTCGCGGGACAGGGTAAGCGAAATATTCTTGTGCTCCAAGTTCTGGTTCATCTGCCCGACCAGGAGATCCAGGATCTGTATGAGGTCATTATCATTGAGCGCATTGAATACAATGGTTTCGTCCAGCCGGTTGAGAAACTCTGGATTGAACAGCCGCTTGACCTCCGCCATCACCATGTCTTCGGCTTTTCGCTCACTTGTTCCTTCCGCCGCTGACTGGAACCCCAGGTGCGACCGGCGTTGCAGGTACCGAGCCCCGATGTTCGAGGTCATGATGAGGATGGTGTTCTTGAAATCCACCGTGTTCCCCAGCCCATCGGTCAGGTGTCCGTCCTCGAAGACTTGGAGCAAAATGTTGAACAAATCCGGGTGGGCTTTCTCAATCTCGTCCAAGAGAATCACCGAATAAGGCGCGCGCCGGACCCGCTCCGTAAGCTGCCCCCCCTCTTCGTAGCCCACATAGCCGGGAGGCGACCCGATGAGCTTGGAGACGGAGTGCTTCTCCATGAACTCCGACATGTCGAAACGAATCAGCGCCCGCTCGCTCCCGAAAAGAAAGGCCGCGAGCGAACGCGCCATTTCGGTCTTGCCTACCCCGGTGGGCCCCAGGAACAGGAAAGAACCCACCGGCCGGCCCGGAGGTTTCAGGCCGGCACGGGAGCGGCGGATCGCCCTGGCCAGGGCCGAGATGGCTCGATCTTGGCTGATTATCCGCTTGTGCAGCTCCTCTTCTGTCCTCAGCAGTTTCGAACTCTCCTCTTCCTTAATCGAAGTCACCGGCACGCCCGTCCAGCGGGAGACTACATCCTCAATGTCCTCGCGGGTCACGGCGCCCATGGCTGTTTCGTCGATATTGTATTTCTCACGCAGCAGCCTGAGGTTTTCTCTCTCCTTCCGTTCCTCGTCCGAATAGAAGCGCGCCTTTTCGAATTCGTGGTTGGCGATGGCATTTTCCATCCGGTGAACCACGAATTTGATGCGCTTCTGCACATCGATCATCTCTTCGGGTAAGGAACTCTGCCGCAGTTTCACCCGTGCGCCCGCCTCATCAATCAGGTCCACTGCTTTGTCCGGCAAGAAACGGTCGGGAATATAGCGGCTGGAGTGGTACACCGCGGAGCTTAGGGCCTCATCGGTATAAGTGACCGCGTGGAACTTCTCGTACCGGTCCTTGATTCCGAAAAGAATTTTGATGCCTTCGGCTTCCGTTGGGGGCGCAACCTTCACGGCTTGGAAGCGCCGCTCCAAAGACCGGTCCTTTTCTATCGACTTGCGGTATTCCGCCGGAGTGGTGGCGCCGATGCACTGGATTTCGCCTCGGGATAGCGCCGGCTTGAGGATATTCGCGGCGTCCAGCGAGCCTTCCGCCGATCCGGCTCCCACCAGGGTATGCAGCTCGTCGATGAAGACGATCGCGTTCTGCGACTCCATCAACTCTTTCATGATGGTTTTCAAACGTTCCTCGAACTGGCCGCGATATTTCGTGCCCGCCACGATCAAAGAAAGGTCCAAGGCCAGGATTCGCTTGTCAGCGAGAAAGGAAGGTACGTCGCCCTCCGCAATGCGTTGCGCCAGGCCTTCCACGATGGCCGTCTTGCCGACCCCCGGCTCGCCAATTAGGACGGGGTTATTTTTGGTTCGCCGACAGAGGATTTGGATGGACCGCTCCAGTTCGGCTTCGCGGCCAATCAGGGGGTCCAGTTGGTTCTCCATCGCGCATTGGGTGAGGTCGCGGCTGAATTCGGAGAGCAGGGACGCCTCCTTGGGGCGCGAACTGGAGGCCTTTTCGTTCTGCGCCCGGTTCATCTCTTCGCGCAGCGCGGTGAGGCGCAGCCCGCGTTCATGCAACATTTCCGCCGCGAACGATTTGTCCTCGCGCAGCAAACCCAGCAGCAGATGCTCCGTCCCGATATGTTTGTGCGAAAGGCGCTCGGCCTCCTCCGCCGCAAACGCCAGCACCCGCTTGCACTCCTGGCTCAAGGGCAAATCCACAGAAGTCGAGACCTTCTCGCGCACCGGGGTTCGTCCCTCAACTTGTTTACGGATGGATTCAATGGAGGCGTGGGAGCGCAAGAAACGGTTGGTCAGCGCCTTATCCTCGCGTAGCAACCCCAGCAGCAGATGCTCGGTTTCGATGTAGGGGCAGCCGAATTGGCTGGCTTCGTAGCGGGCGAAAAAAATCACGCGCCGCGCCTTTTCCGTGTACCTCTCAAACATAGCTCCTCAGCCCTCTCGGGAACTTTCGCCCGGGCCCCAGACTACCTGGGTTTAGCAGGTCATTGAACGATCGGAACAACTATCTCTGTTACCTTTCCATTCGCCAAGCGTAAAATCCGTTGCGCGCGCCGGGCCAAGTCGGCATTATGGGTGGCCAGTACCGAGGTCAAATGGTGATCTCGGTGCAACCTCTCCAACAACTCAATCACCCGCTGGGCGGTGCGATGGTCCAAGCTGCCCGTCGGCTCATCGGCCAGCAGTACGGCCGGCTGATTGGCTAACGCACGGGCCAAAGCGACTCGCTGTTGTTCGCCCCCTGATAGCTCCCCCACGCGGCGCGTCGCACCCTTCGCCAGCCCCACTTCGCCCAGAAGTTCCCTGGCGCGCCTCTTGGCCAAGGAAAAATCACGCCCGCTAATTAACTGCGGAATTACTACGTTCTCGAGCGCGCTGAATTCCGGAAGGAGGTAGTGCATCTGCCATACAAAACCGACCCACACATTGCGAAAGACGGCACGCTCCTCCGGGCAAAACTCACTCAATCTCTGCCCCTTGAAGTATACCTCACCCCTCGTTGGAGTGTCCAGAGCAGCGAGCAGATGCAGCAGCGTCGTTTTGCCCGTTCCTGATTCACCCACCAGGGCCGCGAATTCTCCCTCCCGAACTTCCAGATCTATTTCGTCCAAGACGACGATCTCCTCGTCGCCGGACCGGAAGATCTTCGTGAGGTTTTCGGTTCGCAAAAGCGCGTCAGTTAGAGATTGAGCCATTGTGTCATTGGGTCATCGGGCCATTGAGTCATCGAGCCATTGTTCCAAAGGGCATACTGCTTAGTTCTTTCTCTCAACTGCTCAGGATGTGTCGTCATTTTAGTCTTCCTAACGTCACCAGCCAATCCGCCCAGGTGAGTCAATGGCCCGATGACTCAACGGCTTATTCGTACCGCAGGATCTCCACCGGGTCCAATCCGGACGCGGCAAGTGACGGATAGAGCGTCGCCAGAAAACTGATGCTAAGCGCTGCCAAGCTAATCCAAACTCCGTCCCACGGGCGCGCATGAAATGGCACCGAAGCCAACGCGTAAACGTCAGGCTGGAGCGGGAACAGCTTGTAACGCCCCCCCAACCAGGAGCTTCCGTAACCCAAAATCAGCCCCAGCAAGGTCCCGAAGGCCCCGATCAGCAACCCGTGAAGAGTGAAGACCGCCCATACTTGCCGCTTTCTGGCGCCCATGGACATCAGCACAGCAATATCCCGGTTCTTTTCCATCACCATCATGGCCAAAGTAATGAAAATGTTGAGGGCGGCAACCACCACGATCAGGCCGATGGTCAGGATAGTCACCAGGCGCTCCAGCCGCAGGGCGCTCAGCAGAGAGTGGTTCTGCTCCATCCAGGTGGTGGTCATGTATCCCTTGCCGGCGGCGGCCCGGATCTCCTCGGCCACCGATGGCGCCAGGTAGATGTTATCAATCTTGAACTCAATTACGGAAACCACGTCGGCTAAATCCAGCAGGCGTTGCGCCGCAGGGAGGTTGGTAAATGCCCAGTTGGCGTCAAAGTCGTAAAAGCCCGAGTCAAATACGGCCACTACCCGGAAGTGGCGGTACTTGGGAAACACTCCTTGGGGTGTCAAATAACCCTGAGGGCTGGTAATGAGGATAGTGTCTCCCACGTAGGCGCCCAGCGACTTGGCCAACTCCTTGCCAAGGATAATGGGATCAGCGCCAGCAAAGCTCTCCGAAAGGCCGCTGAGTGTCCCCTCCCGCAGCTTAAGAAGAAGGTCGCCTACGTGGATTTCGCGCTGCGGATCGATGCCTTTCAGAAAGATGCCCGAAGCACGAGAGCGAAAAGAAGCCAGCACTTCTCCGTAGAGTGCGGGAGCACAGGCCAATACATGCGGCAGCCTGCCGAGTCGTGCGGCTAACGCTTCGTAATCTTTGATTCCCTCGTTCTTGGATTGGAGAAGGTTGATGTTGGCCGTCGCACCCAGCAGGCTCTTTTCCAATTCCTCGCGGAACCCGTTGTTGATCGCCAGCGCCACCACCAAAGCGCAGACCCCGGCCATGACTCCTATAATCGAAATTATCGTGACCACGGAGATGACCGATTGTCTCCGCTTCGCCTTCAGATACCGTAGCGCCACGAAAGTCTCAAAACGCATATGCCACTAAATTACCAACATTCGGGTCAGTCATGGAAGGAGATTAAGGACGTCCGTGGTCAGTAGTCCGTTGTCCGTTATCAAATGACGACCAGCAACGGACAACGGACCACGGACCACCGACTACTGCTTCAGTACGTCGCTCGTCCACCCGAAAGATCGTAGCACTGCCCGGTGGTAAACGAAGCCTCCGACGATACAAGAAAATGAACCAGCGCCGCGACCTCCTCGATCTTCCCCGTCCGCCCCATAGGGATTTTGCTGATCATGTACTGGACCGTCTGGGGCGCAATGGTGTCGAGGATTTTCGTCTTGACCACCCCGGGGGCAATGCTGTTCACGGTGATGTCGCCTTGGCCGGCAACCTCTTTGGCGAGAGCTTTGGTCAGCGCAATCACCGCCGCCTTGCTGCTCGAATAAGGAACGAGGGTGGGATTTCCCTCCTTGCCCGCAATCGAAGCTACGTTCACGATCCGGCCATACCGCCTCTCGAGCATTTCGGGAATCACCGCGCGGCACATCAGGAAAACTCCTTTGAGATTCACTGCATAAACACGGTCCATGTCCTCTTCTTCCAATTCCCAAAGCCGCGCTGTCTTGCCCGAGATTCCCGCGTTGTTCACCACGATGTCGATGGGACCCAGCCCTTCCCGCACATGTTCGATCGCCTCCTTCACCGAAGGACCAGACGCGACGTCGCACTTCACGCCTATCCCCTCAATCGAAATGGCAACCGACTTCGCTGCTGCTTCGTTCACGTCCAGAACAGCTACCTTGGCCCCCGCGGCATGCAAACGCGTGGCAATTCCTTCCCCGATCCCTTGCCCGCCCCCTGTCACTATCGCAACACGATTCATCAAGCTGAAGAAATTCTCTTGGTTCATTTTCGTTCCTTTCAAATTACGCGAACACACGCCACGCACTGGACTTTACATTATTTCCGCGCAATTAGGTCTGGTTCGCGAATCCCCCCTACTCCAGCTTGCCGACCCGAAGCGTATAGAGGCCGTCACGTTTGACTTCCTCCAACGCCCCCTGCAGCTTCGCGAGGTCGTCAGACAGGCTGAGGAAGAGCCCGGAAAGCGCATCCGCCCGTCCTGTGGCCAGTTGCACTACCAGTCGCGCGACCTTCTCGGCGGGCACGTCCCGCCCCCGGTCAAATAATTTCCGGAACCACGGTAGCCACTTTTTCCCCGCCTCGGATTCAAGCACATGGCTGGTCATGGCAGTGCGGACGGTGCCGGGGTCGATGGCGAAAACGTGGACACCGGAGCCAATGAGTTCCGCCGCCAGGTTCTCAGTGAGGCGAAGGAGCGCCGTCTTGGCGATGACATATGCGCCCATGTACGCTACCGCCACAGTCGCGGCGCCTGTGGAGACATTGATGATCCGACCGCGCCGGCGCGCGATCATTCCGGGCAGGAAGGCATGCGAGCAGAGGTAAGGGCCGAGCAAATTCACTTGGAATGAATGCCACCAATCGGCCGCGTCAGCTTCCCACATCGGCCCCAAAGGTCCTAACGTCGCAGCGTTGTTCACCAACAAGTCCACCGGCCCCAGGGTGCGTTCCACTTCGAGCGCCATGCGCTTAACGGAGGCGGCGTCGCTCACGTCTGCCACTACGGCCACTGCCTTCCCTCCTTCTTCCCTGACGCCGCGTACCGATTCCGCGAGCTGCTCTTCGGACCTCGCGACCGCCCCCACGAGCGCCCCCGCCCGCGCCAACGCTAACGTCATGGCGCGTCCCAGCCCTCGGCCCGCGCCCGTTACAATCGCAATCTGGCCTCGGAGTTCATCCAAAACAGAATC
>Ga0187782_10002537_pt1 | contig 13438 bp, 9 predicted proteins | sample 0715_SJ02_MP15_2_FD_132454 | JGI IMG/M metagenome (GOLD analysis project Ga0187782, IMG submission 132454) | Tropical peat soil microbial communities from peatlands in Department of Meta, Colombia - 0715_SJ02_MP15_20_MG | ecosystem: Environmental > Terrestrial > Soil > Wetlands > Peat | place...
CATCGGACCTCGACGTCTTCGAGGGCCTCAGCAAGAAAGGCACGTCTGGGCCTCCGCTGGCGGGACACAGCGTACCCCCGCCCCCTCCCACGTCCACCCATCCTCCGCCGACGTCGGGCGACTTTGGCAAGCGAACACTCAGCGGCATGGTCGCCGCGACGCCCGTTCAACAGTTGCCGTCCGCCACCACTACCGGCGTCGTACGTACACCGCCTCCGCCTCCGGGGCGTTCCTCACTGCCTCCCGTCGTCGCGCCTCCGAAGGCCGCAACTCCGGTTCCAGCCGACGGCGCGACTGCGAAGCCGGGCGTCAACGTGGAATGGGACGACGACGACGAGGCCACACAGATTTTCGACGAGGGGCACTCGGAGGTGTCCCAACCGGGCGCAAGCGCAAGCCAAGCGAAGGCCGCCCCAGGCAAGGCCACACTCCTCGGCGTGCCCGCTCCGGCCGGGGCCTCTCACGCATCGTCTCTGCCTCCCCCGGTGAGCCGAATCCCTCCGCCCCCCGCAGCACCGCCCACCTCCGGCCCGATGCGCGCGTCGAGCTTGCCCGCACCGCCGGCGGGTTCCTTCCCTCCTCCTCCCCCGGGCACCCAACCGGGGCTCGGAGGCTTGCCTGGGCGCGCAGCGAACACGGCGACCCTGCCGCCGAGAGGGAGCTTTGGACCGCCGCCGGCATTTGGACCGCCGGGATTCGCAGCGCCCCCGAGCTCGCTTTCGCCTCCCGCCGCCGTGCCGGAATACTTTCCACCGCGCGCGGGGGGCATGGAATCGACGGCGCTTCTTCGCCCGGCCCCAACGCGAACCGGGCTGTGGATCGTCGTCGGACTGGCAGCCGCAGCAGTCCTCGCCGTCGCCGTGGTGTTCGTGGGAACCCCGCGCACCGGGCAGATCGTCGTCAACGTCAACGACGCGAAGGGCACGAGCGTGAATCGCGTGGACATCTTCGTCGACGGTCGCAAGCAATGCGAGACGGCGCCGTGCCTCGTCGAGCAAGTCGCTGCGGGCTCTCACGAGGTCAAAGTCGTGGCGGACGGCTTTCCCACCGCGGCCGTCCAGACGGTGGCTGTCGAAGGTCGCAAGGAAGCGACCGCGACCTTCACGCTCGCCCCGGCGAAGGGTTCGGGGCTGAAGGTCGTCGGCAGCCAGCCCGGGGTCAAACTCTACGTCGACGGCAAAGAGATTGGCCCGCTCCCCCAGGAGGTCCATGACCTGTCGGCAGGCGAGCATATGGTCAAGATCGCCGGGTCGGAGCGCTACGAGTCGCTCGAGAAGCGTATCAACGTCGACAAGGACCAGGTCGCCGACCTCGGCAGCGTCACGCTCAAGGTCCTTCATGGAAAGGCCACGATCAGTCTGATGACCCCGGGGGCGCGGGTCTATCTGGTCAGCGGCTCCGATCGGCGCGAGCTGCCGATGTTGCCCATCTCGGTCGATATCGATACGACCAAGGCGTGGTCGCTCGAGGCCACCAAACCGGGATTCGACGATTACCGCCAGCCGATCAGCTTCGACGACGGACAGGCGGAGAAATCGATCACCGTCAACCTGGAACCGAGAGCCGTCGCGGCAGCGCCCGTCTACGCGGCGGCGCCGGTTCCCGCAGCGCCGGCGCCAGCCCCTGCAGCCCCGCCGCCCGTCGCGGCTGCACCTGCTGCTCCTGCGGCGGCCGAGGGGGGCGAGGCGTACCTCAACATCAACTCGATCCCTCCCTCGACGTGTTTCGTCGACGGTCGCTCGCTCGGTACGACCCCGCGCATCCATGTGTCCGTCAAGGCGGGAACGCACTCGGTGAGATTCATCAATGCCGACCAGGGGTTGACCAAAACGATCACCGTTTCTGTCGGCGCTGGCGAGACGAAGCCCGCCGTCGCGAAGCTAAACTGAGGTAGACGCGCATCCCCCGGTTCTGCCGGGGGCTGGGCGGCACGGGCAAGGCGGAGCCAGTGTCATGGCGATTCCGGACCGCCAGCAGGCGCGAGCGCCACAGCCCTTCGGTGGAACACGGCTTGGTTCTGCGCGCGGTCGTCGTAGACGAGCTCGAAGCGAGGATCGTGGATGAGCTGCCGGTAGACCTTCAGGTCCGCACCCGAAGGTCGGCCGTGACCCAATAGCGCCGCCTTGCCCATGTCGACGAATTGCGGATGACCGAAAAACACGTTCCAGCTCCGGTCGACGACCACCCAGTCGGCCGTCTCGGGGATGACGACGGGGCCCGGCGTCGGTCGCAAGAAGTCGACGTTCCGGGTCCACGCTTTGCCGTAGGCCGGATAGACCCACGTGTCGAAGCCCACGTCGATCGCGCACCTCTCGTCGGGGCCGGCGAGCTTGTCGAACACGCTCGCAGCGCGGTTGCGACGGACGAACGGAAGCCGGTCCTCGCCGTGATCCATCATGTAGGCGACCCACTCGATCGGCGCGTAGGCGTCGTGGATTCCGAATTGCCAGACGGACGCGACGCCGACGGCGGCCATTCCGCAGCCCAGCGACACCGACAGCACACCGGCCCAGCGGCCGGCAGCTCGTTCGAGCGCGAGTGAGATCGGACTCAACGTCCAGGCTGCGACGAAGGGCAGCACGAATGCGACGTAGCGCCCGTACGTCGAGAAGAAGCCGACGGGCCAGGAATGGATCGGCAGCGTCAGCACGTAACCGGCCAAGGCGGCCAGGCTTGCCAGCCGCCTCTCGGCAGAGAGGCCGGACTGGCTTCCGGCCGCGAGGCCGGGTTTGAATCGCCAGAGAAGCAGGCTCGGGACGAGGAGCCCGACCAGAATCGAGAAGAGGGCACCGAAATGGGAGGCCCATACGTCGTTCGAGGGCCACCACCAGTATTCCCGACGAAAGGGGTTCCACACCGCGTTCCCCGATGCGGAAAACGGGGCGATGAGGACCATCGCCGTGTACTGCCAGATTGCGGACCAGTCGCCGTAGACCGTGGCGGGGCCGAGCTGGTGACCGCTGTCGATGAGCGACGTGACACGCCCCAGATCGACGACGTACGCCGCCGCTCCAAGAAGCAGCGACCCGACCGCCGCCGCGACGACGAACAAGCCGCCGGTTCGCACAAGGCCCGGGCCACGGCGGTGGCGGAGGAGACCCAGGACGAGGATGGGCGCCGCTGCCGCCACCGTGAACGCGGCGTTGAGCTTCGTGCCGATCGCGGCGAGGAGCGCGATGGTCGCGAGGATGCAAGATGCAAAGCATCCGGCAGCGCACCAGCGCGCGGCCCACATGAGGGACGCCACGGCGAACACCGCGAGCAGCAGATCACTCTTGTGAAGGCCCGAATGAAGGACGACGATCGGCGCGGTCAGAACGGCGGCTGCGACCAGCGCGACGTGCGCGCCGCGGCCCCACCACGACGCCGCGATCCGGGCCGACATCACGCCGAGGACGATGTAAGCGAAGGTCCCGAGCAGAGCACAGTAGCCGTCCGTGCCGGTCAGAATCATTGCGTCGGCCAGGAGCAATTCGTAGTTCCACGGCCAGGCTGCGATGCGCATCTCGGGCACGTCGAAATACGTGAGTCGGCCCGCTCTCGCGATCAGTACCGCTTTCGGAAAGTGGTACGCGAGGGCGTCATGGTTGTAGACGGGGAGCAGCGTGCCGCGCCACGCGACGAACGCCGTCCACAGCACGACCGGCAAGAGGCCGATCAGGACGGCCGCCGCCGTCCACCCGCCCGGGCTCGGGTAATGTTTGGGTCCCGGGCCGCGCAGGCGGTAGAGCCAGAATGCGCCTCCCAGCAGCTCCAAGGATCCTGTCGCCACGAGGGCCGGCTTTCGAAGAACGCCGGTCAACACCAGGACCCAGCTCGACGCGATCCAGACGGCGATCGCCAGGAGGCCCCACGACGCGATGCGGTCCAGCAGGTCCGCCACCGGGTCCTCGTATTCACGCCGCCAGCCCGCCCTCGACAGCGCTTCGCTGAGCGCGGCCGCGAGCAAGCAGCCTCCGAACGCAAAAATGGCCAGCGTCATCCGTGCGCGGTCGCGTGCGGGCCAGGCCGCCGCAAGAGAGACGATAGCGCGTTTTCGCGGCGGCCTTGGGTTTTGGTGCGGAGCTGATTTATCGTTTGCATCATGGCCCCGCCCGTGCCCAAGCCGCGAATTCTGGTCGTCGACGACGAGCCGGGGCTGCGCGACATGCTCGCCATTCTCTTCCGGCGCGAGGGGCTCGAAGTGACGCTTGCGCCGGGCTTCGGCCCTGCGCGCGATGCTGTCCTGCACGCCCCCGACCCGTACGCGCTGGTCCTGACGGACCTGCTGATGCCCGATGGCAGCGGCATGGACCTGCTGGCGCTCGTCAAGCAGCGCACCTCGCGCACCGAGGTGATCGTCATGACCGCGCACGGAGACGTCGAGACGGCGATCGAGGCGATGAAGGGCGGGGCCTACGACTTCGTCACCAAGCCGTTTGCGACCAACGAGCTCCGCGCGCTCGTGCACAAGGCCCTCGAGAAACGCGCCATCGTCTCGGAGAACGAGAAGCTTCGCGCCCAGCTCCTGCGCGAGCATGGACGCGAGCTCCTGGGACACTCCGAAGCCATGCGGCGGATACTCGAGTTCGTCCGACGAGTCGCCCCGACCCGCACGACAGTACTCATCACCGGCGAAAGCGGCACCGGCAAGGAGCGAATCGCGCGCGCGATCCACGACCTGGGCGAGCGCCGCGAGAAGCCATTTCTGGTGGTCAATTGCGGAGCCATTCCGGAGACGCTGATCGAAGCCGAGCTGTTCGGGCACGAGAAAGGCGCGTTCACGGGCGCGATTGCGAGCCGGCCGGGGTTGTTCAGGGAAGGCGACGGCGGAACGATCCTGCTCGACGAGATTGCCGAGCTGCCTCTTGCGCTGCAGGTCAAGCTGCTGCGCGTCCTGCAAGAACGCAAGGTGCGCAGCGTCGGAGCATCCACGGAGGTCCCGGTCGACGTTCGCGTTCTCGCGGCGACCAATCGGAACGTCGAGGATGACGTGCGCACGGGCCGGTTCCGGCAGGACCTTTACTACCGTCTCAACGTGATTCGCATCGAAGTTCCGCCCCTCCGTGAGCGGCGCGAGGACATTCGACCCCTGGCGGAGCATTTCGTCGCTCGCTGCTCCGCCGAGCAAAACAAGGAGATTCGCGGACTCTCACCCGACGCGCTGCGAGCCCTCGAGGCCTACTCATTTCCGGGAAACGTCCGCGAGCTGGAGAATCTGGTCGAGCGTGCCGTGGCGCTCGCAACCGGGCCAACCCTCGGCCTCGGGGACTTTCCGCACGAGGTCTCCGGCGCCGCGTCGCAACCCATGCCGGCACTCGTCGGATTGCCGGAAGAGGGATGCAATCTCGACGACGTCCTGGGCGAAGTCGAAAGGCGCCTCTTGCTGCAAGCGCTCGAAAGGTCGGGCGGGGTCCGGACGCAAGCCGCCAAGCTGCTCGGAGTCAGCTTGCGTAGCCTGCGCTATCGATTCCAGAAACACGCGCTGGCCGACGGCGGAGGCGACGAGGGCGACACCGATCCCCCGTCAGGCGACGACACCAACAGCGCACATTAGCCGCGTCGGCGTTAGCCGCGTCGGCGTACCCTTCACTTCCATGGACGTCCCATGTGCGTTCGAATGGGCGATTCGATGTGCGCTCGGTGTGCGATGGGAACCGTCTCCCGCCTGAAATGCGGCGCCGATCTCGCGGACGCCATGCCGTAAAGCGTCGACAAACGGCGGCCGCGACCCCCCGAATTGGACGAAAATTGTCGCCGCAATCCCATCCCCCGCGAACCGGCCGCGCCGGCGATCGCCCGAAAAAGCAACCAATTCCGAGAGGAGGTCATCCATTCGGCGTCGAGCTCATCGCGTGGCACGGGCGCTGCAGATGCGGCGGGCCGTGGCCATGCGCCTTACCCGCGGCTTCACGCTCGTCGAGCTGATGATCGTCGTCGTCATCGTGGGCATCCTCGCCACGCTGGCGGTCGTCGGGTATCGGCAGATCGTCCAGTCCTCCCATGTATCCGAAGCGACCAGCATGGTGCAGAACATCCGCGCCGCGCAGGAAGCCTATCACTCGGAGACCCAGCAATACGCAGGCGTCTCCCAGTGCATTCCCAACGGTCTCACGGGCGGCTGGTATCCGCAGGATCCGGTCTACCAGGTGGAGGTGGGCTGGGGGGCGCCGTACAGCGCAAGCAGCGGCACCTGCGGGAGCGTCACCGGGGTTCCCTGGACGAGCCTCCCGGTGCACGTCGATGGTCCGGTGCTGTTCGGGTACGCGTGCATCGCGGGAGTCGCGGGCGCCGGACCGTCGAGCACACAGATTCCGCAGAGCAACATCACGGTCAACGGGGCACCGCTGACCTTTCCGAGTACGCCGCCGACCGAGTGGTACGTCATCTCCGCCGTCGCTGACCTGGACGGCAATACCGCGAACTACACCCAGATCTGGGCCGACTCATGGACCAACCAGGTCTTCGTGAGCAACGAGGGGCTCTGACGGGCACGGAAGATTTCAACGACGACGAGGGGCTGTAACGACACACGAAAGGATCGGGAATCTCAAATGAATCGATGGCTACGCAAAAAGGAACGAGGGTTTACGTTGATCGAGCTGATGATCGTCGTGGCGATCGTCGGCATTCTGGCCGTACTTGCCATTTATGGTGTCCGCAAGTACATCGCCAATGCGAAGACGGCGGAGGCGCGAAACTCTCTCGGACAGATCGCCAAGGACGCCGCGACGGCGGTCGAGCGAGAGAAAGGAACGACGGCGATCATCGGGGCGGGCGGCAGCTCCGCGCTCATGCGCTCGTTCTGTTCCTCGGCCGCCAACACGGTTCCGCTCGGCGGCACGGTGCCGCAGGGCCAGAAGTATCAGTCGCAGAAGAGCGACTGGGGCAGCCAGGACACCGCCACGTCCGGCTGGCAATGCTTGAAGTTCTCGATGGAAGAGCCGCAATATTATGAATACGAGTACACGGCGTCCCAGACGTCGGCGGTCAGCGGCGGCTTCACCGCGAACGCCCACGGCGATTTGAACGGCGACGGCGTCACGTCTCAGTTCCAGGTGCAGGGAAGCGCCCAGAACGGCGACATCGCAATCTCGCCGAACATCCAAGAGACCAACCCCGAGGAATGACCATCACGGCAGCGGGGACCGGAGCGCTCGGCGATGCCGTCGAGCGCTCCGCGCCGTTTGTCGGGCAACGCGGCGATGGGACCATGACCGTTTCTCGCATCGAGCGGTTGACGCCCTGGGTGGTGGGTGCCGTGTTCGCGCTCCCGGTTCTCATCGCACGGTACCCGCCGATGGCCGACCTGCCTCTTCACGAGGCGAGCGTCGGCTTGCTCCGCCACTGGAGCGACGATCGTTTCACGCCAAAGACGCTCTACGAGCTCAACCTCGGCCAGTCCAATCAGCTTTTCTCGCTTCTCGTTCTGCTCTTCTCCTTCCCGCTGCCCATCACGTGGGCGTCGAAGATCGTCGTTGCCGGCTCGCTGTTCGCCCTTCCGCTCGCCGCGGCCCACTTGGCAGCACACGTGCGAGCCCCGCGATCGGCCGTCCTGCTCGTCGCTCCCATCGGATTCGGGTGGCTTTTCTTCTGGGGGCTGATCCAGAACATCATCGGCCTCGTCGTGCTGCTCGCGTTTCTTCCGACGATCGATCGGTTCGCGACGAGGCCCTCGTGGCGAGGCGCAGCAGGCATGTGCGGCGTCATGGTGCTGTTTCACTTCGCCCATCAAGCCATGATGTTCGTGGCCTGCATTGCGCTGGTGCTCTGCACCATCGGTTCACCCGTCCGATCGAGCAAGTCCATGCTCATCCGCGCGGTCCCGTGCGCGCTGGCAGGCTCGCTCATCGTGCTCGGGACGCGGCTGGCCTGGGGGCTGGCGGGACCCCGGCTGCTCCGATCCGCGCCGTACATCTTTTACACCTTCACCTGGAAGCTCGAGAGCATCCCCGGCGTGCTCTTCGGCGGTTTCGAGCCTTACGTCCGCAACTCGATGATGTTGATCGGGGCCGTCTCGATCGTCCTTTTCGCCGTCGATCGCGCACGCCTGCCGTCGGAAGGGCCTTCCTCGTTCGCCGGTCGCATCCATCGCTGGCGCTTCGAGCTCTTCGCCCTCGTGCTGTTCACGCTCTATCTCGCGTCGCCGGCGTCGCTGAAGAGCACGACGCTCATCTATCACCGCTTTCTCCCCCCGGCCTGGGCGGTCCTCGCCACCTGCATCGGAGCAGGAACGTCGCAGGTACTGACCCTCGCGCGCCGAGTCATCTGTGCAGCGCTGCCCGTCGGCTCGCTGCTCATCACCTGGCCGACGTTCGCCGACAGCCACAGGATCTACTCGGGACTCGAGGGCATCGTCGATCGGATCGAGCCCGGCAGCACCGTGATGGTGCTGAAGCTCGGACGTGAGCCGCCGCATCGTCTCTGGAGCCCCACGGTCGCGATGGGCCACATCGTGGCGCTGCGCGGCGGCCGCGCGCTCTTCGATTACACTCAGTCGCCCGTCTCTCCCGTGGTCCAGCGCCCGGACAAGGAATGGGTCATCGAGATGGATCGACTGGAGGGCAGGCCTCTCGAGCTCCGCCCGGCATGGGATTTCGTTCGATTTCGCTATCTCGCACTCGTCACGTCGACGCCCGGTCTCGGCGAGGTCGTCGGGCTGGCGCTCCGCGGCGACGCCCACCTCGTGGCGAGCCAGGGCGACTGGTTTCTCTTCGAATCGAACTGGCCAGTGGTCCCGACCGATGCCGACGAGGCGCCGGTGCCGCTGCCGCCTCCGCCGACTCTGCAGAAGAAGCTGAAGGAAATCGCCCGGGAGCTCGACGGAGCCGAGCTCGGACGAGTCGAATCGAACGCGGCGGCCGCGCCCGGCGGCCCCGGTCCGTTACCGGGGCACTAATTCCGCCGAGGCCGGGTCGCGCTCGACACCGACGTCGCCGGCAGCCCGATGCATCACTTCCAGCCGGCGACGCGCTTGCGGCGTCCGCGGGCTCACGTCCACGACGAACGCGTGTAGATGGGCCATCCGCTGGATGATCTTCGATCGCGAGCCTTCGAACGCGGGATGCCTCAGGAGCGCGGGCTGAAGCTCCTCCAGCCACCCCTCGCCGCCGAAGTAAGGCCAGCGCTCGGGACCGTACACGTATTTGGCCGCGAGCACGGCGCCCTCCTCGGGCGGCGCAAACCGGGCGCCGCCCCGTACGGTGAACATCTGCTTGAGCCGGTCGGCGACACTCTGTCCGGGTGCAACGGGCAGGTCAGGCCACCACGGCGCGTCGAAATACACGTGGTCGCGAACGCGCCCGATTTCCCAGAGAGCGGGAGCCAGGACGCCGGTCTGCCAGACCTCGGGCGCGGAGACGCCGCCCACGAGACGAACGGCCAGGAACCCCCAGTTCTGAGGATTGCACGTGGCCACGACGAGGACCTTCCGGGCGAGCCCGGCGAGTCGGCGCAGATACGCCCGCCAGTCGCCGACAAAAGGTAGCGCGTGGTACACGAGGACCAGATCGCTCGCAGGCAGGCATTCGATGCCCTCGGTCGCAGCCACCACGCGTACGTCCACGGAGGCGTGCGGCGCAGCGCGCCCGTAGACGGCGCGCGCAAGCTCGGCCGCTCGTGGGCTCGTGACCGCGGAGACGACTCGCACTCCGTCGCGCGCAAGACCGACACAGTGAACACCGCGAACACCTGCCATCCCGTCGACGGGACCTTCCAGGGCGCTCTCGACTCCATAACGTGCCGCCCATTGCTGCATCAGTTGATAGAAGCACCAGCGCTCGTAGGCGGTCCCCAGTCCTCGATCGTGCTCGACGACCTGCATGGGCAGCACGGTCATGGAACCCCGGCTCCCGCTCCGGCCATGTTCGCGCCGACCCTGGCCACCGACTTCGCATCGAGCAGCAAGTTCGTGTAGCTCGCATTCGCCAGCGGACAGGCGCACGCGTGTGCGCGAACGCTGCTCCGGAACGAATCCGCGCTCGGGGCATGCCAGACGGCTCGAAAGTCGTACCCGTGATCCCGCACGTTGCCCATCGATTCGGCACGCACGCAGCAGCCCCAGACGTGCCCGTCCGGGGCCAGATGAGCGCTCGCCCATCCTGCGTAGCAATCGATGACCTGGCGTCGCTCCTCGAGGATCCGAGCCGAAAGGTCGTAGTATTCGAGCCGGAGCGACTCTACCAGACGCGCGACGGGATGCGTGGAGCGGCTCGAGCGGATGGCGCGGCTCAAGTGCTCCACCGCACGGCGGTAGTCCGCGGGGTCCGGCGCGATGTGCTTGTCCATCGTCTTGAGCTCGACGCGATTCTCCGCGACCTCCGCGATGTACGAATCGGGGCGGAAGATGGCACGCGCCTCGCGTTCGATTTCGGGGATTCGCCCGACGTTGAACCTGGAAATCACCGTGTGAACGCCGAGCACGACGTGCGGGTACGTTTTCTTCAAATCGTGGATCAGCTCGGCGACCAGCTGCAGCTTCTCGAAGTTGCGCTTCGCGCCGCGGATCCGATCGTGCTCGTCCCCGATCTCGTCGACCGAGAGGTTCAGGACGAGCTGCGAGCCGACGGTGTTGTGCGCGATCTTCGGGAGCAGCTGGAAGATTCGTTCGGTGACGATCCCGTTCATCGGAATGTTCACGATGCTCGGCTCGATCTGCGTGCGCACCAGTCGGACGACTTCGTCGAAGTCCGCGCGAACGAACTGATCGCCCCCCGAGAGCGTGACCCATACCGGCACTTTCTCGAGCGTCGGGAAAACCCGGGCATACTCGTCGACCGAAAGGTCATCGACCTTCTTCTGCCAGATGTCGCAGGTCGCGCAGCGCGAGGGACACGAGTAGGTGACCGAGACGGTGAGATTGATCGGCAGCTGGCGGGGCCAGCCGGTCGCATGGGCGGCGCGATACCCGGCCAGCCTCGCGACGAGCGGCAGCTTTCTCACGCCCGCCGCTCCGGTGGATCGGGCCGCGCCGAGAGTCGGCGGGGTCTCTCCCGCGGCGGCGTGGCGGTCGATACCCCGTTCACCGCGCCCAGCGACTTTGTCGACTGGAGCACGCGCCACGTGCGGTGCTTCCCGCCGACGATGCGGGCGTCCCAGAAGCCCATGAGCCGCGCGGCGACCTCGGTTCCGACGGCAGCAGCGAGGGCGACTCTTCCGAATGGATCTTCGCTCTTTGCCACGTCGAGCGCAGCCTTTGCGACGAGGCCGCGGTCGAGCGTCGCGACGTCGTAGCCGAATGCGAACTCGAGCCAGTAATGGCCTCGTGCGATTCGCCGACGTTGCTCGAAGTACTCGCCGAGCGTCTCGGGCCCATGGTTGGTCACGATCGCGTCCGGCGCGTAGCCCAGCTCGTAGCCCTTGGCGCGGACGATGTCCTCGATCGACGCTTCGTCCACGACCGACAGCTCGCTCACGTACTCGACGAGATGCGAGCGGAATGCGACGATCTCGCCCATCTTCGGCACCTCGAGAGAGACCCGGTGGTGCAGCTCCCAGACGAGCCTGACCATGCGGCCGACCAGCTTCGAAGGATCGTTGTTGGGTACGGGACGACCTCCGACCATGCCGACCTTGGAGTTGTCGCGCAACGCGACGACAAGTCTTTCGACGACGTCACGCTGCAAATCGAGATCGGCGCTGCAGAGAATGACGACCTCCGCGCGCGGGTCGCGGAGCTTGAGGTATGCATTGATTGCCGCGACCTTGCCCTCCCGGCGTTCCTGCACGTGCACGTGCATGCCGGGGCGGCCATGGCCAATCTCGCGCGCGACCTCGGCCGTGTCGTCGGTGCAGCCGCTCGCGACGACCACGATCTCGAGGATCCGCGCCACGCGGGTCTGCTGCTCGATGAGGGCGGTCAGGAGTCGCCGGATGTTGGCCGCCTCGTTGTGAGCAGGGACCACGATTGAGACATTCATGTCTTGCCTATCGCGCCGACCTGCACCTCTTGCGTGGAGGCACGGCCCCGCGTCATGTAAAGGATGGCCCCCACCACCCCCGAAAGATACCAGAAGAGACGAAATAGAAGGCAAACGGCCAGCGCAGCGCTCGGAGCAATCCCGGCCAGACCGAAGAAGAACACGTACGTCGCGTCGGCGGTCCCCCACCCGCCCGGAAGTGCGGGAACGGCGCCGACGATGAAGGCCATCGCCGTGCCCACGTATACCCACTTCTCGTCGGACGGCGCGCCCCCTACCGCGTACACCAGTCCACGAATGACGACGAACTGGACAACCGCGACGACGACGCTGAGCGCGACCGCTTTGGCGATTGCCCGGGGAGCGCGCGGATCCCGCACGTAGGCAAGCACCGGGGCAATGGCCCGGCCGACCCCGCCGTCGAGCCATCGCGGCCGACCCCGCGCGAAGCGCGAAGTACTCCGGAGCAGAACAAGGCCTGTCGCCACGCCCAGGGGAATGGCGGCCAGCGCAACCTCGAGCGGGGCCGCCGCGACACGAACGCTCGCGCTGCGCGAAGCCATCCCGAGCGTGGCCGCCACGGCCGCGATCACCGATAGACCGATCGCCCGATCGAGCAGGACGGACGCGACTGCGATCGCCGCCGGGGCCCCGACCCCCTCCGACCCACGCCCCATGACCGAGGCAATGCGCAGCGCGTCCCCCCCGATCCCGCCGGGAAGCACGACACCTCCCGCCTGCGCTTCGATCGTGATTCGCCAGACGCGCAAGACCCCGAGGTCGACGTCCGCGAATCCGAGCAGCGCCTTCCACCGCCCGGCCCACGCGAGCGTACCCAATCCGTAGAGCGCGAGCAGCGCGGCGAGCACCCCTACGCGGGTCCGGGCCAGCGTCGTCTCCAGCCCCGGCTCGCACCGGAGCCGAGCGCACTGGGCGGCGCCGATGGAGACATCGCCCGATCGTAGGTGCAGGACGCACCCCGCAGGTTCGTAGGAGACGGCCACCCGCGTCGATTTGGGCGCTGCAGGATCCCAGCAGCGATCTCGGAACGGAATGACCCACGCGACGAACCCGAGCGCGACGAGCGCCAGCATCCAGGACGCGAGCCGCCGCACTCCGGAACGACGCCCGGTCACGACGCTGCACCGACCGCAGCTACCGCCGGCCATTCGCCGCGCAGCGTTCGGGCGATCCCCTCCTCGTAGGAAACATGCGGGGTGAAGCCCAGCGTGCGCCGAGCTTTGGTGGTGTCGAATCGAACGGAAAGCGTCATGACGTCGAGCTTCTCGTGGTTGATCGGCGGCTCGTGGCGGGTGAAAGCCACCCCGCCATGAGCCATCGCGTCCACTGCGGTGGCAAGCGCCCGGGCAACGGTGACGGGGACGTGTGCTCGCGGCAGATCGCGATCGACCGCGCGGGCCACCAGGGCCGACAGCTCCGCGAGCGTGGTCGTCTCCGGACCGGCAAGAATGAAGTCGTCCCCCGCTGCGGCCGCTTCGGTCGCGGCGAGCCACACTCCGTCGACGATGTCGTCGATGTGC
>Ga0187782_10002538_pt1 | contig 13436 bp, 8 predicted proteins | sample 0715_SJ02_MP15_2_FD_132454 | JGI IMG/M metagenome (GOLD analysis project Ga0187782, IMG submission 132454) | Tropical peat soil microbial communities from peatlands in Department of Meta, Colombia - 0715_SJ02_MP15_20_MG | ecosystem: Environmental > Terrestrial > Soil > Wetlands > Peat | place...
CGAAGCCACGGGGTGCGATGGTTTGCTCTCGACAGCGACGGCAATATCGACCCGCTCATCCCGGTCTGGATGGATTCCGGAATCGACATCCTCTACCCATTCGAAGTTCAGGCGGGAATGGACGTGCTGGCGGTGCGAAAGAAATACGGTCGCGGCCTGCGCATTTGCGGCGGAGTGGACAAGCGGCCACTGACGCAGAGCCGGGAAGCGATCGATCTGGAACTTCAGCGCGTCAAGCCGCTGATCGACGATGGCGGCTACCTCCCCATGTTGGACCATAGCGCCACGCCGGATACTCCCTACCAGTACTATCGCTATTTCCTCGAACAGCTCAGGAAGATATTGTGAGTTGGTACCCCAGGCCGCTGAAGGTGTGAAAAAATCGTTTTCGTGGGGTAGCGGCGGGTTTACCCCGCCATATCTCCAAAGATTTCAACACCGCGAGGGCGGGGTAAACCCGCCGCTACGGTTTTTGGCCGCCCCTGCGGGGCTGGGAGTTTCAGCCGGGTTTCGAGCTCGCGACACCTGGCAATACGCATTTAGGACAGTCAGTGCGCGGCGCTGCAATTGACACCTCGGCCCGAACAGCGATACCATTTTTATTGTTGCTTATCAGGGCCCTCAAGGTATTTGTCCAGGAGTATTGCGACGCTTTACCTCTTCATGTCCCGATGGAGACGAGGGCATGAGTACCCGGTAGTTAGATAGATCCTGCCATATGACCGAGGGCAAGCGAATTCTGGTGGTCGAGGACGACGAACGTGTCCGCGGCGCGTTGAATGGTCTCTTGTCGAGCTGGGGATACAGCGTCGATGTTGCCACTGACGGCGCCGAAGGGCTGGACAAGATCGTCTCCGGGCGGCCGATTGTCGTCATTTCCGACCTTCGGATGCAGGGGCTCGATGGCCTTGGGCTGTTAAAACAGGCGCGAGAGGTGACTCCCGAGACCTATTTCATTATATTGACGGGTTTCGGCACAATTCGAGACGCCGTGGAAGCTACCAAGCTGGGTGCCTTTAACTTCCTAACCAAGCCTGTCAACCCCGAACGTCTGAAGATCGAGCTCAGAAACTGCTTTGACCGGCACGAAAGTGAGCGGCGGCTGGAGATCGCTCACCGCAAATTGCGCGACTTAGGCGTGCTCGGCAGGCTGGAGGGACGATCTCCGAAAATGCAGGAGGTCATGTCCACCATCAGTATGGTAGCGCCATCGGCGGCGTCGGTCTTGATATGCGGTGAGAGCGGGACGGGTAAGGAACTGGCAGCCCGCACCATTCATGAGCTCAGCCCGTATCGGAGTAGTCAGTTCGTCGCGCTGAACTGCGCTGCAATTCCTGAATCGCTCGTCGAAACTGAGCTCTTCGGTCACGAGAAGGGGGCCTTTACCGGCGCGCTCCAGCAGCGCCTGGGATGCTTCGAGCTTGCTCAAGGTGGCACCTTGCTGCTCGATGAAATCGGCGACATGCCCCTGGTTGCCCAAGCCAAGCTGCTGCGCGTTCTTGAGGATGGCAGAATTCGCCGGCTGGGCGGGAAAATCGAGATTCAAGTTTCGGTGCGCGTAATAGCCGCGACTAACACGGTGCCCGAAGACGCAGTTAAGAATGGACAACTCCGCAGCGACCTCTTTTTCCGCCTCAACGTCGTCCGCATCACAATGCCCCCCTTGCGGGAGCGTTTGGAAGACCTTGAGGCACTTTCTACGGCGCTTTTGGAGGACTTGAACCGAAAGCACGCGCGGACAGTTCGGTGGATCGATCCGCAGGCGATGACGCTCATGCTTCGTTATTCCTGGCCGGGTAATGTCCGGGAGCTTCGCAATACACTCGAACGGGCGGCGCTCATCTGTTCCGGAAACGTCATTACGCCTCGCGATCTCCCACCGTTCTTGCACGGCGAAATTGAGCCGCCCGGCCACGCTCAGCTTCGAATTGCGCCGGGTCTTACCGTGGCGGAAGTTGAGCGCCGGCATATCCTCGAAACCCTTGCCTCCACCGATCAAAACAAGACGAAGGCTGCAGCGATACTTGGCATCACCGCAAGAACCCTTCACAACAAACTGAAGCAGTACGCCAAGAGCCACCACGATACCCTCGACTGATTGCATAAGGATGGTTTTCGGTGCGGACCGCCAATCGCCTGCCAGCGGGATTCAAGCTGGCCCCTTGATTATCGCCCAACTCAGCAGATCATCGTGGATAGAGATAACGAAGCTGTAGAAGTCCTTGCCGCTATGCTGGGCTGCGGGCGGCGCCGTCCCGATTTCCACGGGCAATGGCCTGAGTCACGAAGGACCGCGTACAGCCTTTTTCGCAGTCTCGAGCGCGCCCGGGAGACTCGTGACTTCACGCCGTTTACGGACAAACCGAGTCTCGCAGCGGTCTCCTTTATGGAAAGGTCTTCCACGTTGCGAAGGTAAAAAGCTGCGCAGAGGCGTGGGCTCAGGCCCGTGAGGGCGTCATCCAGGATCCCGTTAAGTTCACGTTGGCTATAGTACTTCTCGGGGTAGTTGCTCCAGTCCTCGCACTCACGGCGGACCACGCCACGATCGGATTCAGCCAGTTCATCCAACAAGACTCGCCTTTCGCCGTGGCGCTTACGAACATTCATCAAAGCTTCGTTGATGGCGATTCGCACCACCCACGTGTAGAAGCGCGAGTTTCGCCGAAACTGATGGAGATTGCAATAAGCCTTAACCATAGCTTCCTGCAACACGTCCTCGGCGTCTTCGCGATTCCGCACGATACCGACGGCGAGCCGAAAAGTCGGCTGATAGCAGGAGCTCATCAAGGTATCAAAGGCCTCCCGATCTCCTGCCTGGGCAGCGGCGACCAACTCCGCCTCGTTGGGTAAGCACCTGGCCATAATCATTCACCCCCACCTCTAAATTTTCCTTCCTTTGCAACGTAACTTAGGCCCGCAATCGTCACAATCGGGCGTACTGGGTAGTTACATCGGGGAATCGCCGTAGAGGCAGGAATTCCAAGGGGGTACGGGGGGAGGCGCTCGAACTTGCTTGCATGTGCTTCGGCGCTCCGCTCCAGCCAACTTTTGCCCGTGGGAGGGGATTGCGATATGCCTAAGGGCTGACCACTGCGCCGGACGCGAGACGGGCAAATGACCGGCAAGGCCTCGCAGCGGCGAAGCTAGAGAGTCTGCGTGAGAACTCGCCTATCATGTCATCCTGAGTGGTCATGGGCCTGCGGCCCACCCATAAAGATGAAAGTGAGACGGAAGGGCGGGGCTTCAGCCCCGCCGCCCAACGCGCGTGACCGAAAAGGGGCTTTAGCCCCTGAAGCGAGCCGGCTTCAGGGCGTAAACGCCCTACCTCCAGCCGGCCCCAAGGCGGCGGGGCTAAAGGCCCGCCCTTCCGGGAGGGTGGTGACAAATCCGGTCTAGACCCGCCTTCCGAGATGCCTCACCAAGCTGAGAATGAAAAGGATCAAAAAGACAAAGAACAACACCTTTGCCATTCCGGCAGCGGCGAAGGCAACTGCGCCGAACCCAAGCAGTCCTGCGACGATCGCGACGACCAGGAAAACCAAAGCCCAATAAAGCATATCGCTCCTCCTTTTGCTGTGCGTCCGCCTTTGCTTCACTTTCCGGCGCACGTCCATTGCCTTCGATGCCAAGCGAGATCACCGGGGGCTCTTTTTTACGGGAGCCACTGAAAAGTAAATGACCGGTTCTATGAGCCAGTCGCATCCACCGCGCTGCCGAGCCGTTTGAGCGAGAGAGCTTCGGGCGCTTCATGCACCCCACCCGAGAGGAAAGAACATCGAAGGGTAAGAAACTGGGCGGCAGTTTCGCACTCAAAGTGGGAGGTGAAAAGGATGAGGAAACAAATTATCACGTTAATCGTTTTCGCGATCGCGTTCGTTATTCCCGCCCTGGCGGAGACCGGGCGGGAGGATGACATGAGGCATATGCAGAGTGCCGCAGAGGTGCTCCGCGCCATCGAACGCGCGCCGGATAAGGCCATTCCAGATAAGATTATGCAGTCTGCGAAATGCGTGGCGATTATCCCCGGCGAAAAGAAGGTCGCTTTCTTCGTGGGGGGCAATTGGGGCAAAGGTCTCGTAAGCTGTCGAGAATCCGATGGAGGGTGGAGCGCGCCTCTGTTTCTGAGTATGGGAGGCGGTAGCTTTGGATTCCAGTGGGAGGCCACCTCCACGGATGTCATACTGGTGTTCCGCAGTCGCCATGGGCTTGAAAAACAACTGAGTGACAAGTTCCAGCTCGGCGCCAACGCTGAGGCCGCAGCCGGACCGGTCGGAAGAGACGCCGACGCGGATACTGATGTCACCATGCACGCCGAAGTGCTGGCTTATTCCCGCAGCCGCGGGGTTTTCGCGGGAATCGACCTCAAGGGAGCGGTTCTACAGCCCGATGAGAGCGGCAACAAGGCGTTATATGGCACAGTCGACAGGGCTACGATCCTGACCGGAGGTGTGCCGGCTCCTGCTGGAGCTGCGCCGCTTTTGAAAGCTTTGACTGAGGGAACTGTGAGGGCAGAGCCAAAAACAACAAGTTCGCGATGAACTCGGGTAAGTGCGCCGCCGCAGACATCGTCCGGCAGGAATCTGAGGAGTTCTGGCCGGACCTCCGTCGCCAGCTTCGCGGCCACAAGTTTGCACCCCTTCCAGCAGGGCGCGCAATCCAAGGTCTGAAATCGATTCGGTACCCGGGCACAGAAAGGAGAATACGCGATGGCAAAAGTCGCTAACCTGAAAGAACTCTATGTGGAGGAATTGGAAGACCTTTACGATGCTGAGAAGCGCATTCTGAAAGCCTTGCCGAAAGTGGCGGAAGCGGCCAGTGACCAGGAACTGCGCAGTGCACTCATGCAGCACCTCGAGCAGACCAAGGAACACCTCAGCAGGCTGGAACAGGTCTTTCAAGGTCTCGGTCAGTCCGCAAAGTCTAAAACCTGCACCGGCATGAAAGGTATTCTGAGTGGAGGTGAAGATACCATCGGCCACACTGACGATCCTGCCGTGCGCGACGCTGGCATAATCGCCGCCGCTCAACGAATTGCACACTACGAAATTGCGGCCTACGGCACCGTACGGAAATGGGCGGAACAACTGAACGATCTACAAGGCGCGAGAATGCTCGAAGAAACTCTGCTGGAAGAGAAAGAAGCCGATAAGCTACTGACCGGCATCGCCGTCAACGGGGCCAATCCGCGGGCCGAGGGAATGAGCCCGGCCATCCTCTAATTGACGCCGCCTCGATTCCTCTCGCAGAAACCGCTTCTTCGCTTCGTCCGGGCAAGGGGCGGTTTCCCTGAGGAAATTCGCCCTCTTCCACGCCTCGTTCCACCTCGCGGATCGGCTTCAATTCTTTCGCAGTTGGACAACGCGCGGCGGCAAAGACAACGCACTTGGAGAACTCCGGCAACGCTCCTGCCCTCCGCCGCATGCCCCCAAGGTTTGTTGCCTGCACGGCTCCTCCCGATCGCCCTCTCCGGCTGTCGTTTGTCAACCCGGACGCATCCAATGGATTGTTAAGGCGGGAATCAGGGACTCCGTGGATGGATCTGAGCGTCAATCGGAAAGCTTCTTTGGGCGCTAGGGTTGGCGTTCCGTGCGGCGAACTGTGCCTCCGCCTGTGGAAACAAATCTACGCCAGCAACTGCACAGGGTGGGCAGCCGAGATGTCGTACTATTTCGTTGCTTCGCTCTTTCCATTTTTCATCTTCCTTGCGGCGCTCGTCGGCTTTCTTCCTTTTACGGGCTTTTGGAAGGATATTGTCGACTGGGTGGTGCGTTACCTTCCGCCCGACGCTCAAAGATGGGTGCTCCTGGCCGTGCTGGGCCTTACGCGGGGCCGCATACCGTTCCTTTCTTTCGGAGTCTTAGGCACGGCCTGGGGCGCATCCAGTGGAATCATGAGTTTGATGAATTCCCTCAACGCCGCTTACGAAGTGCGTGAAACGCGCAGCTACTGGAAACGGCGCGCGCTGGCGCTCGTCCTGCTTGTCGTTCTCTCCTTGCTGGTGATCGCGGCCTTTGGAGTTGCCAGCATGGGCCATTGGGCGGCTGTCTGGCTGGCGGTTCGCGCCGGTTCCGTTGTTTCCCTCAACCCCTTGTGGGACGTCGGCCGATGGTTGGTCACCTTCCTCCTTATAGGGCTCGCCGCCGCCATCGGTGACTACGCGCTTCCCAACCTGAAGCGGCCTTGGCGGTGGATCACGCCCGGGAGCGTGTTTGTGATCTTGGCGTGGCTGCTGGCCTCGAAAGGCTTCAACACCTACGTGCATTTCGTCGGAAACTACAGCAAAACCTACGGAGCACTGGGTGGTCTCATGATTCTCATGCTTTGGATCTATATTGTCAGCCTGATCATTCTGGTGGGAGCAGAAGTCAACAGTCAACTCGATAAGATCCGGTCTGAATCATGGCTGCCGAGCCCAAGCCGGCATTCAATCCATCAAGAAGCGCAGGCGACCTCTGAGGGAGGAATTGATGACGCTGGGGTTTGATCTTCGAAGGCGGCTGACCCCTCCTTCGCAGAATGACAACTCTATTGACAGCCTGCAAGCCGGAAGCGCAGCAATCCGCCGCCCCTCAAACGCGGCTTGCCTCATCCTCGCCTGGACGTTGCTGAGCCTGGCCCATCGCCCCGCGATTTTGAGCGCCGCGCAGGAACTGACCCTGCAACAGCAATCTGTCTACGAAGGCCAGAAAGTTGCGGCTGTGGATTTGGTATCAAAGCCTGCGATGAACGTCGACGCCTGGCGTCCCCTGGTGAAGCAAAAGGTTGGAGAGCCGTACTCCCTTGAGGAGGTCAGCGAGAGTGTGGCAGCGCTGAAAAAGGCCGGACGATTCACCACGGTGGATGTGCTGGTGAAGCCCGAGGCTGCCGGTTTGCGGGTGGTCTTTGTGCTGCAACCGGCATTCTACATTGGCATGATCAGTTTTCGCGGGGCCACGGGCACGTTCAACTACAGTCAACTTCTCCAGGTTGTCAATTACCCCGCCGAGGAAGCGTACGAAGAAGACCGGGTGAAGGCCGCGGAGCCGGGGCTCGAGGGATTCTTTGCCACACACGGCTACTTCATGGCCAAGGTCCATTCGGAAACCAATTTTGACGAGCCGCATAAAGTGGCGAACGTGATTTTTCATGTCAACTTGAATAAGCATGCCAAGCTGGGCAAGATCGCGGTGGTCGGGCTTCCTCCCCAGGAAACCACGCGCCTCGAACACGTCCTGGGTTCACTCCATGCCCGATTCAAAGGGTCATCGCTCAAAAGCGGGAAGGCCTACGACCCTGAGCGCATTCAGGCTGCGGCGCGTTACCTCCGCGACTATTTGGGCAAGGAAAACTATCTGGCGTGCCAAATCCATCTCGAGCGGCCGCGCTACGAGCCCGAAACCAATCGAGCGGACCTGGCTTTTCGGGTAACGCTCGGGCCGTTGGTCTCCATTCGAGTGGAAGGCGCCCACATATTCGGTAGAACGCTGCGCAAGCTGATTCCTATGTATGAAGAGAGCGAATTTGACCGGGATCTGGTGGACGAAGGACACCGTAATCTGGTTTCCTACTTTCAGAGCAAGGGTTACTTTGACGTAAAAGTAAGCCAGGAGGTGAGTGAGGAGGCACGGACCAGATCCGTGGTCTACCGAATTGAGAAAGGGCGCAAGCATCGCGTCATGAGTGTCCGGATCGCGCACGATGGACACTTCAAGGACAAAGATCTCATGGGTCAAGTCATGATCGAGAAAGCGCGCTTCCTTTCGCGCGGCAAGTTCAGCCAGGATTTACTGAACAAGAGCACCGACAACCTAAAAGCTTTCTATCAGAATGCGGGATTTGCCGACGTCAAAGTGGAACCCGAAGTGGTCGAGCGCCAGTCCCAGGTTTACGTGACCTTTCACGTTACCGAAGGCCCGCAGACCCTGGTGAGCTCTTCCCGAGTGGAAGGGAACAAAACGCAACCGCTGGCGACGCTGGCTCCAAACGGTTTGCGCCTGAAAGCCGGGCAGCCCTATTCCCCAGCCCTTCTAATCCAGGATCGAAACAACATCGTCGCAACCTATTTAAACCTCGGCTATATGAATGTCAGTTTCAAGTCGACCGTTCAACCCCTGGCGGAGGGTTCTCATCGTGTGGCAGTGACCTACCTCATCGAGGAGGGGCCGGAAGCCCGTATCAGCGACGTCGCTTATCTGGGCGGGCCCCACACGCGGCGTTCCTTTCTGGCGCGGAACACCACAGTCAGGTCTGGCCAGCCGGTCAGCGAAGGTCAACTATTAACGTCCGAGGGCAAACTCTACAACTTCGGCGTCTTTGACTGGGCGGAGGTCACGCCTCTTAAACCCATCACGGACCAGACCCAGGAGGAAGTGCTCGTCAAAGTCCACGAGGCGAAACGGAACTCTTTTAGTTACGGATTGGGATTCGAGTCGAGCTCGCGTCAGGGCGGGCTAAGCTCCGGCGTCATCGCTCTACCCGGTCTGCCCACGATCGGTCTGCCGAAGTCTTTTACAGTCGATGAGCCGTACCTCCTCAGCCCCATGGGGTCGGTGGAATACAGCCGTCTCAACTTGCTGGGACGCGCGGAAACGGCATCCGTTTCCACGCTCCTATCGAGGCTGGACCAGAAACTCTCTTTCAGTTATACCGATCCCCAGTTTCCTGCGATGAACTGGAGCGCCGTGTGGAGTTTTTCAGCCGAGCGGAGCACCACGAACCCGCTCTTCACGGCACGTCTGGGGGTAGCGTCCTTTGCTCTCGAGAAAACGCTCGACGCCGCCAGGACGATGCGGCTGCTGTTCCGTTACTCATATCAACGCACCACGCTCACCGATCTGCAGATACTGGACTTCGTCCCGCCTGAAGATACCAACATCAGGATATCCAGGCTTTCCACTTCCTTTGTACACGACACCCGCGACAAGCCGCTCGATGCCCATAAAGGTGTCTTCCAGACGCTGGACTTCGGAGTAACCCCGACCGCCATCGGTTCCACCGATAACCTCGTCCGTTTCTTCGGTCAGACCGCCTATTATCGCCAGATCAAACCCTGGATGGTCTGGGCCAATAATTTTCGCTTGGGGATGGTGAAGGCATTCGACGGCAGCCACGTGCCGCTCAGCGAGAGGTTCTTCTCCGGGGGAGCCGACAGCCTGCGGGGCTTCCCGTTAAACGGCGCCGGGCCGCCGCAACCCGCGTATTTGTGCAGCGTCCTCGGCGACATGAACTCGTGCACGACGAAGATCACGGTCCCCACCGGGGGCCGGGAACTCGCGATCTGGAATACGGAGGGCCGCTTCCCCATTCCCGGGGCGAATAATCTCGGGATTTCGTTATTGAATAATCTCGGGGGAGTTATCTTCTATGACGGCGGTAATGTTTATAGTAACATCGGCTTCAGGGGCTTCATTCAAAACTACAGTAACACGGTCGGCCTTGGCCTGCGCATCCAGACGCCCGTCGGCCCCGTGCGGTTCGATGTGGGGCGTAATCTCAATCCCGTGCCAGGGCTCAACGCCACTCAGTATTTTGTTACGCTCGGGCAGGCGTTCTAGTCGACGAGTCGTTTGGTAGCGCGGACCCCCGGCTTTGGGGTCCGCGGTTTTTCCGCCGGACGGGCGACAAGCCGCGGACCCCAAAACCGGGGGTCCGCGCTACTAGACTCTTCAGCGCCGTTGCTCAAGGAACAGGGTCATGAAATCCAGGAGCATTTTACGCATCGCATTGGTAGCGCTTCTTGTTGTGGTAGTGCTCTGCATAGCGGCCGCGCTCGCGCTGCGCAGCCGCGCCTTTCACCGCTATCTTCTTGCCACTATTGTGGGGCGCGCTCAGCAGGCGATCGGAGGACGGGTCGAGATCGGCGACTTCGCGCTCAACTTCCCAAAAGCCCGGGCCGACTTGTACCGCATCACCATCCAGGGCGCCGGGTCGAATCCGCGCGAGCCCCTGTTCTCGGCCGACCACCTCGCGGTGGGACTGAGATTTGCCTCCCTCCGGTCGCGGGAATTGAGGCTCCAGGAGGTCATCGTAGATCGTCCTGTGATTCATTTTTCCGTGGACAGCCAGGGACACTATAATCTTCCGGCCATACCCCCCGCGCCCTCTGGAAGCAAGCCCACTAGCGTTTTCGACCTGGCGATCGGCCGCGTCGCGCTCAACGACGGCGAGGTCTACTACAACGATTCCGCGACGCCGCTGCAGGCCGAACTCCGGGACCTTCACGCGCAATCCACGTTTGACGCCTCCAAATCCGAGTACGACGCCAACCTGAGCTATCGGCAGGGTCGTATCCGCTATGGCGCTTACAATCCGTTCCAACACGACCTCGAGGCAACGCTCGAGGCTGCTCCCTCGGGCCTGACGTTGAAGTCTCTGCGCCTGGTGAGCGGCTCGTCCCGCATCACCGCGCAGGCTCGCGTGCAGGATTATTCCAACCCGGCTGTCGAACTCTCCTATGACGTGTTTCTCGCCACCGGCGATCTCAGGAGGATCCTCAAGAACGATGCTTTGCCGCTGGGCGAAGTTTCGACGCGCGGCAAGGTTCATTATCAAAACCAGGCGAGCCAGCCCCCGATGAACAACCTGACGGTTGAAGGCGAACTGAGTACCCCTGCACTGGAAGTTGAAAGTCCGCAATTTCGGACCGCCGTGCAGGCCATCCGGGCAGAGTACAGCCTCAAGCAGGGTGATCTCGAAGTTCGCCAGATGCAGGCGAACATTCTGGGCGGCCACGTCACGGCCCAGCTTTCCATGAAAGATTTGGCTGGCGCACAAGTCGCGCACGTCGAGGCGAAGCTAAGCGGTCTCTCGTTCGCCAACGCATCGAGTGCCCTCGCGAATAAGCCTCCGGTGCGTGTTACGGGTCGTCTCGACGGCGCCGTCGAGGCAGGCTGGCGGGGCAGTCTGCAAAATCTCGAGGTGAAGTCGGATCTCTCGATTGCCGCTGCCACTCCCTTGGCGGCGGCGCCGGGAGCCGCGGCCAGCGACCTTCCCCTGGACGGCGCGGTCCACCTGAGCTACGACGGACCGCGCGCGATTCTCACTCTGCGCCAGAGTTCGCTCCACACGCCACAGACGACCGTGAACCTGGACGGGACTGTCGGTCAGAAGAACTCAAGCCTGGAAATCCAGGTCAACGCTCATGACTTAAGCGAAATTGACCGCTTGCTGCTCGCCTTCCGGAACGCCCCGCCGGGTAAAGCCATTCCTCACTCCCCACCGCCCCAACTGCTGGGTCTCGGCGGCTCAGCAGAGTTCAGCGGCCGGGCGCTGGGATCGTTACAACGGATGAGGCTGGCAGGGAGCATCTCCGGGACGAATCTCCGCTATCAGCGAACGACTCTGCCGGCGCTTCGAGCCAATCTCGAACTAAGCCCATCCGGCGCGGCCGTGCATCAGGGTCAACTGCAAGTCGGCGCGCAAGGGCGCGTGCAAGTCGACGCAGGGGTGGGATTGAGCGACTGGGCGTACACACCCCAAAGCCCCATTGATGCCCGGATCACGGCCCAAAACGTGCCCTTAGCCGAATTGCTGCGTCTGGCCAACCTGCCCTACGCCGCCGGCGGGCAACTCACTGCCAACCTTTCCGCGCACGGCCCGCTCGAGCAGTTGCGGGCGACGGGAAATCTCTCCGGGTCGAACCTTCGCTATCAGAACACCATTGTTCCGATGTTGCGAACCGGTCTTGAGGCCAGCCCGTCCGGGGTCGCGCTGCATCAGGCCCAGGTCCAGATCGGCACGCAAGGGCGCATCCAGCTCGACGCGGCAGTGGGCTTGAACAACTGGTCGTACACGCCTCAAAGCCCCATTCGTCTCCAGATCACCGCCACCAGCCTGCGCGTGCAGGATGTCGAGCAGCTTGCCAACCTGCAATACCCGGTCAACGGAAATCTCTCCGCAGAGGTTTCCGTACAGGGGTCGCAAACCAATCCCCAAGGGCACGGAACGGTGCGGCTGGCTCAAGGGCGCGCCTGGGACGAGCCGATCCAGGATTTTGAAGTAAAGTTTGATGCCGCCAACAACACCGTCCACTCGACGATCAATCTCCGTACGCCCGCAGGCTCCGGGAATGTCAAGCTTACCTACTCGACTCAAGACCAATCCTACGACGCACAAGTTGATTTTCCTGGTATTCACCTGGATAAACTCGAACCGGCGCGGGCGCGAGATATTGAAGTCAGCGGCCTGGTAAAGGTGTCTGGCGAAGGCCGGGGCACCCTGAAGCAACCTGGCTTTCAGGCAACGGTGGAAGCGCCGAGCCTGGAATTCCGGCAGCAGAAAGTCGGCGGCCTGAAGGTTCAGGCGACACTCGCCGGGGGCCAGGCCGGTTTCACGGTCGACTCCAACGTACAAGGCGCGGATGTCCGTGCACAGGGAACCGTGAGTCTGAACTCCGACTATGACGCGAACGTGAACATCGACACGCGCGCGGTGCAGCTTGGCCCGCTGCTGGCCGCTTATCTTTCCACTCCCGGCGTCGAAGGACAAACTGAACTTCACGGCTCTATTAAAGGTCCTTTGAAGCAGCCGGAGCAGCTCGAGGGCCACCTCGAGGTTCCGACCTTGAACCTCACTTACCAGTCCGTCCAAATTGCCAACGCCTCGCCGATCCGGATCGCTTACCGGGGGCGCACCTTGACCCTCGATCGAACCGAGCTGAAAGGGACGGGGACCGACCTCGAACTCCAGGCCGTCGTTCCGGTGGGCAGGGAAGGGAGCCTGCGCGCCTCCGCCAGCGGGAATATCGACCTGCATATTATCCAATTGCTGAATTCTCAGTTGGAGAGCTCGGGTCAGGTGAAGCTTGACCTCAGCGCCCAAGGGGCGCTTTCGCACCCTGACTTGCGAGGCCAGGTGCGCGTGAACGATGCGGCTTTTCAAGCCTCCGGCGCTCCCCTGGGAGCGGAGAAGGTCAATGCCGAATTCGACCTTCAGGGTGGCCAGCTTCAGATCAAGGACTTCTCCGCCGTGACCGGCGGAGGGAAGGTCACGGCGAGGGGCTACGCGGCGTTCCAGCCGGCGGTCAAGTTTGACCTGACCCTATCGGCCGCCGGCGTTCGGCTCCGCTATCCCCAAGGGGTCCGGGCGGTGCTCAAAAGCGATCTGAATCTGGCTGGAACGCCTGATGCGGCCACACTCAACGGTCAGGTTCTCGTGGACCGTCTCTCCTTCACTCCGGACTTCGATCTCTCGACCTTTGCCGACCAGTTCTCCGGGAACTCCGCGCCGCCCAGCGCTGGTTTCATGCAGAACGTCAAAATGAACGTAGCAGTGAAATCGGCTCAGAAGATGTCCTTAGCCAGCAGCGCGGTGAGCATCCAGGGTTCCGCCGACCTTCGCGTGGCCGGAACCTTGGCAGACCCCGTAATTCTGGGCCGCACGCAGATCACTGGCGGGGAGCTCTTCTTTAACAATAATCGCTTCCAGGTGCAACAGGGGACCATTCAGTTTGCGAATCC
>Ga0187782_10002539_pt1 | contig 13429 bp, 17 predicted proteins | sample 0715_SJ02_MP15_2_FD_132454 | JGI IMG/M metagenome (GOLD analysis project Ga0187782, IMG submission 132454) | Tropical peat soil microbial communities from peatlands in Department of Meta, Colombia - 0715_SJ02_MP15_20_MG | ecosystem: Environmental > Terrestrial > Soil > Wetlands > Peat | place...
AGCGCTTTATCGGACCAACACACCTATATTCTGAAACACGTACCATGAACCCGCTCTAGATGAAGGGGTTTTCGGGAAGAGCCGTCTGAGACATCCGATGAAGAGCCAAACCATCGATAGAGCACGGATATCGTTATCAAAACAGTGGGCCGTTTAATATCCACCACTAATGTCCCGCCGTGAACACCTACAGGCTCGCGGGGAGGTCCGTCGACGCCCTCCTCTCCCTCAAGAAGCTCTCCGACGTCAGCAAGGAGCAGTACCTGAACGGCGTCAAGCAGTTCCTCGACGAAAAGCACCTGACTCCCGACGATCTGGTCGCGTTCGCCAGGAAGCGTCCCAGGGCCTTCGAGAAGGAGTTCGCTGATTTCCTGGTGAAGAGGGGGGAGCTGACTAGCCCTGCCACTGTGGCGCTCATCAGGAACTCTGTGATGAAATTCTTCGACGCGAACAAGGTCCCCAGGCGCAGGGACTCTGAAAGGGGGGTCGACTGGGGGTACATCAACGAGTACGTCCCCGAGCGGAGGAAGTTCGGGAGCGACAGGGCGCCCACAACAGAGGAGATGCGGGCGATCATGAACGTCTGCGACCTCAGGACTAGGTGCCTGCTCCTCTTCATGGGCTCTTCGGGGGCCAGGGTGGGGGCGATAAGGTACCTGACGTGGAAGGACTTGGCAGAGGTGGAGCACGAGGGGGCGAAGTTCGCCCGGGTCACGATCTACAGCGGCGAAAGGGAGCAGTACGACACGTTCGTCACCCCCCCGAGTGCTACGAGCACCTCCTGGAGTACAGGAGGATAAGGGAGGGGGCGGGGGAGAAGGTGGCCCCGCAGTCGCCTGTGTTCGTCACCGAGTTCAACGTGGAGGAGCCGAGGATGGAGAAGGTCAGGAGGCTCTCCGTGGACGGGGCGAAGTGCAGGATCGCGTACATGATGAAGAAGGCGAACGTCCGCGGGGTGATCCACGAGGGAAGGAACTCCAAGAGGTTCGAGTTCAAGCAGGCCCACGGCTTCAGGAAGCTCTTCAAGACCAGGATGGAGATGTCAGGGGTCAAGCCGATAATCACCGAGATGATGATGGGGCACACGCTCGGGGTCGCGGGGAGCTACATGCGGCCCACGGAGAAGGAGATGCTGGAGGAGTACGCCAAGGCGATCGACGCCCTGACGGTGCTCGGGCCGAGGAAGTCGATGGACGAGGGCGGGGTGCGGGCGACAATCAGGAAGGAGCTGCTGAGCACGAAGTACACCGAGGAGGAGATCAGGCAGATGGGGGACCTCTCTAGGATGACGGTCGAGCAGTTCGTGGAGGTCCTCAACAGGAAGTCACTGGGGCTGAACGGCTGGGGGAGCCAGAAGGTGGTGCCGGCAGGGGAGGTGAGGGCGCTCGTAGAGCAGGGGTGGGAGTACGTCAGCCAGCTCCCCGACGGGTACACGATCGTAAGGCTCCCGAGGAACGGACTAGGATAGGCCCAGCTCCTTCGATAGGAGCCGGTCGCAGACCTCGAACTTGGCGAAGGCCTCTCGGGCTGGGAGCACGTCTTTCTCAGCGAGAATGACGCTCCGGGTTGTGCTGTTCGGAGGAAGGAGACGGCGAGCGAGGTCCTTGAGCTTAGCGAGGGAGATCAGCTCGCCATTAGAACCGGCGTCGCGGGATACCTGCATGACAAATTGGGTGGTTTTGGGCTTTTAACACTGATTTTCTTCGTGGGTCGAGACGCGGGTTTCGGGTTTTGCGTTCACTTCCATAAGGGGTTCAAAGCGGTGGCATGAAGTGGAAACAATAGGCGAGTTCGATCTCGACGCTAGGCTGTTCTCATGAGTAGAACTTTACACCCCATGAGGCCGCCCTCTAAGACATGAGAAACGGGATGGTCGGGGCTGTGCTGGTGGTTGCGATACTTGCCAGTGCAGGGGTGGGATACTTCATCGGGGTCAACAGCACTCCCTCCACCTCAGCAGGAACTTCTTCTGAGGAGGCCCAATCCACAACGCCTGTACTTCTTCCCGTCTACGAAGAAACCTGCACTTCCGCTTACTTCTCACCCAATAATGGTGGGAGCACAATCTGCGCTGTCCATACGAACCCTGTGAGTATGCCCATGTCGTTCAACCTGAGTCAATTCTTCAGCGGCGGAGGAGTCACACAGTCAACAGTCACGTTGGGAGAAGGCTCGTTGCAGGATGTCTTCTTCGGGGTCAGCTTGGAGTCTGGACAGGCAATCAGAGTATCGATGAACTCGACTTCGCCCATCATTCTCCGCATCTATTTGGACAACAGGACGGGGTATGACGTCACAGGTTTAGCGAACGAAGTATCAAACTACGCGCACCTCCTAACGAATCAGACCGGAGTCACAACCTACAGGGTGCGGTTCATTGCACAACAGAGCGCTCTGTACATCTATGAACTGACAGTGAACCATCCCAACCCCGTTCCGAATGTCAGTTTCGACATACGAGCGGCGTAGAATGCCTGCGAGAGCCTCGTCTCTCAGGGGGTCGCCGTGTAGTTTCCGTTTGGCCAGTTGACCGTCACCCTCGTCTCTGCGGATTGAGACAGCTGGACGATCCCGTAGACGTTGTACGCGCTGGCCATCCCTCCCACGTTGAAGAAGTAGTACGTCCCTGCAGCCTCTGGAATTGACACCCATCCAGAGCTGTTTGTCGCGTAAGTGACCAGAGGACATGCAGGGTACGTCATCTGTGTCCCGTTCGGAAAGATTACCGTCCCGTTGGCTAGAACTGAAGAGCCGCTGGGAACGCCGTGTACGCATTCCTTCACAGTCGGGCCTCCAGGCGTGAAGGCGATGTCGTCCTTAGAGGAGGCGGGACCCGCAAGTACCCTGATTCCGGCCACGGGCACTCCCGAGGTTTCATTGATCACATGAATCACGAGGCCACTTGCTCCCGTTCCGCCTTGAAGTTCTATCTGCTGAGCGATGATGAACGAGTTCTGCCCAACGGAGATGCACCATCCGTAACCTGCTCCATTTCCTCCAGGCGACGATACGTAACGGCAGTTCGTGTCAGGGAAGGTTGCGTTCGTGTAAGGATACCAGATAGTCAGGTTGTAGTTGTACGACTGGTTTTGCGGGCTCACGACGGTTGTCTTGCACCCCGCGGAAGTTGAGGCAGCAGTAGCGCAGTTGAAGATGACCGCATCGTCGATGTTGTTACTGAAGCATGGCGAGCCTGCAAAATAATCTGGGCCTGAGACAGAGCAACCGCCTTGTTCAGTCCAGGCAGGTGCAAGGTACTCCGCCCTTGGATAGGGAGGTGGATTCTGAAGTTGGAGCGCACTCGGATTCGACGCTCCGATCTCTGCGTAGTACACGCTGTTGAGGGGTTGGGTCCCTTGCATGCCACCGATGCAGTAAATGTAGTCCCCACTTGAAACGCAGGTGCCAGGATATGCGTCATCTGGGTAGTTGGTAGTGGTCCCCCAGGAGCCTGTCCCATTCGACGATGTGGGGGTGACGAATACGGGGATGCTGAGGTAGTAGATGTAATCCTCAGCGGAAGCATAGACCGCCCACACCGCAGTGGGGAGTTCGAAGGTGCTCCTCCAGGCGCCGATTCCGCTGGGGGAAAGTGGTGCGAAGTAGGTCGGGCTGTAGCAGTCGCCTGGGATGGGAGTGCAACCCGCGCCTCCGAAGCAGTACGCATACCTGTTGATGGCGGAGCACCCAGCAGTCTCCGTGGGTGGTGCTGTGGTCTGGCTCCAGGTGCCGACACCGCTAGGTGAAAGTTCTGCGAAATAGGCGTCTGGGAAATCGGTGAACCCTGTTCCTGTTCCGTTGAGCCTGGCGGAAACACAGTAGATGTACCCGTCGCTGACCATGCACCTAGGAGAAGGGTCGATGTGCGGGAATGGAGTGGTCCTCGTCCAGGTGCCTATACCAGATGACGAGACGGGCGCGTAGTACACGTCACCTGTTCGGCCAAGGGAGTCGTTTTCGAGCCCCTCCTGCCCGCCGATTACGCCTCCCACGCAGTAGATGTAGCCCGCAGTAATCATACATTCTTCGTCCTGAATCTCGATTGGGTAGCTTGTTGTTGGCTGCCACGTTCCTACCCCTGACGACGAAAGAGATGAGAAATACGCTGAATTGGTGGTCGATCCAGCGTATCCACCAACGCAGTACAAGTATCCGCCGCCGGCCGCACAACTTGGCGAAGTCATGTTCAACGGATAGGCGGTGGTTTGGACCCATTGACCCAGTTGACCGGTCGTGGCCCCCGGAGGATGGGGAGTGCCAGAGAGGTTGATCATGGACGTCGTGCCAAGTATGGTTGCCACGGCGACAACTGCGACGATGACGATTACTGCCTGCCGTGTCATACCTCAGGGGGTGTCGCCAAGGGGCGTTTAGTTCTACTCATGAGAACGAACTCGATTCCTGTAGTGTTCTCGTGATTAGTAGTAAATAGACGGTCGGGGTAGACTCTCCCTGATTGAAAGGAGCAGTCGGGGTCGTCTTCGTTGTGGTGCTTCTGGCGGTGGGAGGGGCAATGGCCGTCTCAAGCACATTCACGGTTCCGACGCCCGGATTACCCAGCATTGTGTACGGCCCCACATCGGCCAGTGTGGCGAACCAGCAGACTGCGCTCGAATATCAAATGTCAATCAGCTCGTTAGACGTCAGCCAGGGCAGTGCCCTCAATGTATCAATGGGCCTCTCGAACACGCTCGGAAGGACCAACAACGTCACTGGGGCTACGGATTGGCGGCTGACGAACGAATCCGAGAACAGCGGATCGGTAGGGTGGAACTGTGCCCAGAACGATGTGTTTAGGATTGAGGTGGTCAGCGGTTACTACGGCCTCAACAACTACTCAATGGGGACGCCCCTGGACATCTTCGTCTGGCAGCCACCGTATGGTTTCAACCAGTGCGCATACTACATCAGATCGACTAACGACACGGCGCCCGTACTAAGTGAACCTCCGAATGACCAGAACTACTACATCTTCAGGCCGAGCAGCAACGCGGCCTGGTGGGTGACGTCGAGCATGCTTACTGCCCCTTGCCTCCCCGCCAACGGGACCTACCACCCGTGCGGTCCCCCGGGCCAAGAAGCAGTCATGGGCGAGACCATGATTCTTGAGACCCGTCTCTTCGCAAACTCTACAGGAATATTCACAGTGATCGGCGGGGATGAATGGGGAGATCTCGGGGCTCTTCACTTCTACGTCGGCCCTCCAACTACTCAGACGACAAGATCGTCAACGACAACAGCCTCGGGTCCAACCTACACCATCAACGGTCTTACATGCCATGTACCCGCAGCCTATCAATCCTACCAATCCGTCATTCGTCTCCTCCCACTAGTCACCGCCAATCCCCGTTTCCTGAACCTTACCCAGGGCATGCCGTTTGTGTTCGGGAACGCCGAGAACATCACCGACAGGATACAACAGATTGGCAACCAACCTCCGGTGCATCTTCCAGACGTCTTCGAGATGGTGTTCTACAGCATCGGCCCAACTACATCCTGCACCGTGTATGGTGGTGGGACCACCATAGACGTACAGGTGCCCATTCAGAACGGTGGTTTCAACATGACGGGAGCCACGTACAATGGATTGCTGGGCTAGTGATTAAGTTGAAGGGCCAAACTATTGTCGTCATAGGAGTCATAATTCTTCTGATGCTCGTACCCCTGTCTCCTCTGTTTGCGGCCGGAACGCCTCAGGCTGGTTCCGTCCCACCGGTTCCACAGGGCATGCCCGCCCAGGCGGCGCTCAATTCGACGGGATACTTCCTGGCCAATCTGGTCGAACAAACATCCCAGTTCAGGATCCTTGCAGGCGAAACTGCTTTCAGCATAAGACAGTACCAAAGCTTCGGGTATGAATGGGGAGCGACCATTCCCTCTGAAGAGATAATCACATTCTTCTCGCCCAACGGGCTTGTGACGATTGAGGTTAGTGTGATAACCGCGCCTGCCCCTGGCACAACTTCAGCCAATCAGAGCCAGATAGCGTATATTCACGAGTGGCCAGCAGTGAATTCCACCTCGACTGTAAGCCTGCTCCTAGACCTGAGCCTGAACCTGAACGGAACACCGTCCCCGAATATTGCGCCATCGTTCGCCCCAATCATCGTAAGCATGGATCGTGGGAACAGCACCGGAAACGAGTACTTCGGTTGAAGACGACAGACTCGGTCTGGTTGATTTGATGAGAATCCTCCTCAGGGTTGGTCTTGCCGTGCTCCTGGGCGCTTTTCTGCTCTTCAGTCTCGGAATCTCTGCGCTGGCAGCGCTCCCCGTGAGCCTGGTTACGTTTGTCGTCCTGACGAATCGAACCAAGTTGAGTCGTGGTGCTGAACTGCTCGCAGTAGGGACCATGGAGGTGGCTCTAGTGTGGTTCGTCTGGTCGGGCTTGTACTACCGCACGGGAGTTTCACCCGCGAATTACGCGTTGGCTGACGGGATTGCCGCGACGCTCTTCGCTCTTCCGCTGGTCACCTTCTTCGTTGCAAGACACAGAAGCAATAGAGTGGGCTTAGCCGGACTGGTCCTCTTCCTTTTCCTGATTGGCACTATCGCCGTCCCCTTCATTCCGCTTGGAGGTGCATGCACAGGCCATATCGGCCAGCCGTTGCACTGCGAAAGCACCTACGGGGCGGCTTCATGGCTGTTCGTCTGCGCAGGGGCAGAATATGCAACTTCCCCTGGAGGCGTATCTACCGGCCTCCCTATCTTTCCGTTTTCACTCAACACGTCTCTCGGCGAATACTTCTTCGCCGACTGCGTCTTTATGTAACATGTGCTCGGGAAATTCCCGTAGCCAAAGCTACTAGGCCGTTCTCAGAAGTGGACATGCGAAGTCTAGCATTCTAGACATCGTTAACCTTTGATCCCAGTCGGATGTCCACGAATGAGGAATTAAATCGGTACCGACTCGTACCTCGCTGGTATGGCAGGAGCGGAGAGCGAGCCAGAGTTCAATGCGAGCCGGGCGGAGCTCTTCGAAGCCCTGGGGCATCCTATTCGCATCAGGATACTACAGGCATTGGAGCGCAGACCGATGGGGTTCGCCGAGCTGAAAAAGGCCGCAGGAATCGAGAGCAGCGGGCACCTCTCCTTCCATCTGACCAAACTCGGGGGCCTGCTGAAGGTGGGAGACGACGGGGCATACATGCTGACAGACGAGGGGAGGGAGGCGTTGCGGGTAGTGTCGGTGACGAAAGGAAGCCAAAGCGGTGGGATCAAGGTAGCTGTGGTCCGGCCTTCATTGAGGTTGGCTGCGATCGTGGTGGCGATAGCGGCCCTGGTTCTTCTGGGGGCGGTCGTGGTCGTCCAACAGCAGCAGATCGGAAATCTATCTCACCAAGTGTCGCAGGAAGCTGTGGGAGCCGTGCTGATCAACGGCACGAGGTACACCTACGTAGATGTCCCGCTGGCTTCGTTGACCTATCCTGCAGTCTTGGAGTTTGACGGGGTGACCTTCAACATAACTGCCGGGTCAACGAGTGGCATCGCATACTTCGCCATTCCCTTCAACTCTCCCCTCGCGAGTTCTAACGGGACCGTCGTCACTGTTACAGCAAGCAGTGGCACTCTTTTCGGGAAGGGCACCCCGATAACCGTCCGACTTGTGCCATGGCCGTCCGTTACGATCACATTCAGCGACGGAAGTAGCGAGTACTATAGCCAGGGCAGCACCGGCGTCTTGAGTTCGCAGGCAGCCGTCAATCCATGGTTCTCACAGCATAGTGACCCTCGGGCAGGAATCATGTGGGACTCGGCCTCGAACTCGTACTATCTCTATGTCAGCATAGGATCCTAGACAAGCGAATGTCTAGGGTGTAAAGTTCTACCGACGAGAACGGCCACAGATTTTGGTAGGGGACTAGGCTAGCATTGATACTTGAATTGGCCCGCAAAGGTAGTGTTCACACCACCAGAAGGCAGACTCAACGTCACACATTCGGCGCTTTCAGCCCCCTCAGCATCGGCATTGACTTGGTAGGTCTTGCCGAGGTAACTGGTGGTAATGTTGAAAGTATCTCCCGTCATCCCTAACTCTATCTTGCCGTCTGAACCTGTGTAGTTCATCCAGAGGTGGGTCGAACGGATGGCTTCGCACTTGGCGGCAGTCTCATTGTAAGCAAATCCTTGGAGCAGATGGGCTTGGATTGAAAGCGGTTGACTGGGAACAGGTGCCCCGCTATCGTCCTTGACAATCAGGTATATTGGAGCTGAGGCGGTTTGGATACAAGTAGCGTAGACCGAGTTATTTTTCGAGTTGTTGGTGACTGAAACTATCGTAGTCGTTTGCTGGCTGGTGGAGCCGACGTAATACAATAATAAATAATTCAATAATCTCCCTCAAACCATCAATAGAGCAATTTCTGGCGCTTAGCTTCCGCCCTTCACTCGCATTATCCTGTTTTTGCCCATCATTGACCAGTACTCGACTTCGGCGCCCGGGGCGAGGGTCCCGCTCAGCTCAGCCGCCTCCTCGGGGGTGGGCTTGGGGGTCTCAAGGACCTCAAATGTGGCCAAGTCCATTATCTGGACCGTGTTGTCCATGATTGAAGTCACCTGACCGGACCTCTTGTCTATCATGGGTATATCGACCCTCGATTCCGCAGGCGAAACGTAGCTCTTCTTCGACCCTGTGAACAGGGATATCGCGACCAGCCTCACCTTGGCACTTCCGTGCTTCCCAGGCTTGAAGTGCTCCCTGCTGACTACTCTGCACGGCTCGCCGTCAATGATAATGTAACTCCCCTCTTTTACGCTCCCAAGTTCAGCAGGTCGACTGCTCAAGATTAGTGGGCGGGCCTCATCGTTAAACTAAATAAACGTCTCATTAGAAGACTAATTCGCACGCATTAATGATTACGCAAAAGCCGGCAAGTTGCTTCGTGCTCCTCAGGTAAGAATGAATCTTTGAAGGAACCTCGTCTTGTCTGAACCGGCGTATGTCCTCGATTCCACCGCGTTCTACGCGGGAATACCCTATCAGGGGAACGGGCGCTACTACACCACATACCTAGTCCTGGAGGAGGTAAAGCATCACAACGTCGGGTCCTCCCTGATCCACAGCCGGGTCCAGGTCACCGAGCCCTCCCCTCAGTCTCTGGACAAGGTGAAGACCACTGCTGCCAGGACAGGGGACATGGTGCCCTCTCTCAGACCGACATGTCCCTCCTTGCTCTTGGGCTCGACTTGAAAACCAGAGACGGCGGGGTGAACCTGGTGTCAGACGACTTCGCCGTCCGCAACGTCGCAGAGGTCCTGAACATTCCTCTTGCCCCAACCTCGATGAAGGGCGGGGAGTGGAAGAACATCACCTGGAAGATTTACTGCAGGGGGTGCGGCAAGACCTACACCAACCCCAAATTGACGGTCTGCCCAGTCTGCGGGACTCAGCTGGTGAGAAAAGCGTCCAATGGCTGATCTGACCCTGTCCGTCCCTAGCCAGATCGGGTCGGGAAAAGCTTCTAGTAACATGAAACGACCAGTTAACTAGAATTAACTTAGGCAGTCAGATTCCACTACTAGGTTTATATATCTAATCATCCACTAAAGGTTGTATAGTGAGATAGTATGGGGTATCCTAGGACGTCTGCTCTGCAGGTTTCGGACAAGTGCCCCCAGTGTGGAAAACGGACGCTCGTCGAGGACGTGAACACAGGCGAGCTTTCATGCAGCAACTGCGGCTTTGTTGTAACGGAGAATTCGGTCGATCAGGGTCCCGAATGGCGTTCCTTCAGCGACGAGAAGGGGGAGGACAGGGCAAGGGCCGGGGCTCCAACTTCGATAACATACAGAGACATGGGACTCTCGACCATGATAGGGAGCTCGAACAGGGACGCTTCCGGGCGCTCGTTCGACTCGCCAATGCGGAGCACGATTGACAGGCTCAGGAAGTGGGACAACAGGTCTCCGGCCTTCGGTTCCCAGGAGAAGAACCTCAGCATCGCCCTCCGCGAGCTCGAGAAGATGGCAGACAAGCTTGGGGTTTCGCAGGCAGTCAGGGAGCGGGCTGCGTACATCTACCGCAAGGCCCTCGAGAGGGGCCTCCTGAGAGGACGTTCGATCATCGGCATTTCGGCCGCCGCGCTCTACGCAGCCATGCGTGACACCGAGACTCCCCGGACACTGAAAGACATAGCATCGGTCAACAACCTCGACAAGAAGTCCGAGGCCAGGGACTACAGAATCCTCCTGAGGGAGATGGACCTCACCATGCCTGTCGCTGACGCGGCCAGAAACGTCAACAGGATAGCGTCACGCGTGGGTCTCTCCGAGAAGGTCGCACGCAAGGCCATCGAAATAGTAAGGATTACCGAGGAGAAGGAAATCTCTGCTGGCAAGTCCCCTATGGGATTGGCCGCAGCCTCGCTCTACCTTGCTGGCGTCATAGAGGGCGAGGTAAAGACCCAGAAGGAGATAGCTGAGGCGGCAGGTGTCACAGAAGTCACCGTCCGCAACAGGTACAAGGGACTCCGCTCAGACCTCGGGAAACAGCTCGGCTTGACGGAGGCCGAGCCTCAGATAATGGTTCGATAGGCAGAGCCGCTCTAATCTAATTCCACTAGATAGAATTCAACAACAATCACGCTACAATTGCGGACAGATTAGGGACGCATCTCGGAATTTCCCTAATTAGACGCCAATCTCCTAGACGATGGAGGTGAACGCAAATTGAACACAACCCTACAGACGGGCAGGTCGAGGATCCTGCTAGTCGCTGCCCTCTCTCTTTTTACCTTAGTCGGACTCCTTCTAGTTCTTCCCGCCCACGCACAGTCTACTACGATGACATCCAACTCATCCACCAGCTCTGGCTCATCCACCTACAATTCGGGCCACAACTGCCCCGACATGGGCTCGTCAAGCACACCTGGTCCGTCCTCTTCGACCAGCTCGGCAGGATCGACCACGAAAGGATAACGTGGCCATCAACTGAACGGCGGGCGGAGCGTCAAGAATCAGGCGCCCGCCTGCAAATTTTCGGCCGAGTGCAGGAGGAAGGGGTGATTTTCTAACGATTCGGGAACAATTTCGGAAATTCACTAAATAGAACAGAACAATCGACCTGGCGATGGAGACGAAACGTTCGAGGCTGAATGCCCCGGTTATCGGTCTTCTTATCGTCGCCTTACTCATACTGGCTGCGGCGATTTATTTCGAAGAAACGGTGACGTTCCCTCACAACAGCGTCCAATCTGAAGTGAGCTCCCTGCAGTCCCAGGTGTCCGCTCTTCAACATGTCAACTCGGACCTACAATCACAGCTGGCGGCGACGACAACCACGCAGAACCTCTCCGCTTCATCCGCGGAGGCGGTCTACGCAGGATACAGCAAGAGCGTCGTCACAGTTCAGAGCTATGAGCTCATCAGCCAGAACACCTTCTTCGGCCCTGTTTCATCTCTGGAGAGTATCCAAGGATCCGGCTTCGTCGTCAGCTTCGAGAACTCCTCCTACATAGTGACCAACAACCACGTCGTGAGTGGCGCCACGAACATCACAGTCACGTTTGCAGACGGCAACTCCTACCCCGCGTCGGTCAAGGGGACTGACCCACAAAGAGACCTGGCCGTGCTTGCTGCATCCGCTCCATCTTCCGAGTATCATCCGCTGATGATTCTCAGCTCCATAGCAGGGGTGACGGTCGGCGAAACGGTCTACGCCATCGGGAGTCCTTTCGGGCTGGCAGGCTCGATGACGGTGGGGGTAGTCAGCCAGGTGGACAGAACCATTACGGAATCGAGTACCCAGGTGACCATTCCTGACGTGATTCAGTTCAGCGCCGCCATCAACCCGGGGAACTCCGGAGGTCCGCTACTCGATTCTAGCGGCGAAGTAGTGGGCGTCACAACCGCCGCCGTCAGCAGCTCCGAGGGGCTGGGATTTGCAATTCCGGCCAGTACACTCGCTCGAGAACTTCCTTCCCTCCTGACGACAGGAAACTACACCCTGCATCCAAACCTAGGCATTTCTTCGTCCGCGGACATGACATATCAGCTCGCTCAGGCAATGGGGACAAACGTCACATATGGTGTCCTGGTCCAAGCGGTGACAAGTGGAGGGCCGGCCGACAAAGCGGGAATCCGCGGTGGAACTCAAACGGTGACGGTCGAGGGCCAGAGTTACCTTACTGGCGGAGACATCGTAGTGTCGATTAACGGGGTCAAGGTCGTGGACATGGACGCCCTGGCGAGCTATCTGGAAGAGAATACCACTGCGGGGGAGTCCGTCCAGGTCGGTATAATCAGGTCGGGAACCCTCATCACCGTGACCGTCGTTCTCGGCAGCCAGTAGGGGTGTGAAATCCTTGCCTCTCGCAATAAAGGAATCGGGGGCAACGAAAACACGGGCTCTCAGGTCAACTCCGACCAAGCATGCATCACGTACCAAGACGATAGTGTTATTGCGTCCGATGTCGGCCGCCGCGCACAATTTGGACGCCTTCGAACGGCTCCTCTGGTGGCTCTTTGCCGGCAGTGCAGGAGCTGCAACCAGGGCGCAGGTTCTGAAGGCGATAAGGGAAGAGCCGAGGAACGCCCAGCAGCTCTCCCAGTCTCTCGACCTCGACTACACCACTATCCGGCACCACCTGAAGGTCCTGGAGCAGAACCACATCGTGATTGCCGAGGGAGAGACCTACGGGAGACTCTACTTCCTGTCGGACTCCATGGAAGCGCACTGGTCCGCCCTCGAAGCGATACTTGAAAAGGCGAGAAGGAGGGAGCGAAGATGACTGTGACCGCTGCGCCGCAGAAAGCGAAGGGACCCAGCAAGCTCCTGGTCCCTCTCGTCCTGGCCGTCGGGGCGTTGACTGGTCTTGCCCTGTCGTATCTAGTTCCTCTGCCGTACGGTCCTGGCCCCTTCGGTTTCGGTTTCGCCGACAGACTGCGGGATCTAATCATCCTCCACATGGTCTTGTCTACGGTCGCCATCGCGCTTCTTGTAACGCTCATCTTGGTGTACGCGAGAGTCTACGCCGCGACTGGCGCTCGTTTCGCACTAGGAATCTTGATTGTAATGTTCGCCCTCTTGCTGCAATCACTCTTCCAGTACCCGATCCTCCTCGGGGTGGGAAGGATCTATGTCGGGTTCGGGTTCAACCTCTCGACGGCGGATATCTTCACGATTGTGGCGTACACCATCTTCCTGTATCTCAGTCTGGAGTAAACTATTTCAAATGAGACAGTCCAAGAGAACTATGCGTCGCAATTTGGGAGGGATTCTGCAACGATTCAGGATAGTTCTCGGAAATCCGCTATATAGAAAGCAGAGGGGGTCTTTCCACTCCCGATGAACAGGAAGATTCTGATTCTAAGCACGGTCCTGGTCGTAGCCGGCCTAGTCGTCCTTGTCTATGCCGACCCCCTCGCGAGACTCAGTCTCGGAGGCGGACCGGGAACCGTCTTCGGCACCAACACTACCCGTACTTTCACC
>Ga0187782_10002540_pt1 | contig 13428 bp, 14 predicted proteins | sample 0715_SJ02_MP15_2_FD_132454 | JGI IMG/M metagenome (GOLD analysis project Ga0187782, IMG submission 132454) | Tropical peat soil microbial communities from peatlands in Department of Meta, Colombia - 0715_SJ02_MP15_20_MG | ecosystem: Environmental > Terrestrial > Soil > Wetlands > Peat | place...
ATCCGGGCGATTGCCGCGGGCGCGCGCGTCGTCAGCAGAGAACAAGCCTTGCCCCACATCCCGCCGCGGCCCGGCAAGGGCGAGGTGCTGTGGCGGTCACTGGCCGCCACTGAGGGCGACATCGTGGTGTTCGTCGACTCCGACCTGATCGACCCGCACCCGATGTTCGTGCCGCGGCTGCTCGGGCCGCTGCTCACCGAGGACGGCATCCATCTGGTCAAGAGCTTCTACCGGCGGCCGCTAAACGTGACCGACGTCAGCGATACCGGCGCCCGCGAAGGCGCCACCGGCGGTGGCCGGGTCACCGAGTTGGTGGCGCGCCCGCTGCTCGCAGCGCTGCGACCCGCGCTGGGCTGCGTGCTGCAGCCGCTGGGCGGCGAATATGCGGCCACCCGCGAACTGCTGATGTCGGTGCCGTTCGCGCCCGGCTACGGCGTCGAGATCGGCCTGCTGGTCGACACCTACGACCGGCTGGGCCTGGACGCCATCGCGCAGGTCAACCTCGGTGTGCGGGCACACCGCAATCGGCCGCTGGCCGAGTTGGGCCCGATGAGCCGTCAGGTCGTCGCCACCCTGCTCTCGCGCTGCGGCATCCCCGACTCCGGGGTGGGGTTGACCCAGTTCTTCGTCGACGGCCCAGATGGTGAGGGCTATATCCCACGCACCTCGACGGTGTCGCTGGCCGATCGGCCGCCGATGAACGCCGTGGCGATCGCCAGCGCGGCGGAGCCGGGCGCAGCGGGTCGCCACCAGAGACCGCTGCGGCCTCCGCGCTAAGACCGACGCAGCGGGTCGCCACGGAACTAATAAGGCAATATCGGTGACGTGGCATTGGTGTTGCTCTACGTAGTGGTGCTCGTCCTGGTAGCCATCGTGTTGTTCGGTGTGGTCAGTTTGCTGTTCGGCCGTGGTGAGCCGCTACCGCCGCTGCCCAGGGGGACGACGCCGACGGTCTTGCCCGCCTCGGGTGTCACCGGCGCCGACGTCGACGCGGTGAAGTTCACCCAGACGCTGCGCGGCTACAAGACCAGCGAGGTGGACTGGGTGCTGGACCGGCTCGGCCAGGAACTCGACCTGCTGCGCGGCCAACTCTCGTCGGTGCACGCCGCGGCCGCCGCCGGTGTCAGGGCCGACGACGCAGATCCCGGCGCCGACGGTGCCGACGACCAGGAGCCGACATGACCGTGCTGCCCGACGACGGGCTGGTCCGATGCGACTGGGCGCTAGGTCGGCCGGGCCCGGACTTCGCCCTCTACCGCGACTACCACGACCAGGAATGGGGCCGGCCCCTGCGCGGGCGGGTGCCGTTGTTCGAGCGGATGAGTCTGGAGGCCTTTCAAAGCGGCCTTTCCTGGCTGACTATTCTGCGCAAGCGAGAAAACTTCCGGCACGCCTTCTCCGGCTTCGACATCGAGACGGTCGCCCGCTACACCGATGCCGACGTGGCCCGGCTGATGGCCGACCAGGGAATCGTCCGCAACCGCGCCAAGATCGAGGCGACGATTGCCAACGCGCGTGCCGCTGCCGACGTCGAGGACCTCTCCGAGTTGCTGTGGTCGTTCGCGCCGGTGCCGCGGGTGCGCTCGCAAAGGCCCGCGGACGCTTCCGAAGTCCCGGCCACAACCGCGGAATCCACAGCCATGGCACGCGAATTGAAACGGCGCGGGTTCCGATTCGTCGGGCCGACTACCGCGTACGCGTTAATGCAGGCGACCGGGATGGTCGACGATCACCTGCGAACATGCTGGGTACCTTAGACGGCCGATTGAAACGCCGACCCGGAGGTCATGTACACCTGTCGGCTCGGATAGGGAACAATGGAGGGGTGAATTTGCAGTTCAATGCCGGGGATGGCTGGAATTCCGCTGGCCGGGCATACCCGGCGCACACCAGGTCCGTGACGGCGGGCCGGCTCGAACCTGGAGGGAGCACCCGATGGCGGCGATGAAGCCCCGGACCGGAGACGGTCCACTGGAAGCGACCAAGGAGGGGCGCGGCATCGTGATGCGGGTACCGCTGGAGGGCGGTGGTCGACTCGTCGTCGAGCTGACACCCGACGAAGCCGCTGCACTGGGCGACGAACTCAAAGGCGTCACCAGCTAAGCCACCTTCCGGTAGATCTCCAGCGTCTGTTCTGCAATGCGCGCCCAGGAGAATTCCGCGATGCAGCGCTTCCGTCCCGCTTGGCCGTAGCGCTCCGCCTTTTCGGGATCGGCGATCAGGGCGTTGACCGCCCCAGCGAGCCTGGTCTGGTAACCGATGGGATCGTCGGGGTCGTAGTGCACCAGCGAACCGGTCACTCCGTCGTCGACCACCTCGGGTATGCCACCGACGTCGGAGGCCACCACCGCGGTGCTGCATGCCATCGCTTCGAGGTTGACGATACCCAACGGCTCATAGACTGAAGGGCATACGAAAACTGTTGCGGCCGAAAGTATCTCGCGTATCTTCCCGATGGGCAGCATTTCCCTGAGCCAGAACACGCCGGTGCCGGTGTCGGCCAGCTCGGCCACCCCGGCGGCCACTTCAGCGGCGATTTCCGGCGTGTCGGGCGCTCCGGCGCACAGCACCAACTGCACGTCGGGACTGAACCGATGTGCGGCTGCCAGCAGGTGGGCGACGCCTTTCTGCCGGGTGATCCGCCCGACGAATGCCACCATCGGCCGGTCGCGGTCGACGCCGAGGTCGGCCAGCACCGACTCCGCCGGGAGGGACCCCAACGGCTCGGCCGGGTGCCAGACCTCGGTGTCGATCCCGTTGCGCACGACATGCACCCGGCCGGGATCCAGCGCCGGATAGACCCGCAACACGTCGGCGCGCATGCCCGAGCTGACGGCGATGACGGCGTCCGCGGCGGTCACCGCGCTCTGCTCCACCCACGACGAGATCCGGTAGCCACCGCCGAGCTGTTCCGCCTTCCATGGCCGCAACGGCTCCAGCGAATGCGCGGTCAACACATGCGGGATGTCGTAGAGCAATGCGGCCAGCTGCCCGGCCAAGCCGGTGTACCAGGTGTGGGTGTGGACCACGGTGGCCGCCGCGGCGGCATTGGCCATCACCAAATCGGACGACAACGTCGACAGTGCCGGGTTCGCGCCGCGCAGCTGCGAGTCGGGTTGATACGTGAACACGCCCGCCCGGGGCGCGCCCATGCAGTGCACATCGACCTCGCACAGCTTGCGCAGCTGTGCCACGAGCTCGGTTACGTGCACCCCCGCGCCGCCGTAGACCTCTGGCGGATACTCCCGAGTCATCATCGCCACCCGCATACCCGGCACGGTAGTAGTCGCTTCCGGACAGCGCGGTCGCCGGGTTGACCCAAATAGCTTGATGGACAGTCCGTCGCCGTGGGTATTTAAGGGAAATGACCTGGCAGCGGTTCGCGACGGCCGATAGGTTTGATACATGAGGGAAGCACCACACGTGCTGGGCATCGTCCTGGCCGGGGGGGAGGGCAAGCGGTTGTATCCGTTGACCGCGGACCGGGCCAAACCCGCGGTTCCCTTCGGCGGCGCCTATCGGCTGATCGACTTCGTGCTTTCCAACTTGGTCAACGCCCGTTACCTCAGGATCTGTGTTCTCACCCAATACAAGTCGCATTCGCTGGACCGTCATATTTCGCAGAATTGGCGGTTGTCCGGGTTGGCCGGTGAGTACATCACCCCGGTTCCGGCCCAGCAGCGGCTCGGCCCGCGCTGGTACACCGGCTCCGCAGACGCGATCTATCAATCGCTGAACCTGATTTACGACGAGGATCCTGACTACATCGTGGTTTTCGGTGCAGACCACGTCTACCGGATGGACCCGGAGCAGATGCTGCGGTTCCACATCGACAGCAGCGCTGGAGTGACGGTGGCCGGTATCCGGGTGCCCCGCGCCAAGGCGAGTGCGTTCGGGTGTCTGGACGCCGACGATTCCGGGCGCATCCGCAGCTTCATCGAGAAGCCGGTTGAGCCGCCCGGCGCGCACGAAGACCCGGATTCGACTTTCGTGTCGATGGGCAACTACATCTTCACCACTAAAGTGCTCATCGATGCAATCCGTGCCGATGCCGACGACGACCATTCCGACCACGACATGGGCGGTGACATCATTCCGCGGCTGGTTTCCGACGGATTGGCCGCGGTCTACGACTTCTTCGACAACGAGGTGCCCGGCGCCACCGACCGCGACCGGGCCTACTGGCGCGACGTCGGTACGCTGGACGCCTTTTACGACGCCCACATGGACCTGGTCTCGGTGCATCCGGTGTTCAACCTCTACAACAAGCGCTGGCCGATCCGCGGAGAGTCGGAGAATCTGGCGCCGGCCAAGTTCGTCAACGGTGGCTCGGCACAAGAGTCGGTGGTCGGGGCGGGCAGCATCATCTCGGCCGCTTCGGTCCGCAACTCGGTGCTGTCATCGAACGTCGTCGTCGATGACGGCGCGATCGTGGAGGGCAGCGTGATCATGCCGGGCACGCGCGTTGGCCGCGGCGCAGTGGTGCGTCACGCAATCCTGGACAAGAACGTCGTTGTCGGACCAGGCGAGATGGTCGGGGTGGACCTGGAGAAGGATCGCGAACGCTTCGCGATCAGCGCCGGCGGCGTTGTCGCCGTAGGCAAAGGCGTCTGGATCTAGAGGTCGGCCGTCCTACCACACATAGGGCACCAGACGATAGTGAACCTTTTGCGCGTACTCGCTGTATCCCTCCAGTTCTTGCTTGAGTAGCTGTTCTTCGTCGCCAATGCGGACGGCCAGCGCGAGCAGGCCAGGTATGACGAAGACGAGTCCCCAGTAAGACCCGAGCGCGAGCGGCACGCCCAGCATCATGATTGTGTTTCCGGTGTACATCGGGTGGCGCACCAGCGCATACAGGCCGGTGGAAACCAGCTTCTGGCCGGACTCGACCGTGATGGTCGAGGCGGCGTAGCCGTTCTGGATGACTACCAGCATGGCCATACCAAGTCCAACGGCTACCAGAACGTCGCCAACCAAGCAGATGGCGGCCGGTACTGGCGACCAGCCAAAGCGATGGTCAAGGACGCTGACCACGATCAGCGCTACCAGTGACAAGAACGCGACGACAATAACCACCTTCTGCACCGGCCTGGTTTCCGCGACCGGTCCGGTACGCATCCGCCGCTCGAGTGCAGCGGGGTTGGTGCGCAGCAAATAGATGCTCGGGGTCAACGTCGAGAGGGCAAACACCACCAGAAAAACCCATGCTTGCCAGTAGTTGAACGTGCCTGCTGGCAAGAACAGCATCGACCCGAACATGACAGTTCCAACGATGGAGAATGCCACTACTTTAGGAACGGTTTTCACGGATCCCCCTTACACTGCGTCGCGGCGGCGATAGCCCGCGACTCCGAACCCAATCAGCACCGCGGCGCCTACCACACGTAGGGCACTAAGCGGTAGTGCACCTGTCGGGTGTACTCGCGGTAGCCGCTCAGCTCCTGGTCGAGGAGTTCTTCTTCATCGCGGATGCGCAGGACGAGCACGATCAGGCCGGGGATGACGAAGACCAACCCCCAATACGAGCCGAGCGCCAACGGGACGCCGATCATTAGGATGACGTTTCCGGTGTACATCGGGTGCCGCACCAGCCCGTACAGCCCGGTGGAAACGAGGTGCTGGCCCGCCTCGACGGTGACATTGACAGCGGCATAGCCGTTTTGGATGACCACCAGCATGGCGACGCCGAGCCCGATCGCGACTAGGACGTCGCCAACCAGCGAGACCGTTGCCGATACCGGCGACCATCCGAAGCGGTGATCAAGCGCACTGACCACGAGCATCGCCGGAAAGCAGATAAACACGACGGTGTGGACGATCCGCTGCAGCGTTCGGGTCTCGGCCAACGGCCCGGCACGCATGCGCCGATCGAGCGCGGCCGGGTTCGTGTGCATCAAGTAAATGCTGGGGATCCAGGTGGCGAGCGCGAATACCGTGAGGAAGACCCATGCCTGCCAGTAATCCAACGTCCCCGCCGGCAGGAACAGCATCAATCCGAAGGCCACCAGGCCCAAAGCAGCTGAAACTAACCCTTTGCCAACCGTTTTCATCACAGCCTCCTCAGGTCTGCACGTCGCGGCGGCGGAAGGCCGCCATTCCCAGCCCGATCAGCGCGGCGTCGATCAACAACAACCACAGAAGTGGAACTGGCGTGAAGGCGCCGCAGGTGACCCGCGGAATGTGCGCGAACGGTTCGAGGTCGAGCAGCCACTGGGAAAAGCCCGACAGCGAACCGATCAGGTAGAGCACGACGAATGCGACCAGCACGCCCCAAGACAGCGGGCTGAACCTCGGCGCCAGCCCGAACAACGCGACGGTCACTGCGGCGGAAAGCCAGACGGCGGGCAGTTGCACGGCGGCGGTAGCGACGACCATGGACAGCTTGCCGCCGATGTCGTGGGCAGCGACTCCGTAGGTCAGTCCGGCTGCTGATCCGGCAATCAACATCGCGACGGCAGAACCAAGCAGCGCGATCGCCAGATGGCTCGCCAGCCAACGGCTCCGGCCTACCGCGCCACCCAGCACGGTCTCGGCTCGCTGGCTGGCCTCCTCGTGATGCGGCCGCAGCGCCAGCGAGATCGCAAATGCGGCGGCCATCATGCCCAGCATGCAAAACGCCACCGCGACGAAGGCCTGCTCCAAAGCAGCGGTGCCGCCCATGCGCTCGACAATATCTCGGGCCGTACCGCCGCCTAGTTCGTCGCCGATGCCGTGCACGACGCTGCCGATCAGCAAGCCATACAGGCACAGCCCGACAGTCCACAGCAGCAGTGAGCTGCGATCCAGCCGCCAGGCCAACCCAAACGCGTCCCGCAGCAACGGCGTTGCCCTCGCGGGACCTGAACGTTCCGCGATCAAGCCCGCACCGACATCGCGACCGGCAAGGAGCCGGTATGCCAGCGCGGTGAGCAACATGGTCGTCACAACATGCAGCAACAGGACCCACCACCGGTCGCCCGCATACGGACGAACCTGCAGCGACCAGCCCAGCGGTGAGAGCCACGACAAGGTGCCTGAGCCGGCATCACCGACGGCGCGCAGCGTGAATGCGGTTGCCAGCACTGCGAATGCAGCGCCGCGGGCGAACCGCGCGCTGGGTGAGAGTTGCGCAGCTACCGCGGCGACCGCGGTGAACACCGCGCCGGAGCCGGCCAGCGCGGCCCCGAACGCCATCGAGCCGCCCGGCGGCACGCTGGTGTCCAGCAGGCCGGCCGCCCCGATAGCGCCGGTGATCACCGACGCCCCGAACGACAGCAGCAGGGCCGCGGTCAGGCTGGCATACCGGCCCACTGCGGTCGAGTCGATCAGCTCGGCGCGGCCAGTTTCTTCGTCAGCGCGGGTGTGGCGGATGACAGTGAGAATGACCGCTACGGCGATCAGCAGATGGAACATTCCGGCTTTCCAGATGCCGGTTGCGCCAACGCTGTCGTTGTAGATCTGTCCATAGAGCGCCCGTTGCGCGGGGCTGGCCATGATCGAGGCGGCAAAAGCAGCGCGGGCCGCTTGGTCGGGGTAGACCTTCTCGATGCTGCCGACATAGACGGCCGCCAGCGGTACTGACAGCAGCAACACCCATAGCGGCAAGACCACCCGGTCGCGCCGCAGGTAAAGCCGCAGCATCTCGAGCGTGCCGGTGAACGCCGAACCGCGTTGCGGCGCCTGGTGTGCGCGATGGTGGGGACGATCCAAGGTCGAGGTGGTCATGCCCGCACCTCTCGGCTGCTGACGTCGCGCTGGCCGTCGGTGCCGACGCCGTAGTGGCGCAGGAAGAGTTCTTCCAGGGTGGGCGGCTGGCTGATCAGGCTGCGTACGCCCGCGCCGCCAAGCACCCGGATGAGTTCACCGAGACTCTCGCTGTCGACGTGCGCCCGCAGCGTGGTTCCGTCGATGGTGACATCTTCGACGCCGCGGATTCGCGTGAGATCGCCTGGATCTCCGAGTAATTCCGCCTTGATCGACGTGCGGCTGAGATGACGCATCGAATCCAGCGAGCCGCTCTCGACGGTCTTGCCGGCCCGGATGATTGTCACCTGCTCGCACAGGGCCTCGGTTTCGGCCAGGATGTGACTGGACAGCAGGACGGTCGTGCCTCGGTCCCGCGCTTCTGCGACGCATTGTTGAAAGATGTTCTCCATCAAGGGGTCCAGACCGCTACTCGGCTCGTCGAGCAGCAGTAGCCGGGCCCGTGACGAGAACGCCGAAATCAACGAGACTTTCTGGCGGTTTCCCTTGGAGTAGGTTCGTGCCTTCTTGTGCGGATCCAGTTCGAAGCGCTCGATCAGGTCTGCGCGACGCTTCTCGTCGATGCCGCCGCGCATGCGTGCCAGCAGGTCGATGGTCTCACCACCGGTGAGATTGGGCCACAGGGTCACGTCGCCTGGGACATAGGCGATCTGGCGGTGCAACTCGACGGCGTCCGTCCACGGGTTGCCGCCGAGCAGCCGAGCCGTTCCGCTGTCGGCCTTCACCACTCCCAGCAGTATGCGGATCGTCGTCGACTTTCCGGCACCGTTGGGTCCGAGGAATCCGTGCACCTCGCCCTCGCGTACTGTCAGCTCGAGGCCGTCCAGTGCCCGAACTGAACCGAAATTCTTTGTCAGATCGCGAATTTCGATTGGTGCCTGGCGGCTGTCGTAGTTGTCAGCGGGCATCGGATTCTCCTTGTTCGGCGTCGGCGAGGAAAGCGTCGTACATAGTGCTGTCGGCCATCAGTCCGTCGGTGTAGAGCTCGAGCGCAGGCACGACCATGTCGCGGGCGTAGTCACGCAGTACTGCGCGTAAATCCGCCGGCGTTTCATGCATCTGCAGATACAGCAGGAAACCACCGCCGCCGGTGATCGCCAGATACCTCGCCCGCGCGCGCGGATCTCGGCTGGCTTTCAGGATGCCGGTACGCACCCCTTCGTCGAGGTAACTCTCGGCATCGTCGATCATCTTGCGCCATAACGTGTTCGCCAGCTCGCCACCGGATTGCATGGTGCGCACCAAGTAGGCCATCAAGGGTGCGTACTCCTCGATCTCGGCCATCGCGGCGAACCAGTTAGCCGGATCGCTGGAGCGCATGGCCTCGGACTTTCCGCTGCGGATCTCTTCGGCGACGTAGTCGTCGCAGGCTTTGCGCAGACCGTCCTTGGAGCCGAAATGGTGGATGACAAGCGCCGCGCTCACTCCCGCCGCCTCGGCAATCGAGCGCAGTCCGACGCCGAAGCCGTACTCGCCGAACTGCTCGATCGCCGCGTCGCGGATCCTGGCCGCGGCGGTCAAATCGTCGGCTGAACGCATGTTCAGGACATTAAACAGCCGTTCAGCCTGGCGTCAAGCGGCCACGCCGTCAGGAATCCGTAAAAGGCTGGATCAGTCGCGGACCGCGGCGAGCAGACCGTCGCCAAGCGGCACCAGCGCCGGCGTGAGCAGCTCGTTCTCGGCGATCAGTCGCGCCGCTTCGCGCACCGCCGCGACGTCTGCGTCGTGGGCCGCGGGGTCGCCGGCCCGGCCACCCAACGCGGCCCCATGAACGACGATGGCCCCGCCGGAGCGCAGCAGCCGTACTCCCTCGACCACATAATCTGGCTGATCGAGCGGGTCGGCGTCGATGAAGACCAGGTCATAGGACTCGTCGGCCAACCGGGTCAGCACCTCCTGAGCCCGGCCGCTGATCAGCCGCGTTCGCGACGGTCCGATCCCGGCGTCGGAAAACGCCTGCTTGGCGATCAGCTGGTGCTCGGGCTCAATGTCGATCGTGGTCAACACGCCGTCTTCGCTCATCCCCGACAACAACCACAGGCTGCTGACCCCCGCACCCGTGCCCACTTCGACGACGGATTTGCCGCCACTGAGCTTGGCCAGCAGGCTGAGCAGTGCTCCTACCGCGGGGGTCACCGCACCGGCGCCGATGTCGACCGCGCGTTCGCGCGCCGCCAACAGAACCGCGTCTTCGGAGATCGAGCCCTCCGCGTGTGCCGAGAGCAATTCGGCCCGACTCGCTGGAGCCGACTGGCCCGGCGTGGGGTCGGTGGTGGCCATGCCCGCAGCGTAAATCCAACCGATGCCGCGTGCGAACAGGCGCGCCCGGTGCCGTCTTGTGGGGGACCGCGACTCGCCCGCACCTCGCGGCGGATCAAGGTCACAATTTGATGAATATGACCAGCGCAACGGGGTGTAGGCACCCATTCTCAGTGAAAGCTCAGTGCGATCACATACCGCACATACGCCGGTAGGCGACGGTATCCCCCATGGAACGTGGAGGCCGCTGGTCCGGGAATAGATCGCCGCGCCTTCGTGTTGCGCGCGGTGAGGAATTGCCTAACCTCGACGGCAGTCTGTACCCGGAGGAATTGAACATCACCACATTGATGAGCCCGGCCAGCATGTCGCATCCCGAGCGCTATCGGGATGCCGACTGGGTCGAGGCTGACGACGAGCCCTACGGCACCGCCGTCTTCGACGCGACCGGAGACAAGGCGGCGATGCCGTCGTGGGATGAGCTTGTTCGCCAGCACGCCGACCGGGTATACCGATTGGCCTATCGGCTTTCCGGCAATCAGCACGACGCCGAGGACCTGACCCAGGAGACCTTCATCAGGGTTTTCCGGTCGGTACAGAACTACCAGCCGGGGACCTTCGAAGGCTGGCTGCACCGTATTACGACGAACTTGTTTCTCGACATGGTGCGCCGCCGCGGCCGGGTCCGGATGGAGGCGTTGCCCGACGACTACGACCGGGTGCCCGCAGACGAGCCCAACCCCGAGCAGATCTACCACGAGTCGCGGCTGGGTCCTGACTTGCAAGCGGCGCTCGATTCACTCCCGCCCGAGTTCCGCGCAGCCGTCGTGCTGTGCGACATCGAAGGACTGTCCTACGAGGAGATCGGGGCCACCCTGGGGGTGAAGCTCGGGACGGTGCGCAGCCGCATCCACCGGGGACGACAAGCGCTGCGTGACTACCTGTCGGCGCATTCCGAGGGCGCGAAGCATTCGCCGGCCGGCGCTGGCATCACTGGGCCGGAGCTCACGGAGTAAGACACAAGCCGCCTGATCCGCTGTTCATTCGTGTTCCGTATCGGGCAGCGCGCTACATTCGAGGTAGTGCCGCTTAAACCGACGTGATACGGAGAGGAGTCGGTGATGATCGAGCGGGGACATGTGTTCCGCCGTGCGTTCTCCTGGCTCCCCTCCCAATTCGCTTCGCAAAGCGACGCGCCTGTCGGTGCTCCGCGGCAATTCGGTTCTACTGAGCATCTGTCGACCGAGGCGATCGCGGCCTTTGTCGACGGCGAGCTGCGGATGAACGCGCACCTGCGGGCAGCGCATCACATTTCGCTTTGCCCGGAGTGCGCCGCAGAGGTGGAGGGTCAACGCCGGGCCCGCGCCGCGCTGCGTGACTCCCATCCGATCAGAATCCCCAGCACGCTGCTGGGATTGCTGTCGCAGATTCCGGACTGCCCGCCCGACGACGATGCGGGCCATGCGCAGAGCGGCCCCTGGGGGTCTCCCCGCACGCAGCGAAGTGGGGGCACGCCGCCACACGGCAACCCGCCTGACCGGCGCGAGCCCCAGTAAGGTGGGTACCAGTTTCGCCAAGCCGGTGCACAGCGCCGTGCTCGTGCCCATAGCGCGCGTTTCTTCAGCGCTCGGAAGAGGATGACGTGAGCACCGACCAAGACAAAAACGGCGCCCCCCGGCTGGCGCCGCGACCCATTTCACGACCGCCCGTTGACGCTGCGTCGCGCCAGACCTTCAGCCGTCCCGACGGCGTGCAGGGCTCGTTCGTCGCCGAGAGGGTGCGTCCGCCGAAGTATCGCGATCAGGGTGATTTCACCCCGCACGACGAACCGGCCGACCCGGTTCTTTCGGAGGCCTTCGGCCGTCCCTTTCCGGGAGCCGAGTCGTTGCAGCGCCACCCGACCGATGCCGGCGCGCTCGATGGCGACAGAGATCAGCTAGAGGAACCCGACGACCCCTGGCGCGACCCGGGTGCGGCCGCTGCTCTGGGCGAGCCGGCGGTAACGCCGTCGGGCCTACGCGGCGCCGGCGGGGAACGCGACCAGCTCGGTGTGCGCGACGTGCTGTTCGGCGGACGGGTGTCCTACCTGGCGCTGCTGGTGCTGGCGGTCTTCGCGTTGTTGATCGGCCTGGTCGGCGGTGTGGTCGGGCGCAAGACGGCCGAGGTCGTCGAGGCGTTCACGACGTCCAAGGTGACGTTGGCGACCAACGGCAACAGCGAATCACCCGCCGGCCGATTCGCCAAAGTCGCTGCCGCGGTGGCTGATTCGGTGGTCACGATTCAGTCGGTCAGCGATCAAGAAGGAATGCAGGGATCCGGTTTCGTGGTCGACGGCCGCGGCTACATCGTCACCAACAACCACGTCATCTCCGAAGCGGCCAACAACCCTAGCCAGTTCAAGACCACCGTCGTGTTCAACGACGGCAAGGAAGTGCCCGCCAACCTGGTCGGCCGCGACCCCAAGACCGATCTGGCCGTCCTCAAGGTGGACAATGTCGACCACCTGTCCGTAGCCCGGCTCGGTGACTCCGACAAGGTGCGCGTCGGCGACGAAGTCCTTGCTGCGGGTGCGCCTCTCGGTCTGCGCAGCACCGTCACGCACGGCATCATCAGCGCACTGCACCGCCCCATCCCGCTGTCGGGGGAGGGCTCGGACACCGACACCGTCATCGACGCCGTCCAGACCGACGCCTCGATCAACCACGGCAACTCCGGTGGCCCGCTGATCAACATGGATTCTCAGGTCATCGGCATCGACACCGCCGGCAAGTCGCTGTCCGACAGCGCCAGCGGGTTGGGCTTTGCGATCCCGATCAACGAGGCGAAATTGGTTGCCGAGACGTTGATCAAGGACGGCAAGATCGTGCACTCGACGCTGGGCCTGAGCACCCGGTCGGTGAGCAACGCGATCGCGCAGGGTGCACAGGTCGCGAACGTGAAAGCGGGCAGCCCGGCGGAAAAGGGCGGGATTTTGGAAAATGACGTGGTGGTCAAGGTGGGCAACCGCGGGGTCGCAGACTCCGAGGAGTTCGTTGTCGCCGTGCGGCAGCTGACGATCGGGCAGCCCGCCCCGGTCGAGGTGGTTCGCGACGGCCGCCACGTCACGCTCACGGTGACGCCCGGTCCGGACACCAGCTAGATGTTCGCCAACGTCGGTTGGGGGGAAATGCTGGTGCTCGTGGTGGTCGGGCTGGTTGTCCTGGGCCCGGAGCGGCTCCCCGGCGCCATAAGGTGGACCGCCGCCGCGTTGCGGCAGGCCCGCGACTACCTCAGCGGAATGACGACCCAGCTGCGCGAGGATATCGGGCCCGAATTCGACGAGCTGCGCGAGCCGCTGAGCGAGCTGCAGAAGCTGCGCGGTTTGACGCCGCGCGCGGCGCTGACCAAACACCTCTTCGACGGCGACGACTCGCTGTTCACCGGCAA
>Ga0187782_10002541_pt1 | contig 13427 bp, 6 predicted proteins | sample 0715_SJ02_MP15_2_FD_132454 | JGI IMG/M metagenome (GOLD analysis project Ga0187782, IMG submission 132454) | Tropical peat soil microbial communities from peatlands in Department of Meta, Colombia - 0715_SJ02_MP15_20_MG | ecosystem: Environmental > Terrestrial > Soil > Wetlands > Peat | place...
AGACTGAGGCGGTAGACTTGCGTTGGGGCTTCCATCTTCAGAGTGCGCGGCGGCTTCCCTTTTATCTGACGAAAGTAAACTACCCAGGATGGATGGTTGTTCCACTGAGCAGAACCTTCGCATCGCATTTCATAGTCGCTTTGAAGCGCAGGATGGAAGATCAGGGCCAAGACCGGCAGCCCCCTGTCTAAGAAAGCGCTGAGATTCCTGTCATCCGTCCCCGCAATGCGTGTGCGATATTCCTGAAAGTTGAGGGGCCCGGAGTTTTCTCCGTAATCAACGACGTAGTCGAACTTTGCGGTGCCAGAAATCTCTGTTTGTCCGGGGTCTACTTGCACAGTGCCGGTGATGGGTGGCGAAGCCATGCCCAATTTGCCTGTTTGTTCGTAACGAACCTGATCGTGGGCGATAAATTTTTGAAGATGATCGACTAGCACTTGGGCGCGTTGTCCGGCTTGTTTCTGAACACCGGGAAGCGAGCAAGGCGGCATTGCAGAAAGCGACGGCACGCGAGCGTCCACCTGGGGTGGATCCCATCGCAATGGTGATGCCTTCTTTTCCTTTTCCTGTGGCGACCGGACGAGCGGGATTTTCACGGCTGACAAAGTGACGAGTAGCACCCCCGTGGAAAGGAAAGTTAGCGCAAGGAAGCGGGAGGCAATGCGGCTTCGGGTGAATCCAAGGGCGACAGTCAATCCGCGAAGACAAAAAAGAGCAAACCTCCGCGACGATGGGTCGCCCATAATGCTCCTCCAATTCGTATTCCTTACAATCGCTGTGGTGGTAAAGCAAGGAGCATCTTAATCATAACTCCCGCTTCAAATCTCCGTGTGGAGACTCCGTAGTCCTGGCTTGGGGTGAACACTATCCTTGCAGCGGGTACGGAGATTGCTACACTCCCAGGGCAGAGTGTGCAACCCATGCCTAGCTTTAGAATTCCAGGTTCAGGGTATTTTGCAATTGGCAGGTTGGTTTCCACGAGGAGCCTTATCGTTCGCCTGGTATTGTGTTCTAAGTGAGCCACACAGAGAGGTCAAAACCCCGCGTCCTCTCCAAATGCCCTGTCTAAGAAATATCTGGCACTGTACTTCGACACGCTAACAGCTCTGAAGCCGACCTGACCCACGTGCGTGAGGGGGGCCGTCCCTATCTTTCGGCGAATCTCCAACCGAATGAGGACGTGGCCGTCATCATCCCGGAACAGGGCTGTCTGACTTTTGTCGCCGACGCCAAGCAGACCATGAGGCTTTATCAAGGCTTCAAACCAGAATATTGATCGAAGGACGAATTTGCTCACTGTGGGGTCGGATTCCCAGACACCATTGCCAGCATCATCGCCCGGGAAACTTAGCGTTAGTGGTAGCGGGTCAGGAAACAGTGCTATCGATGCGAGCTCAATTCTAAATCTGGCGCAAACATTGCGAATCAGGGCCAAATACTGGCGCGGGCCAACTCCATGCACTCGAAAAAGGGCTCGAGGTTGTGCAAACGCTTTCTCGAACGAGCAAAATGTAAGGCGAATAGCAGTTAGGCCTCGATCCAGCATACAATGCCTGTTGTCATCTCCCGAAAGAGAATGCAGGTCAAACCTCAAAAGTCTAGCGGATATGCCACCAGCATAATGCTTTAGGAGAGGGTGTCCAGATGTCCAAGACGGACCCGAGGAATTCTCCTTCATCCCGAGCACAAAAGAGAGTGCAGATTTTCTGAGCAATCGTTTTCGCATGGAAGCCTTTGGAAGCCGGTCGATTGTGCTATGCTTTGTGGCAACAACTGAACACGAACTTTTTCAAGAGGAGCTTCGCACTCATGGTTCCGATCGAACGTCGGCGTTTCTTGCAGCAGTCTTTTGCGGTGGGAGCAGCGTACTCGGGGGAACTACTTGGTCGGGTCCTGCCGGCGCAGACACGGGCTTCGAACTCCCCGGGTGCAGTGCCTGTATACGTTGATACAAAGCGTACAATCGCGCCCATCGACCGGAACCTCTTTGGATCATTCCTGGAGCACTTGGGGCGCGCGATCTACGAAGGTATTTATGATCCGGATTCAAACCTCTCTGACTCAAGCGGATTCCGAAAAGATGTTATCGATGAAATCCGTGCGCTTGGAGTGCCGATCATCCGGTACCCGGGCGGCAATTTTGTTTCTGGATACAACTGGCTTGACGGTATAGGGCCGAAGCAAGAACGCCCAAAGGTTCTTGACAAGGCGTGGAACTCGATCAACACGAACCAATTCGGCACCGATGAATTCATGATGTGGTGCAAAGCCGTGGGTACCCATCCTCTCATGGGCCTCAATCTAGGAACCGGGACTCCCGAACAGGCAGCGGCGCTGGTGGAGTATTGCAACATCGAAAAGGGTACGCGCTGGAGCGATCTTCGGCGCAAATATGGGATAGCTGAGCCCTACAAAGTGCAGCACTGGTGCCTCGGCAATGAAATGGATGGTCCTTGGCAAATCGGTCATATGACTGCGACGCAGTACGGGTTGAAGGCCGCTGACGCGGCGCGTCAAATGCGCTCCATCGACCCTTCCTTGACACTCGTCGCTTGTGGCTCAAGCGGTCCTTTCATGCCCACCTACCTTGAATGGGATCGCGAAGTGCTGGAACAATGTTACGAGTACGTGGATGCCCTTTCCCTACATCGCTATCTCGGAAACACACAAGAAGAAACTGGTAATGACAGCGCGAAGTACCTTGCCATGAATCTGACCATGGATCGCCAGATTGCGGAAACGGTTGCGGTCTGCGATCTCGTGCGTGGCCGCAAGCGATCTCCGAAGAAACTGTGGCTGTCGTTTGATGAGTGGAACGTATGGTACCGAGCTCGAACCGGTGACGCCGTAAATGGCCACGAGCAAGAAGCGCCTCACCTGCTAGAAGAGGTATACAACCTGGAAGATGCCCTTCTGGTCGGAGGGATCATAAACACACTGCTTCGAAACGCCGGCCGAGTGAAATTGGCATGTTTAGCGCAACTGGTGAATGTGATTGCCCCCATCATGACAAATCGCAATACCCTATTTCGTCAGACGATCTATTATCCTTATAGTTGGGGGCTGCAGATGGCGCGGGGAGAGGTGCTCGATCTCCTGTCCGAATCTCCGATTTATGAGGTTTCAGGAATTGGGTCAGTTCCTTATTTGGATGTGGTCGGGACTTTCTCGAAAGAGAATGGAAATGTGTCTCTCTTCGTACTGAACAGGCACCTTTCGAGTTCCCAGGAAGTTGACGTGGTCTGGGAAGATGCCTCCCCTGCACGAGTACTTAGTTCGAAAGCACTAACTGGGAGCGACTTGAAGGCCTTCAATAGCTTCGATAGTCCAAAGCGAGTGGCTCCAACAGATCTGGAAAAACCGGTCACCACAGGTGGACATACGAAGTTTGAGGTTCCACCGCGATCCTACACTGTTCTTCAATGGGGCATGTAGTCCGGCACGCACTACCACTGAGCCGCGCAAGAACCACCAACAAGACTTTGTTCTCTTTTCCATCATGGCGCGTGAGAAGGTATCAGCAAACCAAAGTTACAATCAGGGAACCAGGAACCAATGATTTGTGCTCTTCTGCAAGTTGATTGGCGCCTAGCCTCATCTCGCAGCAGATGAGAGAAATTTGCCCGCCTCAGCTTTTTATCATTGGGCGGGTACTAATTCCCTGGCGGAGGCTCGCGCTCGGCAGGCTTTTGTTGAACCGTTTCACGTGAAGTAGGGGAGAGTCAGAAACGAATTTTAGGGGGACGCGGCAAATTGGCGAATTCACTCGTTAGGAATGTCCCAAGGAGTTTCATCGTTCTCTCGGGCTTCCTTCTTGGGGGGTGCGTGCGATGCAGCAAAAACCAAAGGCGGGGCTGCACCGCCTCCGCCTCTGGCACTACAATTTGTTGCATGCTGTGAAAGAGGGTTGAAAATTCTCAGAGATCGCAGCAGCTCCGCACTGGCAAATTTTACGCCTGCCGGACCACCGCTTACCGCTTGAGGGTGTGAATCGGCAGTCCCACCTGATGCCGTCTTAAATCTGGTTAGAAGTAGAGCTTCCCTCCTATTTGCCACCATCTCGGCAAGGTTTGTGCTGTCACCTGGCCAAAGTTGCCCTGGGAAAGATCACCCTGAATGCTCTGGAAATTCGGATGGTTGAATACGTTATAAAACTCAAACCTAAATTGAAAAACTACTCGCTCACTTATGTGTGTGTTTTTGTAAAGAGTTAGATCTGTCTCGATGAACGCCGGATTGCGGAACTGACCAGTTTTCTCGTCTCCGTTCGTGCCGGCGGTAGGTACAGTAAATTCCCCAGCCGTGAAGACTCCGGTGGTGTAAGCGCTCCGTGACGTCCCCTGCTGGTAGCTCGCAACATTTGGATAACTAAAGTTGTCACCGTCCGCAAGGTAGTCGCCGGTTTTGGTAGTTTGCGCATTTGCGCCCACGATATAGTTTGCACCGTTGTAAGCCGCTGACGTAGAGACCGTAAACGGATAACCAGTCTGGTAAATACTCGTACCGCTCAATCCCCAGCCACTCGTTACGTGTCCCACGAACCCGGCACCACCATGCAGTCCTGGCTGCTCGTAGTTAAAAGTTGCCGAGAATCGGTTGGGAACATCCCAAGGCGAAGGTCCATAAAATTGAGCAGGATTCGTTGCAAGCGGATAAGCGGCCGCGTCATCCTTGGAAGAAGAGCGCGTGTAGGAAACATCAAAGAATCCGCGCGATGCTCTTGCTCTAAGGTCAACCGTCACGCCCTCATAGTTGCTATACCGATCGTTTTGAGTATAAGTGATTTCCCCAAAACTCGGATTGGGTCGCGCCGGAGCGGAGCCCAAAGGTTTTCCGATCAAAGCGCCCGGCAATTGGTTGATGTCAACGCCATAAGAGACTATGCCTCCGGCGTTGCCATTTCCCACGAGGTCGTAATCATGAGATCCGCTGTAAAGTACGCTGGCAACAAAGTGGCTACCAAGCCTATGCTCGAGCGTACCCGACCAGATAAGTGCCGTAGGGGAAACAATCGTAGGAGTGATTCCCCCAATCCCTAAACCTGCACCCACGATTCCCCCTGCCGCGTCTAGGCAAGGGGCGGTGGGACACAAGGCCGTGCCAGCCAGTCCAGGGAATGCGAATCCAAACGGCGGTACGCTAGTGGTACCTTGGACGAAAACGGGTTGGTTGCCGGGTGCATTTGTGGAGTAAAAGGTAGGATTGATTAGTCCCGGCGGATTGCCCCGGAATTCTTCCTGGACGTTGGCGGGGGTGAGCCAGTTCGTAAACATTCCAAATCCGCCGCGCACTACCCAGTCTCCCTTCCCGTTGACATCCCACGCCACGCCCATACGCGGACCAGGGGCTAGGGGTGTTCGGAGCAGGGCGTTGTGCGTGGGTGTAGCATAGCCGCCAGCCACCTGCTGTTCGAAAGTTGATCCGGAGCCAAGGTAGAAGTTGCCAAATACCGTCGTGGGCGACTTGGAATATGGGTTTCCCTGATCGTCGAAGCGGAAGCCCAGCGTTAAGGTAAGATTTCTCCGCGCTTTCCAAGTGTCCTCGAAAAAGATGGCCCATGTTTTAGAAGCAGCGTCCCAGCTCCAAAGCTGTTGTTGGCCAGTGTTGGGGTTATACATGACTCCACTTTCCGTGAGGGGGGCATCTTGGGCCAAGGACAACAAGTTGTTGAAGCTAAACGCAGGATGGGACCACGGCCCCTGGAAAGGCTCCACGTCATCGCCGTACCATCCTTCGTAGCCTACCTTTATCACGTGAGCACCATGCACATGGGTCAAAACATCACGCCAGTGATAGTTGTGTTGAATGAAATTACCTTGCGAGAAGCCTAAGCCATATCCGAGGCTCTGTCCTGTCACGCTGATTCCCGGAATGCTGAAGTCACCGGTCTCGTCAAGCTTGCCCTGAATGCGATTCTGCGCAAAGATTGCTTCGTTGAGTGTTGATGGGCTGAACGTGTGAGCCCAGTTGACCTGCAAGGCGCGCTCCCAATAGTTGTTTGTGGTCGAGAATTGCGGGATGGCATTGGAGGTGGGGGTAGATTGGAGCGTGCGGAAGAAACTGCCATAAATGCGGTCTTTTTTGAAGTACTTGTCCACGCGAACGAAATACTGGGTGCCGTTGATGATGTTGGCGGAGTTGAAAGTGCCGCTGTCAACCATCGGGGTCGAACACGGCAAGTTGTTTGTCGCGGGCGTTCCACACGTACCCGGGAAAATAGTGTTTGCCGTACTTACCACCCCGCTCGTGGTGACATGAACGGGCACATAAGTGGTCAGAATTTTGGTTCCAAATGTTGTTGGATAGTTGGCTTCCGCCCACGAGGCAAAGGCCGGATCTGCAAACGTCACCACCTGGTTGCCCGTAGAAGCCGAAGAGCGCAATGCCTCTATGCCGAAGAAGAAGAAAAATTGGTGATGTGGAATAATCGGGCCGCCTATCGTTCCGGACAGGTTGTTGCTATGGAACGGACTGTACGAGTGATCAGAGCCAGGCAAAGAATACTTTGCAAACATCGGCTGATAGTTGAAATAATCGCTTGCCAAACCGTGGAATTCATCCGAACCAGACTTTGTCGTCATCGCGACCTGTAGGCCACTCCCGTGTCCATATTGACTGTTATAGGTGTTGACCTGGTTGGAGACTTCCTGAATGAGGTCGGGGTTGGGTACAAGGTTCAAAACTCCTTGTCGAACACTGCTAGTTACGTCCAACCCGTCGACGACCCACATGTTCGCCACTGTTCCTTGTCCGTTGGCACTGACGTCCACTGCCGTCTCTGTAGAGAAGTTGTTTACGCCGGACCCCGGAGTCCCCGAGGCGACGCCCGGACCACCAGCCAGTCCAAGGCCAGATACGCCTGGTGCTAGGGTCATTAGCGAGAGCATGTTGCGCCCTGCGAGTGGCACAGACCCTAGTTCTGGGGTTTCAAGTGTCATTTGATTTCGTGTCTCGGCAGTGTTGAAAAGTGGATTTTCGGCGACGACTTCGACTGATTCGGTTGTCGCGCCGACCTTGAGCGAAATAGGGACATTTAAGTTTTGGTTCGTCTCCAAAGTGACCGTCGTCTCCACCTTGGAGAACCCTGGGGCCTCCGCGGAAATCTTGTACGAGCCAGGAGCCAAGCTCACAAACCGGTAGCTGCCATCTTCATTCGAGGTTGTTGCGGTCATAACATGGGTCGCAACATTCTCCAGGGTAATCTTGGCTTGAGTGACCGCCGCGCCACTCGGGTCGGCGACATTTCCTTGGATGCTTGCATTAAACTGGGCCCGAGTCGACACACTCGTCAGCAGGATCATTACGGCCGTGAACAGAAACGACCGTCCAAGATACAATCTCGTTCGCATTTGCATTCACCCCAACAAAGGAGAGTTAACATTTACAAGATACTGTAAACGTTTTCTCGAGTGGCAGAAGATATACGCCAGTTGACAAGTACTGTCAAGACCTTTCTAGTCTATTAGCACTACGTCGGCTAGAGTATCCCGGAGAGGCAGCGCATAGGGACATGCCTTCAGGCCTTGGACCAACCCCGGTTCGGCACGAGCCCAACATTCTCCCGCAGAGTAATCAATCGATTTACAGTTAGGCGCCTGAAAGATTCGCTGAGGCCATTCGGCCAGTGCACGTCTATGTCGACCGCGGTGTTATTTCCAAGTCCGAAGTGCAAGCGCGGATCGTTGCATGAATAAAAACTGCTTTGACTCAAAACGCTCTGAGCTTGTGTTTTTCCACCATAATGAACAAGAACACGGGCTCCAATCGCGCTTCGGTTGGACCTCACGCCCTCTAGTTTCACCTTAATCCAATTTGGTTTTCCTCGAATATCGTTGCGCAACAAGGAAGGAGGTTCGTGCATGTTGATAACGAGAATATCGATGTCCCCGTCGTTATCGAAGTCCCCGAATGCGCATCCGCGACTGCTGTGTGCAGCTGCTACGCCAGGACCGGCAGCTTCGATAAGTTCTTCGAAGGTCTGATTCCCGAGATTCCGGAAAACGGCGCGTGGCGTTTTATAGGCATATTGAGGGAGCTTTCGTTCCACTTCCGGGTAAACGTTGCCCGTAACCATGAACAGGTCGGGATAACCATCGTTATCGAGATCGACCATCCCTGCACCCCAGCAGACATAGCGTGTCTCTACGCCGACGTGGGCCGATCGCGTAACATCGTCAAAATTCCCCTTGCCGTCATTGTGGTAGAGAACACAGGAATCGTCAGTGAAGTGCGTCTTGAAGAGATCCAGATGCCCGTCAAGGTCGTAATCGCCGACTCCGACTCCCATACCTGCCTGCTCCTCCCCGTCATCACTGAGCGCAACTCCTCGTAAAATGCCCTCTTCTCGGAATGTGCCGTCATGATTGTTCATGAAAAGTAGGCTGGGAGTAGAATCGCAGGCTACATAAATATCGGGCCAGCCGTCCTCGTCCAGATCGGCCGCGATCACGGTCATGCCATAACACTGAGTAAACTGCGCCACGCCGGCCTGCTGGCTGACGTCAGTAAACGTACCGTCACCATTGTTTTTGTAGAGGGAATGTCTGCCCGTGGGAAGACCGCGAGGTCCGCACTCCACAGGAATGCCTCTAAAATTGCAATTTGAGCTGGCCCCCGGAACCGGCGCGTGCTCGAATGAAAAACGCACGTAATTGGAAACAAATAAATCCAAGAGTCCATCGCGGTTGTAGTCGAGAAAAGCGCAACCGGCCCCCCAACGTCGCTGGTCGTTTAGCAATCCAGCAGCTTTCGTGACCTCCGTGAATGTGCCATCACCATTGTTGCGGAACAGCTTGTTCTGTCCAAAATACGTACAAAAAATGTCATCAAAGCCATCGTTGTTGTAGTCTCCAATGCAAACACCGTTAGCCCAACCGACGGACTGCAACCCAGCCTTCTCGGTTATGTCGCTGAAGGTCCCGTCCCGATTGTTCTTGTACAGCCGGTTCGTCGTCCCAGGGGGAGCACCCTCCAGGAGAGTGCCAGAAAGCAGGAAAATATCCATCCAACCGTCGTTATCATAGTCAATGAACGCGCACCCGCAGCCATCCGACTCCAGGATATATTTATTGATCTGCTCGCCACCATAGATTGTCGGGGCGTGTAGTCCAGCCGCGGCAGCGACGTCGACAAAGTGCGCGTTGAAGGGACGTCCCGAGGGGGCCTGACGGGCCATGGGCTTGGCTGTGTGCCCCCCCATACCTTGCGCGAACATTCGTTCGGCAGCCAGGGAGAAGGCCGATCCCAGGGAAACTCCGATAAATGCGCGCCGCGAACAGGTCATTTGAACCGATCCCTTTTCTTTTGAGTGTAATGACAGGAGACGATTATTGCGCGCAACTCAATCCGAGTAAACAGTTTCTCGATACTCGCGTAACGCTCTTCGATTCATCAAACAATTATTGTTCGGGCTGTTTTTCCGGTGTCGAAGCATCACCTTCAATGAGTTTATAGCGGTAGCGCTCTCGTTCTTCCTGCGTGGCTTGCTCGCGCAGCTTGGCGAGCCGCTGGAGTAACTCGGGAATTTCTTTCTTCTGACCGGTTTTCCGCAACGCCTGAATCAGTCGATAAACGGCGGTTTGATCCTTTGGATCGATGCTCAAGGCCTTTCTGCACTGTTCGATCGCCAACTGGTACTGCCCCGTTTGCATGTACAGTTTGGCTAGGACACTGCGGGAGGCCGCGAGCGTAGGCTGCAAAGCCACGGATTTCTGGGCAGAACGCATGGCGAGCTGAAACTCGGGCGAGCCCAGTTCCAGGCCTTTTTGCGAGAGCACGTCCGCCTGCAAGTACAACAGAAGCGGGTCATTCGGTTTTCGCTTGAGTTTTTGCTGAATGGAGATCAAAGCGTGATCGAGATCGTTCGCCTGCACAGCAGCCAGACCTTGAGCAGCAGTACTCAGTGATTGATGCGGGTTCAATTCGTAGGCTTTCTCGAAATCGGCTTCCGCATTGTTGTACTGTGCTAGTTGTACATAGAGGACGCCCCGAGCAACATAGAGATCATCGGACTTCGGTTGTAACGATAATCCTTCGGTCAGTACATCAATGCCGACCTGAAAGGATTCGTGCGCAAAGCATATGATTGCAAAATCGAGATACAGGCTGACGTTATTCGGGTCGAGCAGGAGCGCTTGACGTAGTGTGCTGACCGCTCGCGGTGTGTCTCCGCTGTCCTCATAGGCCCTTGACGCCAATTCCAGCGTATTGGGATCCACGTTCTGGGCTTGCAGTAGCGGCTGCAATGTGGAGACAGCATCTTGAGGCTTGTGGGCCATCAATTGAACGGATGCCAGAATTTGCCGTTCCCGGGGATTATCTGGACGCAAGGCCACCGCCCGCTCCAATGTGGCCGCGGCTGCGTCGAGCTGCTTAAGCCGTACCTGGCAAGTTGCGTACGCATGCAAGGCATCAAGCTGGGAATCCAGCAACGGACCTGCCGCATCAAAATGTGGCACCGCCGCGGCACAGTTCCCCTTCCGATATTCCAGCACACCCAACATCGCGCTCGCCGTTGGGTCACCCGGGCGAAGTTGGAGCAGATGATCCAGTAGCGGCACCGCGGCCTCACGCTCTTCCTGGTACTCGATCTGCGCTGCCCCCGCCAGAGCTGCAATATTGTTCGGAGAGATCTTCAATGCTTGCTGAAATGCCGTCAGAGCGTCTTTACCGTCACCTTTGCTAGCGAAGGCAATACCTTGCAATACCCACAATTGGGCGTTGTTTGGCGATTCCTTTAGCGCGGCGCGACTCAACTCCACAGCCTTATCGAAGTCTCCGGCACGCAACGCCGAACTAATTGGCTCCGTCTGATTTTGAGGGGGCTGGGAATAGGCCAGAGAGTTGCACGCAAGCAGGACAATTGTGAAACCAATTTTTCTAAATAGAAGCATCGTTGCGATCGTGGAAGCTAAATGCGTACGAGAACAGCATACTTCATTATCCTTAGATATTGGTGACAGCCTGGGTTTGACGCCGAGGCCTACTCGCGCTATACATAGTTTGCGAGAAAACGCTTGCTTTAATAATGTCACGGATGACGTTCCGGGCTGGGCAATTCACCAGATCGAAACACTGACATTCGGCAGACTGAGGACAACCCGCCATGAAAAACAAGTCCCGGAGACAATTCCTAAAGACCGCCGCAGCTTCGACGGCGGGATTATTAGCTGCGGGATCGCTTCCGAGCTGGGTCCACAGGAAAGTTGCGCAAAGGGAGATCACTCCTCCCCTCTCGGTTTTCGGATATTCCCAAGTGCAGCTCCTCGACGGTCCGTTCCGCAAGCAGTTTGATGAGAACCATAAGTTGTTCATGGGAGTGGACGAGGATGGATTGCTGAAACCGTTCCGGCAACGCGAAGGACTGCCGGCGCCGGGTCCTGATCTAGGCGGGTGGTATGACAATTCCGATGACTTTAACGCGAAGGACAATTTTCACGGATTTATTCCTGGGCATTCGTTCGGGCAGTACGTGTCCGGCTTGGCGCGAGCGTACGCGGTGACCGGATCGAAGCTTACGCAGGAAAAAGTGCAGCGGCTTGTTCGCGCTTATGGCGCGACCGTGGAGCCATCTGGAAAGTTCTATGTAGATTACCCGTTGCCTGGATATACGTTCGATAAGACTTGCTGCGGACTGATCGACGCTCATCAATTTGCGGCGGACCCGAATGCACTGGACGTTTTGAAACGCAGTACGGATGCAGTGCTGCCACATTTGCCAGAAAAGGCGCTGGGCCGCGCGGCGCAAGAAGCGCGGCCGCATAAAACGATTGCGTATACATGGGACGAAACTTATACGCTGCCGGAAAATTTCTTCCTCGCCTACCAGCGCAGCGGAGACGCGCGCTATCGCGAACTCGGAGAGCGGTTCATTTATCATGACTACTACGACCCTCTTGCAGACGGGCAGAATCCCTTGCCCGGTAAGCATGCTTACAGCCACGTGAATACGTTGAGTTCGGCGATGCAGGCGTATTTGGTTTTGGGAGATGAAAAATACTTACGTGCGGCCACGAACGGATTGCGTCTGGTGCAAGAACAAAGTTATGCGACGGGGGGATGGGGACCGAACGAAGCATTCGTGGAGCCGGGAAAAGGGTTGCTTGCCGCCAGCCTGGGCACAACGCACGCGAGCTTTGAAACTCCTTGCGGCGCTTATGGGCAGTTCAAGATTACGCGATATTTGTTGAGGGTGACGCGCGACTCGCGCTATGGCGACAGCATGGAACAGCTGCTATACAACACGATCGCGGGTGCAAAACCGATTCAGCCCGACGGCGTCAGCTTTTATTATTCCGACTACAACCTCGAGGCAGCCAAGAAGGTCTATTACAAGGACAAATGGCCGTGCTGCTCCGGCACTTTTCCGCAATTGAGCGCCGATTATGGGATCAGTTCGTATTACCCGGCGAAAGAAGGCATTTACGTGAATCTTTTCCTTCCATCGCGCGTGACCTGGAAACAAAACGGCACGGACTGCACGCTGACGCAGCAAACCAGCTATCCCAAGACGAACACGACGCAACTGCAGCTGGCGATGACTCGGCCGGAAAACTTCACTGTGTATGTGCGGGTGCCAGCGTGGGCGGATGCAAAGACGAGAATTTCCGTTAACGGCAACCGCGTGGATGGGGATGTGGCTGCGGGGAAATTCTTTCCGATCACGCGTACGTGGAAGAACGGAGACCGCGTAGAGTATGAGATTGCCATGCCACTTCGGCTGCAAGCTGTCGATGCGCAAACTCCACAGCTTGTGGCTTTGACGTGGGGACCGGTGGCGCTGTTTGCTGTAGGGAAACTGCCTGCGTCGTTCTCACAACCACATTTGCTGGCGGCTTCTCCGGCGGGCGCTTCGTCCGAGGATTGGATTGTGCAGGGCGATGCTGGGAAAGTGACGCTTCGACCGTTTGCGGCGATCGGTGATGAAGATTACCGACTCTACCTGAATGTGAAGGGCTAGCGGCGATCGCCAAGGCACGCGCTTGCCGTCCGAGGACCTATCGTTGGATTATGGACCGCGTGCAAAACCTTGGCATGGGATCACAGCGGCGTTTGGTGGATCGATTCGCAGCAACCGCTACAAGTCATGCGAAACAAGTTGCGCTTACGGTTTGCTCTGCTCTGCTTGTACTAAATTGGATCCCCTTGGTGTGCTCGCAAGAAGTTGGCCAGGCGGGCGCCGCAAAACTTCAGACGAAAACTGGGGAACAAATACAATCGAGCGAGCCTACGGGTGCGGGTCGTTGCACAGTTTGCCATCCCAGCGAGGTGCAGGGCTTTGCGCGCTCAGCGATGGCGCATGCTTTGCGGCGCGCAAGGAACGAACCGGACGGCACGGTCACGGCACATGGCAGCACGATCAAGATGCATTCTTCGGCGGCGGGGTTTTATCAGAGTTGGGAGAATGGGGGTGATAAGAGCGAGTACCG
>Ga0187782_10002542_pt1 | contig 13426 bp, 12 predicted proteins | sample 0715_SJ02_MP15_2_FD_132454 | JGI IMG/M metagenome (GOLD analysis project Ga0187782, IMG submission 132454) | Tropical peat soil microbial communities from peatlands in Department of Meta, Colombia - 0715_SJ02_MP15_20_MG | ecosystem: Environmental > Terrestrial > Soil > Wetlands > Peat | place...
CCGGACCACTCGCTGGAAGGCCACATCAAGCAGCTCGCCCGAGTCCATTCCGCGCTGTATGACGCCGGCTGGATGCGATACGGCTGGCCCGAGCACGTCGGCGGACTGGGCGGGCCCGCCATCCTTCGCGCGATCGTCGGCGAGGAGGTGGTCGGCCGTCGTCTTGCCGAGCCAGGCCCCTACTCGATGGTCGAGGTGCTCGCACCCACCATGATCGATTACGCCCCTGAGGAACTCGCAGCTGAGATGGTACCGCGGCTGCTCAGCGGTCGTGAGCAGTGGTGTCAGGGTTTTTCCGAGCCGGGCTCCGGCAGCGACCTGGCGTCGCTGACCACCCGCGCCGCCCCGCGCGGTGAAGCCTGGATCGTCAACGGGCAGAAGGTCTGGACCAGCTACGCGCAGTACTCGACGCGGTGCGTACTGCTCACCCGCACCGCACCGGGCCATGATGGAATCACCGCGTTCTTCGTCGATCTGGACACGCCGGGCATCACCATTCGGCCGCTACGCACGATGCACGGGGTCGACGAATTCTGCGAGGTCTACTTCGAAGACGTGGTGGTGCCCGCAACACGCATGCTGGGCCGGCCGGGAGACGGTTGGCGGCTTGCAATGGACCTGCTGCCCTATGAGCGCTCCACCTGCTTCTGGCAGCGGATCGCCTACCTCTACGCACGATTCGACGAATTCCTCACCGAAGCCATCGATCCCGACGATTGCGGCGCAGACCTGGACATCGGCTCGGCGTATTTGGCACTACACACTCTGCGGTGCCGGTCTCGCGCCACCCAGCACCGGTTGGCCGATGGAGAGCCACTCGGGCCGCAGACTTCTATCGACAAGGTCTTGCTGGCCACCGCCGAGCAGCGAATGTTCGACACCGTGCGCGACCTGCTGCCCGGTACGCTCGAGTTGGACGACACGCCATGGCGGTCCGAGTACCTCTATTCGCGCGCGGCGACTATCTACGGCGGCACCGCGGAGATCCAGCGGAATATCATCGCGCGCCGGCTACTGGACTTGGGCAAGGAGTGAGTGTGGATACCGAGTCCTTGCATCTGTTGGAAGACGCTTTACGTAAGACCATGACCGCGGCGTCAGGTCGCGCACTCGGCGAGGCGTTAACGGAGCTGGGCTGGCTTGAGATGCTCGACGAAATGCCAGAAACCGCAATTCCTCTGGTCTTTCGGCTACTCGGTGAGACTGGCGCTCATGCGCCGGTGCTCAACGACGTCGTGCTGCGCGCCGCTGGACGCAACAGAGGCGGCACCCTTGCGCTGCCGTTCGCGGGTGGCTCCTGGGTCGTCTGGGAACGCGCCGACCAGGCGGGGTCGGCGCTCGGCGATGACCTACCGATACACCGCGTGCCCCAGGGAGATCCGGTACCTCTCGCCGCGGGCCGGCAGGCGCTTGGCTGGTGGCTGGTGGGCGCCAGCCGGACCATGCTGTCGCTGGCGCGCCAACATGCTTTGGACCGTGTGCAATTCGGCAGGCCCGTCGCCTCGTTCCAGGCGATCCGGCATCGGCTGGCCGAGACGTTGGTCGCCGTCGAAGGCGCGGAGGCGACCCTGGTTGCCGCCGCGGCTGAGCCCGGTGATCTGAGCTTTCTGCTCGCCAAGGCCGCGGCCGGCCAGGCAGCGTTGATCACCGCGCGGCACTGCCAGCAGGTGCTGGGTGGTATCGGCTTCACCGCAGAGCATGAGCTGCATCGCCATGTGAAGCGTTCGTTGGTCTTGGATGGCCTGCTCGGTAGTGCACGCGAACTGACCCGGGAGGCTGGAGCGACGCTGCGCGCCAAGCGGTTTGCGCCGCGACTGGCGCAGCTGTAGCGGGACCTGCTATGCCGATCAGGTTCCGAAGTCAGCGGCCGGTCACTCCATCGATGAGTTCGCGAAGGATGTCGGCGTGGCCAGCGTGGCGGGCCGTTTCCTCCAGGAGGTGTGCCAGGATCCAGCGCAGGGCGAGGTGGCCGCTATCATCGGCGATCACGCTGACCTCGTCGAGCGTGGGGGCGGCGGCGATGACCGCGTCGACATCGGCCCAGGTGCGCTGATACGCAGTCAGCGCGGCATCGACGGTGTCGTGTGATGTGTCGCGCATAGGCGGAGGTTTCTCCCCACCGGCGAAACGATGAATTATCCACAGCCGCTCCGCGTTAGCCAGGTGGCGGACAAGCCACAGCAGTGTAGTCCCGCTCGCTACCGGTGATTGACGGGCCGCCGCCTCGTCGACTCCAAAGACCTTGCGTATCAGGGATTCCCGCTGATATTGCAGCAACGTCATCAATACTTCTCGTTCGTCGCCCGACGATCGGGGTGGCTTCTGATCTACCATGCCCCATATTTTCTGACCCAAGGGCAACGCATGATCCACCAGGGCATCGATCTCGCTGCCTAGAATTGGCATGCATCGCACAAGAGCAGCGCACCGCCCGGGTGCGCGGGCGATGCCAGATCCGAGCCGGCGCCCGGTTTGCTCATTCCTAACGACACAGCCATCTCGGCCCGCAGGATCGGTACCGCCGCGTCGAAGGCCTGCTGCATGGATACTTCTCCGCCGCTCTTTGGCGTTCTGCTTTCATGGAGAGCAGGAAGAGAATAGTATTCTCGTAGCGAGAAAGTTACAATCTCAGACACGTAGTCCCGTGAGGGGGTTTAGTCAGGCAATGACACGGCGTTCTCCGGTACAGTCCAATCATGTTCTCCCCTCGCGGCAATCAGCTGAGTCCCCGGTGACCAGCCCAAGCGAAGAGCCGGCCTGGAAACAGCGCGCTGTCGAGCGGTCGATTAAGACGGCCAAGCTGCGGGCAGCGCAGCGCGTCCAACGCTTCCTCGACGCGGCCCAGGCCATCATCATCGAGAAGGGCAGCACGGACTTTACCGTGCAAGAGGTGGTCGACCGCTCCCGGCAGTCGTTGCGGAGCTTCTACCTGCAGTTCGACGGCAAGCACGAACTGCTGCTCGCCTTGTTCGAAGACGCGTTGAGCCGGTCGGCCGACCAGATCCGCGCCGCTACCGCGAACCACTCCGACCCCATCGAGCGGTTGCGGGTGGCCGTCGAGTTGCTGTTCGAAGCTTCTCGACCCGATCCAACGGCCAAACGGCCGCTGTTCACCGACTTCGCGCCAAGGTTGCTGGTCTCGCATCCGGCTGAGGTCAAAGTGGCTCATGCACCACTTCTTGCTTTGCTCACCGAACTGATGGAAGCGGCAGACGCCGCAGGCGAGCTGCGCGCCGCTATCAACGCACGGCGGATGGCCGCGATGACCATGCAGACGGTCATGTTCATTGCTCAGTCCAGCGGGGGCGCCGACGACGCGACCGTGCATCCCATTACTGCCGACGAAGTATGGGACTTCTGCTCGCGCGGATTCGTCGGCGACTAGCGCGAGAAGCAGATTATCCGTCGTCGAGAATCTAACTAGCCGGTGTCCGATCTCTGGACCGATCTGCTCGGTTGCAGCTCGGCTCGACACCTGACCCGGCGAAACGTTCGCATATCGCACGTCCCGCATTGCTTGAGAATTATATTCTCTCTATACGAGAATGATAAGTAGCGAAAACGGATTCCACGTTGACACCTGCAGGTGGCTGATGACAGAGTTGCCGCAGATGCTTAGAGCTACCAACAATGCGGTTGCAGCGAGAGGCGAAGTTCCGTGAGAGTCACTGCTCCCGACGGCGTCTATTACGACCCGTACGACGTGCAGATCAATGCCGACCCTTACGTGGCATTTCGTGGGCTGCGCGAAGACGCACCGCTGTATTACAACGAGCAGTACGACTTCTATGCGTTGAGCCGATTTGCCGATGTCGACCGGGCGATCGTCGATCACGAAACCTTCAGCTCGGCCCGCGGCGCAATCATCGAGCTGATCAAGGCCAACATCGATATGCCGCCGGGTGTGCTCATCTTCGAGGACCCACCGATCCACGATGTACACCGCAAATTACTGGCTCGCATGTTCACCCCGCGCAAGATCAACGATTTGGAACCCAAAATTCGCGAATTCTGTGCTCGCAGTTTGGATCCCCTGATTGGCGCCGACCGTTTCGATTTCGTCGCAGACCTCGGTGCCCAGATGCCGATGCGGGTGATCGGCATGCTGCTCGGGGTGCCTGAGGAGTATCAGGAAGCCGCGCGCGATTTGACCAACGCGCAGATGCGCACCGAAGCCGGCAAGCCGATGACATTGGCGGCCGACCGCATGAACACGGGCGAGTTCTTCGTGGAATTCATCGACTGGCGTGCCGAGCATCCCTCCGACGACATCATGACCGACCTGTTGAACGTTGAGTTCGAAGACGAGGCGGGGATAACCCGGCGGCTGTCCCACGACGAGCTACTCACCTATATCAGCGTGGTCTCCGGCGCAGGCAATGAGACCACCACCCGGCTGATCGGCTGGGCCGGCAAGGTGCTGGCTGAGCATCCCGACCAGCGACGGGAACTGGCCGGGAACCCCGCGCTGATCCCCCAGGCCATCGAGGAACTGCTGCGCTTCGAACCGCCGGCTCCGCACGTGGCACGCTACGTGACCCGCGACGTCACGTACTACGGGCAGACGGTGCCGGAGGGCAGCGCCATGATGATGCTCATCGGAGCAGCCAATCGCGATCGCCGTCAATTCCCGCCGGACGGAGACGTTTTCGACATTCACCGGGAACCGCGCCAGCATCTCGCCTTCAGCGTCGGCACCCACTACTGCCTCGGCTCGGCACTGGCGCGGCTGGAGGGGCGGGTCGCGCTCGAAGAGATCTTGAAGCGCTTCCCAGAATGGGAGGTCGACCTCAGCTGCGCCACCTTGTCTCCGACGTCCACCGTGCGTGGCTGGGAGGCAATGCCGGCGGTTCTCCGTTGAGCAAAACACAATTCAGGAAATGAGGTAACGATGACGGGTCGAGTCGAAGGCAAGGTCGCGTTCATCACCGGCGCGGCCCGTGGACAGGGTCGCTCACACGCGGTGCGGTTGGCGCAGGAGGGTGCCGACATCATTGCGATCGATATCTGTAAGCCAATCCGCGACGGCGTTACGGACACTGCGATCCCGGCCTCGACACCGGAGGATCTGGCGGAGACCGCCGACCTGGTCAAGGGCCACAACCGCAGAATCGTCACCGCCGAAGTCGATGTGCGTGACTACAACGCATTGAAGGCTGCGGTGGACAGCGGCGTAGAGCAGCTCGGCCGGCTTGACATCATCGTGGCCAACGCAGGTATCGGCAACGGCGGCGACACTCTGGACAAGACCAGCGAAGAAGACTGGACAGAGATGATCGACATCAACCTGGCCGGGGTGTGGAAGACCGTGAAAGCCGGTGTGCCGCACTTGCTCGCGGGCGGCCATGGCGGTTCGATCATCCTGACCAGCTCGGTTGGCGGACTCAAGGCCTACCCGCACACCGGCCACTACGTCGCAGCCAAGCACGGAGTCGTCGGGCTCATGCGCGCCTTCGCAGTGGAGTTGGGGCAGAACATGATTCGCGTCAACTCTGTGCACCCAACTCATGTCAAGACACCGATGTTGCACAACGAGGGCACCTTCAAGATGTTCCGCCCGGATCTGGAAAATCCGGGTCCGGACGACATGGCGCCCATCTGTCAGATGTTTCACACGCTGCCGATTCCGTGGGTGGAGCCCCAAGACATCAGCAATGCGGTGCTGTTCTTCGCATCCGACGAGGCGCGCTACGTCACGGGTGTCACCCTTCCCATCGACGCGGGTAGCTGCCTGAAGTAGCCGGCTAGCCGGGCCCTCGCCGACCCGCCGAGACCATAGGTTAACGTCGGGCGGCATGGACGATTCCGAAGGCCGGTTAAAAGGGAAAGCTGCCGTCATCACCGGCGGTGCGAATGGGATCGGGTTCGCTACTGCCACCGAGTTCGCTCGCCGTGGAGCGCGCGTTGTGCTCGCCGACGTCGATAAGCCCGCGCTGGAACAGGCGGTAGCGCGGTTGCATGGCGCGGGGTTTGACGCGCACCCGGTGATGTGCGACGTCCGGCACCTCGACGAGATGGTTCACCTGGCGGACGAATCGTTTCGCCTTCTCGGCCACGTCGACATTGTCTTCAGCAATGCGGGCATCGTGGTCGCAGGCCCGATCGCACAGATGACACACGAGGACTGGCGCTGGGTGATCGACATCGATCTGTGGGGCAACATCCATGCCGTCGAGGCGTTCTTGCCGAGGCTGCTCGAGCAGGGTACGGGCGGCCATATCGCCTTCACCGCATCGTTTGCCGGCCTGGTACCCAACGTCGGCCTCGGAGCCTACTGCGTCGCCAAATACGGCGTCGTCAGCCTGGCCGAGACGCTGGCCCGTGAGGTGAGAGAACACGGCATCGGTGTGTCGGTGCTCTGTCCCATGGTCGTCGAAACCAAACTGGTCTCCAATTCCGAACGAATCCGCGGAGCGGACTACGGCCTGGCATCAAGCGCGGTCGTGACGGAGGGGCCGGGGCCGGCTCCTTCCCAAGAGGACACCCTCGGCGTCGATGAGGTGGCCCGTCTCACCGCCGATGCGATTCTGGCCAACCGGTTGTACGTGCTGCCGCACGCGGCGGCGCGTGCGTCAGTCCGCCGCAGGTTCGAGCGCATTGACCACACGTTTGACGATCAGGCCGCCGACGGCTGGACCCACTAAAAGGCCAGAGCCACTAGCTAGCCCGGCCCGAACTTGAAGCCGCCGGATTCTGGGTGGTGGTACCAGCCGCCGGCGGCCTGTGTTCCACCGTCGACGTGAATGGTCTGCCCGGTGATATAGCTTGCCATTTCCGATGCGAGAAATACTGCGGTGCCGGCGATCTCGTCGACATGGCCGGGTCGCCCCAGCGGAATGGCTTGGCTGACCTCGGGCCCCAGACCCTCGGGACTGAGCCGCATCAGGCCTTCGGTCACGGTGAGGTCCGGTGCTATTGTGTTGACTCGGATTCCGTGCGGCGCAAGTTCGAACGCCGCGGTCTTGGTGTAGTTGATCACACCCGCCTTGGCGGCGGCGTACGCGGCATAGCCGGGTGCGGCGCGGACGCCCTCGATCGAGGTCAGGTTGATAATGCTGCCGGGCAACTTGGCGTCCACCAGTTTTCCCGCGACCACCTGGGTGCACAACAGCACGTGTCGTAGATTCGCCTTATACAGTGCATCCCAACCGTTTTCGCTGGTCTCAAGCAGTCGCGAGAAGAACGCCCCACCCGCATTGTTCACCAGAATCGTCACCGGTCCGAGTTCGGCGGCGGTGCGCTCCAGGGCTGCGTTGACCTGGTCGCCGTCACGGACATCGGTAACGATGCCCAGTGCTCCGACGGCTTCGGCGGCTGAGAGGCAGCTTTCGGCGTCTCGCTCCCAGATCGCCACCGAAGCACCGAAAGCAGCCATCCCAGCTGCGATGCCTCGACCAATGCCGGCGCCGCCGCCGGTGACCACGGCGACGCGGTCGCTAAGCAGGATGTCAGACGGCTTGATTGTCACCGTTTGGCAACCGTTCTCGCGCCGCCAGGGGCTCGGCCGATGACACCGTCGGCCTCCAACTCTGCTATCTCGCGTTCGCTTACCCCGATTTCCGCGAGCAGCTCGTGGTTGTGCTGGCCCAGCAGAGGCGCGGGCTGCAGATGGAATCGGTCAGGTCCGGCAGAAAACCGCACCGGCACTGTGCTGTGTGCGACTCGGTCGTTCACCGGGTGGCCAATGTCCTCGAAAAAGCCGCGGAACTCTAGCTGCGGAATGTCGGTCTGGCGATGCGGCTGCAGTACTTTGGCCACCGGGACGCCGGAATCCCATAGGCGTCGGACAATCTCGTCGCCGCTGCGATCCTGACACCACGCGCCGAGATGTTCGTCGATGAGGTCGTGCTGTTCTCGCCGGCCGGCCTCCTGCGACAGCCCGGAATCCATTGCCCATGGCGGCCGGCCCAGCGCCTCGCGCAGCCCTGCCCATTGCTCATCGTTCGCCACCGCGACCGCGACCCAGCTGTCGAGACGGCCGAATTCATCGATGTCAGCCGTTCGGTAGAGGTTTTGCGGTGCCGCCGTCGGTCCTCGATTGCCGGCCCGTTGCAGTAATGCCCCGTACGCGGAGTATTCGATGACCTGCTCGGCGGCAATGTTGAGTGCGGCATCGATCATCGCGGCTTCGATCAACGCGCCTTGCCCGGAGCGCCGCCGGAACTCCAACGCAAGCAGCAGCGCGTTGACCGCATGCACACCGGCGTTCGGGTCGCCTACCGAGTACGGCTCGTAGGGGTTTCGATCCGGGTAGCCGGTCAGCCAGCTCACCCCCGACGCAGCCTCGATGACGTAGGCGAATGCCGGGTTGTCGCGCCACGGCCCGTCCAGCCCGAACCCGGGCATCCGCAGCAAGATCGCGTCGGGCCGTAGCGCTTGGACGGCCGCAAAGTCCAGACCGATCTGATCGAGCACCCGCGGCGTGAAGTTCTCGACGACGACGTCAGAGGTTGCGATGAAGCGACGCAGCAGGTCCCGTCCCGCTGCAGTCTGCAGATCGAGGGTCAGCCCTTTCTTGTTGGTATTGAGAGCCGAGTAGATCGGCGACTTTTCCCACCAGCGTTCTTCGGTGACCGGTATACCGGCGATCAGCCGGGTGCCGTCCGGTTTGCGAGTCGACTCGACGTGGATCACCTCGGCACCAAGCAAGGCGAGGAAATGCGTGCAGCTCGGCCCGGCCCAGAAGGTCGTCATGTCCAGAACGCGTAAGTCCTTGAACGGCAAGCCATCCGTAACGCCGTCAGGCTTCAATGGCTGCCGCGCGGGTGGCCGGGACCGCCGGTATCGCACGGTGTGCTCACCGAGCCGCGGCGCCGGTTGCGGCGGCCGAAGTAGCGCGGGTTGCATCCGGTAAGGATGGTCGGGCTGACGGAAACCATCGCGAGGGTTGGCCACAAATGATCGTCGCTCCCGGAAGTGGTCCAACTCGGCGATGTTGGCGCCGTTGGCCACCGGCGCGTTCGGAATCCGGAACGCGGTGGCGAGGTCACGGATCTCCTGCACCGTCTGGCTGCGCACCCAGGCGTAGATCTCCTCGGCCTTCTCATTGGCCAGCTCGGTGATCGACAGCGGCGAGTCCTCGTCGATCCAATCCTGATGGCCTGTCATCGCGCACAGATCAAACCACTGCTGCGCGGTTCCGCATCCCACGTCGACCAGCCCGTCTTTGGCTCGGGCGATCCCCGGCACGGTGACCTTGCGGGCATCCCGCCACGGCCTTCCGAGCATCTGGAAATAGGTGACCGGGTAGTAGGTGAGCCCCAAAATCTGAGCTTCCAGCATGGACAGGTCGAGGAGCTCACCGGCACCGCGGCGTTTCGAGGCCAACGTCGCCGCGCTGGCGTAAGCGCCGGCGAGGTATTCACCGACCTGCCCGCCGACGAATACCGGTGCGCGGTCAGGTGATCCGCGACCAAGCCCGATGATTCCGCCCGACCATGCCTGCAGGGTGAACTCGGTCGCCGGTCGGCCCCGCCACGGGCCTTCCAGACCGAACGGGGTGATAGCCGTGACGGTCAGGTGCGGATGCGATCGACGCAGCGCGGCGGGGGTGAATGCACTCCAGTCGGCCACCGTCGAACCGGGCGACCACACCACCGCGTCCGCGGAGGCCAACATGTAGTTGACGAACTCGACGTCGCCGTCGATGCCGGGATCGGCGACGACACTGTGCTTGGAACACGCCAGAAAACCGAACAGCGCGCCGTCACCGCCGGATTCGATGCGCGCCCCGGACGCCGACCATCCGCGCAGCGGATCACCTTGGGGCGACTCGACCTTGATCACCCGCGCGCCGCCGTCGGCCAACAGTTTGGTGCAGTAAGCTCCGGCGATGCCGGTGGAGAGCTCGACGACGGTGTAGCCGTGCAGCGGGCCAGTCTCTGGCTGCACGGCCTACTCGTTCTTCGCCCGGCTGGACTTGCTTAACCGGAATTCCGGCGGGAACTTGCTGTCGTTGTCCTTCACCGCGTCGGTCAGACCGCTCTCGATGGCGTCGCCGAGCATCAGGTCGTCATCGTCGGAGGTGACGCCGCCACCCATCGACTCGAAGACTGCGCTCAGCAGGCTGCCCAAGTATTCGCCTTGATACTGCTTCACCACTTCGAAGAAGACCTTCTGCATGAAGATGGTGTCGGTCGGGCGGTTGCGGGCACACGCCAGCGCGTATTTGTCGACCTCGGCCTCCAGCTGATCCCGCGGCACGACCTTGTTCAGGAAGTTGCAACCGAACATCTCGTCGGCGGTGAATGGCCTTCCGGTGAAAACCATTTCCTGAAACTTACGCAGCCCCATGGTCTGCACCCAGGTCCACATCCGCGGCCCCCAGCCGTAATACCGAAAGGACGGATGGCCGAACAGCGCGTCGTCGCTGGCAATCACCAGATCGGCGTCGGCGGCCTGGTAGAAGTGCCAACCGTAGCAATATCCCTTGGCCTCAACGATGCTGATTTTCTTGAACTCTTGCAGGGGACGGTTACCGGCCTGCGAATTCGCGAACCAAGCGCTGATCGTCGCGCCGTGGCGAAGCGATCCCTTGGGTGGATACCGAACGTTATCATCGTCCACCCGCATTTCGGCCAGCCGGGCATCGGGTGAGTCGGCGCCCGCCATGAACTCGGGAAGGTCTGCGCCGCTGCCGAAGTCGTCGCCGACACCGCGAATCACCACGACTTTGACGTCGTCGTCGACGGTGGCCCCGCGAAGCAGATCCGCATAGCGAAGCCGCGCCGCCGAGGTGGGCGCATTGAGAAACTCCGGACGGTTGAACGTGATCGTCGCGATCTTGGTCGTCGGGTCCTTCGCGTAGAGGATGATCTCCTCGGGCGACGGTCGGTTGTTCTCAGCCATTTTCAAGCGCCTACGGCAACGCTGGCCGATGGGCTGGATGTCAGGATCTCGGGGCCGTCGGCCGTGATCAAAACCGCCTCCCGACCGAACACCGCACCGACGCCTTCTTGCCAGACATAGCCGGTCACCGCGATTACCATCCCCGCTTCCAGACGCTCCCCAGCAGCGGTCGCCGGCAGCTGCTGCGAAATGACCGGTGGGTCGAATCCCAGACCTAGACCGCGTGCAATCGGCATCGGCGGCAGCTGCTCCCCCGCAGCTTGGTAGGCGGCCAGCAGGTCGGTACCCGGCGCGCCCGGTTGGCATGCGTCATACAGCCTGTGCCACAAGACATCCCATCGCCGATACAGATCGGCGGCACCGCTGGGCTCGCCGACAGGCCACGTGCGTCCGACCTCACCGGTGTAGCCGGCGTCCAGTACACCCGCGGAAAACGCCACCAAATCGCCGGGCTGAACCAGTCCGTCCTCACTTGCCCGTCGCCACGGGTGATCGCGTGCGGTCACCCACGCAGCATCCTGGGTCGACGGGGTGCTCACCCCACCGGCCGCCATGGCCTCCAGCAGGATCCCGGCCAGCGTCTTCTCGCTGACACCCGGTCGCAGCTCCGCGACTGCTGCGGCCAGGCCGACCTCGGCTACCCGGATGGCTTCGCGGAGCGCCGTCACTTCTTCCGGGGTCTTGATGCGCCGGGCGGCGCGCATGGCCAGCTCACCGTCGACCAGTTCGGCGTTGGGGAAGGCCATCGGTAGCAGCTGGGCGAATCCTGGTGAAAGTGCGTCAGTACCAACGCGTTTGGCAGTCGCTGCGCCCTGGATGCCGGTCAGCACCGCGATCGTGTTCGTCGGATTCCAGGCGATGCCGTAGAGATTCTCGTGTGGGATGTCGTCGGGAACCCCCTCGTCCCAGGTGCTGAGCAAGTGGATCGCCTCGGTCTCCCGGACGACCACACATGTCGGTCCGAATGGGCGGGTGCCTGCTACCCACAGTTGAGGCGCGCCGGTAACGTAGCGCACGTTGGCCTGTCGCCCGAGAACCAACACGTCCAGGTCGTGCTTTTCCATCTGGGCCAGCGCTCGTTCGCGGCGACCTGCACGCAGCGCGCGGTCGTCGGGCAAAACCTCAGTTGCCATCGGCGCTACTCCTCTCCCCCGCAAGCGGGAGGTACCCCCACATCGCTGCTCTGCTCTGCATCGTCGTCAGCGCGCCCCATATGGGTGATAGGGGTAGTCGGTCAACGGAATCCAGCCTTCCTTGGTGATGACGACAATCTCTTCGCTGCGATAGCCGCCGGTGCCGTCCTCCCACACCACCGGTTCCAGCACCACCACCATTCCCGGCTCGAAAACGAAGTTCTCGTCGAACTCGTCGCCGAGATCGGTACCGATCATTGGCATTTCGGCGGCATTCACACCGATTCCGTGCCCGAGATAGAAGTGCGGCAGCCACGGGCGGGTACCGCCGTTGGCTTTTGTTGCCGCCCTGCCCAACTCAGCGGCAGTGGCGCCCGCGCGCGTCACGTCGAGCACCGCGTCCATGATTTCCCGCCACTTGCCGAATTGGGCCTGCTGGCGTGGTGTCGGGTCGCGGCCAACTACCCAGGTGCGGCCGAAATCAGAGCAGTAGCCCGCATAGGTGATGCTGACGTCGGTCCACAGCACGTCACCGGCGACCAGTTCGCGCTCAGTGGTCAAGAGCGGCAACGCCAAATCGCCGTGGGTGGTCCAGACGCCATCCGCTCTGCGTTCCGGCATCACCTGCCAGATCGAGTCCAGCATGCTGGCCATCGCACCCAGTTCGAATGCTCGCCGCAGGAAACTGGCCGACAGGTCGATCTGACGGATGCCGGGTGCCAGCGCAGCCTGCACGTCGACCATGGCTTCGTCGGTGATCCGGCACGCGGTACGGATACAGGCCAGCTCGTCAGGAGTCTTGATCAGCTTGGCCGCGCCGACGATCTGCGCGGCGTCGACGGGCCGCCCGGAGGGGAAGAGTCGGGGCTGCGCGCGCCGCATCGCGCCGGTGAGTTCGTCCACCGCAAGCACCGACCCGGCCGGGACCAGGTCCTCGACCACCCGCGCGAAGTTCGCCACTCCCTCGTCGAACTCCAGATAGACCGGGCCGTGTAGGTGGTCGGCCGGCAGTGCGGATTCCGATGCGGCCCCTTCGCGGAACGGCAGGAACAGGTGCGGATACGGGTCGTCGGCGAGCACCACCGCGACCGGACGCTCGACGTAGGACAAACCGGCGTCACCCAACGGCCAGCTCACTCCGGTGGCATAGACGACGCAGTTGTTTCCGAGCAGGATCAGGGCATCCACGTCCCGGTCGGCCATCGCCGAGCGCAGCCGCGCGCCGGTTTCGCGACGCATCCGATCGAGATCCGGCGTGTCCGGGATATCGAGCGCGGACGTTGGCGCCGGCAGGAACGTCGTCATCAAAAGCCCTTCACAGGCCTAAGAATTCGGTGATATTGCCGCTCACGATCCGCGCGGCGGCCTCGGCGCCGACCGAGTCGACAACGGCGGCCAACGACTTCTCCGAATGGCCAAACGTGCTTTCGTTGTGCGGATAGTCG
>Ga0187782_10002543_pt1 | contig 13425 bp, 13 predicted proteins | sample 0715_SJ02_MP15_2_FD_132454 | JGI IMG/M metagenome (GOLD analysis project Ga0187782, IMG submission 132454) | Tropical peat soil microbial communities from peatlands in Department of Meta, Colombia - 0715_SJ02_MP15_20_MG | ecosystem: Environmental > Terrestrial > Soil > Wetlands > Peat | place...
CGGAGTTCTGGCCGAACCTGTTGAGCGGCTGCTTTCGGCGCGGAATCCCTGTGGTTGTTGTGAATGCCCGCATCTCCGACCGCTCGTGGCCGCGGTACAGGAAACTGCGGGCGCTATGGCGCCCCATTCTGGCCAGGCTGAGCCACGTGCTGGCGCAGAGCGAGATGGACGCGGAGCGACTGCGGGCGATCGGCTGCCGGCCGGAACGGGTGACGGTGGCGGGCAACCTGAAATTCGATGTGCGCGCCGCTCAAGAGAGCGAAGCCGCGCGAATTCTGCGGGAGAATGGCCGCGGCTTGCGATTCTTGGTGGCGGGCAGCACGCTGGAGGGCGAAGAAGCCGCGTTGCTCGAGGCGTGGCCTAAGTTGCTGGCCGAAGATTCGCAGCTTGCCTTGGTGTTGGCGCCGCGCCATCCCGAGCGGTTTGCCGCGGTGGCGTCGCTTCTTGAAAAATCGGGCAATCCGTGGATCCGGCGATCGGACTGGAGCCGTAAGCCGCCTGAGTCTCTCGCGCCTGGGACCATCGTTTTGCTCGACACGATCGGTGAGCTGGCGTCGGTTTACTCGTTGGCCAGCGTGGCGTTTGTCGGCGGCAGCCTGGTTGCCGCGGGCGGACACAATCCGCTGGAGCCGGCGCAATTCGGTGTGCCGGTCGTGATGGGCAACCACTACGCGAACTTCGCCGCGATTGCCGACACGTTGCGCAAGGAAGATGCGCTGCGCATTGTGCGCCGGGAGGAATTGGCCGCGGTGCTGGCGGGACTGCTGCGTGACCGCGCGGCTGCGGAAGCCATGGGAGCGCGAGCCAAGGAAGTCTTCGAGCGGGAGTCGGGCGCGACGAAGCGGTGCGCAGCCGCGATTCGCGAGCTGCTGACGGCCAACGATCGCCTGGAGCAGAGTGTATGACCCGCGAATCCGCGTCACGGCCGTTGCTTCGACCGCTTGTGCCGCTTTATCGGATCGGGCTGGCGGTGCGCGAGTTTGGTCTGCGATCCGGGATTGAGCCACTCCGCAGGCTGAAATGGCCTGTCGTCAGCGTCGGAAATCTTTCGACGGGCGGAACGGGAAAAACGCCGCTCACCATTGCACTGGCCAAGGCGTTGGCGGCGCACGGTCTGCATGTGGATGTGCTCTCTCGCGGATACGGACGGGGGCGGAAGGCGCCGGCGTGCGTCGACCCAAACGGCAGCGCGGCGGAGTTCGGGGACGAGGCGCTCGAGATTGCGTGCGCCGCCGGCGTGCCGGTGTACGTGGCGGCGGAGCGCTATCAGGCGGGGCTGCTGGCGGAGGTGGACGCATCGGAGCGAGCAAGGGAGCAAGGGAGCAAAGGAGCAAGTTGGCAAGTCAGCGAGTCAGCGAGTCAGCCAGTTGGCGTTCATTTGCTCGACGACGGCTTCCAGCACCGGCAATTGCACCGCGATGTTGACATCCTTCTTTTGAGCCGGCGCGATTTGGAGGACAGACTCCTTCCGGCGGGAAATTTGCGCGAGTCAATCACCGCCATCCTTCGTGCGAGCGTACTGGCCATCCCGGCGGACGACCGGCAGCTGGAGCGGTTTCTGCGCGAGTCTGCCCCGATGGAAGTTCGCTGGACCGGTCCGATCTGGCGGTTGCGCCGGCGCATGGAAATCCCGCGCGCCGCCGGTCCTGTTGTGGCATTCTGCGGCATCGCGCGGCCGGAGCAGTTCTTCGCGGGCCTCGAGAACGCCGGCCTGAAGCTCGCAGCGCGCTTTGCCTTTCCCGACCATCACCGGTACAGCGAGGCCGATCTTGCCCGCCTTTCGGAACAGGCGAAACGGTTGGGCGCAACGGCGCTGCTCACCACGGAAAAGGATCGCCCGCGGCTGGGCGGGTTCAGCCCCCTCATGCCAATTCAGGCAGTTCCCCTGCGGGTTGAAGTCGAAGACGAAAGGGCGGCAGTTGATTGGCTCGTCAAGCGAATCTCGGGAGCGAATTGAGGAGAACTCGCGCTGCCGCAGTTTGCCTCCGGTCGTGCATTACCACACAATTTTGTAGATATTTCCTCGATTGTCCGCGCCCACGGCGACAAAGTTGTCCAGCGATTCGACCGTGAGGATGGTCCCTTTGTCTCCGGTAAAGGTTCCGCGCAGGATCTTGCTGCCGGCAACGTGCGTGGCGTAGTAGCCGGGACCGCCGACCAGATCCCACACGGCGGCAAGGTTCGTCTGGGTCGAGTTGTTGTCTGTGGCTGACGATGCCTGCGCGCCCGCGGAGGACGCAGTCGACCACTCGCACTTGCCCTTCAGCGTCTCTCCATCGGTATAGGTCCAGGACTTGACGCGGACGAATTCGGACTTGATGGAATAGACGGGCCCACGCAAGGTGGCTTCGTAAAACGGCCCTGGGGCCTGCGTGGCCAGCGGCCCGCGCACGGCATCCATCTGCTGCGCGAAGGCAGGGGCTGCGGCAAAAAGCATGCCAACGATAGCCAGCGCAGCACCAACAAACAAGAGGCCTTTTTCCCGGGAAGCCGCTCTTTGCCTGCCGCTATGGCTGTTGATCGACGATCGGTCGGTTGTCATTGCTGGAATCCTCCTTGCTCGACTGAATGTAGCACGGGCTGTGCAAAGGAGACGCAAAGATGGCTACCAGGGCTCCCCGGCCCGCGCACGGATGAAACGGTCCCCCTATTCTTAGCAGGTTGGTGCCGCTTCGCACCTTCGCAAGTTTTAGTGGGTTGGCGCGTTGCCTATCTTTCGCGAGTTTGCATTAAACCCGCAGCGGTTGACGCCACGAAATACAGACGATCGAATACACTCGCCTCGAAAAGACTCCGCGCCCTCGTTTTGCGTTGGACTTCTCCGCTTAGTCTCGATACCTTTCGATACGTTCGCATCATCGCGGAAACAGATGCTCGTTCACTCGGGGTCTCGCGCGAAAAGGCATTGCACAACTCCCGCATGACTCCTTCGACGGCGCCGCGATGAATGTAGGGATCGGTTCCGCTCAGGTCGCTAAGCGATTTTGACAAGCGTCTGGGCACAGACTCGAAGACAAACCAGTCGTGAGAATGAATATCCATCTTGCCGCAAGCGACGGCCAACCCGAGTTCAAAGGGCATATTGAATCGTGCGGTAGCAGGCGGATTGCGATCCAATTGAACGCGAGAAAGATCGTGGATCGAATAGGGGCAGCTTCGTAAAAGATCGAAGATCTTATCTAAGCGATTGCGGCCGCCAGGGATTTCGATGGTCGCACGGGGGCGCAGACCGAAATGAGTCAGGCCGGAAATGTAGGCGAGGTACAGGCGGTGAAATCGCTCGTCGTAGGGGATGTTGAGGAATACCGACTTCTGCGAAACCTCCGGCTCAACGGCGGCCACGGTTTTCGGTCTTTCTCGTCTGGCCGGAGCTCTCTTCCTTAGTTCGCCGGCCAGCAGCGCTTCGAGCTGAGCTCCGGGTTACGCGCGCAGTCTTGAAGGCGTAACTCTTTGAGCGGCTTAAACCTCTCCCGTTCACAAGGCGAATCAGCGACTTTTGCTCGGACCTGGAGAGCCCGAGTTCTTTTCCGATCTCGTCGAGAGTCGGCATTGGACTTGTGATGATCACGGAGTGGGCCGTCATGCGTTCAATGATACACCCGAACGGAATGGTCGGCGGCTCGTCCGAGCCAGCGCATGCGCCGCTCACAGCCGTTCCTCGATGGGAATCCAATGCGCGGGGTAGGTGGGCCCGATGTATTCGGCACGGGGACGGATCAGGCGATTGTCGTCAAGCTGCTCGATGACGTGGGCGGCCCAGCCGGAGATGCGGCTCACGGCGAAAATCGGCGTGTAAAGATCGATGTCGATGCCCAGCGTGGCGTAGGTGGAAGCAGAATAGAAATCCACGTTGGCGTTGAGTTTCTTTTCCTGGTTGATGTAGAGCTCGATGGCGCGCGACATCTCGTACCACTTGGGCTCGCCAGCGTCCTTGCCGAGCTGCTCGCTCATTTTGCGCAGGTGGGTGGCGCGGGGGTCCTCGGTTTTGTAGACGCGATGGCCGAAGCCGGAGATCTTCTGCCGCGCCGCCAGCATGTTCTTCACATACTCCACGGGATCGGCGCCTTCCTTGTCGATGGTCAACAGCAGGCGCATCACGCCTTCGTTGGCCCCGCCGTGCAGCGGGCCCTTCAGCGCGCCAATGGCGCCGGTGATGGCGGAATGGATGTCGGAGAGTGTGGCGGCGATGACGCGGGCGGCGAAGGTGGAAGCGTTGAATTCGTGGTCGGCATGCAGGATCAGGGCAATGTCGAGAGTTCGCGTGGCGGTGTCGGAGGGCATTTCGCCGTTCAGCATCCACAGGAAGTTGCCCGCGTGCGAGAGGGAGCGGTCGGGCGGAACAACTTCCTTGCCTTTGCGGATGCGATCGTAAATGGCCACGATCATGGCGATTTGCGCGGTGAGGTTGTAGGCCTTGCGCACGTTGGCGTCGTGCGAGTTGTCCTTCTCGTCGGCGTCGTAAAAGCTCAATGCGGATACACCAGTCCGCAGCACCTCCATGGGCGTGGCGGTTTTGGGGAACGAACAGAGCAGGTCCACGACGCCGTGATCGAGCTGCCGTGCCAGGGCGAGTTGTGCCGAAAACTCGCGCAGGGCCAGCTCGTTGGGCAGCAAGCCGTTCCACAGCAGGTAGGTGGTCTCCTCGAAGGTGGAGTGCTCGGCCAGCTCGTGAATGTCGATGCCGCGATAGGAAAGGATGCCGGCCTCGCCGTCGATCCAGCAGATGCCGGAGTTGGCGGCGACAACTCCTTCGAGGCCCTTTCCAGCGACGGCGGTCGGCATAGCCCCTTGCTTCTCCCTCTTTCGCGGCGGCGAAACGACGTGCTGGCGGGGTTCCGGACCCTTTCGAGGCGCCCCGCAGCGAGAATATCGGTAAAGATGTTTATAGCGTAGAGAATCGCTACTTGTCACGGAAGGTGGGACGGACCCCGAGCAATCGCATGAAGGTGTTTGGTCGGCGAATATGGTCCCTCTTTCCCCGCGCCGGAGGCGCAGCGGTGGTTAGCCCCGCGCTTCAGCGTGGGGAAATGGGCGCAAAACCAACCCGAAGCCCGGGAGTGGCGGCGGAATTCCATTGCACCCCCGATTGCACATTCATCCGATTGCCCTTGGGAAGGGCCCCGGGCAAACGCATTTGGAGTCGAATCCATGAATGACCGAGGTTTTGAAAGGGCACGGCCTCAGCCGTGCCAATGGATATGTCAAAAACGACCTTGGCTTTACGGCCTGCTGAAAAACTCAGCGAGTAGCGTGGCCTTGAAAGGGCACGGATTTATCCGTGCCGATGAATCCAACAAAAGGGCTCGTCTTTAGCCCCGGAGGGGCGGTTTCTGGCTGCGTCGGGCCTGGTTTCAGAGTTTTTCCGCAGCCTCTTTAGCGGCTGACGGAAGCTCTTGCCGGTTCAACCCCATCCCTCGTGGCCCCGCTAGGGGCCGTTCGCCAGCCGAAACTGCCCAGAGCCACGAAATTCCCGGAGTCGAGAAAAGATGCGCAAAGCCCGATTCTTCGATATATCCTGTAAATCCATGAGGGCGCAGGACAGGTTTCGGGCCATCCCTGAAACTGCCTCCTTTCGTAACCGTGTGAATCAAGGGAAGGCCCATAGCGGGAGATTGCACAATTTAGCCTGGGTACGGCGTCTAAACGGGCAGGAAACTGCAACCTCATCGGATGCGGCCTGCGCGAATCGCCACACCCGAAGATGAAAGGCGAAGCATGAGCGAAATCGAAGATGCACCTCGAACTTACTCCGGCGCGTTTATGGCGGTTGTTGCGATTGCATTGCTGGCCGCCGTCGCTAGCCTGATTTGGTGTTTCACCCTAGGCAGCCGCTTGAGCACGCAGCAGACGGAGCTGGCCGATGCCAAGCAGCAGAACCGGGAATTGGCCGCCGAGTTGCGCGAAACCGACGCGCGCCTGCGCGTGACGACCGATGAGCTGGCCAAATCGCTCGGCCTGACTCAAAAGGAACTCGACGAGCGCGCGCAGGCAATCATCGCGCGCGAGGCGGCGGATACCCAGCGTCTGCAGAGCGCCGAACAGCAGACTGCCCAGCAGGTGTCGGCGGTTTCCAGCGACGTTTCGAGCGTCAAGAGCGACGTGGGGGGCGTGAAAACCGATCTGGGCAAGGCGCAGACCGACGTGGCCAGCGCATTGAGCCAGCTGGAAAGCGTGCGCGGCGACCTGAGCAACACCAACAGCATCATTGCCCGCAATCACGACGAGCTGGTTGCGCTGGAGCACAAGGGCGACCGGAACTTTTACGAATTCACCTTGAGCAGGGGCGAAAAGAAGCCGGTGGGCACGGTGAGCTTGGAACTGAAGAGAACCGACGCCAAGCGGAGCCGCTTCACACTCGACATTTATGCCGACGACAAGGTGTATGAGAAGAAGGACCGGAATATCAATGAGCCCTTGCAGTTCTATAGCGGCAAGGACCCGGCGCTCTACGAGATCGTGGTGAACACCATCAGCTCGAAGAACCAGATTACGGGATATCTCTCGACGCCAAAGGGGGCACCTGGGCCCGTCCAGCCTACTGGTCAGTGACCGGTATTTGGGGCGTGATCACCAAATTGGGCTGATACTGAAAGCTGAAGGTGAAGTCCAGCTTCTTGCGCGCCGCCCACTGCGGTTGAGTCATCGACTTAAACGCCGAGACAAATTCGCCCTCGACGGTTTGACCGGGGGCGATCTCCGTGTTGAGCGGCGAAATGCCGGGATCGTGGGGCACCTGAAGATCGGGATAGGCGACAAAGAGCCTGTCGTAGTCACCCCTGTTAGCGGCGTAGCTGGAATGGATGCCGTCGTCGAGGGCGACGTTGGTGATAACGTTGACCAGGACGATGGGGTGATCGCTTTGGTTGTGCAGCCTGACCTTGGCGAAGATCATCACCTGATCGACGGTTTGCTGCGCCATGGGCGCGCCGCTGGCGTCGAAGCCCGAGGTGATGGTTTGCTGGGGATGCGCCCAGACGGCCAGGATCTCGCCTTTGGCGACGGGCGGCTTTTGCCCGGCGATGACGTAGATAGCCACGGCCAAGGTGACCACAACGGTGGCGGCCACCGTGGCCCAGACCACGTGGCTGGTGCCTTTGGTTAGCTCTTCGCCCTTTGCCGCATCGTCCTCTTCGGACGATGCATCCTGCTGCAGCAAGCTCATGGCAACCTCATAGGCGTTGCGAGACTATCTTAGCGCCAATTGCGCAAGCGCGGCCATTGTTTCTTACGCGGGCCAAGCGGGATGGAATCGCCGCCATCACCGGATCGTTACCAGCCGGGAGGCTTTGCGATCGGTTGTCCGTTTGGTGCGACCACGGGATCTGGAAACTGGCTGACTCCAAGATACGGGGTTAGGTGCCGCACGTGCGTCGCAACCTTTCGCAGGTGGGCCGAAGGGTGAGCAACTGGACTTAGGAGGGTAACAGGCAGCTTTGCCTCCTGAACGACGATGCGCAGCGGCTCTTTCAGGTCGGTGTCGTTGGTAATGATCGCCGCGTGTTCAAAGGCGCGTGTGAACGCATCCCGCACCAAATGCGCACCGAGATTTACATCGGAGCCCTTCTCCTCAGTTTTCACCACTCTGGCGAAAACCGGATTCGGGTTGGGGTAGGTTATGCAGTGTGGTCTGAACTCCACCGGTTGCACGAGAAACATCCACTTCGGTACGAGCTAGAAGTCGCCATAGTGAATGTGCAGATTCGGCAATGTCGAAAGCGCCTTCAGATAAGTGTTCTGGTCTTTTGGCGATGAAGGATTTCGGCGGCCGGAGACGCGGGCAGTATAGTAGTTGATGGCAATAATATTGCAGATTGCAGGAAGGGAGGCCTGGCTCAATGCATATAGGTTGAGCCACTTATGTCGAGATCCCTTTAATGCACAGTAGTACAGGTTGAACCCGTCGACGTAAACGATCGTTTTCACGCCGAGTATTCTAAATGCAAAAGGCCGTCACGCTTTCGCGCAACGACCTCTGGGCCTACGGCACGCCGTAGGTAAGCTTGTCTCCATTATAGTGCATTCGGCATCCAATGCAATACATTCGGCATCCAATCCAATACAAAAGATACCTTTCTGGTACCACCATGCAGCACAAGCGGTTGCATGCAACCTACGGCTAAGGCCGCGGCCTCAGCCCCGCCAAGAATCCCTCCGCATCGCGCGTATTCAGCACATCTTCGGCGGTGAGCCAGGCGCGGCGCAACTGTTTCACGCCGTAATCCATCTTGCCCAGGTTACGGTCGTCGTGGGAGTCCGACGAGATGACGATTTTGCAGCCCAGCTCCTTGGCCAGGCGCAGGTCGTGGTCGTTCAGGTCAAGACGCTCCGGGGCGGCATTGTGCTCCATGGCGACGCCGAGCTCGGCGGCGCGCCGCAGAACGGCTTCGATGTCGAGCGCGAAGGGCTCGCGGCGCAGCAGGAGCCGGCCCGTGGGATGGCCCAGGATACGGACGTTGGGATTCTCGATGGCGCGCAGCACGCGGGCCGTCATCTCTTCGCGGGGCTGCTCGAAACGGGAGTGGACGCTGGCGATGACCACATCCATCTGTGCGAGCACTTCGTCGTCGAGGGCCAGAGCGCCGTCGGCCAGGATATCGACCTCGATGCCGGTAAAAACGCGAATGCGGCCTTCCATCGCTTTGTCGACTTCGCGGACTTGCGCGATCTGCTGGAGCGCCCGCTTTTCGTCGAGACCGTTGGTGACGCCGAGAAACTTGGAGTGGTCGGTGATGGCGATGTACTTGTACCCGCAGGCGATCGCGGCCTCGGCCATCTCGCGGATAGAATTGCGGCCGTCGCTGGCGGTGGTGTGCATGTGCACGTCGCCCCGAATGTCGGCGGAGGAAACCACCCGGGGCAGGCGATGTTGCGCGGCGGCATCGATCTCGCCGAGGTTCTCGCGCATCTCGGGCGGCATCCAATCCATGCCCAGCGCCGAATAGATCTCCTCTTCGGTCGCCGCGGCGACGGCGGCGCCGCCATCGAGTTTCGCCAACGCCCACTCGCTGAGCGTGTAGCCCATCTTCAGCGCCCGCTGCCGAAGGCTCACATTGTGCGCTTTGGATCCGGTGAAGTACTGCAGTGCAGCGCCATAGCTGGCAGAGGGCAGAAGCCGCACGTCGACCTGCAATGCCGATTCCACGTGAAAACTCACTTTGTTCTCGCCTTTGGCGATCATGTCGTGGATGCCGGGATACGCGGCCACGTGTTCCACGGCAGCTTCGGTGTGTCCGGGTTCGCAGGCAGGCCCGGTGGCCAGCAGATCGAGGTCGCCCACGGTCTCGCGCCCGCGGCGTAGCGAGCCGGCCGGAGTCACCTTCTCAATGCCTTTGAATTGAAGCAGATACTCTGCGATGCGCTGCGCTTCCAAGTTGGCCACATCGATGCGAAAACGGCCGGTCGAGCGGCGGTAGTCCGCGATGCCCTTGCGCAGCTTCTCGATCTGCTTGGCGCCCATGCGGGGCAGGCCCACCAAGCGCCCCGCCTCGATGGCTTGGGAAAGCTGGTCGATGCTGCCGATCTGCGCAGCATCCCAAAGCAGCGCGATGGTCTTGGGGCCCATTCCGGGCAGCTTCAACAGCTCCAGAACGCCCGCGCCGTATTTGGCCAGCAGCTCGTCGCGCTGCTCCAGTCTGCCCGTGGCGGCGATGGCCTGGAGCTTCGCCGCCATGCCCTTGCCGATTCCGTCGATCTCCATGAGGCGCTCGGCATCGTTGGCGGCCTGGGCGAGGTCGACGGTGGTCTGCTCGGCGGCTTCGGCGGCGCGCCGGTAGCTGCGGATGCGGAAGCTGTCGGCGCCGTCGATCTCCATCAGATCGGCGGTCTCGGCCAGCAGCCGGGCCATGGTTTTGTTGTCCACGGAATTCACCCTCCGAGGGCAGTATCGGCGATCGGCGGCGGCGGAGGCCAATCGACGTTTCTTTACGCCAGCCGTCGCCAATGTCCTGGATCGCGGCTGCCGTGAAAGCAAGCAGTAACGATCACGCTGTAATCCGAATCAAGCACCAACATCAGGGCGCGAGTGAAATGCGGTAACGGGGCGCGGCGAATGCTTCTGGAAGGCAGCGCGATTTGTCGTGTATTGAGGGGCCGTCCGTATGCAGCACCAGCGAACGAAGCTCACTGTGACCTGGCGAGTTCCGTCGGATGTAGAACCAGAAGCCCATCAAATCGCTTGAAATCCCTCGCGTTCATTGTGAGCAGTTGGCTCACCCCGTGGACGTACATGCTGGCCGCTAATCGAGCATCGTGAACCTGCACGCCTTGGATGCCGTGCATCACCAGTAGAGAGCGCCATCGCTCATGGACCTCGCGGCTATCGGGAAGTAGCTCGAAATCTCGTTCAATAACGCGCGCCAGGCGGTCGGCCTCAGCGACGCTCAATCCGAAGCCATTCGTGGCGGGCGGACGAGTCGCCGCGTTCCAAAATTCGCCGAGTGTTTGCGAAGTGTAGCAAAGGCTTGTCCCTTGCTCGGTTAACACGCGGAGCGCTTGGAGTATCGCGGGATACTGTGGATCGTCACTCTTGCTAATGCGCAATAGGATGTTGCTATCGAGGAGACAGGACTTGCCTTGGCGCATCAGTCATGATCCCGATAGAGACTCTCGCGCGAAAATGCCTTGTCTGGCAGTAGCGGGATTTTGTGCGAAAACTGAGCGAGATCCTGCAGCGTTTGTTCAAGAGCAGCTTGGCGAGGTGCGTTAGGTGCGCCACCGGCGCGTGCAGCTTCTTCAAGCAAGGAAGCCGCGTAGGGCTCCAGAGCAATTCCCTGCGCTGCAGCCTGCCGGATCAACTCCGCTTGAACTTCGGGCTCGACATTGACCGTGATTGTCATCGGGTACTCCGAAGGCCTGTGTGTATATCCGTAAGTATAGTGGTTTCATGGCGCTACGTAAAGCAGGGGCTACGCAAAGCAGATCTTGATGCTTACTGCAGACCCGCGGAAGGTCGATTGCACGGCGAACGTGGTTGTCCCTGCCGCCCACGTCCGCTTGCACTTGGATAAACTGCAGGCCGCGAGCACTCTCCTTTGAGCGTTAAATTCAGCGCTAGAGGTCCGCTGTGACGGGAATGCGAAGTGTAGGCGCACCAACCCTCACCGCCGGGCGGCGGTCTTTCGAGGATCGCCCGGATGCTAGACGCTAGGCGGCGCTGTGGGCGCTATTGCGAAACCGGACAACTGCATCCGCCTGGGGGCCCTTCTGTCCTTCAACGATGTCGAACTCGACCTCATCGCCTTCTTTGAGCGTTTTGTACCCATCCAGTTGAATTGCCGAGTAGTGGACGAATACATCCGGCCCGTCTTCACGTCCGATGAATCCGTAGCCCTTGGCGTTGTTAAACCACTTGACCTTTCCTTTGTACTGAGCCACAGGTTCCTGCCTTCCTTTTTTCGGGGGATACAGCGAGTCCTAGTTTGGGGAAACCTCTCGCTGATACTCATAAGACGCCGAAAGCAGGCGAAAGGTTGAATATTTTCCGCGCCTGACCAAGAGCCGGACCAAGAAGTGAAACCCGCCACGACAGCCAAGTTCAAGAGAAAGACAGGCCTGCCCTGTGGAAAAGCGGCCCTTCCGGCTACTTTCTTCTCCTGGATTTCGCTTGCATTCGGGCGTAAAGCAAGATGCTGACGAGGGTTTTGCCGTCCAAGATGGCCCCTCTGCCGATCATCTTCAGCAGCTCGGAAAGCCGCACCAATCGCAGCTCGATCTCCTCGTCGTCTTCGGGCTCGGCGTCGCCTGCCCGAAGGTCCTCGGCCACAAAGACCTTCATTGCCTCACCCAGGAATCCGGGGCTGGGGTAGTACTCGATCAGCGGACGCCATTTCTTGGCCCGGTAGCCGGTCTCCTCCATCAGCTCGCGCTTGGCGGCGGCGAGCGGCTCTTCGCCCTCGTCGATCTTGCCCGCCGGCAGCTCCCACAAAAACTGATTCGCGGCGTGCCGGTACTGGCGCTCCATCACGACCCACGGGTTCTTCCTGCTCTTTGCGGTGTCGAGCGCGAGAATCACCACGCTGCCATTGTGCCGAATGACGTCGCGCTCGTTCTGCCGTCCTCCCGGCTCGACGATCTTGTCGCGCTGCACGCGAAACAGCGGGCATTGAAAGACGGTCTCGGAGCTGAGGACCGCTGCCTTCACCATGTCTCCGCCGGTCTTGGGCGCTTTCGAGGTCTTCTTGACCCGCCGGGCCGCCGGCTTTGCGGTTTTACGCGCCTTTTTGTTGGCCATTTCTCCCTCTCTCGCTTTCGAGCGCAAATGAATTGACGGGCAAGACGAGTATACGCACTGGCGGTTGTGCATCGATGAAGCCTGCCGTGGCATCCTAAACTCAGCAGCAGACTCAGATCCCATGGGACCGCAATCTTGGCGGCGAACCAAGAATTCGATGAAAATCAACCGCAGATCGTTCGGCTCGTCCGCCTGCGGCGGACCCGCTCAGGATGACATGCTGTCGATCTGGCCAAACTCAGTGACAGGATGCCAGCCATAACGGAAACGAGCCAAAAGTGATCGAATCGACGAGCGCAGAGTGCTATCCCGTGGCCGTGGCGCCGGGGCAGAGCCGGCTGTTTGTGGATTTTTGCTCGGGAGCATTGCCCGGCTTCCTTCCCCCGCAGGAAAACTGGCAGAATCGGCCGTCTGTTCCTGCCCACTGGCCGGAACTGGTTCGCCTCGTCGCCGCGCAAAATCCCTCGGCCGCCGCCCGGCCTGCGCTTGCCGCGCTCGAACAAGGCGCAGGGACCGTGCTCACCGGTCAGCAGGTTGGCCTCTTTGGCGGCCCGCTCTACACGCCCTACAAAGCGGCCACGGCCATTGCGCGCGCCCGCCAGGCGACTGCGCGCAGCAGACCTCATGTGCCTGTCTTTTGGCTGGCCGGCGAGGATCACGACTTTGCCGAGATCGACCACGTGGACTTTCCCGCAGGCAAGGAATTGGCGCGGCTGGTCTACGATCGCGCGCCCGCCGCGCCCGTGCCCGCGGGCAGCGTCGTGTTGGATGAGGCGATTGTGCCGCTGGTCGAGCGCGCGGCGGAGCTTCTCGGCCCGTCCGAAGCAACGGATGCTCTGGCCGCCGCCTACCAGCCGGGACGAACCTTGGCACAGGCATTTGCAGATTTCTATGCCAAGGTCTTCGCGGCGCAGGGGCTGCTGATCGTGGACGCGAGCGGCCGCGACTTTCACCGGCTGGGAGCGCCGGTGCTGCGCTTGGGCCTAGAGCGCGCCGGCGAGCTGCACGCCGCGCTGGTCGAGCGCGGCCGGGCGCTCGAAGCCGCCGGCTATCCCATCCAGGTGGCGGTCGCGGAGCAGTCGAGCTTGCTGTTCTTGACCGATACGAACTCGGGCGCGCGGCTGGCGCTCAAGCGCATCGCGCCCAGCGCGGCCGAGCCGGAAGGCGTGTGGCAGGCGTCGGCGCCGTCGGGGACG
>Ga0187782_10002544_pt1 | contig 13425 bp, 12 predicted proteins | sample 0715_SJ02_MP15_2_FD_132454 | JGI IMG/M metagenome (GOLD analysis project Ga0187782, IMG submission 132454) | Tropical peat soil microbial communities from peatlands in Department of Meta, Colombia - 0715_SJ02_MP15_20_MG | ecosystem: Environmental > Terrestrial > Soil > Wetlands > Peat | place...
CTTTCGAAAACGGTATTCGGTACCGAGCCCATCAACTCGCGCACCTGCGCCGCCGAAACCGCTGGCCGCCCAGCCTCCACCGGAGCCGAAGCAATTGCCTGGTCCATGATTGAGAGCGCGTCGCGCATCGACCCGTCGCCCGCCTCTGCCAGCAGCGCCAGCCCTGCGTCCTCCGCTGTAATTTTCTCCTCCGCCGCGATCATCTTCAATTGCGCCAGAATGTCGTCGAACTTGACCGCGTGAAAGCTGAAGTGCTGGCAGCGCGAGCGGATCGTTTGCGGGATATTCTCCGGCTCTGTCGTCGCCATCATGAAGATGACGTGCGCCGGCGGCTCTTCCAGCGTCTTCAGCAGCGCATTGAAGGCAGCCTCGGTGATCTGGTGCGCCTCGTCGAGAATGTAAACCTTGTAGCGGTCGCGTGCCGGCGAGTAGCGCGCCGCGTCGCGCAGCTCGCGAATCTCGTCGATGCCGCGGTTGGTGGCGGCATCGATCTCGATCACATCTACCGCGTTGCCCTGCCGGATTTCCGTGCACGCTTCGCATACGCCGCAGGGCTCATGCGTCGGCCGCCCGGCCGAGCCAACCTCGCTCCGGCAGTTGAGCGCCATCGCCAGAATGCGGGCGATCGTCGTCTTCCCGATGCCGCGATGGCCTGAAAAAATGTAGCCGTGCGCAATCCGGTTCTGTGCGAGCGCGTTCAGCAGCGTACGCGTCACATGGTCCTGGCCAGCCACGTCGGCAAAGCGCTGCGGACGGTATTTTCTGGCCAGAACCTGGTAACCCATGCGAAGGATGCTCCCTGTGCGGCGCCTCAAAGAACAAAAGACCCAGAGGCGATTGTATCGGCTCCCAGGTAGGGAAAGCACATCTCATCCGCGAGCCGATGGAAAGCACGATGGCGGTCGCGGTATTCGGCAACTCACTAGCCTGCCTGTGAACTACAATCGCTCCATGACTTGCGTTGAAAGAGTGTGAGTTGAATGCTTACCAAGCTTGTTGTTCGGAATTTCAAGCGGTTCGGGGATGTTGAGATTCCACTTGCGAACCCCGTTGTGTTTATCGGTCCCAACAATTCAGGCAAGACCACGGCTCTGCAAGCCTTGGCTCTTTGGGAACTCGGCTTGCGTCGCTGGCGAGAAAGGAGAGTCGGAGGTGCGCCAGAAAAACGCCCGGGCGTCAATATCAACAGGCGCGATTTGCTGGCAGTGCCTACACCGGATGCCAAGCAGTTGTGGCGGGCATTACACGTTCGAGACGTAAGGAAGATCGACGGAAAGACAAATACCAAGAATGTCCGGATCGATATTGTCGTTTACGGAAACACGGACGCCAAAGACTGGGCCTGCGGTCTTGAATTCGACTTTACAAACGATGAGACTTTCGCTTGTAGGCCCATGCGGGTCGAGTCAAGCGGCACAATTGAGCGGATGCCGATTCCGGAAGAAGCTTTCACGACTCGAATTGCCTTCCTACAGCCAATGTCTGGTTTGGCGCCGAGCGAGACGCGCCTACCAGATGAAGGAGCCATCAATGTGCGGCTGGGCGAAGGACGAACGGCTGAGGTGCTGAGGAATTTGTGCTATCGCCTCATCAGCCCAGCTAACGGGAAAGAAGCGTCATTGGCGTGGGGCAATCTCGTTGGGCAAATGAAGGAACTTTTCGGTGTGAAGCTGGATAAGCCGGTTCTTGTCACCGAGCGCGGTGAGATTGAGATGACCTACCGAGATGAGAAGGATGTGCGGCTCGATCTCTCATGCGCTGGCAGGGGGCTCCAGCAAACTCTTCTTTTGCTTTCTTATCTGGCTTTAAATCCAGGCGCAGTCCTTTTGCTCGATGAACCTGACGCGCACCTTGAAATCCTGCGGCAGAGGGAAATCTACCTCAAGCTCCGCGAAACAGCCCGCCAAAGCCGCAGCCAAGTCATCATTGCTAGCCACTCCGAAGAGGTGTTGAACCAAGCTGCCGGCTTGGAAGACGACAGCGTTGTAGCATTCTTGGGAAAGCCACACCTCATACCTGGAAACAAGACATCGGCGGTGAGAAGCGCTTTAAGTTCGGTGCGATATGACCAGTACTACCTCGCCGAACAGGCAGGGTGGGTGATCTATCTCGAGGATCAAACAGATCTGAGCATTATGCAAGCGTTCGCCGATAAACTGAACCATCCGGCCAAGGAAGCGTTGCGTAGGCCGTTCCTCCTCCCTATTGGAAATCAGCCAACAAAGGGTCGCCAGCATTTCTTCGCACTGGTTGAAGCAAAACCCGATCTAGTTGGATTCCTCCTGGTCGATTCGGATGCACCTGCCCCGCAGGGGCATAATTCGCTGATCGAAATGAAATGGCAACGGCGCGAAATTGAGAACTACATTTGCCAACCAGAAACATTGGAATCCTTTGCCAGGGAGATGGGTGCGGAGGCGGCGGGGGGACCGCTTCTGGAAAGAGAAACTGCGGACCGTGCCGTTGACGCGATGCGAGAGGCTGTGAGTGACCGCGCGATACCTGCTGCACTTCGAGATTTGAGCGACCCCTGGTGGAAGACGGTGAAAGCGAGTGATGATTTTCTCGACCTAGTTTTCCCGGATTTCTACCGGCGGATGGGTTGGTACATGGATTTTAGAAAAGCTGACTACTATCGCTTGGTCGCCCATGTCCCGGACAATCTGGTCGGGGATGAGGTCAAGGTTGCGCTTGATCGCATAGCAGAGGTCGCCGGAAGGGCACATCCGGCATCGGAATGAACGCCAAGAGGTTACGATGCTGGTATCGGCCTGTCTAACGAGTAGACCGGGAATGAAACGGATCTTCGTCATCGCATTGATTCTTTGCTGCTGTCTCGAAATGCCTCCTCGACTCCGCGCCCAGGACCGGCAGCAAAACCAAGGTCCGGCTTCCGGGCAAAGCAGCCAGCCCGCCGCCCAGCCGCCTTCCCGCACGCAGCAGCAAACCAATCAAAATCCCTTCCCGGAAGACACCAACTCGGTCCCGTTGATGCCTTCGCGCGACGATCCGGGAACGATTCCCGGTCTCGACGAAGCAGAAAGGAATCGCATCCGGTTCCCGCCGGCAGACGCCGATCCCGTCCGCAGCCCGGAAGATGCGGGCGCCGCCGCCGAAGCAGGCGAGTCGAGTTCCAGCTCCAGCCTTGCCGGAATGGGCAATCTGGCGCCCGGCCCCGACGACACGCCAAGCCCGCAGCGCGGCAGGCGCAACAAGAAAGGCGCCGAAATCGAGCCCGAACACCACGAGACCGCGGCCGAAGATGAAAACGTGGGCAAGTATTATCTCGACAACAAGGATTGGAAAGCGGCACTCTCGCGCTTTCAATCGGCCCTGGTCCTGGACCCCGACAATCCCGATGTGTACTGGGGACTCGCCGAAAGCGCACGCCATTTAGGCAACTTTGCCGAGGCCCGCACAAACTACCAGAAGGTAGTCGCATACGATCCCGACAGCCGTCACGGCAAAGACGCGCGCAAGGCATTGAAGGATCCGGAGATCGCCAACGCCAAGGCCTCGACGCAGCCGGCGACTTCCACGCCGCCCGCAATTTCAGCCCCGGCCCCCCAGTAGAACGGTTGCGCACGTTGCTTAGTGCGCCTGTTGTGCCGCAATCAGAAGCCCGCCCTAGCCATGTAGGCCGCAACCATCGGCGCTCCCCAAAGGCCGCTCACAATCCCGCCCAACGCCAGAAACGTCCCGAACGGCAGCTTCTCTTCGAGCCAGGTTTTTCCCTCGCCGCGCATCGCCGGATTGGCAACCAGAATCAGCGCATAAGCCGCCGCAGTCACGACGCCGATTGCAAAAGCGAGGAGCGCGAGCTTCAGATCGGATGCTCCCAGCCATCCGCCCAGCATCGCCATCAGCTTCACGTCGCCGGCGCCCATCGCGTGCTTGCCTCGAATCAGCCTGTAGCCATACCGGATGGCCAGGATCAACCCAGTAGGGATCACTACACCCAAAAACCAATGGGCAAGCGACATGCCGGTACGATGTTTCCATTCGGCAAAATCGCCGCTGATGTAATACGTATCGAGCGCCGGCCGCGCGAGGCTGAGCAAGAGCCCCAAGATCATGCCGGGAAAAATCAACCGGTTCGGCAGCCAGAGATTTTCGGCATCAAGGGCGGCCAGCCCCACCAGGAGCCAAAGAAACACCAATTCAGCAGCCCCGTTTAACCGCGCTGTATACGAAAGGGCTGCGAAGGCCCTCGGTTCCGTCGACGCCACCGTCTGCCACGTCGCGAAGGCCCACAATCCGCCTACCGCCAGCTCGACGATCGGATGCCGCCAGCCGATCCACGCCCCGCAGGTTCTGCAACGACCACGCAACGCCAGCCAGCTCACCACAGGAATGTTTTCCCACCACTTCAGCGGCCGCTCGCAACTGGGACAGTGCGAGGGAGGCCCAATCATGCTTTCGTCTTTGGGCCATCGGCTCACGCACACGTTCAGAAAACTGCCGGATGCCAATCCCATCACTCCGGCGATCGCCGTCACAAACATCACCGTCATGCAATGTGAAGTATACCTTCCTCACGCGCCGTCCCAGGACAGTTCTCACAGCATCTCCGGAGGCTGCTCACCGCAAGGTAAACTAAAGGCGCATGGATCTTCCCAACACCGCCTCCAGCGCGCACGATCCTGCGCCGCAAATGCTCACCGATCCGGCGCGTGCGGCGGAGTTGTTCGAGCGATCGGTAGCCATCATGGCCCGCCTGCGCGCCCCAGGCGGCTGCCCCTGGGACCGCGAGCAGTCCTTCGATTCCATTCGCAAGTACACCCTCGAAGAAACCTACGAGGTCTTCGATGCCATCGAGCGCTGCGACTTCGCCCACTTAGCCGAAGAACTCGGCGACCTGCTCCTCCAGGTGCTGTTTTATTCGGAGATGGCCGCCAACGAAGGCCGCTTCACCATCGCCGATGTGCTCGACCAGTTGAACCGCAAGCTGGTGCGCCGCCATCCCCACGTCTTCGGCGAAGAGGCGGCGCGAGCCGCAGGCAATCGCGCCGAACTTGACTCCGCCGTCGAGGGCTCCTCGGCGGCCGTCCTGCGCAACTGGGAGGAGATTAAGGCCGCGGAAAAGCCGCATGACGGCGGCGCCGATTTACCCCCTGTCGGCTCGTCGCGCCAGGCGCCATCGCGGCTCGATTCCGTTTTGCGCGCCTTGCCTGCCCTCACAGAGGCTGCCAAGCTTGGCGCGAAAGCCCGGAAATCCGGCTTCGATTGGACCCACTGGCGCGATCTGCTTCCTAAGCTGGCCGAGGAGATCGCCGAGCTCGAGGCGGAAGCTTTTTCCAGCGATCCCGCGCGCCAACCGGCCGTCGAAGCGGAACTCGGCGATCTGCTCTTCACCGTGGTTCATCTCGGCCGTCATCTCGGCGTTGATGCAGAGATGGCCCTACGCAAATGCAATCTGCGCTTCCGCCATCGCTTTCATGAAATGGAACTCGCTTCGCCGCGTCCGCTGGAAGATCTCTCACCCGCCGAATTGGAAGCCCTTTGGGCCGAGGCCAAGAAGAGACTTGCAGCCGAAGATGCGCCTCGCCCCCGCCCACAATCTGCAGGCGCTCCCCGGGCGAACTCATGATCGAGATTCGCGCCTGCAAGGGCTTCGATGAGCTCGAAGCCTGCGTGCAACTCCAAATCTCCACCTGGGGCTACGACGTCGGCGAGACGATTCCCCGCAAGACTTTTCTGCTCGCGCAGAAAATCGGAGGCCAGGTCATCGGCGCCTTTGAAACCGGAAACGAGGGAAAAAGGGAAGAGGGAAGCGTGCTATCCGAGCCGAGAACCGCTGAACCAGCCGCAACAAATCTCGTCGGCTTCGCCATGTCTTTGCCCGGAATAAAAACCGTCGACGGCAAATCCTATCCTTATCTGCACTCGCACATGCTGGCGGTCCGCGAATCTCACCGCAACCGCGGCCTCGGCGCGCAACTCAAATGGGAACAACGGCGTGAAGCATTGTCGCGCGGCATCCGGCGCATCGAGTGGACCTTCGATCCGCTGGAAATTAAAAACGCTTTCCTCAATATCCACAGACTGGGAGCGATCGCATGTGAGTATCGTGTGGATTTCTATGGTGTATCCTCATCTCGACTGCAGGGTGGTCTCCCGACGGATCGCTTGTTGGCCGGTTGGGAGCTCGATTCTCCGCGAGTCGAGGGGATTCTCGCTCGACGCCCCCCTGCTGAACATTCGATCCTAGAACGTATAATGGTTCCAGTGTCCATCGATATCTGGAAATCCAACGCAGCAAATCGCGGACGGGCCCTCGCCGTTCAGTTGCAGATTCGACAGAAGCTTCAAAGTGCATTTTCCCGCGGTCTGGCCGTACTTGGCTTCTCCCGGGATTCGCAAGGAAATGGAGTCTTCGAGTTGGGGTTGTTACCTCGCTGAATTGCTTCATACGGGTCAATAACGAGGAAGAGATGAGAATTGACGCCATTTATCTGCGTGAGCTTCACATGCCGCTAGTGCGGCCCTTTGAAACCAGCTTCGGTGTCACCCGCAACCGCAGAGTCCTGCTCGTCGAAGTTCAATCCGAAGGCTTGACTGGATGGGGCGAGTGCACCGCAGGCGAACGTCCCTTCTTCTCCGGCGAGTCGACCGACACCGCTTGGCAAGTGATGGTCAACGAGTTGGGCCCGATGCTGGCCGCGGAGTCGCCCGATCACGGCGGAGAGTGTCCGCACATCTTCCGCTCGGTCCGTGGCAATCCCATGGCCAAGGCCGCTCTCGAAAACGCCATTTGGGACCTCGAAGCGCAGCGCGAAGGCGTCTCTCTCTCCCGTCTGATCGGCGGCGTCCGCGAGACCATTCCTTGCGGCGTTTCCTTAGGCATCCAATCCTCGATTCCCGATTTGCTTTCCGTCGTCGAGCGTGAGCTTGCCGCCGGCTACCAGCGCATCAAGCTCAAATGCAAGCCCGGCTGGGACGTCGAGGTCTTCGAGCGCGTCCGCACGCGATGGCCCGGCATCCTCCTCAGTTGCGACGCCAATTCCTCCTACCGGCTGCGCGACGAGGACCACTTGGTTTCATTCGACGCCTTCGACCTCCTCATGATCGAGCAGCCCCTCTGGCACGACGACTTCTACTTCCATTCCGTGCTGCAAAAGCGTCTCGAAACTCCCATCTGCCTCGACGAATCCATCGGCAACCGGCGCGACGCGCTGGCCGCCATTGAGATGGAATCTTGCAAGATCATCAACATCAAGCTGGGCCGCGTGGGCGGGTTCTCCGAGGCCATTGCCGTGCACAACGCGGCTCTGGAGCGCGGCATTCCGGTCTGGTGCGGCGGCATGCTCGAGTCCGGCGTCGGGCGCGCGCACAACATCGCGCTCTCCAGCTTGGAGGGTTTCTCGCTGCCCGGAGACATCTCCGCCTCGGCGCGCTATTGGGCCGAAGACATCATCGAGCCCGAGGTCGAGGTCACGCCGCAAGGCGAAATCGTCGTTCCCGATTCACCGGGCCGCGGCTTCGAGGTGCGCTCCGATCTGGTTGACCGCTTTACTGTGCGCAAGGAAACCATCCGCGCCATGGCGCTCGTGGCCTAGTACCGCTGCCACGTGATTTCGTAGCCAATCGGGGCACAACCCCGCTGTTGTCATCCTGAGCGAAGCCCTGCGAAGCAGGGCGGAGTCGAAGGATCTGCGGTTGCTTTTCCGTCCCGTCATACACGAGATTGACGATTACTTAATCCCGTGGACTTGGTACCAGTACCGCCGGGATGCCTGCGCCATGCGCCCCCTCCGGGAGGGAAGAACTGATTCTCACGCCCGCGGTGGTTCGGGGTGCCGTGAAAATTAGGGGGCAAACTCTTTCCCAGCCGCGAAGCCTACGGCCGCATCGGCTGCGCCACGTCCTTGCTCTGCGGCAGGCCCCCGTCGCAGGTTCCCGATGAGTTCGAGTCGTCTACGTTGGTGATTGTCAGCACGCAGATGCGCTGTTTTTGCACGATGGGCTGGCCCGTCGTCGGGTCGTTCAGTCCCACGCTCACGTTGCGCATCACCTGGAACTTGTCTCCTGCCTTGACTCCCGCGGCGGCTCCTTCGTTGATATATACGGCGCCATTGGCAATGCCCGCCACGAGCGCGGGCGCTGCGGCCGGCCCCGGCGCATTTTCAATCGACGAAGTCATCTTGCTGGCGAGTTCGTTCGTAACCGACTGCACAGCCTTGTCCCACTCGTTGTCTTGAATCACCTTGGGGTCGCCGCCCTCCGTCGTAGTCTTAGGCGGCACGCGCATTGCGCCAAATTGAAATCCCTGGGACTTCGTAGTCTTCGCAACCTGAACGCTGTCCTGGTAGGCCGCCGTCGGCTCGGTCAAGATCACGGCGCTTTCCACGTCAATCATGCGTGCATTGGCACGAAGCACGACGGAGCCGATGGTCTGCGTCGTATTCCCAGAGGTGTCTTGGTGCTGCGAATAGCTGGCGTCAACCACCTGAACCAGCACAATCTGGCCGACGCCCAGCAGCTTACCGATGCGAACGGCGGTGTCGGCCGACGAGCGGTCGCTGTTCTGAAAGTTCTGCTCTTTGAGAATCTTGTCGATGCTGGCCCGGTCAATCAACGTCAGTCCTGGCCGTCCCGCCAGCTTGGCCGTCAGGGCATCGGTGACGCGGCTCTCGATCTGTGCAATTCCGCCATTGGAGCGGGCGGCCGGTCCGTTCGCCTCCATAATGGCAAGCCGGCGCGCCGGCTGCGCGAGCGCCCAGCAACCGCTCGTCAGAAGCAGTGCGACTTGGAACACCTTTCTTGCTTGCATGTAACCTCCTGGGGTTCTTGCCGTTCAAAACTCCGTCTTTCCTGGGCGGCGGGGGACGCAATCGAATAGACGAAGCTGAGGAATGCGAAGTTTTCGCTGATAGGGAAAGTAAGCGACGATCTGCACGTTATGGGGCGGCTGACCGTCAAGCCAGAGAAGCGTTTGCTGCCGTCCACATTCTATACCAAAGACCCGTGCATGACCGTTCAGCTTTGCTGTGGGACAGAAGGCCGGTGTTTCCTCTTCCAGGGAGGGAATGTCCGATAACAGATATTCTGTTAAGTCACGCAGTCAGCTGGGGCGAATAAGACAAGTCCTTGTTCTTCGGCACCATAGGTGCCGTCACTCTCTCCTGCCTCCCTTCCGGGGATCGCGGGAACCTCGACGTCAACCGTCCGTCTCTCGGTACCTGCTTGGAGCCGAGCTCGTGGTCGCCGTGTTCGGCTCGCGAAAGCGAGTTGCGCCAGAAAGGCATCTGCGGGGTTGACCTCCGCCCACAAGCGCAACGCGCTGCGCCAATGGCTCCAGATGCTAAGAGCTCTTTGGAATCTTTGGATTGACTACATCTTGTAGCGGCCGAGGTCCTCGTCGTTGAGGCCTTCGAGCCAGCCGCGCAGTTGCTCCGCTGTCGGACCCTCGGGCGGGCCGGTCGTGTTCAGCTTCGCGCTCTCCATCACTTTGTCCGCTACATAGATTGGGCAGTCGGCGCGCAGCGCCAGCGCAATGGCATCCGACGGCCGGGCGTCCACAGCGATTAGCTCCTGCCCCTGCTTTAGGCAAAGCATGGCATAAAATGTGTCGTCTTTAAGTTCCGTGATAACAACCTTTTCCAGCTCTCCATTCAAGTGGCGGACGAGATTTCGGGTCAGGTCGTGTGTCATGGGCCGGGCCGCAGCCATTTTCTCAATCTCCAGCGCGATTGCGTTGGCCTCGAAGATCCCCACCCAGATCGGCATTACGGCATCTGAGGCAACGTCCTTCAAGACTACGATCGGCATGTTTGTCGCCGGGTCCATCATCAAGCCGCGAATTCTCACCTCGATGTCCATCTGTCCCTCTCGGAAACGTTTTTGCTATTTAAACACCTTCTCCCAAGAGACTGTTTGGATATGCGCCCGTAATCTTCACGCGATGGTAACTCCCCGGCGCGGGTGTAATGGGCAAACGCGAGGTGAAATTCACGGGAAAATTCTGGCTGCTGCGGCCCGCAATCTGCCCCCGCGCCGGATTCGCCCCCTCTACCATGACCGCAAGCACTTCCCCAATCTTCTTCGCATAATTCTTCCTTTGGATTTCTCGTTGGCGATCAAGCAACGCCTGAAGCCGCGCTGTCTTTCCGTCTTCCGGAACTGTATCGATCATTTTTAGCGCCGGCGTGTTGGGCCGCGCCGAGTATTTGAATGCGAAGACGCAATCGTACTGGACTTCGTCCAGCAGGTTCATCGTTTCGATAAAGTCGTCCCCGGTCTCACTCGGAAAGCCCACAATAATGTCGGTCGAAATCGCGATTTGCCGCTTGGCCGCTTTGATCCAGGCGATTCTCTCCAGATACCACTCCGGAGTGTACTCGCGCGCCATCCGCTCGAGGACCCGCGCCGAACCCGACTGCACCGGAAGGTGCACGTGATCGCAAAGCGTGGGGACGCGGTCGATCGCCTCGACAATGTCGCGCGTAAAATCGCGCGGATGACTGGTGGTGAAGCGCACGCGCCGGATTCCGGCCACTCCGCCTACGGCCGTCAACAATTCCGCGAACGTCATCTTCCCTTCCGGATCGCGGTAGCTGTTCACGTTTTGGCCGAGCAGTTGAATTTCGGTGTAGCCCAGATCGGCGATGCGCCGCGCCTCGTCGAGCACCGACGTCGAGGTCCGGCTGCGCTCCTTGCCGCGCGTGTAGGGTACGATGCAGAACGAGCAGAACTTGTCGCAGCCTTCGATGATCGTGATGTAGCCGCGGTAGGGATTTTGCCGCGCCGTAAACTCCGTCTCGAACGTCTCCTCCGTCTGTCGGTCGTCGAGGCCGGTGATGCGCTTCTCGCCCGACTCCAACCGCACCAGCATCTCCGGCAGCTTGCGGTAGCTGGCCGACCCCGACACCAGCGACACGTGCGGCGCCCGCTCGAAGATCCTCTCGCCCTCCTGCTGGGCAACGCAGCCCAGGACACCGAAACGCTTCCCTTCCTTGTGCAAGCGCTTCGTGTCATTGAGGCGGTGAAAGACCTTCTGCTCGGCTTTGTCGCGGATGGAGCAGGTGTTGTAGAGGATTAGGCCAGCGTCTTCTTCCGTTTCGACCTGCCGGTAGCCTTGCCGGCGCAGCGCGCCAATCACCTTCTCCGAGTCGTGGGCATTCATCTGGCAGCCGAAGGTCTCTAAATAAAATGTCTTTTCCGCCGCCATAGACCTTCCTAGTATACGGGGAATTGCAAATCCACTCTAACGCGGGGCGCTTGTCCGCGCCGCCTGGCGCGGCCCAACGCGCCGAAACGCTACTGCCGCAGCAGCTTGAACGCGTGCGTCCACTCGTTCTTCGTGAATCCCAAAATGAACCACAACATGCACAACGGCTCGATGGCTCGCGCCGCTTCCGCTTTCCCCATGTCTGCCGTCTCCCAGCCGAACTGATCCAGAATCTTAGTCACAGTGGCTTTGGCTCCGTCATGGTTGCCGCAGATAAACATTGTTGGGCGCACACCGCCCTTGTATCCCGGATTCACCATCCGCGGCGCGCCGACCGAATTGAACGCCTTCACGAAATGCGCGCCCGGCAACTCTTTCTGCAGCCTCTCCATTAGCGAAGAATCCAGGGTCGTGAAAAGCTTCAGAACGCCGTTCACCGGCGGCGCGTCCGCAATCGGATTGCATGCGTCGATCACCGGCTTCCCATCCAGGTTCTTCGCTCCCGCCGCGCGCAAAGCCTCCGCCGCAACGGACCCCTTCACCGCCAGGACAACGACTTCTCCAAACGCCGCCGTATCGCTGAAACTCCCCACCTTTGCCTTTGGATTCTTCTTGGCCCAATCGGCCAGCTTTGCCGGCTCGCGCGTTCCAATCGTCACTTCGTGCCCGTGCTTCAAAAATCCCGCTGCCAGGGTCTGTCCCACTCCGCCCGAACCAATCACTCCCACCTTCATCGCTTTCCCCTCCTCATCTCGATCTAGATGCAAATCCTACTCCGTCTTCGCATCTCGCATTCCCGTGTGCATGTACGCGAGAAGCGCGTCCAGCTGCTCTTTTGTGAACCGTCCGGCAAAAGACGGCATCATTCCCTTGCCTGCCAATACCACACGCTCGACTTCGGCGTCCGTTGCCGGCGCGCCGCTGGGCAGCGTGGCCCGTGCAAAGACACCATGCAATTGCGGCGGAACTTTCTTTAAGCCGAGATCGTTGAACTCATGGCAATGCGCGCAGCGCGCGTCGTAGAGATGCTTGCCGTCGGCCTGTTGCGGGGTGAGCGCCTGATTGTGACAACCGCCGAAAATCGTCAAGGTGCATGTTGCAAGTGCGAAGCCACCGACGAACGCAGAGAACCATTTTTGCGAATGCATGTTGTTGAAGCGCGGCGCGCATGGATGACCGAGATAAGCCCCAGCCTACACTTACTCCACAATCACGCCGCAGGCGATGCGGTCGCCGGAGTTGCCGGAGGGATCGTTGGTGAGGTCGTCCGGTTTGGCATGGATGACCAGCGCCGTGCCGCCCTCGTGGAAGAGAGAATTGGGGCCGTCGCCTAGAGTGGCGCCTGCGGCAGTGAAGGTGAGTTTGGCAGTTCCCTGCTCCGAGACGACGAGGTTGGGCAGGTCGCCGAGATGAGGATGCGGGTCCAGGGCGTTGTGGATGCCGTGATGGGCGCTGGTGGGATTGAAATGGCCTCCGGCAGTGGTGAAGGCGGGACCATCGCACTTGCCAATATTGTGAATGTGGATGCCGTGCTCACCGGGAGAAAGTTGGGAGACGGTCACGGAGATCTTGACACCGCCGGAGACGGCAGAAAATTTGGCGTGGCCAATGGCGGCTCCCTGCGCATTGACGATGTCGGCATGAGCCGATTTCGGCGCGGCGGGAGAGGGGATGGCGGCTAACATCAGGAAGGCGGCTGAGAGGGTGGGAAGGCGAAAATGCATCGCAAAGGCTCCTCAGGGGTGTTTGGCTTCCTTTACGGAGTGGATGGTATCACAGGATTCGATATGCTTGCTTCATGACACTTCCCTCGCTCGAGCAGATTCACGAAGCGCAAAATCTGATCTACCGCTACATGCCGCCTACGCCGCAATACACGTGGCCGCTGATTAACCAGCGCCTGGGCGCGGAGGCTTGGATCAAGCACGAAAACCACACGCCGGTGGGCGCCTTCAAAATTCGCGGAGCGCTGGTTTATCTCACCTGGCTCGTGCAAACCCAGCCCGGCTTGACCGGCGTTATCGCGGCCACACGCGGCAACTTCGGGCAGGGCGTCGCGATGGCGGCCCGGCTTCTGGGCGTGAAAGCCGTGATCGTTGTTCCCCATCGCAACAGCGCGGAGCAGAATCGCGCCATACGCGCCCAGGGAGTCGAATTCATCGAACACGGCCACGACTTTCAGGAGTCGCTCGAATTCGCCCGCGATCTAGCCCGCGAGCGTGGCCTTGCCATGATTGAGTCGTTTCACGAGCGGC
>Ga0187782_10002548_pt1 | contig 13420 bp, 12 predicted proteins | sample 0715_SJ02_MP15_2_FD_132454 | JGI IMG/M metagenome (GOLD analysis project Ga0187782, IMG submission 132454) | Tropical peat soil microbial communities from peatlands in Department of Meta, Colombia - 0715_SJ02_MP15_20_MG | ecosystem: Environmental > Terrestrial > Soil > Wetlands > Peat | place...
TATCGCCGGGCCGGACCGCGTGGGTGATACTCGGTTGGCGCGCCACGACTATTGAGCCCGCACCCAAGCTCAGCCGCGTTTGAGCAGCGTTACCAGCACCGCGACGTGACTGCCCCGTGGGTCGCGGGTGGCGGTCACCAGAGTGACGATCCCATGCTTGGCTAGCTTGCGCAGCTCGTCAAGCTCCTCGTTGCCCTGGAGCTCTTTGCGGTATCGCGCGGCAAACTCGTCGAAACGCTCGGGCTGGTGGTTGTACCAGCCGCGCAGTTCTTTCGACGGCGCAACATCTTTCAACCAGGTACCCACTCGCGGATCGTCCTTGCGGAATCCTCGCGGCCACAACCGATCCACCAGGATGCGCCGGCCATCGTCGGGGCTCGGGTCGTCATAGACCCGGGCTACCCGAATTCCGCTCTTGGCGTCCATGCGGTCAGGGTAGCGCCGGTCAGGCGAGTGCGGGCAGTACCTTGTCGATCAGAAGCTGTACCGATTTCCACGCCTCGTCGACGGGCATGCCGCCGACCAGAGGGTGCAGCACGAGCGGCCCATAATCGGTGGCGTCGCGGACTTCGGCGATGAGCTGGTCTGGAGTGAGAAATCGGTATCGTCCCGACGCCTTCACCTCCTCCAGCGTCCGAACCCCGGGCAGGTGCATCAGCGAGCGTTGATCTTTCGACCATCCGCCGTATGTGACCGCCTCCCAAAGAATGTGCTCACCGAGCTGGGCCCATGCCCGGTCCGGGTCGTCGTGCAAGTAGATCATTCCGCGGTTGATCGGCCCGGGCATGATGACCAGTGGCGCAATCCCCGCCCGAGCACACAACTCGCGATAGTAGGCGGCGACGTCGGGCAGATGGTCGGCCAGGCTAAGGGGAAGGCGAAAACGCGCCGCGCGCCGCGCGGTGACGCGTGCACCTCCCCCGACGTACAGCGGCGGATGTGGCCGCGTCCACGAACCTGTGCCTGACCACACTGAGAGCATTCGCTCGATCAGGCTGTCCATCAGTTTGCCGCGCTGGCTGAAATCGACTCCAAGTTCGTCATATTCGACGGTGCGATAGCCAAGACCTATCGTGGTGTGCAGTCGACCGCGGCTCATGTTGTCGACCAGCGCGATGTCTTCGGCCAACCGGACCGGATTCCACAGTGGTCCGAGCGCGCAGTCCACGCTGGCGATCAGCGTCGAGGTCCGCGCCAGGAACATCCCTGCCGCCATGATCGGATTGCAGCTCCATCCCTGCCCGGTCGCGTGATGCTCGTCGACGCTGATGGTGGTGATTCCCCGCGACTCGCCCCACTGCGCCAGTTCGAGTGCGGCGTGGAGCAATTCGCTCTGCGTGCGTGGGTCTCCTTGCGGCGAGGCGAAGTTGAACCGCAGCACCGTCAGCAACATGTCCGACCCCCCGGTCAGGCTTCAGCCGGCGCAGCCGACTGCAGGAATGCGGGAAAATCGGGAAACAGCGCGCGGTCGACGATCTCGATGCGGGTGCCGAACGCGTCAACGTAGTAGGCGAACAGCGCCAGATCCGGCGGTGAAATGTCAGCGGTCGCCTCGAAGGTGAAGCCGTTGGCTTCCAGCATCCGCGCGGTCCCAGCCAGATCGTCGGTGAAGTATCCGAGGTGATGGACGGAGTTGCCCGGCGCCGCAGTCCACGGGCTGTCGGGCACCTGCTGGATCAGTTCCACGTGCGGGCTCTGCAGCGAGTAGACGAACGTCGAGGTGAGCTCGCGGCTCCCGTTAACGGTGCGGAACGGCAACGTGTATGTCAACGGGGTGATCCACCGATAGCCGGCCAGCGCGCTGAGGCGGGCCATCGCGGCATCGAGGTCGGGCACCACGATGCCGGTGTGGTAGTAATCCTCGGGTCGTAACGCGAATGTCATGCTCTTCCTTTGAGATTTCAGACGCAGTCCGATGCGCCGTCGACGACGAACACTGCGCCGCTGGTATACCTGCTTTGCTCGGTGCACAGAAAAGCCACCGTGGGTGCTATCTCCTCGACGGACCCGAAGCGCCGCAACGGGATGTGGGCGAGCTCGGAAGCAACGAGTTCTTCCGCGACGCGCATGGGCGCGGTCATCGGCGTGTCGATCGTGCCGGGTGCGACGGCGTTCACCCGGATTCCCTTAGCAGCCCACTTGACCGCGAGATTTCTGGTGACGTCGATGACCCCGGCCTTTGCCGCGCCGTAGCCGGGTACCAGCGGAACGGCGCGCAGCGCAGACATCGACGCCAGGTTGACCACGCTGGCGCCTCCGGTTGCGGTCGATGCCCGCAACGCGCGGTAAAGGCCGACGGTCAAGCGGTACGGACCGGTCAGGTTCAGCGCTACCGACGCCTCGAACCCATCCGGCTTTGACTCGTCAAGGCCGCCCGGGAAATTCGCGCCGGCGTTGTTGACCAGCACATCCAGCCGGGTCACGTTGCGCGCCAACGCATCCACCGAGTCGTGGTCGGTGATCCGTAACTGGTGGTAGGACATGCCGGACAGATCGGCGTCGTAGTCCGTGGCGGCCGGTTTGGTCCCGGTGATGGTGACCTCCGCTCCGGCGTCCCGGAACAATACGGCAGTCGCGTGTCCGATGCCGCTGGTGCCGCCGGTGATCAACGCTTCGGTGCCGGTGAAGTCGAAGCTGACTCGGGCTGTCATCTATATCTCGCTATTTGTCCGGTGAGCCAGGCTCGTTCCCAGAAGTTCGTGGTGTCGGCCAACAGCCTTTCGTGAGCTTCCCTCAGCACCTCGCGCGCCGCTGGATGGTTTGCGGGTACCAACTCGGCGAGATGGATGGCATGCAGCGGCCGGTCGGCGTCTAGATGTTCGCGCGCGCGGCCTACCAGCGACTCCGCGCCGGCCAACTCGACCACGTCGGCGCTGACGGCGTCGGAACCCACCGGATACAGCTCAGTCGTCGACCGGTGATGGAACCAGCCCGAGTAGTTCTCCCAGATGGCCCGCACGTCCCAGGCGACCTTCCCATAGCCCTGGCCCACTTCGTATTCCGTGGGCAAGACGACCTCCCGCATCAGGGTCCGGACATCTTTGCCTGCGTTCATGCCGGCGACGGTCTCGTCGTGAATGTACTGGATGGCGTTACGCAGCCGGGTCAACTCGGCGTTGATGCGTTCGACACCGGAGATCGGCTCGAAGTGGCCGGTCACCAGGAGTTCGGGTTGCAGGTCACGAACCCGCTCGACCGACGCGATGGCGGTCAGCGCATCCCGATACCGGTCGCCACGCATGGTGACCAGGTTGGGGATGTGCCCGAAGAGCGGACCAAACGTATTCCCGCACAGGCAGATTCGCTCTTCCGGCAGCCATATCACCAGCGAGTCGTTGGTTTCACCGCCGGGGACGGAGATCAACTCCATCCGCCGACCGCCGACTTCCAGTGTGAGGGTGTCCTCGAAGTCGAGGTCGACGGTGGGAACACTCTGGGCCGGCAGACGCTTGGTGCCGAGACGGCGTTGAATGGCCTGGATGCCGGTCGCCAACGTGTCTTTGAAGGCGAACGCGCTGCGGCTGGCCCGGTACGGGATGAGGCGTTCGTTGTCGTCTCGCCACAATGTCCAGTTTGCTTGTGCGACAACCGTTGTATTCGGGTCCCGCACGCTGTCCAAACCGCCGACATGGTCGACATGGCCCTGGGTGAAAATGATGTAGCGCACCGGTGAGGAGTCGACAGCATCGAAGTTGGCGCGGTGCACCGGCCCCTCGAAACCCATACCAGTGTTGACGATCACCCGGCCGTCATCGGTGGTCAGCAGGTAGGAGTTCGACAGGCCCGGCGAGCACCACAGCCCCGGGGCGACCTGCTCGGCTTTCTCGGCGGAGGCCGGGCGCATGGCGTCGGCTCCCGGCCGGCTGCGATAGACCGGTTCGGACATCACTGTTTCTCCTTTATTCGGCGCGTACGTCGAACCTGTCGAAATAGAAGTCGAACCGGGCGCGCAGTTCGTCGGGCGAAATGCCGAAGTGCCGGTGTAGGTCATAGCGGATCCGGCCGTGCTTGCCACGCGGATTGCCATCCAGATAACGCTGGAAGCCTTTGCGCACCTTCGGTGTCAATTCGACTCCGCCGCGACGGTAAAGCTCGTCGAGCAACGGCATTTCATTGCCGTTGAGGTGATGGAAACTGATGTCGATGCTGTGCTCGGCCGGCACCAGGTCGCGATCGCGCACGCACGCGCTGAGCAGCCGATGCACCCGGTCACTCCAGTAGTCCAACAGCCAGCCCGGTTCGATGCTGGTCCGGCGCAGCCGGTCGGAGTAGGCCATCATCGTGATCGCGGACTGGATCACCGCGACCGGATCGCGGTGCGTGAAGGCCACTGTCGCGTCCGGGAAGGTGGCCATCAGCGGGCCGAGCTGCTCACAGTGCTGCGGACTTTTGAGGACCCAGGTTTTTGGGCCGCGCAGGAATGTCAACGCCTTTAAGACTTTCTTCAGGTACCCGTAGTGCCGGTATTGGTCGAGGCCCAGGTAATAGTCGCGCCAGTCCGGCACGCGGGCATGCCATTCCAGTACGTAACCGGCCAGATCCAGGTCGAGGAGTTCGACTTCCTCCTCGATCGCCTCGGGGAACCGGTCGTGCATCGCGGCCACGACGGGGGCACTCGCCATCAACGCGTCGTGTTCGGATTTGGCTCGTGCGTAACGGGGGTCGACGCCGACGATGTCGGGGCCCTGGCCGAGCGCCGGGATCGGATCCTGACTCTCCCAGTACGGCAGCGCGCGCCGGCGTGGATCGGCGGCGATGAGATTGACCAGATGCGTGGTTCCGGATCGCGGCATCCCGACCACGATGAACGGCTTCTCGATGTGGATCGACTCGATCTCGGGATACCGCTTGATGAGGTCGGTCAGCGAGAGTCGGTTGCGCAGCAGGCGAACCACCCGCTGCCGCAGCGACGAGCGGGTGAGCTGGGTCAGTCCTTGGTCGGCTTCGATCGCGGCCACATGCGCGGCCAGCCGGTCGCTGAAGCCGTCGGTATCGTCGAGGTCGTCGCCCACCGAAGCCTGGTCGACGGCTTCGGCGAGCATCTGGTCGATGTCGAATTCGACGTGTTTGGCCTCGGTGAACTCCAGAATCTGACGCTGGACATCGGTTAACCTGGGCGATGTCAGATCGTCGAAGTCGATGTCGCCTATGTCGCCGACCGCAGAACCCACGCCACCGCCTCCTCGACATTTGCAGCTGCCGTGCTCTTTCAGTAGTGATAGGTGTCCGACGGCGCGGGCATGTGAACTTGTTCGTCGTCAAACTCAGAAACTTTGATGCCATAGGCATGAGCCAGTTCGAGGATTTTTGTGGCCCTAGCGACGCGCGGGAGGTCAGACCCGTTGCGAATCTCTCCCCCGTCGCGTTCGAACTCTGCGAAAAACTCGTTGGCCCAAGAGATTTCATCCTGTGACGGAGATAGTCCCTCATTAACCACGGAACATTGCTCCGGCGTAAGGCAGATCTTGCCCGTCATCCCGAACTCGGCGGAGACAGCCGTGGCCTCGATTAGCTTCAGTGGGTTGGAGCCAATAGTGGGCCCGTCGATCGCACTGGGCAGGTTGGCCGCCTTGGCGGCGATCGTAAAGCGTGAGCGAGCGTAAGCCAGGGTGGCCGTGTCTTCTCCAAAGCCGGTGTCACGGCGGAAATCGCCGATTCCGAAGGCGAGCCGGAAAGTACCCTTGGCCGCAGCGATCTCGGTGATGCGCTCCAGACCCCGCGCCGTTTCGACCAGCGCCACGATTGGCACATCAGGCAGTCGTTTCGCTGTCTCGGCGACATGGTCCACCGATTCGACCATCGCCAGCATCACCCCGCCGACCGAGGTGTCGGTCAGCATGGCTAAATCGCCCGCCCACCAAGGGGTGCCGAAGCCGTTGATGCGAACCCAATCGGTGTTGCTGGCCTCAAGCCAACGTAGGACGTTGTCGCGGGCGGCGGCCTTGTCCTTCGGAGCGACCGCGTCCTCGATGTCGAGCACGACGATGTCGGCGCGAGAATGTGCAGCGTCTTCGAACCGGTCGGCATGGGCGCCGTTGACCAATAACCAACTCCGGGCGAGAACCGGGTCGATGCGTGAGCCGACGCCAGTAGAATCCGCCGCGGCGGTGTCGATCTTTTCGTACATCGAGTGATCTGTCGTCTCTTCGTTCCATCCTTGCCGGGTTCGTCTTCCCTAAACCGTAGCGACATCGCAAAACGAATGGTGCGGATGGCGCGCATCCACGGTAGCGGCAACGCTGACGCTTGCGTCCCAGAAGGGCCACGATTTCGGAGTCTCCGTACTGTGGGTGAAGTGAGCGTCGCTCCGGATACGACCGTTGCCCTGCAAGACCGCTTCTTCCGCGACTTGCCGGAGATGGCTGTCCGCTGGCAAGCCGAGACCTTTCCCGACCTGCGACCGCTGGTGCTCAACGAGCCGCTGGCCGCCGAGCTTGGCCTCGACGCTGCCTGGCTGCGCAGTCCAGACGGGTTGCGCTTTTTGGTGGGCAACCTGGTTCCCGGCAATGCCGCTCCGGTAGCCCAGGCCTACGCCGGGCATCAGTTCGGCGGCTACGTGCCGCGGTTGGGCGACGGGCGCGCGCTGCTGCTGGGCGAGCTGGTCGGCGCCGACGGGCGCATTCGCGACATCCACCTCAAGGGTTCCGGCGCCACGCCGTTCGCCCGCGGGGGTGACGGCCTCGCCGCGGTGGGACCGATGCTGCGCGAATACCTCGTCAGCGAGGCCATGCACGCGCTGGGTGTCCCGACGACGCGATCGTTGGCAGTGGTCGGTACGGGCCGGCCGGTGCAGCGCGAGACGCTTCTGACCGGCGCCGTGCTCGCCCGCGTCGCCAGCAGCCATCTGCGGGTCGGGAGCTTCCAATACGCCGCCGCTACCGCCAACCTGGACCTACTGCGACGCTTGGCCGACCACGCGATCGCGCGTCACCACCCCGAGGCAGCGGACGCCGACCACCCCTATCTCGCGCTGTTCGAAGCGGTGGCCCGGGTTCAGGCGTCGTTGGTGGCCCGATGGATGCTGATCGGCTTCGTCCATGGGGTGATGAACACCGACAACATGACGATCTCCGGCGAAACCATCGACTACGGACCATGCGCCTTCATGGAGGCCTACGACCCCGACACGGTCTTCAGTTCGATCGATTATTGGGGCCGCTACGCCTACGGCAATCAGCCCGCCATCGCCGGGTGGAATCTCGCCCGGTTCGCCGAGGCACTTCTCCCGCTGCTCTCCGACAACGTCGAAGAGGGTATTGCGCTCGCGGAGAACTCGTTCGGGGCATTCCGCGACGAGTACGACACGGTCTGGACGTCCGGGATGCGAGTCAAACTTGGCTTGTCTGCGGACGTCGAAGCCGGCGTCGTCGCGTCGTTGGTCGACGAGTTGCTGCTCCTGCTGAAGGAAAGCCAGGTGGATTACACCTCGTTCTTCCGCCAGCTCAGCCGGACGACTCGCGGCGAGACCGGGCCCGCCGGCTTCGACGATTGGATCTCACGCTGGCGGGCGCTGCGCCCAGACGCCGACTCAATGGACCGCGCCAACCCCATTTACATTCCGCGCAACTACCTGGTCGAGGAAGCCTTGACCGCGGCGACATCAGGCGGCCCGGATTCGTTCGAGCGGTTGCTGGTGGCCGTGACCGCGCCTTACCACGAACGACCGGGCCTCGAGCGGTATGCCAGTCCGGCTCCCGAGGACTTCGGCCCCTACCAAACCTTCTGCGGCACCTGATTCGGCTTCGGTGTTGCCGTCGTCAACTTGTTCGCTTTGCGAATTCCGTTGTCCAGCAAGCCAGCCGGCGCATACTTCTTCAGCAACGCCAGCCGCCGTGCCAGGGGTCCGGCCGGATACCGCAATTTCGGCGTACGGCTGGTCGCCGCCTTCAGCACGACTCGCGCGACGACCGAGGGATCATCCCCGGTATGCAACTCGTCGGTGATGACCTGCTTGACGTGCTCGCGAACGACCTCGTAATCCCGCAGCGGTGAATCGGCATCGGTTGCGTTGGCTTCGAACGAGGTGTTGGTGTAGCCGGGCTCGACGACGGAGACCCGCACACCGAATTCGCGGGTTTCATGATCGAGGGACTCCGAGTAGCCCTCGACCGCGTGCTTTGAGGCCGCGTAGAACGAACCGTAGGGCGACGGCAGGAATCCCAGCACCGAGCTGATGTTGATGATGCGACCACTGCGCTGCGCGCGCAGGTAAGGGAGCACCTCGCGGGTCAACCGCGCCAATCCGAAGAAGTTGGTCTCGAACAGCTGCTGCGCCTGGCCGGTCGACGTCTCCTCCGCGGCGCCGAAGACGCCCTCGCCGGCGTTGTTGACCAGGATGTCGATGCGCCCGGCACGCTGAACGACGGTGGATACGGCCGCGGTGACCGAGGCGTCGTCGGTGACGTCGAGCTGGACCAATTCCACTCCGGCGACCGGTTGCGTCGTTCGCGGGTTGCGGCTGGTGCCGAAGACCTCGAAGCCTTTTTCCGCGAAGGCGCCCGCGATAGCCCGGCCGATGCCCGACGAGACGCCGGTAACCAGTACCACGGGCGATCGATTTGTCATGTGCACTCCTAGTAAACCGATTGGTGTACTTCTATCCGTCGCCACGCTACACCACTTGACGTCCGATGTAAACCGGTCGGTATACTCTTGCCATGAGCAAGCAGCACACGACGACCAGGGGCGGCCGCGGCGCGCGGCAGCGCATCCTGGATGCCGCCGCGGAGTTGTTCTATCGCGAGGGCATCAACGCCACTGGCGTTGAGCGACTCGCCGCCGAATCGTCGGTCTCCAAACGGACTCTCTACCAACACTTTCCGAGCAAGACAGCGGTGGTCGAGGAATATCTGCGCAGCATCGAGCAACGCGTCGCCGATTCCGTGCAACCGTTGGCGGACGCCGGCGACCAAACGCCGCGCGAACGCCTACTCGCCATTTTCCAAGCACCCACGGCGCCTGGCGGACCGCTACGCGGCTGCCCGTTGCACAATGCCGCCGTCGAGGCAGCAGGATCGATGCCCGGAGTTCAAAAAATTGTTCGTGCCAGCAAGCGCAGCTTCATCGACGAACTGACTGCGCTGGCCAAGCAGGCGGGCGCCGCCGACCCACAACTACTGGGCAACGAGCTCGGGGTGCTCTATGAAGGTGCGGCCGCACTGGCCACCTCGCTGGACGACTCGTCGCCGTGGGCGCAGGCTCGCGCGGCCGCTGAGACGGTGATCGATCACGCGCTCGCCCAGTGACACTGGAACCGAGGTCTCCCCGACTCACCCGCCTTCGTGCTATCCCAACGAACCGATGAATAAGGACACACGATGACCGGTGCCTTATCGCCAAACTCAGCTCCACGCTCCGGGTCTGATGGGACCTTTGACGAGTTTGAACGTGCCGTGATGAGCCTGGTGCATGGTGGCTGTTGTGCGACACCGAGCCTGTCTGTGGTGCGTCGCCGACCCGCTCCGCCGCTGCGGCACAACACAAAATTTCGGCGGCTAGGACGCGACGCGTGGATTCAGACGGTATCCCCGCGCGACCCGATTCTGCCGATGATTCGCGACGCTTTCGTCCTCCCGGACGTCACCCTCGCACACGCCGATCGCCCGGACGAAGAACACGTCGATGTCCTGGTATCTGCGGGGAAGATCGACCGCGTCACACCAACCGGGACCGAGACCCTGGCGCCCGGCGCGACCGTGTTCGAGGACGCCAGAGGTAACTTCGTGGCCAGTGCGCTCATCGACATGCACGTGCACATGCCCCCCGCCAACCTGCTCCGGCTCACCGACATATTCCTGCTCCAAACGCTTCGGCACGGGATCACGATCGTTCGCGACGCCGGCGACCCGGACGGGACCACAACCCCCGCCGCGCTCGCCTGTGTCGCCTCGGGGGCGCTTCCCGGACCGGAAATCCACTACGCCTACGGATTTGTGAACGCCCCACCCGCGCGCTGGTCAAATTCGTTCGTGTATGACGATCCGGCACAAGCGCCTGGCATCATCAAGCGGCTGCAGCACCTTGGTGCGACGTGGGTCAAATCGTACGAGAACCTCGATCTCCCGCGAATCGAAGCGCTTAAGCGGGCTGCGCAGGAGGCGGGCATGGGAGTTCTGGGCCATGTCCCATACGGGCTCGGCCACGAGGAAGCCCTGCTACCGGACAGCCAGCACCTCATGGGTGTGGCGCCGCCGAGCAGCATCAGACGCGACCACATTTTCGACCGCATCTACGACTGGGACGCCGTCGATCAGCGTCGAACCGACATCGTCCGCCGCGCCTGCATCGAACATCGGCTTGCGATGACGCCGACCCTCAACGCTGTCACGGGCGTTCTGGATCTCGACCGCTACCAGGAGGCGTGCCGCGAGCCGACGGCCGGGACGCTGCCCTCGTTCTACTCAACCGTGGTGTGGAACCCCGACAAGGGCATGCCTACCTACAGAAATCTCACCACCGAGGACTTCGATCGTTGCCGACGCGCCGTGGAGCGCAAACACGAGTTCATCAGCCAGCTGCATGACGACGGCGTGACCTTGCTCCTTGGCACCGACACGCAACAGCCATTCGTCGCGCCGGGTATCGCACTCCACCGCGAATTCGAAGCATTCGACCAGGCCGGAATACCGCGCCGGGACTCCTTCCGCCTCGCTACGGCGACCGCGGCGACGGTTCTCGGGCTCACGAGTACAGGAACCCCAGCCGAGGGTGGTCGCGCGGAGCTCATCGTCAGCCGAACCGACCCGCGCAAGTCGGACTGGTCGGTTCAACGGGACCTGACCGCGACCATCGCGCACGGAATACTCGTCACCGCAGCGGATCTCGACAGGGCAATTCGATCCGAGCTAGCGCGGTTCGAGAACAAATTCAGCGAATTCACATCGCGATTGCTCGCACAACTCAACATGTATCAGCTCGCAAGAAACTTCGTGAGCTGACGGGCAGACCCTCCATCCGGCTCAGCGCGCGCCACGCACCAACCGGCCGGGGCGAGCGCCGGTGTCGGCGCCGTCGCGGCGGGTCACGACACCGTTGACGATCGTCGCGCTGTAGCCGGAGGCACCCTGCACGAGCCGGTTGCCGCCTGCCGGCAGGTCATAGGCCATCCGGGGCGCATGCAGGGTGAGCGCATTCATGTCAATCACGTTGACGTCGGCCCTCTTTCCGACTTCGACGACACCGCGATCGGAGAGCCCGAACAGCTGCGCGGTGTCGTGGGACTGCTTGCGGATGACGTACTCCAGCGGAAGCTTCTCGCCGCGGTGGCGATCCCGCGCCCAGTGGGTCAGCAGGAAGGTGGGATACGACGCGTCACAGATCATGCTGCAGTGCGCGCCGCCGTCGGACAGCCCGACCACGCCCGCAGGATGCGTGAGCATTTCCCGGATCGCGTCATGGTTGCCGTAGGAGTAGTTGTAGAACGGCAGCATCAGCATGGACGTTGCGTCGGAATCCAGCATCAGGTCGTAGAGCGTGGCCAATGGGTCCTCGCCGCAGTCGGCGGCGATTTTCTCCACGGTGCGTTCGTCGGTCGGCTCGTAGTCGGGAGGATCACCCAACGCATAGAGCCGACCAAGCGAATATTGAGCGAGGGCGAACATGTTGTCGAACAACTTGTTTGGGTCCGGCGGCAGATCGTCCTCGGACAGGATCGCCGCCTTGACGGCGGGGTCGGCCAGACGCTTCGCCAACTCGTCGCGGCTGCATTCAGCCTTCAACCGACGGAAGGTCGGGCGGTGGGTGAACGCGTGATGCCCGGGAAAGCCGAACAGCATGCCGAACGGTCGCGCGGCGATCTGGGGATACAACCGACTGCCCGCCGCGTGGGCGGCCGCCGAGATGTCCAGCTGTTCGCGCCACAGGTCCGGCGCGGCGTCCACCTGGATCATGCCGAATGAAATCGGCCGGTCGATCTCGGCGCCGAGGCGTTGCATCCAGTCCAGTTCCTTCTTGGGCGCGATGATGTCTTCGCCGGCCACGCCCTGCGGCGCCAGCTCGAAGACGGCCTGGCCGCCGGCCGCCATGGCCCGGCCGAGTCCGAACAACTCGTCCTCGGCGGCGTAAGTTCCGGGAACCGGCTCGCCGTCGATGGCCCGGTGACCGATGGTGCGGGAGGTCGAGAAGCCCAGGGCGCCGGCCTCGACGGCATCCTGTACGAGGCGTGCCATCGCCGCGATGTCGTCGGGTGAGGCGGGCTCATTACGGGCGCCGCGTTCGCCCATCGCGTAGGCGCGGACCGCGCCGTGGGCTACCTGGCTGCCCACGTCGACGGCGAAGTTCTTTCTTCCGATGACGTCGAGGTATTCCGGGTAGCTCTCCCAACCCCACGAGATGCCCTCGGTCAGTGCGCTGCCGGGAATGTCCTCGACACCTTCCATCAGGCCGATCAGCCAATCTTCTTGACCCGGCCGCACCGGCGCGAACCCGACCCCGCAGTTACCCATGACGATGGTGGTCACGCCGTGGCTGCTGGACGGCTCCAACATGTCGTCCCAGCTGACCTGGCCGTCGTAGTGGGTGTGGATGTCGACAAATCCGGGCGCGACGATCTTTCCGGTTGCGTCGATCGTCTCGGCGGCCTCGCCTTCCAGCGGCGCGCTACCGGGCCCGCGGCGACGAACCTCGACGATTCTGCCGTCTTTGACGGCGATGTCGGCGTCGAATCGGTCCGTACCGGTTCCGTCCACAACGGTTCCGCCCGTGATTTTGAGGTCGAACACGATTACACCCTTCCTGGCCAGCCGCTACAGTGGCCAATGTAACACCGTTACAGACGCGAGGGAAATGCTTCGATGACGACCCAAGTCACCCCAGACGCTCGACGCGAGGACGCGATCGGCACGCCGCCGCAACGCCCGACCCTGGTGCCCGCGGAGCGGTATTACTCCCCTGCGTTTGCTCAACTTGAAGTGCAGCGGATGTGGCCGCGAGTCTGGCAGGTCGCCTGCACGGTGGACCACGTCGCCGAGCCCGGCGACTATTTCGAATACCGCTGCGGCCCTTACTCGGTACTCATTGTTCGCGGCGACGACGGGACGCTTCGCGCCTTCCAGAACGTGTGCCGCCATCGCGGCAACTCGCTGTGCGCCGGCTCGGGCGCAGGCTTGGGTGAACTGCGCTGCGGCTACCACGGCTGGACCTGGGATCTGTGCGGTGTTCTCAAGCGAGTTCCCAACCGCAAAGGGTTTGGAACGCTGCAGATGTCTGAGCTGCCACTCGTCACGGTTCGGGTCGACACCTGGGAAAGGCTCATATTCGTCAACCTCGACGTCGACGCCGCGCCGTTAGCCGACTTCTTGGAGGCGGTGCCGCAGGACATCGCATGGCTCGGTCTCGGCGACTTCCGCTGCTATGGGACCATGACCATCGAGGTCGATGCGAATTGGAAGACTATCGCCGACGGGTTCAGCGAGACCTATCA
>Ga0187782_10002549_pt1 | contig 13419 bp, 10 predicted proteins | sample 0715_SJ02_MP15_2_FD_132454 | JGI IMG/M metagenome (GOLD analysis project Ga0187782, IMG submission 132454) | Tropical peat soil microbial communities from peatlands in Department of Meta, Colombia - 0715_SJ02_MP15_20_MG | ecosystem: Environmental > Terrestrial > Soil > Wetlands > Peat | place...
GCCGCCACCTCGGTGGTGGCTGGGACCATGATTGGCGGGGGCATTTTCGTAGTGCCCAGCATCATGCTCCGCCAACTGGGCGCTCCCCTACTGGTGATCGTGGTCTGGGTACTTGCCGGCCTGCTCAGCCTGTTGGGGGCGTTCGGCTACGCGGAGCTGGGGGCGGCGCTACCGGAGGCGGGCGGCGAATACGTTTACATGCACCGGGCTTACGGATCAGGAATGGGCTTCCTTTACGGCTGGACGCAGTTTGTGGTGGCGAAGAGCGGCTCCATTGCCGCCATCGCCGCCGGCTTTTTCCTTTACCTCGCTTACTTTTTCCCCGGTTTAAACGAGGTGCTTTGGCAAGCGCCGCTGCGGATCGCCGGCCACTCTTTGACATTGCAGTTAATGGGCCGGCAAGTGGGCGCGACGATTTTGGTGCTGCTGCTTTCCGGGTTGAACATTCTGGGCGTGCGCCGCAGCGGGCGCGTCCAGACCTTTTTTACCGCCGCCAAATTGCTCGTGCTGTTCACGCTGATTGTGCTTGGCCTGACGCTCGGCCACGGATCGTTCGAGCACTTCCGGACTCATGTTCAGAGCGGGGTCCAGGGCGGCTTGTTCACCGCTTTCGGCGGGGCCACGGTCGCCACGCTGTGGGCTTACGACGGCTGGAACAACCTGAGCATGGTAGCCGGCGAGGTCGAGAATCCGCGGCGGAATATGCCCATTGCTCTCATCCTGGGCACGCTGCTGGTGATTGCTGTTTATGTTTTGGTTAACATCGCCTACTTTTACGTTTTGCCTCCCGCCTCCATTGCCTCGACCAACACCGTCGCCGCTGATGCTGCCCGGCAATTCATGGGTAGAGCCGGAGGGGCGTTTATCGCCATCGGCGTAATGATTTCTAGCTTCGCAGCGCTGAATGGTTCCATTCTGTCGGGCTCGCGTGTTCCTTACGCCCAGGCTCGCGATGGGCTTTTCCCGCAATTCCTGGCGGGCGTGCACCCTCGCTTCCGCACGCCCGCGGCTGCTATCGCCGCTCAAGGCGTCATCGCCGGCCTCTTCGCGCTGACCGGCCAATACAAAGGCCTTTACACCAAGGTGATCTTTTCTGAGTATCTCTTTTACGCCCTGGTGACCGCCGGCATTTTCATCCTGCGGCGCCGCGCGCCCGAACTCGAGCGTCCTTACCGCACCTGGGGATATCCATTCATACCGGCAATTTTCGTTATCCTGTCAGTGGCGGTGCTGGCAAACACTCTGCATGACCAATGGTCGGACACAGTGTGGGGAGTGGCACTTGTAGGCAGCGGCATTCCCGCGTATTTTCTTTGGAAGATTTGGAGACGTTCAAGATGATCGAGGTCATGACTTCCCTCCTCGGCGGAGGAGGGGGTAGGCGGCTGGGGGTTGAGGACCCCGCATCCTGGAGTCTGGCGGCTGCGAAGGGGCGAACCGAGCTGGGACGTCGAAGGCATAGCCCACGTGGCCCAAGGGTCTCCGTATCCTCCGTGGCCGAAGAGCCTAAGCACAGAGTTCACTGAGACGCGCTGTGCGCTCCGTTTGGCATCCGTGGAATCTGGCGCTCCCGGTGTCCAGCCGAAAATGTGGGTCACGCTCAGCCCCTGGGGAGAGGCCTGCCATTCCAAGCCTTTGCGCCTAATTTCCAGCGAAAGATGTGGGACATGCTCGGAGCGAGTTGCTGTACTCGAAGCGCGCCCCTGTAACTTTGCTGCCGTCTGGCCATCAAAACGAAATGTGGGGGAGCTGATGAGAATCAGGAAAACACGCTTGACGCATCTAGTAGAACGCACCTCCGCTCTTGAGCTCCACGGCTCTGGCCTGTATCGCTTCCGGTCTTTGGCCTGCCCGCTCGTCTTTTGTCTTATAGCGGCCGCCGCCAGCGCCGCAGATGGCCCGGTTCCTCCCTTTGCCGGTGCGCCGCCGTCCGCAGCATCCAAGGGCATGCAGACCGCGGTGCTGGCGGGAGGGTGCTTCTGGGGTGTGGACGCTGTGTTCAAACACGTTAAGGGAGTTGAGAGCGTGGTTGCAGGCTATGCCGGAGGAAGCGCGGCGACTGCGCACTACGAGGTTGTAAGTGTGGGCAGCACAGGGCATGCCGAGTCAGTGAAGATCACCTTTGATGCAGACAAGATCGCGTACAGCGACTTGCTCAGAATCTTCTTCTCGGTGGCCCATGATCCCACCGAGCTAAACCGCCAGGGTCCGGATACGGGAACGCAGTACCGCTCGGTGATCTTTTTCGCGAATGACGAGCAGAAGCAGATTGCTTTGGCCTATATCGCCCAACTCAATAATGCCAAGGTTTTCCGAAGGCCGATTGTGACTCAAGTCGTCCCTCTCAAGGCATTCTACCCTGCCGAGGGGTATCACCAGAACTTTCTCGCGCTCCATCCTGATAACCCTTACATTGTCTACAACGACCTGCCCAAGCTGCAAGAACTTCGAAAGCAGTTTCCCGCACTGTCCAGACCGTAGCAACGGATTCCCGCTTGCACGGGAATGACTACGGCTTGGGACGTCTGGCCTCTTGAATTGAACGTCGCGCCGACCCTGCGTCTGCGGGGTCGGCTCGCGATAGCGCATTCGACCTAACGCCGGCCCCAGGGGGATGTTGCCAGCCATAGGCCGGCGTTACAGTCTGCAATTCAATACAGGACACTAAACAGATCACTCTGAGGACACAACGGGTATTCCGTTTCCCTCATAGCGCTTGGCCATCTCTGCGAGAGGTGTGGGAGCGTAATCGCCGGCGTGACCAGCTTGCCCGAATTGCGTCATGCGCAATGCTACGACCTTCTTCATCGCATCGCGGGCGGGCTTCAGGTAGCTGCGCGGATCGAACTCCTCCGGCTTTTCCGCAAAGACCTTGCGGATAGCGCCCGTGATGGCCAGCCGGTTATCAGTGTCCACGTTGATCTTGCGCACGCCGTTCTTGATGCCGAGCTGGATTTCTTCGATGGGCACCCCCCAGGTGGGCTTCAGTTTGCCTCCGTACTGGTTGATGATGTCCTGCAAATCTTTCGGGACGCTGGACGAACCATGCATGACAAGGTGGGTCCGGGGCAGCCTCTTGTGGATTTCGATCAGGCGGTCCATCTTGAGCGTTTCCCCGGTGGGCTTCTTAGTGAACTTGTAGGCGCCATGGCTGGTGCCGATGGCGATAGCCAGCGCGTCGACGCCGGTCTGGCGAACGAATTCAACCGCCTGCTCGGGGTCGGTGAGATGGCTGAGGCCATCGAGTCCGGCGCCGTGGCCGTCTTCGATGCCGCCCAGGCAGCCGATTTCCCCTTCCACGGTGGTCCCTTTGGCGTGCGCCATCTCCACGACTTCACGTGTCGTCTTCACGTTGTACTCGAAGGTGGAGGGCGTCTTGCCATCCGGCATGAGCGAGCCATCCATCATGACGCTGGTAAAACCCATGGCAATGGCCGATTTGCAGGTGTCCACGCTGTTGCCGTGGTCGAGGTGCAGCACGGTGGGAATCTCGGGGTAGAGTTCGGTGGCGGCCAGCATCAGGTGATAGAGGAATCGGTCCTGGGAGTAGCTGCGCGCCCCACGGCTGGCCTGAACGATCACCGGCGACTTGGTTTCGCGAGCCGCCTCCATGATCGCCTGGATCTGCTCCATGTTGTTGACATTGAAAGCGCCAACCCCATAGCCCCCTTTCGCGGCTTCGTCGAGCAGTTGACGCATGCTTACGAGTGGCATATCAAATGATCTCCTTAGATTTTTGCGGATTCGATGATCCGGAATTTCAAACTCGGAATTTCAAATAGCAACCGGGACTTTCCCGGCACACTTCGGCGAACAGAAAACGTTACACCAACTGGCATCCCTTTGGGAAGCTCGGCGAATGGGGGAGCGGACGGGCTCAAGGAGTTGCTCATGACCGAGATATGCAGTCTAGGCCGGCCCCGATTTTCGAATTTCGAGTTTCAGCTACTCCGATGGCGCAAAGTAGCCCGGCTTGGAGCGCACTAGCAAACCCTTCTGAAGGGGCTCTATGGAGATGCTGCGGAAACTCCCGTCGTGGGTTTTGTTGGTGGAGACGTACGCCAAACTGTATTGGCTGCGGAGTTCGCGTGCGATCTGCTGGAAATCCGCGGCGGTCTCGTTGGCGGTCTCGTTGGGCTTGAAGGGGAAGAAGGCCCGGCCTCCGGTCTGCTCTGCCAGGCGCCGCAAAACTTTGTCCCCATGTTCAGGCATACCCGTCACGTTAGTGCTGATGGCGTAGAGGGTCACTTCGGCGTGCTGCGCCATGGCTAACGCTTCCTCGCGCGTGTGTTCGCTCTGGTTATCCATGCCATCGCTGATAATGATTATCACGCGGCGGAGATAGGGCTCCGGAGGCGGAAAGACAAGCATCTTCTCACGGCAAGAGACATAAATGGCGTCGAAGAGCGTGGTCACTCCGCCCGCCATCAGGCTACGTATCGCCTTCGAGAGTTTTCCCAGGTCGTCGGTGTAGTCTTGCGCCATCTGCGGTTGCACATCGAAGGCCTCCACAAAGGCCAAGTCTTTTCCCGGACGCAGCGTGGTGGTGAGGAAATCGATGGCGGCTTCCTGCTCGAATCGCAGGCGATCACGAATGCTCGCGCTGGTGTCAATCAAGACGCCAATGCGCAAGGGCAGATCCGTTTCCCGGCTGAAGTAACGGATGGTCTGCGGTTTGTTGTCCTCGAAAACGCGGAAGTCCTCCTTCCCCAGACCCTTCTCGAAGCGGTTCCTCTTGTTGGTCACCGTAATGAGGACGTTGACCAAGTCCACCCGGACCTTGATGTTGTCGGCAGGAACCGAGGTCGTTCCCGCTGCGGGAGTGGGCGCGGTCTGCTGTGCGGGGAGGGAGCCAACCAGCACAAAAAACGCGAACCAGACAATGAAAAGCTTCTTCATCCTTCTGCTCTCTCCCCTTGCTGATTGTTGATTGTCGATTGCCGATGGCCGGTTGTCGATTGCCTGATCGACGGTTACGGATTGCATTTGACGGCGGAGCAATTCGCAAAAAGCACTCTCAACCAGCAGTAATATCTCGCCATCGAAAGTCGTCGGTCGTCAATCGACAATCGTCAATGCCGGCTACCTCCTCCGGCCCTGAAGTTTCTCGCGCATTTCGCGTTCCGTGCGCGCCTGCTTCAAATCCCTGAGCAAGCCGGACAGAGATTCCTCAGGTTCCTCTAACCGCAACTCATCTGCCTTCTTCCGTACGTAAGGCACGGCACGGACCAGCATGGCGATAATGAGCGCACTGAGGATGGTTGCTATTACTCCCAGGATGACGTGTGATTCAAACACGTTGACCCACGCCACAATCAGCAACGCCAACAGTCCCAACCCGAGCGCGGCGGCAATTCCAGCGGCATAATCCGCCACCCAAAAGAGCCATGCTTTTCTCATTGCACCCGCAACCTTACTCTAGCTGGACCCGATTGGCAAGCCCCGCCACGCGGCATGACTGCAACCAGAGACTGGGCCTTCATTGCCGATTGATGATTGTCGATTGCCGATTGACAGCGGAGGAATCCGGCACAACGCTTTTCCAATCGGCAATCGTCAATCGAAAATCGGCAATTTCCCTAGCCACTAACCACTAGCCACTGCCCTTCTCAGTCCCGCGCGCCAGGCAGCGTTCAAAGCGTGCTCGAATTCGGCGCGCGTGAGGCGCCTGTTGATTTCGGCGTGGTCGAATCTTGAGACCTTTCCCGCGGGATGGTACTGGCCCATGACGTTCACGTAGGTCTCAGGAGAGAGTTCATCCGCGATCCACTGCATCACCGCTTGCGTGCCTGCCACATCTTCGGGCATCACCAAGTGGCGGACGAGCAGGCCGCGCCGGGCGAGCCCATTATGGGCGATCTCGAGGTCCCCCACTTGGCGATGCATTTCCTTGAGCACACGGCGCGCCACCGCGGGATAGTCCGGAGCCCGCGAATATTTACGCGCCATTTCCGAATCCCAGTACTTGAAGTCGGGCATATAGATATCCACCAGCCCGTCAAGCAGCGCCAGGGTCTCCATGGAGTCATAGGCGCTCGTGTTGTAAACGAGCGGCAACCTAAGGCCCCTTTCGATGGCGAAAGGCAGGGCTTCGACGATCTGCGGCGCCACATGCTCTGGAGTGACGAGATTGATGTTATGGCAACCCTGGGCCTGAAGCTCCAACATTATGGCAGCAAGCTCACGCGGTGGCGTCGGCGTACCCCGCACCTGCCAACTGATATCGAAGTTCTGGCAAAAAACGCAACGCAGGTTGCAGCCCGTGAAGAAGATCGTGCCGGAGCCCTTCCAGCCGCTCAGGCAATCTTCCTCGCCGTGATGCGGAAAGTGGCTGGAGACGACAGCGTGACGGCCTGTCTTGCAGACGCCAAACTTGTCCTGTAAGCGATTGACCTTGCAGCTTCGCGGACACGCGCTGCAGGCCTGCAGCAATCGGAGGGCCCGCTCCACCCGGCCGCCCAACTCACCACGAGCATAAGTCCGCAGGTAGACGGGCTCAGAGCAATCTGATTTGGAGGTGGTCATCCCCACCAGGAGCAAGCTTCTCACCTTTTCTGGACAGCGCCTGACCAGCCTGCGGCGCGACTCGTTCAGGCCACCGTGCTCAGGGTGGGCCGGTGGTTTCTCAATACTCGCTCCACTTCCGAAAAGTTGACCGGCTCCGCCAGATAGTCCGCCGCTCCCAACTGCATGGCTTCCAGGTAGCAGGTCATGTCAAGGCAGCGCGCCGTGACCAAGACCGGCAAGCGCCGGTTGATCTCGACCGCCCGCTCCACTACGCATCGCCCTTCAAAGCTGCGGCCCCCTTGACTGACCATAACGAAGTCGAAAACTCCTGAACTCAGGCAGCTCAGACCCTCCTCGTAGCAATGGCAGGCCCGTACCTGATACCCCCATCTTTCCAGAAGGTTGCCATAATAGCGAAGAGCTTCGGGATCCTCGTGGACCAACAATGCTCTGCCACGCTGTGTCCTATGAGCAAGAAAAGGCAGTGCCCTGCCTTCTTCGATCGCGTCATTAGGTCCCATCGGTCGCCTCCTTGATGTTGGGACTCCTTCATTGAGCTTCAGAGTGACTGACAGATCTTACCTGCAGCCCCTATGCGCTTGGTCACAGAAGTTAATTTCGGCGGCTATTTGGGAAGAACTGCGCTCTGCCTCGGTGCGAGTCACGTACAGCCCATGAGAAGAGGCATCGCGCATCGAAAAACCCCCTCTTCGAGCTACGATACTCCAAAAGGATGGCAAGTCAAGCGGAATCGCGAAACAATTGGCTTCAATAAGCTGCTTCGGTTCCTTCGTGGGGCCGTACTTTCTTCATCAAAAACATGAAAGGAATCATGCCCATGATGACAATGGCCATCAGCCGGAAGTCATCAAGAAAGGCCAGCATGGTGGCGTGACGCATCAACAGTCCGTAGGCAAGGCCTTGCGCTTGGTGAGCCGCTTGAACGGGATCCGACCCCTGCGCTGCCAGCATTTGCCTGGCGCCATTCAGCATCGCCTGGTAGGCGGAATCGAGCGGAGTCATATGGCTCACCAGCACCGCTTGATGGAATTGAGCGCGCCGGGCCAGCATCGTCACCACCCCGGCAATGCCCACGCTTCCGCCGATGTTGCGCGCCAGGTTGATGATGCCGGTGGCATTATTAATCCTCTCTTTGGGGATGAAATAGAAGGCCATGACGTTTATGGGCACGAAAAGGAAAGCCATTCCGGCAGATTGGTAAACTCTCGCCATCATCGCCGTACGAAAATCGACTTCCAGGTTGAAGGTCGCCATATGGAATAGCGAGAGTCCCAGCAGCGACAGCCCAAAAACCACAAGCCAACGCGACTCGAAGCGGCCAAGCAACTTCCCCACCACAGGTAACAGGAATATCACCAAGAATCCTCCCGGGGAAAGCACAAGCCCGCTCAAGAGCGCGGTGTACCCGAGCAGGGTTTGGAGGAAGATCGGAAGCAACGCGGTGCTGCCATACAACACCACCCCGAGCATGAACATCGTCATAGTGGCAATGAAGAAATTGCGTTCCTTGAGCAGGTGAAAATCCACCGCCGGATCTTTTTGGCTGAGTTCCCAGAGCAAGGCGCCCAGGAGTCCCACCGCCGCCACGACCGAGCACCAAATGATGAAGTGCGAGCCGAACCAATCCTCACGCTCGCCCTTATCGAGAACCACCTGTAGGAACCCAAGTCCGACGCTCAGCAGGCCGATGCCGATGTAGTCAATCTTGGCTCCCTCGCGGAAGCTTTTGCGCACAAGGTAGGGTGGGTCAAAGATGAGGAAGAGAGTAAGCACCAGCGAAACCACTCCCACCGGAATGTTGATGAGGAAAATCCAACGCCAACTGTAGCTGTCTGTGATCCACCCGCCTAGCGTGGGGCCAATGATAGGCGCCAGCACCACACCCATCCCGAAGATCGCCATGGCCATGCCCCGCTTTTCCTTCGGGAAGCTTTCGAGCAAGATGGCCTGTGAGATGGGCTGTAAAGCGCCCCCGCCCGCCCCTTGCAAAACCCGGAAGAACACGAGCAGGGGCAGACTGGGGGCCAGCCCACAGAGCATCGAACTTAACGTGAAGATGGCCACGCACGTCATGTAGAAGCGTTTGCGTCCGAAGATCGAGGAAAACCATCCGGTAAGAGGCAAAACGATAGCGTTGGAGACCAGGTAGGAAGTGAGAACCCAGGTGCTCTCATCCACTCCGGCTGAGAGGTTACCGGCGATGTGAGGCAAGGCCACATTGGCTACGCTGGTGTCCAGTACCTCCATAAAGATTGCCAGCATGACTGTGAAGGCAACTATCCAGGGATGGGTTTCACCCTTTTGTCGCGCTCGCGCCAGCAGCGTTCGCATATCACCTTGGGAGCGCAGAGTCTCGCGCTTCCGAGACTCTGCGCCTCGTGCTAAGGCTACCCCGGAAGCCCTCCAAGTGGTAGAGACGAATTGTCACCAGCGCCGTTCGAGGACCGCCGCGCGCACCTGATTCACTTCTTGAGTGGCCACAGCGATGCGGTTTGCCGGGTCAATTCGGAATTCAATCCAATCGCCCGCTGGCGAGAGGGCTGCCAGGTCCCAGCGTTTGCCACACACCTCGAAGACGTCGCCGCTAAGAAGCCATTCCCCCTTACCCCAGACTCTGCACTTTATTCTTGACACGAAACCAGATTCATGGTGGCCTATCACGGTTCTGGCAAGGGGGCGGTTTCAAGCGGGCGCGGCAGGGTTAGCCGAGATGCCCCGGTATTGTCCCCGAGTTCGTGAATTGAAAGGCGCCAATGGATGGGCAGGCCGAGGGGGGCTACAATCGCAACTGCAAAGCGCCATTGCCGTTTACGTGGGAAGAATGATCTTGGGATTGGGGCGGCCGTGGCGCGAAGTTGAAAAGAATAAAGGGGGCATTTTATGGAAAAGGAAACTCGTAGGTCGTTCCTGAAAAAGACAGGATTGGGTTCGGCGCTGGCAGCCGGTCCTTTCTTGAATTGGAACCCGCGGGCCATGGGAGCGAATGAGAGGGTGGTGCTGGGCCTGATCGGAGGACGCAACCAGGGGAGAGGCGATGCGCTTCGCGCCATCCGAAAGGGTGGGGCGGAGATCAAGACGTTTTGCGATATCGACCAGGCGATTCTCGACAAAGTAAATCCCGATCTGGAAAAGGCCCAGAACAAGAGGCCCGGAACAACCCAGGAATTTCGCAGGCTGCTTGACGACAAAGACATCGAGGGCGTCATCATCGCCGTGCCCGACCATTGGCACACCCACTTGACGCTCCTGGCGATCCAGGCCGGGAAAGACGTCTATATCGAGAAGCCCCTGTCGCAGAGGATCCATGAAGGCCACTTGATTCGCGATGCCGCGCGCAAGTACAACCGGGTGGTCCAGGTGGGCACGCAAAATCGCAGCAGCGAGCCATTCCGAAGTGCGATTGAGTATGTAAAAACCGGCAAGCTGGGGAAGATCTGCGAGATCACCGCCTGGGAATGCCAGGTGCGGGAGAGCATCGGAAACCCGCCGGACAGTGATCCGCCACCGACCGTAGACTACGACGTATGGCTCGGGCCGGCGCCGAAGCGGCCCTTCAACGTCAACCGCTTCCATTACACATGGCGTTTCTTCTGGGACTACGGAAACAGTGAGCTGGGCAATCAGGGCGTGCACATGCTCGACGTCGCTCTCTGGGGAATCCAGGCGTTGCGCGGCTTGGAGAACTGCCTTCCCACGCGCGCCTCCGGAACTTCCGGAATTTACTGGCTCAACGATGCCAAGGAGGTCCCCGACACTCAAGTCCTCACCTTCGATTACGGCGACTTCATGCTGGTTTGGGACCTTTGCAGCTTTGCCAAGCACCATCCTATCGACGGCAGCGAGGAGGGTATTTGTTTCCGCGGAACGGAAGCCACGCTCATGATCCACGGCGCAGGGTATTGGGGCAATTGGAAGGTCTACAACAAGGATGGGAGCGATGGGCCCAGTGTAGGACCTTCGCCCGAGTCCGACGATGGTTTACACGAGAAGAACTTCATCGATTGCATCAAGAGCCGTGAACGGCCCAATGCAGACGTGGAGATCGGCCGCCTTGCGACCACCCTCTGCCACATTGGAAACGTTTGTTGTCACCTGCATCGAGACGTTGCCTTTGACCCCAAGACAGAGACTTTCGGTGACGATAAGGCTGCCAACGCTTTGCTCACCAAGCAGTATCGGAGCACTTATCCCTTACCGAAAGTCTGAGCTTCAGTGGATTTGTTCACACCTCCATCACCGCAAGGGGGATAAGAGATGGCTTGGCCGGTTTGGGTGTTTGTCACATCCATTGCCTTATTAGCAGGAACCCTGATCGGATTATGGCGGCGGAGGGGCAGGTACCTCGACAAGCCCAACCTCGAAGCCCGGAAGGGGAGTTCACTGGAGGGTCACAAAGAACCCGAGTTGGCCGTGGCGCCGGGCAAGCCGCACGCCCAGCGGCATCCTGTGGAGGAGGCCATCACCGACAGCCTGACGAGTGTAAAAACCCGATACGAATTCATGGAGGCGCTGGAGAGGGAGTGGCAACGGTCATCCCACCTTGGTTGTCGGTTCTGCCTGGCTATGGTGGACCTCGACAGGTTCAGGCACGTCAATGACCGCATAGGGCGGCTGGAAGGCGATAAAGTGCTGACGACTGTGGGCACCCTGCTCGGAGCCCGATCAAGGCACTCCAATCTGGTAGCGCGGTATGGGGGGGATGAGTTCGCCATCCTGATGCCCGACTCTAACGCGCTACAGGCGGAAGTTCTGACCGAGAGGCTGAGGTCTACCCTGGAGGAGGATGCTGTCCTGCGTGCGCACGAGGTGACGGTAAGTATCGGCATCGCGGCCTTCCCGGATCACGGCCGAACTCCTGAAGAGATTCTCCAGATGGCAGACTACGGAGTGCACCTTGCTAAACAATGTGGCGGAAACTGTGTCAAGGTGGCATGGTTGAGTCCCAAGCCAGAGGATGCGGAACGTGATAAGCGATTGCTGGAGGCGTATCTGGAAAAAGCAGAGATACAATTGATTCCCAGCGCCCCCGACGCGGGTAACGGTGGTTCGGGGACCACGCCTACGAGCGCGATCCAGATGAGTCCGCTCTTGGGCACGGTCACCGCGCTCGCTTTCGCCGTGGAAGCTAAAGGTCCCTATAGGAGGGACCATTCTCAGGCAGTTTCCAGGCTAGCGGCCCAGATGGCCCTTCAGACGGGTTTACCCTGGCCGGAGATTGAGGAAATCCGTTTGGCGGGCTTGGTTCACGATATTGGCAAGATCCACGTGCCTGACCGCGTGCTCAAGAAGCCCACGCTGCTTACGCCCGAAGAGTTCGAGATCATGAAAAGTCACGCCGCCTGGGGCGCAAAGATGCTGGAGCTTTTAAATGTGAAAGCTATTGAGCACATCGTGCTTCACCACCACGAGCGGTACGACGGCAAGGGTTACCCCCACGGGTTGGCTGGGGATGAGATTCCGCTAGGAGCTCGAATCGTGGCGGTGGCTGAGTCTTTCCACAACATGGTTTCCGACCTGCGTTATAAGAGTCCCCGCACTTTCGAGGATGCCCTTGCCGAATTACGCCGCTGCTCCGGTACACAGTTTGACCCCCAGGTCGTAACAACCTTCCTCGAATGGCTCCAATTTCAGGCCACGTAGCGCAGACCTCCGTCCTTGAGGTCTGCGGCTCCGGAGGTGGGAAGAATTCGCGCTATAGGGGGAGCCCTTGTGGCTGTCCCGCTGCAGCGGGAGCAACCATGAGGGATACCCCTAGAGGGAAGGGAATGGCGCGTTACCTGGAATCCGGTGGGCGTCCACCCTTGAAATTCCGTCGAAGGTCAGGAGACGCAGAAGACGCCTCGGTCAGTTCCTCCACAATCTCTACCGAAGAGGGGGTAATCTGCAAGACTCGAAACTTCTCGGCGAACAACTCCCCTTCATGTACCAGATAGACCTGATCGCGGAATTCAACGATGGCTTCCCTCTCCCCGCCAGCTTTTTCGACGTACCCAAGGGGCCTGGCTGTCGAGCGATTTATGCCACTCTCCGGGGCCGATGGGGGCATGACCGGACAGGGAGGAGGCTGGAGAGTTTCCGGGGGTTTGGCCGGAAATTGGTTGCCCGCATAGTCAGCGAGAGCTTCCGATTGCAGAATGGCGGATGCCTCTGACTGCGATTCACCATTATCCCCAGGCGTAGGTTCGGGCTGCTGCAGGACGGCGACATCAACTCCACCACCCGTTGATGGTGAACCGCTGGCATCCTGGGCCGAAGAACTCGAGTAGGTATGGTCAGCCTCCTGACTCGAAGAAGATGGCGGATTAGTCGGCGGAGGTGACGCTTGGGCGAGTTCAACCTCGGCGGGAGAGGCCACCGGCTCGTGGAAATTCTTTACAAACGCTTCGGTCTCCTCAACAAGGCCAACGTGCTGCCCCTGGGCCACAATTGCCTCAACTCGTCCGTTCGCTCTCTCTACATAACCTATATCCTGCCGAGGGGGCGGCAGTGGGTTGAGGGAAGTGGCGGGAATTGGGCCGGGTTCGCCCTTGGCTGGGGCATTTCCAGAACCCGCGCGGAACTTCGCTTTAGCCCATTCCCCGGTGGGGCCCGACGCCGCACCTTGGCTGGCCTGCCCCGGCAGCGCGAGGTTCGCCGACGGCATAAGTTTCACAGGGTAGAGTGAAATCTTGGCGACCTTGGGCTGCCCCTCCACCGGAACGTTCGTCTTGCCCATTTCATCCGGCATTGCTTTCGCCCAATCTTTGCCGGTTTGATTGTAGCCTGTCAGCTTCGCCGGGTTCTTCGCCGGATTCGTTTCCTTTGCGGTTGTGGACAGCGATTTTGCTGCCGAAGGTGCCGACTGGTCGCTCGATGTTCGCAGGGCGACCACGTCATCGTTGGTGAAAACCC
>Ga0187782_10002550_pt1 | contig 13418 bp, 12 predicted proteins | sample 0715_SJ02_MP15_2_FD_132454 | JGI IMG/M metagenome (GOLD analysis project Ga0187782, IMG submission 132454) | Tropical peat soil microbial communities from peatlands in Department of Meta, Colombia - 0715_SJ02_MP15_20_MG | ecosystem: Environmental > Terrestrial > Soil > Wetlands > Peat | place...
CGGCACGAATCACATTGCCACCTGTCGCGCCAGTCCCACCGAAGACGCAAACCTTCATCCTGTTTTTCGTCAAATCCGGCGCTATATGGTCTTTCGAACCTGCCGTCGCGGTCGCGGTTCTGGATTCCAGCCACATTCTCGGAGTGGGGGGGCGATCTCGTAGCGCCGGACAGGACGGCGCTCGGAGGCATCGTAAGGGTGATTAGGGACAGGCCGTAAGTAATCTCAATCACGTTATTTCAGCCGGTAAATTGGCTAGGCGGCCTAGGTCGCATCGAGCTGGAGCTGTGCTCATATTCCTGCTGCTCGTCGTATCCGCCCTTGCGACAGTGGTAGCAACAGCCTTTCCTGCCCGCGGAGCTTCGGGCGCACCGGCGAATTCACTGCTGTACGACGACTTCACCCACGATACCAGTCTCAACACGAGCCTGTGGCAGGTCAACGGACCAGTCGGAATGGTGTTTGGGCCGGACGAAGTGGGCATCAACATGGTCACACTGGTACCCGCTTTCTCTTCTAGTGGAATGATGATTGATCAGGTCAACGAGAGTCAGGAGGAGGGGACGATCCAGAGCGACGCAAACTTCACACCGCCCTTTACTGCGACCGCTATGGTCGAAGGGACGATCTCGAACGGGCACACGTTCGGCTTCGCGATATCTTCGGCTAACGCATCCTCCGGTGTCACCATCTACGGCAACCTTAACCCGATGAACTGCAGCCATCTAAGCGACTGTGGCGATCCTACTACATGCGGTATCTCGTTCAATTCTTCCATCTCGGCGAGCCAGTGCTACTATGGCATAGACGCGAAGGTCGGAACTAACGGAAGCAGCTGGACGCATCATGCGAAGCTGTTCCTGACGCCGAGTGTGAACGTCACCTACACGCTGCAGATATCCATTAACGCTTCAGGCAACGCCTGGTACGCTGTTAGCCAAAGCGGCCAGGTGCTCGGTGCTGGGAACGAACAAGTCGGGACAGGGCCCTTCTGGCTCATACTCTACCAGGGAGAAGGATCCCCCGTTGAACATCCCGGGCCCAACCAGGCGTACTGGCTCTCTGCTTCGGTAACTCCTGTCGCTACCACTTTCTCAACGACGTCCACACTCTCAACAACTTCAACAACGCCTGTCCAGTCCACATCCAGCATTCCCAACATCGTCTGGCTGATCCTCATAGCAGTTGTATTGATTCTGTTTCTGATCATTCTCCTGTGGTATCGCCGGCGCAACCTGACGATCAGAGTGCAGGATTCCAGATCACTTTCACCGGTGATCGGGGCGATGGCTTCGGCCGATGGTCCGGAGAAACTGATGGGCTATACCGACAAGGATGGCAAAATTACCTTCAAGGGCGTTAAGAAAGGTGACTATTACATCAAAGCTGAGGCGAAGGAATTCGTTGCTTCAACTCCAGTGAAGGTTGAGGTGGAGAAGACAACAGAGTACATCGTAAAACTGGAGCGGAGTACGTACGGTGCCTCGGCGGTCGCCGGAAGCAATGCGCGTCCAGCAGTGCCTGGCGGGGAGGTTATGGGCCCAAGCGAAATCAAACCAGGCTTGCAAGAGCCCGGCGTCACCGCACAGACCCCTGGCCCCCAACCATCGGAACCTAGGGCCACGGTTACTCGACCTATCGAACAGGGTTCGGCTCCCGCCGTCGTCCAACCTGTGCCTTCGACCTCACCCTCCGACCAACTGGGGGAGGTGGAGGTGGAAGGCTTTGGCGGGGGAAGAATAAGCGAAATAATCAAGACATTCCGAGCGAAAGGGGCCATCAGCCCAGAAACGGCCCTTACAGCCGAAGAGCTAGGTTTGTCACGACTGTTCGTGCGGATCATGAAGCGGCGAATGGGACGGACTAGGATATTCGTCGAAGTCAACGGAAGATACTATCTCAACCAAAAGGCCCTGCAGGAAATGCAGTAGGCCCTACCCGGCAAAGGGCGACTTTACTTCCGCCTCTGCGCGGACATGCTTGACCGTTTGCCATGCGGTTAGGACTGCAATGACGCCGATAGTGAAAACTATTCCCTCAAAGTCAACTACCCCAATCGTGCTGGCGAAAGGAACGAGGAAATCGACGAATCCCATGGGTAATGCTATAAGAAAAAGGCGCCGTTTGCTGTACACGGCGGCCATCATGCATAGGTATCCCCAGGCGAAGTGAAGCAATATAGAGGAGATCCGTTCGAGAGTACCCAGTGCTACCGAGGCGAGGGCTTGCGACACCGGCTCGAAAAGCCCCGCCGAATTCTGGCTCAGCAGATTGTATACGGTCTGCGCAAGCGTCGAGTTGGTCGAGAGGATGACGTAGTATGCTACATAGTTGATGAGCGGAAGAGCCCCGAGAAGCACGGCGTTTTCCCAGAAAGCCAGTCCCGCGCCGTACCCTTCCGCGTCTTTCAGCCCTAGCTTTCCCTTCCTTGTGGCGTATGCCGCAACCAGATAGGCCATGCCCACCTCAAAGAACGTTGTCTGCGCTCCGTAATAGATTCCGAGCCCGACGCTCTGTTGTCCAAAGTAGCTTGTCACTGCTTCAATGGTGGGGAGCTGGACGGCATACTTCAGCACAATCGCAACCGCGTACGCGACAAACGAATAGGCGAGAACAACCAAGTCGAACCTTCGTCGTCTGTTCCAGTAAACCAGCAGAAGTGTGCAGACCACGATCGCCACAAAAGGTTGTAGCATGAAGACCGGGTCGATATCCTGCAAGACCGGGTCTTGCGTGCCGAAGGGCGCAATTAAGGCCTGCCTGGGAAGGTAATGTCGGCCCGAGGGACCCTATCTCGTCCTCTTGGCTATAGTTCTTGGGGCGTCGTCAGAATTTTGCCGAACTGTTCTCCGCGGAGCATCTTCATGTGTCCCTCGACCACGTTGGAAAAGGGGAGCACAGAGTCGACGACCGGCCTTATCTTTCCCCTGCTCACCCATCGCATCAGGGACTGCGTTTCGGCTGCTGTCCCTTGCGTGGCGCCCATCAGGTTGGTCCCCTTGTAGAACAGGAACCTTAGGTCTGTCTTACTGTCGTATCCCGTAGTTGCTCCGCTGGTAACCAGCGTCCCCCCCATCCTCAGGAGTCCCACCTCCTGGGGGAAGTGGGTCTTCCCGATGTGCTCGAAGATGACATCCACCCCCTTCTTCTTGGTGTACTCTCTGACCTTCTGGAACCAGTCCTCCTTTCTGTGGTTGACGACGAAGTCTGCCCCCAACTTCCTGCACCTCTCCTCCTGGTCGTCACTCCCTACGGTCGTGATGACGTCACACCCGTACAACTTCGCTATCTGAATTCCAAGGGTGCCAACCCCGCTTCTTCCTCCCATTATGAGGACCGTCTGGCCTGGATGTATCCCTGCCCTCCCCACAAGCGCATGCAAAGCCGTCATCCCTGCCATCGAAGCCGCTGCGGCGTCGTTGAAGGAGACTTCGTCCTGCAGCTTGACCACATTGACCTCGGGGAGGTGCGTATATTGGGCGAAGCCACCCCACAGCGGTCCCGACTCGAACCCCCAGATCTTCCTTTCTGGGCAATCGAACTCCCGTCCCGACGTGCACATCTCACAGGTGCGGCAACTCATATTCGAGTGCGAGACAACCCTGTCACCTACCTTCAGCTTCTTCACGTTCTCTCCTACTTCCGTGACCTCGCCTGCAGCGTCGCTCCCTGAGATGTGCGGCAGGGGCACTTTGGTTGGTTCTCCTCTGATCGCCCACAGGTCGTTGTAGTTGTACGACGCAGCTTCGATTCGAAGGACCACTTCGCCTAACCCCGCTTTGGGCGTCTCGACATCCTCGATCTTGACGACCTTCGTCGGGTCTGGGGAAAAATCGCGGAAGACAGCTGCTTTCAACTAGTCCCCCTCCCCCCTTCAGAGTTCATGAAGCGTTCTTGGCATTAGGGAAATCGCACGAATAGGAGCTTTCCCTAACAGGTGTCCTGATGCGGACAGCCCAGGAGTACAAGGAGAGCCTCAGGAGGATGAGGCCCAACGTCTACAAGTTTGGAGCGCTGATAGAGGATGTCACGAACCACCCGGCAACGAGGAGGGCTGTGGAAGGGCATGCCCAGATTTTCGACGCGGCGCAAAGAGAGGAATACAGAGACATCTTGACTACAACCTCTTCCCTCACAGGGGAGCGTGTCTCGCGCTACCTGTCTGTCATAGGCTCGGCTGAGGAAATGGTCAAGAACGTCCGCATGAAGAGGCTCATGTTCAATCTTACTGGCACCTGCACTGGTGGCAGGTGCGTTGGCTTCAACGCCATCAATTCCATGTGGGCCGCGACCTACGACATGGACCACGAACTGAGGACGGACTATCATGAGAGGATAAGGAGGTGGCTCACTAACGCTCAGAAGGAGGACATCGCGCTTGCAGGGGCGCTCACGGACCCAAAGGGGGACAGGTCGAAGCGGCCGCTCGAGCAAAATGACCCGGACATGTCCCTAAGAATGATAGCGAAAGACGCGGATGGAGGCATCGTTGTCAAAGGCGCGAAAGTGATGATAGCAGGGGCCGCTGAAGCGAACGAGGTTTTCGTTCTCCCCGGAACAGGATACAAAGAGGGGGAGAGCGATTACGCGGTATCATTCGTCATTCCCAGAGACACCAAGGGGCTTACCGTCGTCGAAGCGAGGCACCCGTCAGACGGCCGGGACATGGAATCGGGTTTCGATAACCCCGTGGAGCTCGGCGGGATTACGCAGGGGTATCTTCTGTTCCAGGATGTTCGCATCCCCAGGGAAAGGACCTTCATGGCGGGGGAGTGGAAGTACTCCCTCGAAGCAGTGCTCAACTTCATCGCGCCCTACAGGTCCGCGATTGGAGGGTGCGTCGCCGGGCAGGGGGACGTGATTGTGGGCGCGGCCGCGCTGATGGCGAGGGCCAACGGGCTGTCAGAGAAGGTCTTCAGGGACAAGCTCGTCCAGATGACCGTGAACAACGAAACCACCTTCGGCATGGGGGTAGCCGCTTCTGTCATGGGTAAGCTCCACCCCTCGGGCGTGTGGATTCCGGATGCCAAGCTGGCGAACGTCAACAAGGTCCACGTGGCCAACTTGCCCTACGAGACGAAGAGGCTGGCACAGGACATCGCGGGGGGGATTGCGGAGACGGGTTGCCTTCCGTCGTCGCAGGACATCAATTCGCCGATCTACGGCGACCTACTCCAGAAATACCTGAAGGCTGGGACGGATGGTGAGACGCGTGCAAAAGTTGCGAGGCTGATGGAGTGGCTGACCATAGGCGAGGGGGTGCCTGGCTGCATGCATGGTGGTGGCTCTCCCGATGGCGCGAAGCTCATGATTAACGGGGCGGCAGAAATTGAGGCCAACATCAAGCTTGCCAGAAAGGTGGCTAACCTCAAGGAAGTGTCCGCTCCAGAGAAATAGAGAAATTCGCTTTCTTTCTGCGGAATCCGCCCTGCCTGTTACCTTGCTGCTTAGGTAGCAGGTTCCGTGTCACGCTGAGCCGAGAAGGGGAGCCGCCGCGAATACTTTCGTGTCGTTGACCAGATTTGCGATCCTAGAATACTCGTTGGGTTCGTGGGCGAGGTCGTCGATGGTGCTCCACACGACCGTGGGGATACCCTCCCTCCTGAAGAGATTGCCAACCGTCTGCCCACCGATGCCTACGAACCGGGGCTTCACTCTTGAGACCCTGGAGACCGCCCTGCCAAGCAGGGTTGCGACCTCGCTACCTTCAGAAGTTGCGGGGCCGGCGGGCTCCTTTTCCACCTCCTCGAACTTTATCGTCGCATGGTACTCCTTTTCGAACTGTTTAATCTTCTTCTTGACGTCCGATTCCACATCATCCAGGCTGTATACGGGCAGGACCCTGCAGTCGAAGTAGAACACGTCAACTCCTGGAATGGTGTTCACGTTCCCCACGTTCGCCTCCTTCTTCGTCGGCTCGAAGGAAGAAACTGGGTAGTCGAAGAGGTTGTTCCGCTTCCTATACTTGGCGTTGAGCGTGTCGTCGAGCTCAATGGCCAGCCGCATGCCTATCCTGTGCGCGTTGAGCCCTTTGGTTGGCAGGCTTGCATGCACCTGTTTGCCCTTCGTAGTGACCTTCATCCAAAGCAGACTCTTCTCTGCAATCTCGATGTCAGTCCCCCGGGGCGACCCCGAGTCCGGAACAACAATGAGGTCACTTTCCTTAAAGAGGTTGCGTCTTAGGAGCTGTTTGATTCCGTAGTTGCTGGCGAATTCCTCGTCTGCCACGAACCACACGCCAACGTTGTACGGGAGTTTCATCTCGAGCTTCTTCAGCGTCAGAAGAGCAAAGAGAGAGGCCACGAGCGACTGACCGTCGTCCTCGGCGCCTCTGGCGAATATCTTCCCATTCCTTACAGTGGGCTCAAACGGATCTGTCTTCCAGAGGTCCCTGCTCCCCTCAGGAACAGTGTCCATGTGTGAGATGTACCAGAGGTTTCGTTTTCCGTCCCTGCCTTCCAGCTTTGCCGACAAGTTCGGTCGTACTCCTCCAGGCGTCCCCGAGTCATCAACATCCACCCGGGTCACCGCGAACCCGTTCTCCTTCATGAAACTCTCAAGGAACTCTGCCCTTTCCTTTTCCCCGGGCCCACCCATCCTCGGGTTCACTGCGTTGATTCTTAGCATTCGGACAAAAAAGTCCTGAATCGCTTGCGCATCGCCATCTACGGACGATGCAACCTTCCCAATCAGGTCTTCAGACTCCATCTTGATCCCAGGCGGCCCCCTAGAGGCTAGATATGTCATACGGCTCGCATGACGCGAACTCCCGGGAAGGGATTTGCCGCAGCCTCTCCCCAAGACATCCCAGGGTGACCCGCATGGCCTCCCCGCCCATCGAATGCTTATCTTAGACGCGACGCCTACTCCCGATTAGATTCCTCCGATGACCACAAAGAAGGTGCGGGAAGAAGAGACGGACCAGGCCAAGCGTTTTGTCCTCGGTGCAGGAAGATACGTTGACGACATCAAGATGGAAGGGATGCTGCACCTCCACGTCGTCAGAAGCCCCTACGCCCGGGCGCGGGTTCTTTCCGTTAGTGGAGGTATAACGGGACACGAGTTCAGGGCTGACATGGCTGCAGTCGGCGAAGACGCTGGAGGTGAAGCGACTGTCCCATTTCCGGCCCTTGCCACGGAATCTGTGAATTACGTAGGGCAGCCTGTAGCCGCTGTCCTAGGGAAGGATAGGTATGAGGCGGAGGACAGGGCGGAGGAGGTCGACGTCCAGTACGAGCCGTTGAAGCCAGTGATGGACCCCGAGCGAGCGGTCACAGCGGAGCCCATCCATCCAACCATGTCAAGCAACGTCGCCTCAGAGAGCACCCTCGGTAAGGATTTCGTTATCAGGACTCCCATCGAAATCGAAGAAACCCTGATCATGGCGCGAGTCGTTCCAAATCCTCTCGAGCCGAGGGGGCTAGTGGCAGCCTACGATGGTTCGGTCCTGACGGTATACGCCTCGACCCAGTCTGTCTTCTCCTGGAAGGAGGGGTTCGAGCAGTCTCTTGGCTTGAAGGGAGACCAGGTGAGAGTCGTACAGATGGATACGGGGGGAGCCTTCGGGTCGAAGGGTGGCATCTATCCAGAGTACCTTGTCGCAGCCTATGCCGCGATGAAGACGAAGCGCCCCATCAAATGGACCGAGAGTCGGTACGAGCACCTGATGGTGACAGATCAGGGGCGCGGCTCAAGGGCCAAGATGAAGCTCTATGCCGACCGGCGGGGGAGGGTCAAGGGGTTAAAGGCCGACCTCCTCGTGGATGGTGGAGCATATCCGTCGGGTGGCGCCATGTGGTCCCCCAGGTGGATTGCTTTCCAGCTCACAGGCCCCTACGCCGTCCCCAAGGCATTCGCTGTCGCCAGAGGCGTACTGACAAACAAAGTCAACATGGGTCCCTACAGAGGTGCCGGAAGACCGGAAGCGGCATACTACATGGAAAGAATGATGGACAAACTCGCCGACGAAACCAATCTGGACCAGGCGGAAGTCAGAATTAGGAACGCTGCAAGCCGCCCCAACAGATCCCCATTAGGGTTGAAGATTCCCGCGTCGAGACCCTTCTTGAAAGAGGCATTCTCCGCTCTCGAATATTCCAAGAGAAGGAAGAAGGAGAAAGTCGGCTTGTCGTGCTTCGTACTTGTCCCTGCGGCTGAAGGCGGAGAATCTGCAAAGGTAGCTATCCAAGGGGGGAGGGTGAAGGTCTGGGTAGGAGGCAACCCCCAGGGCCAAGGACACGATGTCTTCGCCAAGCACCTTGTCAAGGAGGTACTCGGGGTGAGAGAGGGCCTCGTCGATTACGAGCATGCGGACACGGGCATACTTTCTGAAGGAGTGGGAAGCTGGGGTAGCAGGACTGCCATGCTCGGGGGAGGGGCGATAGTCGAAGCATGTAGGAAGTTGAAGGCACAAGCAAAGAAGAAGCTCGGCCATAGCTACTCGGTGTCTGCTCTTCTAAGGGGCGAGTACGAAGCAGAGATTCTCTTCGAGACCAAGGAACCGCTGAACTCGTTTGGTGCCAACCTGGTCACCGCCAAGGTCAACGCGATGGGCATGGCGTCCATCGCCGAAGTCGTTTCCTACTACGATGTAGGGAAGGTGTTGAATCCGAGTATGGTGAGGAGCCAGATTACCGGCGGGTCGGCACAGGCCCTTGGTGAGGTTCTGTATGAAAGGGCGGCCTACACCGAAGACGGACAGCTCCTGACCGCCACCCTTGCAGACTCAGGGGTCCCCCACTCAACAGAGATGCCAAGGTTCGACGTAAAGACAGCGAACCACAGGTCCTCCCTTCCGCATGGGGCGAAGGGGGTAGGAGAGAGTCCGACCATCGGTGTACCCCCGGCTGCAGTCCGAGCGCTCGAGCTTGTCCTGGGGAGGGGACTCGCTGACCTGCCTATCGAGAGCGAGCTACTCTGGGCGGCTCCTCTTACCCTTGCTGCGACTAGGGTCGTTCGAGCTTCTGCCGGAAGCAGTCGAAAAACTCCCTGATGATTTTCTCCGCCTGAGCCTCCATGAGCCGCTGCCCGAGCGACGCAACCTTCCCGCTGACTCTAGCGTCCGCCTGCCACTTCATGGATGCGCCGCTGTCCTTCACCGCAGATATCGCCAGAGCGATTTCCATGTCCACGGCGCTTCCGAGCCCCATCCCGTGGACAGCAAACTTGGTGCTTGACGTGGGCTCCTTCTCGATTAACCTGAAATGCAAAGTGAACTCGCCCCTAATGAAGGACACTCCCACCCTGACAACCGTGTCGAACTCGTCGGGGGATTTGACATGCACACTCTGCAGGCCGGGCATACAGCCAGCGACTTCTTTGGGGTCGGTGACGAAGGCATAGACCTGCGATTTTGGAGCACTGGTGCCAAAGAGTCCTTCGAAATGCATTTTCCGACGACCGGACTCCACAATAATATAAACCAAGATACCCAGAACGCCTGTCGCTGTTGATACCACCCTCTTTCGAGTACGCTTCCCCTAGGACCCTATCCGAGGCGATCGAACTCCTTGTCAGCCGAGGAGAAGGGGCCAAGGTGATTGCGGGAGGCCAGAGCCTTATCCCGCTCCTCAAACTCAGGCTTGCTTCCCCTTCGTTGCTCGTTGACATCAACAGAATACCAGGCCTGAACGGGATTAAGGAGTACGAGGATTTCCTGAGAATCGGGGCGCTAACTCGTATGGCCGAAGTCGAAGCATCGACTCTCATCAAAGAACGCTACCCCGCCCTACACGACGCTTCCGAGGTCGTCGGAGACCCGCTGGTTAGGAACCTTGGCACAATGGGTGGGAACGTCTCCCATGGCGACCCGAACAACGACATGCCCGCTGTCATGCTGGCACTCGGCGCGGAATTCACAGCCATCGGTCCGGCCGGTGAAAGGAGCATCAAAGCGCAGGACTTCTTCTTGGATACTTTCACGGTCGCGCTGAATCATGACGAGATCCTCACAGAACTCCGTGTTCCCAGGCGAAGGCCAAGAAGCGGCGGCTGCTATCTTAAGCTGGAACAAAAGGTGGCAGACTTCGCGACCGCCGGCGCGGCGGTTCAGGTAGGGTTGACCAAAGGAGGCGAATGCGAGGAAATCGGGGTCGGCCTTACAGCGGTCGGCCCGACGGCCATCAAAGCCACAAAAGCGGAGGATTGGATGAGGGGTAAGACCGCTATGGATAATGCGGCCGTCCGGGAGCTTGCCAGGCTGGCCGCCAAAGATTCGATTCCTTCGACGGACATTCGCGGCAGTTCTGACTACAAGAGGCGGGTCGTCGCTACTCTCGTGAGTAGAGCGTTCGAGAGGGCGTGCGAGAGGGCCGGAGGGGTCACTTAGGTTGGCTGGCAGAATCCGGATTACGGTGACTGTAAACGGCGTCAAAAAAGAGTCCGAGGTAGAGCCACGTCTGCTCCTGGTCCATTATATCAGGGAGAACCTGGGGCTTACCGGCACCCACGTCGGCTGCGACACTTCGAACTGCAGCGCTTGTGCGGTCCTCATGGACGGGAAGCTGGTAAAGGCTTGCACGGTCCTCGCAGTCCAAGCGGACGACAGGGAGATAATAACGGTCGAGGGTCTGTCGACGGAAGGCAAACTACACCCTGTCCAGGAGGCGTTCCTCGCCGCGCACGGGATCCAGTGCGGTTTCTGCACCCCAGGGATGCTGATGTCCGCCTATGCCCTGCTGAAGGGAAATCGTAACCCAACTGAGGAAGAGATCAAGAAGGGGATTTCCGGGAACATTTGCAGGTGCACCGGATATGCGCAGATAGTCGAATCAGTGCAGCAGGCCGCGCGCAGCAAGAAGTGGTAGTCGACAGAAAACGAGGGACTGCCTATCGGCAGAGATAAGACTCTCCCATTGAGGAGGCTGTTTTAATTGGCCAGAAAGGAGGCTTCCAAGATAGGCGGGCTGTTCACGGCACTCATCACTCCCTTTGACAGCAAGGGCCGGGTCGACGCTGAATGCCTTGCGGAGCTCGTCAGGTTCCAGATCTCAAAAGGAGCGGAGGGCATCTATCCGTGCGGTAGCACCGGCCTGGGACCCATGTTGAACCTTCCCGAAAGGAAGCTGATTGCGGAGACTGTGGTCAAGACTGCCCGACGCAAGGTGCCCATAGTGGTTCAAGTGGGATGTGCCGACACCGAGTCTGCAATCGAGCTGGCGAGACACGCCGAGAAAATCGGGGCGGACGCTGTCGCAAGCCTCACGCCCTACTACTACAAGCCAGGTGACAAAGCGATATTCAAGCACTTCGAGGCGGTCGCACGCGAGGTCAGCATCCCTCTTCTCGCCTACAACATCCCCCAGTTCACGGGAAACAATCTTCTGCCTGGCACGGTCGCGCTAATGGCTAGGGATGGAACCATCCAAGGAATCAAGGATTCCTCTCAGAACCTACTGCAACTTGAGGACCTAATAGGGGCAGTCCCCGATGACTTTGTGGTGATGAATGGCACTGAGGAGTACGGCCTCTTCGCGATCATGGCCGGAGCCGACGGATTGGTCTCGGGAGGAGCAAGCGCACTGCCTGAGCTGTTCAAGTCGATGGTAGCGGCAGAAAGGAAGGGAGACTACACTGCTGCCATAGGGGCCCAGAAGACGGTACTGAAGGTGAAGGAAATTACCAAACCAAGCCCCATCGCAGCCTACTACGCAATCCTTCGTGAACGGGGAGTGGATTGCGGCGCTCCCCGACCTCCGTTCCTTCCGTTGGATGAGGCCAACGAAGATAGGACGATCAAGGGCCTGAGAGGCCTTGGGATTATCTAGGCGCCCCGGCCTGCCAACTCCTTGTATCGGAAGCAAGAGACGAGGTGGTCGTTCACCATTCCGGTGGCCTGCATGTGCGCGTAGCAGATGGTGGGCCCGACGAACCTGAACCCTCGGCTGACAAGGTCTTTGCTCATAGCTTCTGACTCGGGCGTAGACGCAGGGATATCCTTCATGCTCTTCCACCTGTTCACCCGGGACCTTCCTCCCACGAATGTCCAGATGTAGGAATCGAAGCTCCCGAACTCACTCTGCACTTCGAGGAAGGCTTTCGCATTTTGGACAGCCGAATCGATCTTCAGCCTGTTCCTGATTATGCCTGGGTTCTGGAGGAGCCTCCGAACCGTCAGGCCGTCGAAGCGGGCGATCTTAATTGGGTCGAACCCCTCGAAGGCTCGCCTGAAGTTCTCTCGCTTCCTGAGGATTGTCCCCCAGCTCAACCCCGCCTGAGCGCCCTCGAGTACTAGGAATTCGAAGATGACCCTGTCGTCATGGACGGGGACCCCCCACTCTTTGTCGTGATACTCTCTGTATAATGAATCCTGAAGGCTCGCCCAGCCGCATCTCTTTAGTTCATTCATCCAGTGCTCGGGGGTTCCACCATCAAGGAAAAATGCGTATCTATGCGAATCAGTTTCGCAACTACTGTGCCAACCTGTCCGAAATGCGGGAAGCTCATCAGCCCGAAGAAGTACAGGCGCCACATCGAGCGCTGTGGGAAGACGCACAAGCACAAAACGCGGCCGATGCCACCAGGACAGGATAATTACTACATGCGCATGTGATTGCTTAAAACACCCCAGGATTCCGGCCTTCGCAGGTGCCCTGGTCGTATAGCGGGTCACGCCCGTACAAAGGTCAGTATGCTGCCCTGTCAACAAATTAGTGATTGGCAGAACGGCAGCGACCCGGGTTCGAAATCACGCCGACGAAAATCCCGGCCAGGGCGCCACCTATGCATTGGCAGCACCCGATATCATATCCACCTGGTTGGAGAAGTCAGGAAGTAGCCAAGCAAAAAGACAGTGCAACTATGAGGGCACGCTGGACGGTTGCTGCCAAGGCGGGGCTCATCAGGAGACTTCAGACATGGCAGACGCCGTTTCCATTATGAAGTCGTCGTAGTAGATCTTGATGTTCTTGTGTGCGTGCGAGTGGTTGTACTAGTGGTGCTGGTGCCAGTGGTGCTCGTGGTAGTGCTAGTCGTACTTGTAGTGGAACTTGAGCTGGTCGTTGTGGGAGTTGTTGTTGAAGAAGTAGAAGTGGTTGTGCTACTCGTGGTCGTGCTACCACCTGGCCCCGGAATCAAAGACACTGAACCTGCACTATCACTGAGAACAAAATTAGTCATGGTAACAGTCATGTTAGCCGTACCAGTAGGCGTGGCTGTGCAGCCTAGAGTTGTACACGATGGTGAAGAACCATCGTCGTAAAACTCGTTCCCAAACTCAATGCCTTGCATGTAGTAGTTGGTTAGACTACCAGACGGATTCTGCATATCATCGAACTGTCCTGCACTCTCCATCGCACTTATGAAATTGCTCAGATTGATCGAAATGGTACCATTATAGATCTGCGAGGCCATAGCCAGATTATATTGGAGCTCTGGCGGACTCGACCCCGGATTGCCATTAGAGTTGGTATAATCGCACC
>Ga0187782_10002551_pt1 | contig 13418 bp, 10 predicted proteins | sample 0715_SJ02_MP15_2_FD_132454 | JGI IMG/M metagenome (GOLD analysis project Ga0187782, IMG submission 132454) | Tropical peat soil microbial communities from peatlands in Department of Meta, Colombia - 0715_SJ02_MP15_20_MG | ecosystem: Environmental > Terrestrial > Soil > Wetlands > Peat | place...
GCCTGCGTTCTCCAGCACGAAAATCGTGCCCGGAAGCATTTGTTCTGGGATCCACTCGCTCAGGATGTCCAGTTCTCCCACCATCTTGCCTCCTCTTAGGCCAACGTATGCGGAACTAAACTTTCCTGCTCTAGCCAGTCCTACCTTTGTCGAATGAGCGAGACCTCGAACAGCAGTTGCCCTTCCTCCCGCAAATTTTCCGCCGACACCTGCCGAACCACATCATGAAGACCAAGTCGTCAAATTCGGGTTAGCGTCGATGCTGACGATTGCGGCGGGGAGTGATGGCGGCCGGTTCACTCCATTGCGAGATGTGAAGTGCTCCCTCAAGTTCCAATCGAACAACTTGATGCCTCACGTTTGAAGCATTTTAGGCCGAGATCGCGAGGATTCCGGACAACATTCCGCGCGCGGGGGGTTACTAAGCAAGTTCTCCGAGATGGCCCGCGGCCGAGGACCGGCTCCGAATCTCGGAACATCGAGGCGGGCCAACAGAAGCGAGAATGAGGCTGGCTAGCGTGAGGCGTGGCAAGAATATCGGAACCGAAATCTACAAATTGCAGCGGGATTTGCACTCCTGGCTTGAGGAATCGCAGGCAACGAGCGGGTGGCGAAACCGATGCACCGAACTTTATCCCGTGGCGCCTCCACCGACAAAGTGCACGATTTCGAGGCGATCCCCCTCCTTCAGAGTAGTGCTGCTCCACTGTTCGCGCGGAACAATCCTCCGATTTAGCTCGACCGCGACACGGTCCGCTTTCATGCCCAGCTCGACAAGCAACCCGTCGAGCGACAGCGGAGCCGAACAGTCTCGATCCTGCCCATTGATTTGAATCTTCATCTTCATTTGTCATCTTAGCAGCGAAGCTCCGCTCGCTTGGGACAAGGCAAAAGTGACGTCGGGGAAGGCCATTTTGCGCGCTCAGCGGAGGGCTTGAAGGGTGAGGCTCGACGAAGCTGGCGCTGGCTTTTTGGGGTACAATAGGGCCCATTTCGGATGAGCGACGACCACGATATCACCCGGCTGTTGTCGGAGCTCTCGGGCGGCGACCCGCAAGCGGCCTCCAAGCTGATTCCGGTCGTCTATAACGAATTGCGTCATCTGGCCGCTGGCTACATGCGTCGCGAGCGACCGGACCATACCCTGCAACCCACCGCGCTGGTCCACGAAGCCTACGTGAAGTTACTGGCACAACGGTCGGTGGACTGGCAGGGGCGCGCCCATTTCTTTGGGGTAGCAGCACAGTTGATGCGGCGTATTCTGATCGACCACGCCCGCGGTCATCTACGACAAAAACGCGGAGGCGAGCACCAAAAAGTATCGCTCGATGAGGCGCTTGTGTTTTCCGAGCAGCAGTCGGGGGAAATTCTGGCCGTGGACGAGTCGCTCAAGCGTTTGGAACAACTTGATCCGCGGCAAGCTCGCGTCGTGGAGTTGCGCTTTTTCGGGGGGCTGAACGTCGAAGAGACCGCTGCCGTGCTCAAGGTTTCAGCGAAGACCGTCAAACGCGATTGGAGCGTAGCCCGGGCCTGGCTGTACGCAGACATCAAGAAGTACCATGGAACTGACGTCAGAACAGTGGGAGAGGGTTAAGGCGATATTTGAGGCTGCCCTCGAGAAGCCCCCGGTGGATCGAACGTCGTTCCTTGGGTTGTGCCAGGATGAACCCCAGGTTATAGAAGAAGTGGAACGACTGCTCGCCAGCCATGGGGAAGCCGGCGATTTTCTCTCCTCCCCGTTGTCTGTTCCCCCCGAGTCTTCTTCCACCCTCCAATCCTTGCCCGTGGGGGTTCTGCTAGCGGAGCGCTTTCGCATCGTACGCTTTCTGGCCCGTGGTGGCATGGGGGAAGTCTACGAAGCGGAAGACACGGAATTGCGCGAACGAGTGGCGCTCAAAACAGTTCGCCTCGAGCTACTCGAGGATGATCTCGTCCTTGAACGCTTCAAGCGCGAGGTTCATCTGGCCAAGAAAGTAACTCACCCCAACGTCTGCCGGATCTTTGACCTGTTTCGCCACCAAACCCGGGAAACCGAAGGCCGGCGCCGCAGCTTGGTGTTCGTGGTCATGGAGTTGCTCGAGGGAGAGACCCTCGCTCAGCGGCTGCGCCAGGGCCCACGCATGTCTACCGATCAGGCTTTGCCCATCGCGCTGCAGATGGCGTCTGCATTGGGCGCCGCCCACGACGCGGGCGTGCTGCATCGCGACTTCAAGCCGGGCAACGTGGTTCTGGTTCCCGCAGCCAAGGGAATCCGCGCCGTGGTCACCGATTTTGGCCTGGCGCTGCATGCCACGACCGATACCACTGTGCGTACCGCGCTTACCGGGCCCGGACAATGGTTCGGTACGCCCGCCTATCTGTCTCCTGAACAGGTCGAAAGCAAGCCGCTCACTCCGGCCTCCGATGTTTATTCCCTGGGACTGGTCCTCTACGAAATGATGACCGGCGCCCAGGCGTTCGAGCCGGCAACGCCTCTGGCGATGGCGGTGCAACGTCTGCGGGTGGACCCCGTACGTCCCCGTGAATTGGCGCCCGATCTCGACCGTCATTGGGAGCAGGTTATTCTGCGCTGTCTCCAGCGCGAGCCCGATCGTCGTTTTCAGAACGGGGAGGAAGTTGCGAAAGCCCTGCGGGGTGAGATTGCTTCGCGCCCGGAGCGCCGGTTTCCCGCTTGGCTCGCCGCGGTCGTGGCAGGATTGGTCACACTGGCCGCGATCGCTTGGCTTGCCGCAGCTCTCCGCCATCGATGGGCCCCGCGGCCGCGGGTGGCGGAACCGCCCATCCAGGTGCGTCCCTCATTGGCGGTATTGCCCTTCCGCAATCTCTCGGGACGCAGCGAAAGCGAATGGCTATCGACGGCACTGCCCGACATGTTGACCACGGAACTGGCCATGGGCGAGAAGCTGCGGACCGTGCCCGGAGAAAATATTGCGCGGGCGGCGGCTGATCTCTCTCTCTCCGGGAAAGACACCCTCGCTAGCGATACCCTGAAGCGATTGCGTCAGTATCTGGGCAGCGACTACATCGTGCTGGGATCCTACCTCGATCTTGGCGGCGCCTCGGGAGGTCTCGTCCGCGTCGATCTGCGTTTGCAGGATGCAAGATCAGGCGAGGTCATCGCCACCCTTTCAGAGAGGGGCAACGAACGTGCGCTCGATGAGGTGGCTACCCGCGCGGGCGCCGATTTGAGAGGAAAACTGGGATTGCAGGCCGAAACGGCGGCCGAGGCGACCCTAGTCAAGGCTTCGCTCTCATCCTTGCCGGAGGCCGTGCGCTTGTACTCGGAAGGCTTGGCAAAGGTCCGAGTGCTCGATGCACGGGCGGCCACCGGTCTGCTGCTGCGGGCGGTTGCCGTGGACCCCAATTTCGCGCTCGCCCACTCCGCCCTCGCCGATGCCTGGAGCATGCAGGGGTACGATCGAAAGGCGCAGGCCGAATCAAAGCGAGCACTCGATCTCTCCGCCGAGCTGCCCCGGGAGTCGAAGCTTTGGATCGAAGGCCGGTACTGGGCCTTGAATCACAACTGGAACGAGGCAGTCAGGATTTACCGCACGCTGTTCGAATTCTTTCCCGACAACCTCGACTATGGCCTCAGCCTGGCAAATGCGCAGAAACAGGCCCGCACCGCGGATGAGGCCCTGGCAACGCTCGCCCAATTGCGCCGCCTTCCGCCCCCGGCGGGCGACGATCCGCGCATCGACCTAGCGCAGGCGGATGTTTTTGACGTTACGGGAGCCTACCAAGATCAACAGGCGGCGGCGACCGCGGCCGGAGACCGGGCGCAGACCATTGGTGCGCAATCGCTTTTGGTAAGCGCGCTGAATCGAATTGCGCGCTCACTTGAGAAACAGGGAAAGCTCGACGAGGCTGCCTCCACCGTCGAGGAGGCTAGCAAAATTTCCTCCGCTGCGGGTGAGCGCACGGAAGTCGCCATGTCCTTGAACATCCTCGGAATCGTGCGTTTCGATCAGGGCAACTTTTCCGCCGCCCGGGAGGCTTACCAACAAGCGCTTGCCCTCGAGCGAGAAACGGGGAACAAACGAGGGGAAGCGACGACGTTGAACGACCTGGGAAACGTGCTCGGCGAACAAGGAGACTTGGCCGGCTCGATCAAAATGCTCGAGGGATCGCTCGAAACCTTTCGTGAAGTTGGGGACAAGCATAGCGCCGCTGCCGTGCTGAGTAGTATCGCTGCCCGGACTCTGCAACAGGGCGATTTGCAAGGAGCAAAACGGATGCTCGAACAGGCCCTGGCAGCCTCGCGCGAAATTGGTGACCAGGAACGGACTGCCACCGCCATCTACAACCTGGGCGAAACCCTGCGATGCGAAGGAGACCTGCCGGCCGCCGCTCACATGTATCAGCAGGCGCTCGACCTATCCAAATCGATCGGCGATCGGAGCGGTACGGCCTACGCGATTGCCGGCTTGGGGGATGTGCTCACCGCCCAGGGAGAACTGGCAGCCGCCAAGGGGAAATATGACGAGGCCCTGGCGATCCGCCAGCAAATCGGGGAAAACACAACCGTTGCGGAAACGCAGCTCGCGGTGGCCAACCTGTGGTTCGAGCAAGGTCGCTTGGCCGAAGCGGAGTCTGTCGCACGTCAGGCGCGCGAAGAGTTTCACAGAGAAAGCAATACGGATGATGAAATCCTGGCAACGATGCTCGTGGCCCAGGTTCTCATGGCGAGCGGCAAGCCAGCCGACGCCCAGCAACAAATTGCTGCAGCCGGCGATTCTGGGGGGAAGAGTCAGGATTTCAGCGTTCGCCTGAAGTCGTCGATTGTCAGCGCCGAGGTCTCGGCGCGATCGGGGAAACCCGAGCAGGGCCTGCGTGGTCTTGAGGAAGCGATCGGCAAAGCCCAAGGCCGCGGATACCTTGGTCTTGCGCTCGAAGCCCAAATCAGCCTCGGCCAGGTTCAGCTTTTGACAGGGCAAAACGCCTCAGGAAAGGCAACGCTCGCGACCGCTCGCTCCTTAGCGCAAAAAGCCGGTTACGGTTTGTTGGTTGCGAAGGTGGACCGAATTGCGGCTGAGGGCCGCCGCGCTGGGTGAGCGGCGGCCGCTCGCTGGTACGGCTCAGAATTTTGACCTCAGAGCTGGTGGCCAAAGCTTTCCGAAGATGCCTCCTTTTTTCTTGCCTGTGCTCGCGACCGCCGCCGTCGGGGAGACCTGACTCTTCGCCGCGTTCTCGGCCATAGTCGCCGCCAGGCTCTTGGCCACGACCGACAAATCCGGTAGGAAGATCGGCAGCGAAGTCGTTCCCTCCACCTTGAACGGAACATCCTTCGGCACGGCCCGCAAGCCGATGGCATTCAACGCCGAGCGGGTCACGCCTTGGTTGGGAATATGAGCCACCAGGCTGAAGGCGAGGCGGTTGTTGGAGTCGATGTCTCCGCCGCCGGTGACACTCCCGATGCCCGAGACTTCACTTTTCAGATTGCTGATGTGGGTGTCTTGGGGGGAGATTCGAAACTGGCTGCTGAGGGTTGTAATCGCCAAGTTCGCGCCCGATTGCAATCCGCTGAGGCCGGGAATGAAGGCCAGTTTTGAGCCCAAATCGAATCCTGCGAACTGGGCATTGGCGATTGCCGCATTTCCGGTCGTAACCAGCCGATTTTCCGGCCCATCCATTTGCACATTGGCCGTCAGGGTGCCGCCCTTGAACGCCGAGCCAGCTGGAAGCTGGATTCCAAGAGCCGCCAGAATCGCCTGAACGTTTTCGAGTGGAATCTGGGAGCCGCTTAGTTTCAGGTGAGTGACCAAGGCGTTTCCGCGCAGGCTATAGCTTCCTGCAAGCTGAGCCTTGCCGTTGCCCATCGAGATTTCACTGGCACGAATTACCCCCGCTTGCTTTGCCGGTGCATAATCCGTTGCATAGGAGAAGGAGACAGGCTGACTGGCCGGGGTTCCCCCGCGGACCAGCCGCAATTTTTCGACTCGCCCATGGCCGTCACTGTGGATGGTGTTGCCGTCGGAAGCTACGGTGGCGTCCATCGCCAACAATCCGCTGCCCTCCCACCAATCAGGGCTTAGAGCCAGGTTGGTGCCGATCAGCTTCATCGAGGCACGAAAGGAGGTCATTTCTGGAGCAGAGCGGTTGACGGGCCCCGCCTGGCCTCGCATCTGAATTCTGCCGCCATCAGCGGTGCGCCCGGAGACGACGAAGGACATGACCCCGTCCAAGGCTACGTTGCGAAGATCGACGTCGATATGTTCGAGCCGGAGAGGGTTCGATGGCTTTCGTTCCGTCGCCCCGTCTACCGGCAGCGCAAGCGTGCCGTTGTTGATTTCGACCTGATCGAAGATAAATGGCTGCATGGACTCGCCATCATTCGGGGCGAGAATATCCTCGGCGGTCACCGATCGAGAATCCTCAGGGTAGCCCATGGTCGAGAAGTTCCAGGCGCCGGAGGCGGACCGAATAAGGTTGACATGGGGTTCGTCGAGAGTCAGCGAGGTTACGTGCAGCGCGTGCGAAAACACAAGCGCTTTCAGGCTCACACCAATACCGAGCGATTTGCACTCCAGAAATCTGGCCGCGCTGAAGGCCGGATCGTCGGCGATGGAGAGATTTTCGGCTCGCATGCCGCCGGCGAGAAGCGACACTTCGAGTCGCCCGATGTGGACTTCCCGGCTCAGAGCGGATCCAAGAAGCGATTCCAGCTTAGGACGCAGGCGATCTACGTTAATCAAGAAGGGAACGACAAAAGTTGCCAGGGTCAACACTCCCAACATTGCGGCTGCGATCTTCATCAGTTTGCGCTTTCTTGTTCCGCTCATCATGGCGTATCTCCTCTGAAGAAGCTGTGGAACCTTCGATCGGGCTCCACTGGTTAGCGCGACGAACCGGCGGAAAAAGGGACAAAACCTCCCGGTGGGCGCTTTCTCCGCTCACCGCGCGGCCGCCCACGATGCGGAGCACAGCCCGGTGAAGATCGCAGGGCATCATCTGCGATCCCGGCTATATCATGCCTAGAATCAGAGAGATAGATAATGTCTTAAGGTAGCTCGATCGAGCAACCCGTTGGCACTTCGCGAGTCCAAGTCTCGTCGAGATCAGGAATGGCTGGTGTGGGGCAGTTCGCGGCGAAGCGGGTCAGGAAAGGCAAGAGTGCGATTGGAAGCCGAATCTCAGAGCCGAGCATGTTCGGAGGCAGAGATCTCGAGTTCGCCGACTCGGAGCTGAAATATCGTGAAGTTGCGGCCGAAGGAGTAGATCCTTAGGCTATCGAGCTCAGGATGGCGGGCCTGGAGCTCGCGCCCCAGCGAGTTTTCCCAAAGCCATCCGCCCTGGAGGACCCAGACCGAATCACCCTTCTCGAGGTTGTAGGCGCTCACCACCTGCTCCCAACTGGGGAAAAAATTCTCGGCCGTAAACGCAAACACCCTGCCGTCGGTGGCAGCGATGCGGTAGCCTCCGCATCGTAAGGACTTCAATCCTTCGGTCCACTCGTTGATGAAAAACGGCTTCTGCTGGCAAAGATAGTGGCCCAATAGCAGGCCGGTTTGATTATCTGCCAACAGAAGATCACGCGGAGGGATGTGCTCGTGAACGAAGGCCATCGCTTCCTCCATATGAGACTTCTTCTGATCCGCGCGCGCCATGTAAGGCAGGCGATGCGACGGGAATAGATTGCATAGGGAAACGATCAGCGCGGCAGCAGCGATTCCCCACCTCAGAGGTCGGCCCGTCCATCGGTCAATGGCGACGCTGATCCCGGTAATGGCAAATATCGAAAGAAATATCGAGTGTCGCGTCCCGCCGTAGGGATATAGGTCAAAAAGTGCCGCGGTGCAATTCATCGCGAATGGCAGCCATAACAAGGCGACGAGTGGACCTCCCCGGAATGACATGGAGCCTCGGCGGGCGGCCCTCCCCGCGACCAGCGTGCCAGCAAGGAATAGAAGGAAGAGCAAATCGCCAATCACCGCCTGCCCCAGCACATACTGAAATACGGAGGCAGTTCTCGTGAAGGCAAAGATAAGAATATGGTGCCGCTCGGGATCGAAATATGAGTTGTGGAGGTAGGTATCGCCCATCCAGCCATGCAGGGCATTGCGCCCAAATTGGGAGAGGTAGGTGAAATAGAGGAGAGAACCCAATAGCAGCTCGCCCATCTGGCCCGCGAGCCACATGCGAAACACGCTCTGCGGGGTAGGCTGGGCGAACATTCTGAGCAGCGCATAAGCAGCGAGCGCCGCAGCCAGCAAGACCGCCGAGTAGTGAGAGAGCGTCGCCAGCCACAAGCAAAGGATCGAGTAGGCCATTTTCGCCAGGGAGTTCTGAGCGAGGGCACGATCGAGCAGATGCAGGGTCGCCATGGCGAAAAACAGCAACAAGGCATACTGTCGTATCTCGGCCGACAAGGCGATCATCGGGGGAAGGAAGCTGGCGAAAATCAACCCGATTAAGCCCGTCTTGGCCCCGAACCGCGCCTCCAGCCAGTGGAAAAAAATCCAGCAGAAAGCGCTGCCCGCGATGACGGAAGGTAAGCGCAGGATGAACTCGCTCGAGCCGAACTCTCGCCAAAGGTGGAGCACAAAGATCAGCAAGGGCGGATGAGAAAGCGTCAGACTGGCTCGGTAGGTCTGTTTCCACGAATCCTGGTTGGCAGCCATGAAGTGGAGCGCCTCGTCGGCGTTGAGGAAGGTTGCGGCCGCCAACCAGAGACGCACGAAGAAGCCAGTGACCAGCAGCAACCGGGCCAGGAGGCGCGGGCTCCAAGGGATCCTCGACGGGAGCCCACGCCTTCGAATCCCCGGTTGCTCTCGGAGCGGGATCATTGTCAGGAGGATGGTAGACGGCTCACGATGGTTGGGCTTCCGGCCGACCGGTGCGAGGAATCCTCAAAGCAATCTTCTCGAGGCGGGTCGAGATTTCCCGATCAGGTTTCGACCTTCCGCAGCTGAAACTTTCGCGTGGCTCTGCGGCCGGTGTAGTTGGCTTGTACCAGAACCGCTGAATCGGGCAGAGCCGACTCTTCCACGTCAATCTTCATCTCCGCCTCGCCATTCGGACCGGTGAGCACCTGGGTATAAAACGGAGCGGCGCCAGGACGGGCGAAGCGCAGGATCAGGCGGGCGCCTTCAATGGCGGCGCCTCCATCGGTGACCCGCAATCGCATTTGCAAACGACCTTCGGAATGCACCGACCCAGCATTCAGCCATTCGACGTCGAGCTCCTTGATAGCCGCCAGCGACTCGGGCGTGTCCCGTTTGTCGAACACGGTATCGAGTCGTCCGTCCCGGATGGCGTCGAGCACCAACCGGTGCTGATCGCGCAACATCTGCTCCTTGCGCTGATCGGTGAAGCTGCTCTCCGCTGCCTTATCGGCGTAGGAACTGGCCCGGGTGCCGATACAATGTCCGCGAACAAAAACCTGCGTTTCGAGCAGCCGTTCATTCTCGCGCGCTTCGCTTTGCACGTGATAGACGGTATCCGCGTGTTTAATGTCCGTGTTGAAGCCAAAAATCATGCGATTCACTTCCCAAAATATCTAACAGCGGCGACCTGCCCGAGCGCGAGTCCCTTGACACTGTGTCGTCACGAAATCTAACCTAGATAGTTTAGTCAGTGCTTGGCTGCGAATTATATCTAGCTCCCCTTATGCCCGACAATTACTTCGCCCGCTACCTCCCACTGCTGATCCACTTTATGGTAGCAGGAGCTCTTGCCAGTTGGATTGTAATCATCTCCTGGCGAATCGGCTATCGGCGACCGACCCGCGCCAAGCTTTCCCCTTATGAGTGCGGCATGGTGCCGGTGGGCGACGCGCAACAGCGCTTTTCCGTGAAATTCTATCTCGTCGCCATGCTCTTCATCTTGTTCGACGTGGAAGCGGTGTTTCTCTACCCTTGGGCGGTGATTCTCCACCGGCTGAAGATGTTCGGTTTCTGGGAAATGCTCGTGTACATCGGGATCGTCCTGGTTGGGTACTTCTATGTTTGGAAAAAGGGTGTGCTCGATTGGGGTCCGACCCTGTCCAAGAGAGGCGAGGCGTAAGTGTCCCTCAAACCGGCGATTACGGATCTCGCGCAACTGAAGGAACACCCGGCTGTCGCCTGCCTGTTGGCAGGCATCCCGCAGGCGATTGAAGCAGTGAAATTCGAACACGACGAGATGAGCTTGCACATCGAGCGCTCCGCGATTCGCGAAGCTTGCGCTTTGCTCCGCGATTATGCCGCCTGTCCGTTCAATTTCCTCTCGGATGTAACTTGTGTAGACTGGTACCCATCCGAGCCCCGTTTCGAGGTCATCTACCACCTGCTCGCCATCGGCAAAAAAGAGCGGGTGCGGTTGAAGGTGCGGCTTGGGGACAACGCACCGTCGCTCGACTCTGTCACCCCCATCTGGCCAGCAGCCAACTTTTTTGAGCGGGAAGTCTACGACCTGTTCGGGATCCGGTTCCTGGGGCACCCGTACCTCAGGCGTATCCAGATGCCCGACAACTGGGAAGGCCACCCGCTTCGCAAAGATTATCCGGTGGAGGGCTATCGTTAGCGTTCGCCATGCCCCAACTCACGGCCATCCCCGCGCTCGATCCCGGCCAGGACCGAACCATGATCCTGAACATGGGGCCGCAGCACCCGTCGACGCACGGCGTGTTGCGGGTCATGCTGGAGATCGACGGCGAAACCGTAGTACGGATCATGCCCGACATCGGCTATTTGCACACTGGAATCGAGAAAACCTGCGAGGCCAAGTTTTATCAGCAGGTCGTACCGCTCACCGATCGCATCGACTACCTCTGTCCACTCACCAATAACCTGTGTTATTGCCTAGCGGTCGAGAAGTTGCTGGGTCTCGACATTCCGCCCAAGGCGCAATGGCTGCGCGTGCTGCTCAACGAGCTGACCCGTATCAACTCGCACCTGGTCTGGCTGGGCACGCACGCGCTCGACATAGGCGCCATGACCGTCTTTCTCTATTGTTTCCGCGAGCGGGAAGACATCTTGCGGCTCTTTGAAGCGGTCAGCGGTCAACGCATGATGACGTCGTATTTCCGAATCGGCGGACTGGCGCTCGAACCGCCGCTTGATTTCTTGAACCGGGTGCGCGACTTTGCCCGACGCTTCCCGGCGCGAGTCGATGAATACGAAAATCTGCTCACGGCCAATCCCATTTGGATGATGCGAACCAAGGGTGTGGCCCGCATCACGGCAGAAGATGCCATCGCTCTGGGCACCAGCGGACCCACCCTGCGTGCGAGTGGCGTCGATTTCGACCTGCGGCGCGATTTGCCCTATTCGAGCTACGAGAAATTCCGCTTCGAGGTTCCGGTGGCCCAAGAGGGGGACGTGTTTGCCCGTTACCTCTGCCGGGTTCGAGAACTGCGGGAATCGAGCAAAATCATCGATCAGGCTTTGGCCGGCATGCCGGAAGGAGCCATCAAGGCGGAGGCTCCCAAGGTGGTGCTGCCCGACCGGGAGAAGATGAAGACGCAGATGGAGGCGCTCATCTACCACTTCAAGATCATTACCGAGGGATTCTCCGTGCCCGCCGGTGAGGTCTATCAAGCGGTGGAATCGCCCCGCGGCGAAATGGGTTACTACGTGGTCAGCGACGGCACGGCCAAGCCGTACCGGGTACATATGCGCGCCGCCTGTTTGGCCAATCTGCAGACCTTGCCCATCATGTGCGAAGGCCGGCTGATTGCCGATGTGGTGGCGGCGATCGGCAGCATCGATATTGTGCTGGGGGAAATTGATCGCTAGTTGCTTTTGGCTGCGGGCTGGGCGGACTTCGACCCAACCTTAGGATCACGAACATGCAATTTTCCGACGCATTCGAGCAGCGCTTCCGGGAGATGGCCACGCATTATCCGACCAAGCGCTCCCTGCTGGTTCCGACTCTGCTGTATGCCCAGGATGAGATCGGATACCTGAGCGAGGAAGCCATTGTGGAGATTGCGCGACGCGTCGAACTGAGCGAACTCGAGGTGCGCAACGTGATCAGCTACTACTCCATGCTGACCACGAAACCGCGGGGCAAGTACAACGTTCAAGTTTGCACCAATATTGCCTGTTTGCTGACGGGCGGGGAAGAGATTCTGGACCACTGCCGGGTCAGGTTGGGCATTTCGGAAAAGCAAACCACGCGGGACGGCCTATTCTCCCTCGAAGAAGTGGAATGCATCGGCGCCTGCAGCTGGGCCCCGGCTGCACAGGTCAACTACGACTTTCATGAGAATCTCACGCCGGAAAAGATGGACCAGGTTCTCGACCAATACAAGAAGAAGGGAGGCGAATCGAGGCTCTGAGGAAGATGGAAATCCTCAAGCGATGGTTTTCGATTCCCCATCCGTCTCTCTTTCCCTGGTGCACAGAAATGGCTGAATTGGTATCCCATCCCGACGAAGTGAAGGTTGTCTCCAAGCGGTTCGGCCTGGGTGCCGCCCAGATCGACCGCTATCTGGAACTCGACGGCTACAAGGCACTGAGGAAGGCTCTCGCAATGCAGCCGGATTCGATCATTGCGGAGGTAAAGGATTCCGGTCTGCGGGGACGAGGGGGCGCCGGATTCAATACCGGATTGAAGTGGTCGTTTGTCCCCAAGCAGGCGGCGAAACCAAAATACATCCTGTGCAATGGCGACGAGAGCGAACCCGGCACCTGCAAAGACCGGTTGATCTTTGAGCACGACCCCCACGCGGTCATCGAAGGGGTGATGATCGCCGGAATCGCCGTGGGGGCGCAGGTTGGATACATCTACATTCGCGGCGAATATCGCTATCTGTCGGAGATTATGCAGAAAGCGATCCGAGAAGCCTATGCCCGCGGCTTTCTCGGCAAGAACATCCTCGGCAGCGGCTTCGACTTCGACGTGTACTGGCACGGCGGCGCCGGGGCCTACGAGGTGGGAGAGGAGTCCGCGCTGATGGAGTCGCTCGAAGGCAAGCGTGGGATTCCCCGCATTCGACCTCCCTTCCCCGCCGTGGTTGGACTCTGGGGCGGGCCGACGGTGATCAACAATGCCGAGACGCTGGCCAGTGTCCCGCCCATCATCCTGGGCGGGGCGGAATGGTATGCCAAACTGGGCCCTCCCAAGAACGGGGGCACACGCTTGTTTTGCCTCAGTGGTCACTTGAACCGGCCCGGCGTCTACGAACTCCCGATGGGGTACAACCTCAAGAAGATGATCTATGACGTGGGCGGTGGCATCGCAAAGGGCCGCGCCCTGAAAGCCGTCGTGCCCGGAGGTTCGAGTACGCCGCTTCTCACCCGGGAAGAAATCGATGTCCCTATGGATTTTGATTCGCTCATGAAGGCCGGTTCCATGCTCGGATCAGGGGGAGTGGTGGTCTGCGATGACTCCACCTGCATGGTGAAGTTTGCCCTGCGAATCATGCGCTTCTACCGGCACGAGAGCTGCGGGTGGTGCATCCCCTGCCGCGAAGGCACCGACTGGCTGGAGAA
>Ga0187782_10002552_pt1 | contig 13417 bp, 7 predicted proteins | sample 0715_SJ02_MP15_2_FD_132454 | JGI IMG/M metagenome (GOLD analysis project Ga0187782, IMG submission 132454) | Tropical peat soil microbial communities from peatlands in Department of Meta, Colombia - 0715_SJ02_MP15_20_MG | ecosystem: Environmental > Terrestrial > Soil > Wetlands > Peat | place...
ATCGGCTCGCCTCCGGGTTACGTGGGCTACGAGGAGGGCGGCCAGCTCACCGAGCGCGTCAAGCGTTCGCCCTATTCCGTCGTCCTGCTCGACGAAATCGAGAAAGCCCACCCCGATGTCTTCAACATTCTTCTCCAGGTGTTTGAGGACGGCCAATTGACCGATGGCCTCGGCAACACTATCGATTTCAAAAACACCATCCTCATCATGACTTCGAACATCGGCGCGCGTCACTTGCAAAAGCGCCAGGGCCTCGGCTTCCAGAGCGACCGCGAAGACACGGTCAGCGAGAAAGTCGAAGAACTGGTCAAGAACGAAGTCAAGAAAACCTTCAATCCCGAGTTCCTGAACCGCCTCGACGAAGTGATCCTCTTCCAGTCGCTCTTGGACGCCGATCTCATCCAGATCGTCGAGCTGCTCGTGCAGCAACTGAACGCTAACCTCGCGCAAAAGTCCATCACCATTTCCGTCACCGAGGACGCCAAGAAATGGATCCTCGAGAAGACCCTCGTCGACCGCAGCTACGGAGCGCGTCCGCTGCGCCGCGCCCTGCAGCGCTACGTCGAAGACCCGCTCTCCGAAGCGCTGATCGCCGGGCAAATCCCCGAGCGGCCGGCCTTTCTCGAGGTCTACCTCGACTCGAACCAGCTCTTCTATCGCCCCGTCAGCAACGACGAATCGGGCGGCGAAGAAAAAGCCGCCGGCGTCCTGCTCTTCAGCAACTGACGCCGGCTCGTCTCTCATACAAACGCCCCTGATCGTTCGGGGGCGTTTGTGCCTCCATCGATCCCGAATCTACTAATGCGTTGTCATTCCGAGGGAGTTCGCCGTATGCGAACGACCCGGAATCTGTGGTTGCCTTTGCTGTTGCTTGTCATTTCGAGCGACGACCCTGACCCTGCACGGAGTGAAGGGGAAGGGGAGGAATCGAGAAATCTGCATTTCCTCCTGCACTCGCGTTGTCATTCCGAGGGAGTTCGCCGTAGGCGAACGAGTCGAGGAATCTGCGGCTGTCCTTGCTGTTGCTTGTCATTTCGAGCGACCGAAGGGAGTCGAGAAATCTGCATTTCCTCCTGCGTCTTTGCTTCCTTCGCTTTTCCCGCCCTCGCTCCGCCTGCACGCCACTACCTAATTGATCGTCACCGTTAGCGCATTCGACGCGGCCGCACCGGGATTGGTCGCCACCAGCGATCCGTTCCCCGCGTTCGCCAAATCGCTCGCCGGAATCGCCACCGTCACGTGCGACGCGTCTTCAATCGTCGTCGTCCGATAGCTGCCATTCCACGTCACGGCGACGCCGGGCAGGAAATTCGTTCCCGTCAGAGTCAGCACCGTATTGCCCGCGCCGTGCGCAATCGAAGTCGCGGAACTCGCCGTCAAACTCGCCGCCGCCGCGCCCGTGTTCAGCAGTTGCGGAGTGACAAACGGGCCTTCGAGCAGCATCAGCACCACCGCCGGTTGACTCTCTCCAATCGAGTCATTCGACAGCAGCGCGATTCCATCCTGGCCGAAGCGCTGCATCGTCCAATTGGCGTCGACACCCGATGCGGACGAAGGCATGATGAGCGAAGCCTCGGGCAGATAGTGGACGGTATCGTAGCGAACCAGCCCGTAGGCCCAGGTTCCGGCCGTGTTCGCGAGCATCAGAAAGTCCTTTTCTGTCGACGAATCGGCGACAACGCCGGCCGCCTCATCCGCGTTCAAGCCTGCCTGATAGAAATCGATCGGCGACAGCGTGGCCACTTGCGACGGCGGAGTCGTCGCCGGGTTGGCGATTCCTCCCGCGCCACCGTAAACCAGTCCTCCCGCGAGCACAAATCCTCCCCCAAAACCTCCCATCCCATCGAGCGTTGTACCATCCATCAACGTCAAGCCATTCGCGTTAATGCTGTAACGGTAGAACTCCGCGCCGGTTGTCTGGTCGTCGTAAGCGTACAGCTCCGTGGCGCTGGCGAATACTGGATTGTCGCCCTCGTAGATTCCCGAGAAATTCGCGCGGAAGCTGCCGGTATCGCCGCTGACGTCGAAGATGCCGAAGGTTCCTCCTTCCCCGGACTGATTGACGGCCAGGGTGTTGTCGGTCCCCGGCACGGCAGCCAGCCAAGAAGCAGCGAAGCTCGTGGATGTAGTGCCTTGGGTGACAGCAAGCGGGATGGTGGCCGTCAGGCTCTGGCTCAGCAAATCGAATTGGGCCAGGCTATCGGCCCCGCTTAATCCTATGTACAGATAATCGCCATCAGACGTTTCAGCCATCGGACCCGGATCGCTCCCGATCGTAATCGGCGTCCCCACCGCTCCCGTGTACGGATTGATGGCGACGATGGTATTTCCCGTCAGATTTGTTGCGGTGCTCGGCACAGTAGCATAGAGGTTCTGCGAAAAAGGATCGAACAGGATCGAGTTCGCGGGAACGTTGACCGTCGCGTAGATCGTGAGCGGCGCAATTGCGGAAGCGCCCCCTCCCGGCGCCGCGTTCGTCACCGTCACCGGAGTCCATCCATAATTGGCGATCGCCGCAGCCGTAACGCCGGCCGTAAGCTCCGTCGCGCTCACATAGGTCGTTGCCATGGCCGATCCGCCCACATTCACAATCGAATTCTCATTGAATCCGCTCCCGTTCACCGTCAGCGTAAATGCGCCTGAGCCCGCCTGGACCAGCGGCGGAGAAATGGAAGACAATGCCGGCGTCATGGCGTAGAAGTTGCCCGATACTCTGGTGCTGTCGGTCGACTGGTTATTGGTCAGCACGGGATCGTAACTCACCGAGGTGACCGAAGCCGCGCCCTCAATGTGTTGAGCGCTGGTCGGAGTCGCGCTCACCGTCACCGTCGCGCTCGCTCCATTCGCCAAATCGCCCAGGTCGCACGTAAACGCGCTTCCCGTTCCGCAACTCCCCTGGTTCGGCGTGATGCTGTTCACAATCAACGTAGAATCGAGCGTCAGCGCCAGCGTTGCGCCCTCGGCCGCATTCGGCCCGTTGTTGTTCACCGTCGCCACGTAGGAGATGGCGCTGCCCGTCGTCGCCGTCTCAGGCGCGGCGAGCGACACCGAAAGATCGGCCGGTGAAGAAGAAAGATCCTCGACCACCGGCGACTGGAAGATGAAAATCTCCTCTCCGGAATTCAAAGCAACGCCATCCTGGCCCCAGCGCACGATCTTCTCCGGACTTGTCGCGCTGTTGCCGAAGAACGGGATGCTGCCCGTGGGATTGAATGTGCTTTCGTTGAAAGCCAAAATCGACGATGTGCTTGTGGCGATGCTCGATGAAGCCACAAATGCCACCCCCAGCGTCGAATCGGAAACAATCGGGCCGCTTGCAGCCGCGCTGGCAGTCGCGTCGAACGTGCCCAGCAGTGTCCCTGTCGTCGCACTCAAAGCCTCGCCATTCGACAAGTAAATGACGCCGTTATCGTACTGCAGGTTGCCGGTACAGCAGGAAAAGGTCGACGAAGAGTTCAGAACCGAGCCTGCCGTGACGCCCGTGGAACCAACCGTAAGCTGAACCACGCCTGCGGAGCTCCACATGTACAGTGCCGGCGATGTCGAGCCAAAACCGAGCGGCCCCGTACCGTACCCAAGTGAACTTGACGTTTCGGCTCGCGCAACGCCCGAATCGTAAATCGTCACTCCCGCCGCGCCGGTCAGCCCGCCGCTTGCCCCAACCGCAACGGAGTTCGGCGAACCAGGTACGGCGGCCAAGTAAAGAGCCGTGAACGGCGGGTTGTAAATTCCTTCGCCGCCTCCCAACGAGAACTGATTCACAACCTGACCGCTGGTCAGATTCACTTGCGCCACTGCGCCGGCGCCATCCAAGCCTACAAAAAGCTGCGTTCCATCCGTCGACAGCGCAAGCTTGTTCGGGTTGCTGCCCACCCAGATTTGCCGAATTACGTTTCCCGTCACCGGGTCGATGCCCACCACCGAGTTGCCCGTCCCCGCCACCGAGCCGGGAACAGATGCGTACAACAAGCCGTCCGCCGAGTTATAGGCGATGTCGTTATTCGCGATGCCGATGTATGCCGTAAATGGAACGCCCGCCGATGTCCCCCCGCCGGGCGGCGGGGTCGTAACCGTCACATTCAGATTGCCCGGCACCGCCGCAGCCGGAATCGTCGCCGTTATTTCCGTCGAGCTCACGAATTCAGAAGGTACGCTATTGCCGTTCACCGCCACGGTCGACCCCGCCGTAAATCCGGCTCCTTCCAGCGTCACTTGCGTTAGAGCGTTCAGTGGTCCGCCTCCGGGAGAAATCGACGTCAGTGTCGGGGCAGGCGGATTGGTAATCGCCACCGTAACCGCATTCGACGCCGATGCCGATGTCGTAGTCGTCACGGTCACCGTTGCACTGCCAATCGCGCTCAAAAGATCCCCCGGCACCTGCGCCATCAGTTCCTGATTCGCGCCTGAGCCCTGGCCAAAAGTGCTCAGCGGAATTCCGTTCCACATCACCGTTGCGGTAAACACGGAGAACGCCCCGGCTTGTTCTTCGAAATTCGATCCGAAAACTTCCAGCGTCGACCCTCCCGACCCCATCACGAATTGTGTCGGCGACACCGAGGCGATCGCCGGAGCCGGCGTCGGCGTCAGTATGAGCAGGTCCTCGTTAGCTTGCGCCAGGCCGCCTCCCGGCGCGGGATTCGACACCGCAACCGTCTCGAATTGTGCCGTCGTTTGCGGCGGCAATGAAAATGTCAACTGCGTCGCGCTCACATACTTTGTCGCCGTGCTTGTGCCGTTCAGCAACACCGTCGAAGTTGCCACGAAACCCGTCCCCGTAACCGTCACCGTTGTTGCCGTTGTCCCGGTCAACACCGTCCCCGGACTCACTGCGCTCACACTCGGCAAAGGATCGGTCACCGCAATCGTCGCCGCAGTCGAGGTTCCGCCACCCGGGGTGCTGTTCACGGCCGTCAACGACAGGTCTCCCCCCACCGCGACATCCGCCGCCTGCAACGTCACGCTCACCTCGGTCGAACTTGCAAAAGTTGTAGTCCGGGCGTTTCCATTCACATCGATCTGGGTTGTCGGGACAAACCCCGTGCCGCTGACGGCAATCGCAGTCGACGGCGCGCCCGCCGCCACGGTGGCCGGTGTAACTGACGCGATCGCCGGCGCGGGATTGGTCACTTGAAGGTCGATCCCCGACCCACTGCTCGCCGTGCCGTTCAGCGCAATCACTGCCAATTCTCCGCCGCTCGCAATCTGCGCGGCGGAGATCGTTGCTGTCACCTGCGTGCTGCTCGCATAGGTTGTGGGCTCGGCGACCGCGGCTACCTGAACAGTTGTGGTGCTCGAAAATCCCGTCCCGTTCACAGTCAATGTCAGTTGGCCCGACCCAGCCGTCACCGATGCCGGGCTGATCGATGTTACCGTCGGAGCCTGTTGTCCTCCTCCCTGGTTTCCCCCTCCGCCGGATGAGCCGCTGACGGAGGATCCGCCTCCGCAACCGTTCACAACCGCAGATGAAACTAGACACAGGGAGAGTAAGGGCAGGAGGGGAAGTTCAATTCTCATAAGGGCTCAAGTATACATGCCGTTCCGCGCCGCAAAAGTTCACAAAACAAGCGCTCGATATCTTAAGCCTGATTCGAGCCGAACGCGCTGTGTACAGGCTTTTTCGCCGGTGACGCTGCACAAGCCATCCCGGCTCCGACGCGCCGGCGCCCTAGTCCCTATCGCAGTGAAGCGCCTCTTGACCAACGCGAGGCCTCCCACGAAGAATGCACCGGCAACCGTGACAGCCGTCACTGCGCTCATCCCAGGGCTGGAATGTAGAAGAAAACCATCCCCGGATCTCCACCGCAATTGAGGTCTTTTCGTCACCGCTCGGCAACAAAACCCGCACACCTTGCCGATCGCCCCATCGCCGAGCTGAGCCCAGGAATTCAACAATTCATCCGATAGGAGGATAGGAGAATGCGTGCGCCAAACTGCGCTCTTCTCTTCGCATTCCCTGTCGCGCTGGTGGTATCCAGTTGCTGCCATCTCAGCGCGCAGACGCCGAAACCCCCAACCAAATCGCAAGCAATACCGACCCACGTCTACATCGACTCGCAAGCCGTTCTCGCCAAGCAGGGCTCGGAACCCGCGATCCGGAACATCGCGAACCAGCTCTTCCTGGGAGCCGGCCTGCCGTCGGAGCTTACGTCGGCATTCGAATTCAACGATCGCGTGGTCCAGGCGGAACTGAAATATCGCAATGGGCAACAGCCCGCGGTCCAAACCGCTGACATCGTAAAGGCGGTAAACAACCTCGTCAACACCATCGGCGCGCCCGCATGGGCGCATACCAACGCCCAAGAGGTCACCAAGCTGCGCATGTGGATGCTGATCATGTATCCACACCTGATCGCCAATCCCACGCCTCGCCAACCCGACGGCACCCGCCAAATCCTCAGTCCGCAGATGAGCCCGCTTGAGGCAGCATTCATTGCCACCACACTCATCGAGCAAAAGCTGTGGAACGACTACTACCAGCTCGCGCCTTCTGAACGAACCACTCCTCAGACGATCCATAAGCTTTCTGCGCAGCGCGGAGCGGAACTGCGCACCGCAATCGCCGGCGGAATTCAAGGGCACAGCGTCCGCGATTTGTTGCACGTCGCCGACGGGTTCTTTACCGACCTGCGTATCGATCCGCTGCCCGCGACCGATACGACATCAACCAAGGAGGTGCGGTGATGAAACGCTGGATTTCTATTTTCACCTTCGCGCTTGCGATAGTTTCCATTGCGCTCTCGGCCGGCTGCGGTGGGGGTTCCGGAACGGCTCCGCCCACCGGCTCCACCTCCGAAGGTTTTTATGTCATCACGACCTATGGTGCAGTGGGCGACCAGCAGCCCAATCCTGACGTAACCTTCGAGGGAACGTCCACGGAGCAACAAACCAACTGCTCAGGCGAGAGCAACTGCAGCTATGACACTGGATTGGTGACGACCAACTCAAACGGCGCAGCTACCGTGTCGACGAGCGATGTCCCCGATTACTGGGGCTTCCAAACTTACTTTAACGCGAACTGCAGCTCGGACAACACCTACCAGCCCCAAGAAGTGCTAAACCAGCAAACCGTGACTCTGGAGTGCAACGGCCAGAGTTATACCAATGTTGCATCGCCATCGACTTACATCTACGGCTACGGATATCCCGGCCCGGCGCCCACGTCGATCACCATCACGGCAACCAACATCGAGTTCACAACTTCACCCCTCCCTGTCATCGACTCCTATAACGAGTCGGCAGGCCTCGAAGCCTCTATCCAGGCAACATCGGTAAGCAGTAATCAGCTCTCCGTCACATTTCCCACCAACTCCACAATACTTACTGCCGGGGATCACATCCTGGTAGTGACCAACTCAAGCGGCCAAGCAATCGGAGCGGCTCCCTTTGAAGTCTATTATGTTGAGCCGCCCCCGCCTCCAAGCACAGGAAGATGCTCCCATGGGGTCTGCAGTAACGTCAGCACGAAATGATTGCTCAACTCTGAGGGGTGCGCATGCGGAAGCACGGCGCACCCTTCATAACGTTTTCGGCCACGCAACGAACCCTAACGTGTGTTTCGCAATCCGGGAGGTGCCTTGCGAGCTATTATTTTGGTAACCATTCTTTTTGGCCTCATTTGTCAAGCCGATTCACAGACTTACTCCCGGCAGGAAGTCGGAGCGGGAATCTCAGCTATTAGCAATTCGAGTCCGACCTCAGCCTACCAAGTTTACTGCTGCAGAGCGCTATACTCAGGCCCGCTCGTGAGGTACACATGGAACCTGTCGCCGAGCCTCGCGCTGGAGGGGGGTAGTGCCTTTCATGTGAACAACGAGAACCTCTTCAGCACGTCGCAGAGCGGCGATTTGCAAATGACGGCGGGCGTCAAGGTGGGCTGGCGGGGCAGGAGATTCGGTGTCTTCGGAGAGATCAAGCCCGGCGGCGACTGGTATCCGAACGGTATAGAAGAACTCTTTCCGGTTCATCAGTTCTTCAATGTCGGCTATTTCGTTCTCCAGCAAGGCGGCGTGTTCGAGTGGTATCTGAAGAAGCGTTGGATCTGGCGGGCGGACGTGCGCCAAATGCTGACCGCCCGGTTTGATCACACGATTGCACAGTCCAGCAATGAGCGAAGTTTCTTGGCCGGGGCCGTTCCTCCGCGCCTGTTGTTCTCGTTCAGCGCCAGCTACCGGCTGGGCGAGCTGCGCGAAGAAAAGGAATCGGCTCCGCCCGCCGGACGCGCCGATATAGGATTTATCTTTCCACTGCACATCCGCGAGCATTTGGAAAACCAGGATCTGCGGCCTGATCGCGGCGCTGGAGGATGGGCCAGCGTGCCTGTCATTCACCACATATCCCTTGACGCTGCCGGGTTCCGTTTGCCCGAGGATGACCAGACAGACTCGCCGCAGGATGGCGGACCCGCCACCGAAATCTTTGGCGGCCTGAAAGCGGGAATTCGCAGAGATAAGATGGGCTACTTCGGCAAATTCCGTCCCGGCATGATCCGCTTCGACCACGGTTTGGCGGCGGAGTATCAGACAGGCCCTTCGACCTTCAGCGTCCAAAGCAGGCCGCTGCGCAATCTCGCGCTCGATATGGGCGGCGTCCTTGAGGTCTACGCCTCCAGGCACACTATCCTTCGCGCCGACGCGAGCAACGTCTACATCCACTACCGCGGCCAAACGGTGGCGTCGTCCAGTGGCGGCGTATATTCCCCTCCGCTTGGGAAATCGTCCATTCTTTTCACCTTTGGCGCGGGATGGAGGTTTTGACTCGGCGGTCCGAATCCGTCACGGCTGGCAATGTTTGAACCGCGGAGCGTGGACCGTCATCGCGTTCTGGAAGAAGGCGAGTGTGCGATCGAGAACGGCCTTGCGTGTAGCCGCATCGAAGTAGTGCCCCTGCCCGGCATAGATTTGCTTCTCGACCTTCGCGCCGTGGCGCACCGCGTAGGCTTCAAGCTCCCAGGCCGCAGAGCTTGGAACCAAGCTATCGTCGGCGCCATGCTGGATGAGGAGAGAAAGAGTGGAATTCCGTGGGCTCTGGACCATATCCTCGGTCGGCAAACCGCCGCTGGATTCGCTCACTGCAAGCACATCCGGATCTCTGAAGGCGAGCGAGACGGCCAAATACCCGCCGAAAGACTCTCCGTAAAGTAAGATTGGACAGCCTTGCGCGCCGGGCAACGCTGCGGATTGGTTGAGGATCTCCTGCACAGCTATCCGGTATTCTCCGAAATCGGTTCGCGCTTCGTTCAGGTCCGTGATGCTCGAACGGCCAAAGATCTCGAAGTAGTGCGGCAAAACAACCATAAAGCAGTGAGCCGCGAATGCCTTTTCGCCGAAATTGTCTTCCATGGGCATCGATTGACCGCGTCTCGTGTAAACCCCAGCCGTCCCGTGAATCATCATCAGCAGCGGGTGTCGTGCCGTGCCCTTTGGCTCGTAAACCTCGACGGAAATTCGATGACCGCTCGCCTGGATTGACCCGACGCTATACGTGTACTGGCATGGTTGGGCCAAAGGACTCGGAGGCCCGATCAGCATTCCCAGGAAAAGCAGGGCGCAGCGTATTGGCAGCGCGCGCATCGGCGAGATGAACTGGAATTGCATGATCGGAATCGCTTTCGTGGCAGCACCTCAGGCCGGCTTCCCTAAAGGATGCCTTCCTACGCAAGAGAGCGGGCGGTGCGGCCCGCACCACATCAGCACCACGCCGGCAACCACCGCTCCCGCGCTGACGAATTGCGCAACGGAGAGTCCCCACAGAACCCGGGGATTACGGCGAATGAATTCAACCAGAAATCGGGCCATGCCGGCGAGCGCCAGGTACTGGCCAGCGATTGCACCGGTCGCGTGCGGCTTGCCCAGGAGTCGCCACAGCCACCAGCCAATGAATAGATCTACCGTTAGTTCGTACAGCGGCGTGGGATACACCGGAACGAAAACCGGTTGCAGTCCATTGGGGAAACCCATTCCCCAAGGTCGAAACGTCAACGAGAAAAAATGCACGGGCCTTATGGCTATTCCATAGCACCCGTCGCCCGAGAGAAAACAACCAATGCGCCCAATACCGTGCCCGAAAGCCACCGCCGGAGCAGCCAAGTAGAGCGTGCTCAGGACTCCGATCTTCGCTTGCCGGCCTTGCAGCGCCAGAGCGGCGATACCCGAGATCAACGCGCCGTACCATGAAAACCCGGTACTGTTCCACGTCTCACCCCAACCAATGGCCCCGAATTTCGCAGGTGCATCGACAAAAACGTACCAGAGCTTGGCGCCCACGAAGCCAGCTGCCAACGTAATCGCCACCATCCAAACCGCATCGGCGGTGACCCGTGCCCGCTTCAGCGCTCTGTCGAACGCAATCGTCCCGATCGCGGCGGCCACTGAAAGCATCAGTCCAAAGCTGGGAAGGTGGAAGGATCCGATGTGAAGGTAGGGAAGCATTTCGCTTCAATGGGTCTCTCTTTTGAATTTGAAGCGGCCTTATTCTACACCCAGACGCTCCCATTTCTGGAAGGCGGTATCGGTCGTCATACGCAGGAAATTTTCGTCAAGCCCTTCGCTCCCCAACCACCCGACTCAAGCCCCCTAACCCCCTGATTTCTTAGCCCCTCAGTTCCTTTTTCCCTTGTTCCCTGTTTTGCCGATTATTTCCCGCATTCTGCTAACCTTGATTCAGACTGGGCGAGAATTCTAGCTCCGCTGACGCCGCTAACTCCGCCAGCTCCGCTAAGTTCAACGGTTGGGGGAACAGGCATGGAGCTAATTCCACTAGGTAAGTCCTTTGCTTGGTCGATTTTGAGCTTCAATTCATTGAAAACATTCCAGCTTAGACCGGAACCAGCCCAGGAACTCGTTGAAAACAGGTATTTTATCCACAAGATACCGGGGGGCAGGGGGGTAGGGCTCCTAGCCCTCAATTGAGAAAAGCCGTTCGAATAACGCGACGAGGCCGGGAAGAGTTAACCGGGCGCGCGACCCAGTTGCACTCTATCTCTGCGCCCATCGCTCAAGGGGGATATGCCCCCTTTGCTGTTTGCTCTTTTGCTGTCTGCTGTTTGCTCTCTGCTGACTCGCTAACCTGCTGACTCGCTGCTGCTACGCATTCGCCCCATGGCACTTCTTGTATTTCTTGCCGCTCCCGCACGGGCAAGGATCGTTGCGCCCCACCTTATCGCCTGTCCGCCGCTGCGTCGGCTGACTCGCGTCGCCTCCCGACCGCGCTGCCACTGCCAGTTCCCGCTCCTTCTTCCGGTGGAACTCCTTCTCGAGCAAGTCGATCGTCGTCGCCGGCGCGCGCGTAGGAATCGCGATCTCCCGCGGCGCGTTGTCGCTCTGAAGCGCCCTCGCGGCGCTCGCCACCGGCGGCGCTTGCGGAACCACTCCTCGCGGCCGCGGCGCCGCATCCACCGGCTGCCCGTCCGGCCCCAAAATCTGCATCCGGAACAAAAATCTGACCGTGTCCTCCTGAAATTTCAGCATCATCGCTTCGAACAAGTCGAACGATTCGCGCTTATACTCAACCAGCGGATCTCTCTGCGCATAACCGCGCAAATTGATCCCCTCTTTTAGGTGGTCCATCGACAGCAGATGATCCTTCCACAGCCCGTCGATCACGCTGAGCATCACCATTCGTTCGTGGTAGCGCATCGTTCCGCTGCCTAGAATCTTCTCTTTGGCCTCGTACGATTCCTTCAGCTTGGCGAAGATCGCGTCGCCCAATTCGTGACGGCTTAGTTGCTCCGGCTTGATGTCCGACCCTGGAAGATTGAATCCAAAGCGATCGACAAGCTTCTCTCCCAGGCTCTTGAAATCCCACTGATCGGCTCGAACACGTTCGTTCACGTGCTCGTCGAGTATATTGCTCAGGATTCCGCTAACGTAGTCTTCCAAGATCAGTTCGCGCTGATCGACGCCTTCAAGCAATTGCCGGCGCAAACCGTAAACTGCCTCGCGTTGCTTGTTCATCACGTCGTCGTATTCGAGCAGGTGTTTGCGGGCCTCGAAGTTCTGTGCTTCGACCGCCTTCTGCGCGCCCTCGATGCGCTTCGAGATCATGCGCGATTCGATGGGAATGCCTTCTTCCATCCCCAAACGCTCAAGCAGCGTGCTCACCCACTGCTTGGCGAAGATGCGCATGAGGTCGTCTTCCAGAGACAGATAGAAGCGCGACTCGCCAGGATCGCCTTGCCGGCCGGCGCGTCCGCGCAACTGGTTGTCTATGCGCCGCGACTCGTGACGCTCCGTGCCGAGAATGAACAACCCACCGGCCGCGATCACTTGCTCGTGCTCCATCTGAGCAGCCTTGGCGTGAATGTCGTATGCGCTTGTCCACTCCGGCCCAGCCACTTCGTACTCTTGTCCTTGGTAGTAGAAACGCAGAAATCCCGCCGGAGCCATGGGATTGATCGCACCCTCTGCCACACTGATGGCCCGGGCCTTCGAACTCCCGTTCGCATCCTTTGTCTTCACCAGTTGCTGCCGGGCAAGGAAGTCGGCATTGCCGCCCAGCAATATGTCCGTGCCACGGCCGGCCATGTTTGTCGCAATGGTCACCATGCCAAGCCGGCCCGCTTGCGCAACGATCTCCGCCTCGCGTTCGTGAAACTTGGCGTTCAAAACCACGTGTTGTATGCCGCGGCGCTGCAAGTTCGCCGAGAGCCGTTCCGATTTCTCAATCGACGTTGTGCCCACCAGCACCGGTTGCCCCTTGGCGTTCAGCTCGGCAATGTTGTCGGCCACTGCCTTGTATTTTTCCTTCTCTGTGCGGAAGACGACGTCCGGGTTTTCAAGCCGTAAAAGCGGCTTGTTTGTCGGAATGACTACGATCTCCAGCTTATAAATCTTTTCGAACTCGGCCGCCTCGGTTTCCGCTGTCCCTGTCATGCCGCTCAGCTTCCGATAAAGGCGGAAGTAATTTTGGAACGTGATGGTGGCAAGCGTCTGGTCTTCCTTGCGGATGCTCACACCTTCTTTGGCCTCAATCGATTGGTGCAATCCATCGCTCCAGCGCCGGCCGGGCATCAGGCGGCCAGTGAACGTATCGACGATAATCACCTCGCCGTCCTTCACTACGTAATCCACATCCCGTTTGTAGAGCGCATGCGCTTTGATGGCCGTTTCCACGTAGTGCTTGAGTTCCCAGTTCTCCGCATCGGCGATGTTGCCGATTCCCAACGCCTTCTCAATCGTCTCCCAGCCTGTATCCGTCACGCCGATCATGCGCTGCTTCTCGTCGACAATGTAGTCTCCGCTGAGGAATTTCTCGCCCTCCGCGAGCCGGATGCCTAGTTCCTCCTGCCGCTTCGTGTCAGTCCACTCGACCTCCTCGCCCTTCTCAAGTTGCGGAATGATTCGCCGCACACGCGCATATTTGTCGGTCGTTTGATCTGTGGGACCGGAGATGATGAGCGGCGTCCGTGCTTCGTCGATGA
>Ga0187782_10002555_pt1 | contig 13409 bp, 7 predicted proteins | sample 0715_SJ02_MP15_2_FD_132454 | JGI IMG/M metagenome (GOLD analysis project Ga0187782, IMG submission 132454) | Tropical peat soil microbial communities from peatlands in Department of Meta, Colombia - 0715_SJ02_MP15_20_MG | ecosystem: Environmental > Terrestrial > Soil > Wetlands > Peat | place...
CGATGCTGTGAGTGATAGAACACCGGGGGCCGGGCGCCGGTCAGCACTAGTGGATATTTGCTCGTCAGGTTCGGCTTTGTATACGGGCTGTCTGCCGGTTCCGCGTAGTCGGGCAGCGGGTCGAAACCATGTTGCTGAGCGATAACACTGAAAATCTCAACTCTGCCGGAGGGAGTTGGGAAGCCAATCGCTCTGCCGGTTCTTGGATCTACAGCTTTGTAATAATCGAGAGGCACCGCCGGCCGGCCATTCTCGACGGCAAAACCTGCGGCCCGGGCAGCCGAAGCATTGGCAGCCTGAACTTGTGCCTTCCACTCACGCCATTCTCGCTCTGTCTTCCAAGGCCACCACTCTGGATTCAGTCGCTGGCCCAGTTCGACGTAGAACTTCTCATCGCTCCAGCGCTCGAACATGGCACCGATCACCGGACTCTCCCCACGCTCGAAAGGTCCCAGACCCGCTGGCAGCACGATGTCAGCCAAATTGTTGGTAGGAGTGATATACAGGTCCATATCGACTAGGAACTCAAGCGACTGCAAGCCCTCACGAACAATCTTCTGGTCCTCGCACCAGCCTCCCAGTGGATTGCCCTGCACCATCACGTAAGCCTTGATCGGATACGGTTCGCCACTCTTCATTGCGCGGAAGCAGTCGATCATCGAAGGCTGGCCCGGCTGAAGCGGGTATTCGTTCAGCGCCGGCTCGACTGGATGCGGCCCTTGCATCTGAATCGAGTACTCGTCAGCCTGAGCGCCCCAGGGCGCCATGGTGCGCGGCCCGCCCTCACGTTTCCACTCTCCGGTAATCCACTTCCAATGCGGTACACCACAGAGACCCCCGCGGCGATTGATGTTGCCAGTGAGTGCTGCAAGAATGACCTGCGCGCGGAGTGTTTGGAACGTGTTGGTATGCCCTTCGATGCCTTGGCCGCCCACTTCCATGCAGGCGCTCGGAGCATGGGCGTACATGCGTGCCGCAGCGCGAATTTTCTCGGCGGATTCCGTCCAACACAACTCGGCTGCTCTTTCCGGTTGGTAGTTGGCGGCGCGCTCGGCCAGCAATTGCAGCACTGGCTTGCATTCGATTCCGTTCACGCTGTATTTGCCAAACAACGCGGGCTCTGCTGGAAACGTATGGGCCGGTACAGCGTGCTTCCTGGTCGTGTCCCAGACCATCAGGGTAGGCCGCTTGGTGCGATCCGAAATACATTCCGGAGATGACAGGAAATCTCGCGAGTCGCCACCTTGAGTAACATCCGCTTCACGCAGTAGATGAAAAGTATCCGTACGTACTAGCATCGGTGCGTTGGTCCACTTAGCGACGAACTCCTTGTCGTACAGGCCTTCCGAGAGAATGACGTGGATCCAACTGAGCAAGAGTATTCCGTCCGATCCCGGTCGCACGGGAAGAAAGATGTCGGCCTTATGCGCCAACGGGTGCTCGAAGCGTGGATCGACGACAATGAGCTTGGACTTGCGTTCGAGCACGTCGTCCATGATCGGGCGACCGTCCATCCCAGCGTACGTCCATACCGGATTCCTGCCCCAGTAGACCTGGCACGCGCCCAGGTCGTTTTCAGCGTCGAGATCGTGGCCAACTGTCATGCCGAGGGTCGCGCGCCGCGGCGCGGAGCAGATGTGACTCGGGACGATCCAGTTCGGTGTGCCGAGACAATTCTTGAGCCGCATGCTCTGCTCTTCCGAGTACCGGCCCGTTCCTTGTCCAATCGCGATTGCGTGCGCACCGTGCTGTTCTTTGATGCGCTCCAGCGTGGTGATAATTGTGGTGAGCGCTTCATCCCAGGAAATTCTCACCCAGCCCGGATCAGACTCGCCTTTGGGCCGAGTACGTTTCAGCGGATAATTCAGACGCTCGGGACTGTAGAGGTTCTGGACGGTGGACTGACCCTTCGCACACAGCGCACCGTGGTTCGGCCCGTTGGGATTGCCTTCTACCTTCAACACGCGGCCGTTGGCAACGTGCACCAACATTGAGCATCGCGCATGGCATTCGTGGCACGGGCCGGCCACCACTTCGATCGAACTTTGGATTGCCCTGGGTTCGCCGCTGACTGGCGCAATTTCAGAAAGCACCTGGTTTTGCGAGCGGAGAATAGCGGTGCCCGTGCTCGCTGCAGCGGCCACGACAAACTGTCTCCTCGTGAAGGCAGCCTTGTCCATACTCCCCCCAACACATAACATCTCATTGTAACACCTGCCGTGACTCCAGTCACAAGCGCCAGTGATTCCCAGCCATGCCTTAACATTCCCAGTCGTAACAGATCCCGAGAGGCGATTGTTCAACCACTTCTTCTTCCCGCCCACTTACCGCCTGCCGTGCATGGTTCTTGTCGGTAGGGATGGACGAATCCGCAGTGTGAAAATCCCTCTGGAATCCCTGCCCGCCGCCATCGAGGCTTTGCTCTGAGGGTTCCGGCCGCCGCATCGTACGCCAGGGACTTCACCGCACGCCGGACCAAGGACCAGGCGAAGCCGTAGTGGGGCTGGGTTCTTGTTGAAAGGCGTTACAAGAGAACAGGTAGCATTGTGGCGCCCTCGGCGCTCGTCTCAAAAGGGACCCCTTGTGGAATGGCTCAGAGCGGATCGGGGTGTTTACCCGCTTCGCGGATTCGTGGTAGCGACGCTGGAGTTTGCCCATGTATCGCTCTTATGAACCGAGCGGTAGGCTAGCAAACGACGCGCCGCGTGCGCACACGCCCGCGCTGCGTTCGCCCCGTCCCTCCCGCCCGAACCGCACCCGCGCGCCTGCGCAAGCGCGAAATTGCACCAAAATTGTGCAAAAAGGGGGGGTGCAATCTTGGGTCGCGCCATAGCCTATCCCCCGCGCGTGTTGACTTGCCCGTAGCTGTGACCTAAGATGCTCCCAATGGCGGGCACATTCTCATGATCGGCACAACTGTTTCCCACTACCGCATCCTTGAGAAGCTCGGCGGCGGAGGCATGGGTGTGGTCTATAAAGCCCAGGACACCAAACTCAAGCGCACCGTCGCCTTGAAGTTCCTCCCTGAAGAACTCTCCAAGGACCGGCAAGCCCTGGAACGGTTCCAGCGTGAAGCGCAGGCCGCTTCCGCGCTCGATGACCCGAACATTTGCACGATTTACGACATCGGGGAGCACGAGGGCCAGCCCTTCATCGTAATGCAATTCCTCGAGGGAGGGACCCTCAGGCATCGTATTGCCGGAAAGCCGATGAAGACAGACGAACTGCTTGACTTGGCGATTCAAATCGCCGATGGGCTGGACGCCGCGCACTCGAAAAGGATCATCCATCGCGACATCAAGCCGGCGAATGTGTTTGTTACGAATCGCGGCCAAGCGAAGATTCTGGACTTTGGGCTGGCGAAGTTGGCCCCAAGGCCACGGCGAGCAGCAGAAGCGGTGGGAGCCTCAGCGTTCCCGGCCGCGACTGCCGGAAGCTCGGAAGAACAGTTGACCAGGACGGGTGTCGTGATAGGGACCGTCTCCTACATGTCGCCCGAGCAGTTGCGAGGAGAAGAACTTGACGCCCGCACAGACCTGTTCAGCTTCGGGGTGGTGCTCTACGAGATGGCCGCAGGCCGTCCAGCCTTCTCCGGAGCGACTTCCGCCCTCATCTTTGACGCGATTTTGCACAAAGCGCCGACTTCTCCAGTACAAATTAATCCGGGTTGTCCCGCTGAATTGGAGCGCATCATCTGCAAGGCACTGGAGAAGGATCGCGAGATGCGTTATCAGAGCGCTTCCGAAATGCGCAGCGATTTGAAGCGCCTGAAGCGCGATACGGGATCGGTGCCAGAACCTGCTATGGCGGTGACCTCTGACCACCGAGGGATGAGGGGGGCACTGCCGCTTCGGAGGCGTTGGGCGCTCTTCATCGCCGGCATGGCGGCGGTATCTGCGCTTGGGCTCTCTATCGTCTGGATAGTGACGCATCGGCCTCCCCCAGGCCCGCCAGAGCTGAAGGAACGCCAAATCACCCGGAATCCGAGCGGAAACGCGGTGCGGCAGGGCATCATTTCGCCGGATGGAAAATACCTGGCGTACAGCGACCAGTTGGGAATGCACTTGATGTTCATCGGAACCGGCGAGACGCGAACCATCCCCCAACCCGCGTGGCCGGCGCCCGACCGCTCGGGGTGGTGGCCAAACGCGTGGCTCCCCAGTGGGAGCAAGTTCATCGCTACCGCCATGGAGGGGGGATGGCACCTGAGCACGTGGATCGTTTCCGCTCTAGCGGGGACGCCCCGTAAACTCTGCGATGACGCCGACGGCTGGTCAGTCTCGCCGGATGGCACCCTGATTGCCTTCGGAAGGGGCAAGACGGAGGAGATGACCGCGCGCGAGATCTGGCTGATGAATGTACAGGGGGAGGACCTTCGCCGGCTCATCCCTGCTGCCGAGGGTAACGGCTTTTGGTACGCACACTGGTCGCCGGATGGAAAACGCATCGCCTACCAGCGTCTTCGCCGCACAACCACCGGGGAGGAATGCTCGATTGAAACTCGCGATCTTGCAGGAGGCAAGCCAACCACCATTCTGTCTGACGCGAGGCTGTGTGACGCTGGTTACCCTTGGTGGTCGCCAGACGGCCGCATCATCTACACGCTGACGGAGCCGAGGCCAAATCAGGATAGTGGAAATCTCTGGGGAATCCAAGTTGACGCGAAGACTGGTGCCCGCCGCGGCGATCCGAGACGTATTACCAACTGGACGGGAGTAATGCCGTTGATCAGGGGCGGAACAGCGGATGGGAAGCAGTTGGTGGTTGACAAATCCACCTTTGAGGCAGATGTTTTCATCGCCGATCTGGGATCTTCCGGGCGCCAACTGACGAACCTGCGCCGGCTCACTCTAGAGGTTCGCAATGCTCTTCCCTACGCCTGGATCCCCGGAGGCAAAGCCGTCGTTTTCACATCCGATCGCAGTGGGACTTGGGACATCTATCGACAGGCGATGGACCAGGACTCGGCGGAAGTAATTGTCGCCGGCCCTGATCATAAGTGGGCGCCTGCTGTAACCCCAGATGGTTGCTGCATGACGTACTTGTCTACCGCAGGGGATGAGCTGACGGCCATGACGCCGGTACGCCTGATGCGTGTGCCTTTGCAGGGCGGGCCGCCCGAGGAGGTCCTTAAAGGGAGAGGCATCCTGCGGCAAGCCTGTGCGTGGCCGCCCGCTACGCTGTGCGTTTTCAGCGAGGAATCTCTAGACAGAAAGGAGCTTGTCTTTTGGGCGTTGGATCCGTTCAAGGGAGAAAAACAGCAACTCACCAGGGTCAATCTCCAGCAACCGGTCCTTCAATATGACTGGGCTCTCTCCCCGAATGGTTCGCGGCTTGCGCTGGCAGAGTTCGATCCCCGTGAGGGTCGCATCAAGATAATTCCCACGACCAGCGGTGGGACACAGGACTTAAGAGTCAAGAACTGGCCAGGGCTTTTCCATATCTGGTGGTCATCTGACAACAAGAGTCTCATTGTCGGCAGCATCTCAAACTCAGGCAGCACCCTCCTCGATGTGACGTTGGAAGGGCGTGCTTACGTCCTTAGAAAGCAAACGCTTTTGAGTACGTTCAATACCTGGGGCGTGCCTTCTTACGACGGTCGCCATCTGGCGCTGACCGAATACACGACCCAAACCGATGTCTGGGCCCTGGAGAATTTCTGAATTGAGCATGTGTCGCCAGTGTCACACCACGGTTGCCAGCGCTTCAAGCGCATCACAAGCAGCGCCCACCCCATCCTCGTTCCTGATCGCTTGCCCAATGTCAGCGGCCCTCGAGGAATAGGAACTCTCAGAAAGTAGCCGGGTTAGTTCTGCCTGCGCGCGTTTCGCCGTATACGATCGCTTGTCGACAACTCGGGCGACGCCGAGCTTCCTGACCCTTACAGCATTGTCCAACTGGTCATCGACGAAGGGCACCACCAGCATAGGGCGGCCAGCACGTAGTGCCTGTCCAGTGGTGCCAATCCCCCCGTGGTGGACGACGGCAGTGGCGTGCGGCAAGACGGTCGAGTAGGGGGCGTACTCTCTGACGAGCATCGCATCGGGAAGCGATGTTCGCATCTTACGGGCTGTTTGTGCGCCGGTCAACAGGATCGCACGACAGCCCAAACGCCGAACTGCTAAGATACTTTGATCGAAAAAATCACTGGCCTCCAGCAACTCTAGACTGCCGAGCGTAAAGACCACCGGGGGCTCCCCACGTTCCAGAAACTCCGCCAGGCGGGAATCGTGACCGCTGCCCGACCCCCGCTCATCATAAAAAGGAAAGCCTGTGATTTTCGTAAGGGCTGGCCAATCCGGTCGCGGCGGCGCTATTAGGCGGGAAAACCAGGCCAAGGTGCCATAGGGCGAGAATTTGCCTTCAAAAAGAGGATGCCTCGCCGCTGGGGCCAGCCCCAACCGCCTGCGGAGTTCATCAACTGGCTTCATCCACGGTCGCGTGCGTTGCTTCGTGAGATCAAGCAAGAGCACAAATTTCCATGGTCTGAACCGCTCAAGGCGGAACGGCCTCGTAGCGGCTGGCAACACCGGGGGATCACAGGTCGAGAGGAAAATAAGGGGTTGCAACGCGATCGAGACCCAGGGGAGCTGTAGCTTCTCTGCCACGAGCGGCAGGGCAAATGTCAGCGTGTGGCTCACCAAGAGGTCCTTGCCGCGGCAGGCACGGAGGAGGTCTTCGTAACTCTTTTCCAAATGCGGTAGAAGGACTCGGCGCACAGTGTACTGAGTGCGTGTAGCCGCCTTAAGGGCCTGCCTCATACGCCCGGTATTGTCATAGACTGATGCGATGTCTGGGCGGATAGGATGGAAGCGCACCCCCTCGCCTTCGATCTTGGGACGATACATCTCACATGTCGCGAGAGTGACTTCATGCCCGCGCTCTTTCAGTCCGATGGCCACCGCTAGATAGGGATGGAGATCTCCCCAAGAACCAAATGTGGTCATGAGAATGCGTTTGCGCATTTTCCTGCTTCCCGCTACGTCTCGCGTGCACGACAGCAGCGCGTCAGTTCTCCGCTTCTGGGCTGGCGGATACAATCTTACACCATCCGGGCTCAGCCCCAATTCAGTGTGCTAGAATCAGGTCCACCATGATCCGCAGGCCGAAGTTCAAGAGCCACTTCCAGGTGAGAATCATCGAGCCAGACCTTGTTCTCCTCCTTAGTGAGAGTGATTGTATTCCGCTCCAAGGCCGTCTGACCACTCTGCTGGCTCCGTTCGTGGACGGAAATCACACCCTTGAAGATATCCACCAAAAGCTTAAAGGCCAGGTTAGGTTCGCTGACGTGTACTACGGTTTTTCCTTGCTGGAACGGGCCGGAGTAGTCGCCGAAGGTCATGACACTGAACCGCTCGGCGTAGCAGCTTTTCGTGATTACTTGAATGTGGATCCCAACTTGTTTCGCAGTCGCCTCGAGGCAGCCTCGGTTTCGGTTGTTTCGCTCGGGGGAATCCCTGTTGCACCCTTCATCTCTACCCTTGAATCCCTCCAAGTCCGGGTTAGCGAGGCAAGCACCGCTCACGTCGTCCTTACCGACGACTATCTTCGCAAAGAACTGGAGGATTTAAGCCGCCAGTTTCTGACACGAGGTGAGCCGTGGATGATCGTGAAACCAGTCGGCGCTATCCTGTGGATTGGACCGATCTTCAATCCCCCTCGGACGGGTTGTTGGGGCTGCCTCGCCAAACGGCTGAACGAACACCGGCTGCTTCAAACATCACTGGACGCTCGCCACGATTGGGAAGTGGCGTCCCCACCGCTCTCAAGATCGCTCCTGCCCTCAACGTTTCATCTGGCGATGGACATCGCTGCGACTGAAATTCTTAAGTGGATTGTGCAAGCAGAGAGTGAATTAGCCGAGGGGAAGCTGATCACGTTCGATGTGAGATCGGCCACACTCGAGAAACACATTCTCGTTCCCCAAGAAAGTTGCCCCCAGTGCGGGATGTTGCGAGGGACTTCCAGGACTCCGGGCGACCGGTGGGTGCTCAGGAGCCAGAAAAAGGTTTTCACGTCCGATGGTGGACATCGCGCAGTTTTTCCTCACGAGGTGTTCCGCCGGTATGAGCATCATATCAGTCCGATCACGGGAATCGTAGATGGCCTGCGGACCGGTTATTCTTCGGGTCGCGGCCTGGTGCAGGTTTTCGAGGCCGATTTGAACTCCGCCATAAGACTGGATCGGCGCCCCTGTTGGGGGCGTGGCTTTGGCCGCAAAAGCTTCGGAAAAGGAATGACGGAAATTCAGGCTAAGACCAGCGCTCTTTGCGAGGCGCTGGAGCGATACTCGGGAGTCTTCCAGGGTAATGAGCCTAGAATGAAAGCCAGCTATCGCGCTCTCGGCACCCAAGCCATCCATCCCAACCAATGCATGGGATTCAGCTCCCGGCAGTACCAGAATCGCGACGAATGGAATCAGCGTGAGTCAGAGTATAACTGGGTTCCTACCTTTTGATGAAGAACGGGAGGTCGAGTGGACGCCCGTTTGGTCGCTGACGGAGGAAAGATACAAGTATGTCCCCACGGCCTATTGTTACTTTGCCTACCCGTTCATGGCGGATCATGATTTCTGTAGGCCCGACTCGAACGGCAACGCTGCTGGCAGTACACTTGAAGAGGCCATCCTTCAAGGTTTCTTGGAGGTTGTGGAAAGGGACTGCGTCGCTTTGTGGTGGTATAACCGCCTCCGTAAACCAGGGGTTAACCCAGACAGTTTAGGCCAGCCGTACCTGAGTGCCCTCAGGGAGCACTACGACTCCTACCATCGAGAGATCCAAGTTCTGGACATAACCAGTGACTTCGGTATTCCCGCCTTTGCCGCCTTTTGCAGGTCAACCCGGCCGGACAAGCGGGACCTGTTTCTCGGGTTCGGTGCTCATTTCGACGTCGGGATTGCGCTGTCGCGGGCACTCACGGAAATGAACCAGTTTTTGCCGGACATTGTGGCCAAGAATCTGCCCCCGACTTTTGTAAACGATCTCGGAGATGACGCCTTCCTTGAACCGGACACGACCGTGGCTCCCAAATGCTTCGCCGATTTCCCCAACTTAGGTAGTGATGATTTGCGCGAAGACGTCATGAGGGGCGTAAAGCTTGCTCAGGAGCGTGGTTTAGAAGTGCTAGTTTTGGACCAAACGCGTCCTGACGTTGGGCTTCGCGTCGTCAAGGTGATCGTGCCCGGAATGTGCCATTTCTGGGCCCGCTTTGGTCCCGGGCGACTCTATGATGTGCCTGTCATGATGGGATGGCTAGAAAATTCGCTGACCGAGGACCAGTTAAACCCCTCCCACTTGGTGATTTAGCGCTTGTAAGTGGGGCTTGAAGATGTTACCCTCCAGCAATACCTTAGTCGTAGTTACCGCGACTCTTGTTTAACAGGAGGGCTGCCCCGTGCCTTATAGAACTGTCGAGGATTTTATTGCTGCCTTAGAAGAAGATCCGCTCTTGAGGGATGCCGTGAACTTTCAACGTTCCATGGTCAACGTCGCGAGGCTGTGGACCCAGGACGCCACAATCACGGAAGCTGACATTGACGAAGCGATTAAAGAAAAGTGGGGAGTAGATTCCTTGGCCTGCTTAAGGACTCATTGCATCTCGGAAGTGCCGGGTTTCTGATCCCGGCGGCCGGGCTTTGAATTCGTGCTGGAAGCCTCCGCGAATATTCTCATCCCATTGCCGCAGGGCTACTCTATGCCCCAGCCATTTCTATGAAACGCGTGCGCGTGCTGGTGTGCGGAACCAACTACGGATTGATCTATCGTGAGGCAATCCAACAAGCCCCCCGAGTGTTTGAACTCGCCGGCATTCTTGCGCGTGGCAGCGCGCGTTCCAGGGAAGCAGCCAAGGAATCGGGAGTCCCTTTATATCAACGGGTTGAGAGCCTGCCAGGAGACATTGATATCGCCTGCGCTGCTATGGGAACATCCGGCGAGGAGGCGGTTCTTGGCCTCCTCGAGCGGGGGATTCACGTCTTATGCGAGCATCCTCATAAGGCGGACTTCCTCGATATGGCGATGCGCACTGCCGCAGACCACGGGGCGTACTTTCACCTGAACGGGCATTTCGCAGGCCTTAAGGCAGCATCTGCTTTCATCCAATACGCTAATCTCGCGCGCCGGTTCGGTGCTCCGCTATTTCTGGATGCTATGGTTACGGACCGGTCGTTATACGGGGCGCTTGATATATTAAGGCGTGTCACAAATACACTCCAGCCTTGTGAGTTCTCTGCCCGCGATCAGTCTTCGCCTCTCGTCACCGTCAAGGGAGTTCTTGGCGGAATTCCCATCACTTTTCATATTCAGCGCTCTGGGACTGAAGGTCACTTGGTCCTCAAGGATGGAGACCCGAGGTACATTGTGGACCATCGCCTCGCCGCGGTTTTTCTCCAAGGCGTTCTCACTATGCTCTCAATGGCTGGCCCAGTAATCTGGAACTTCAACATTTACCGTTCTTTAGCCCTGAATCGTCCGTTGTGGACCCGCATATATACCAAATCCGTTAGCAGTATCGATTTGTACAAACAAAGGGTTAGAGCCAATCTCCTCGCGGTTCGCTGTCTTGTCAAAAGCGTGCGCGAACACGTTGTCGCCGAGGAACAGACCCGCGGGCACATTATGGATGTGAGTCTTGCCTGGAACAGAATCACTACTTTAGTCTGCGATGCGCCGTGAGGGTCCTGGTCGATCCTTGCAATTCCAGATGGCATATCAGCGGATGCTTAGTCCCTCGTGGACAGGAAGAAGCTGTCCACCCTTAACCCATAAGGCCCTCATTTCCAGTTATCTCTACCAGCAAATCCCTTTGTATTCGGGTGAGCTATCGGCGCGCTGCGATTTCTCCAAGTTGACAAGGTCGAAGATTATCTGACCGGGGCGGATCAATGGCTCGATTATATCCTTTTGTGCGGCCCCACTCCCGACAATCACCACCTCGGCCGATTCAATCACAGCGCGCAGGTCTGTCGAAAGCAAGTTGCCAATATGAGGGATGGTTTCATCAATGAATTGCCGGTTAGCGCCTATCAGCTCACCCATAGACACTTGCGGGTCCCAGATTCGGATTCGGCAACCTTCTCCCAGCAGACGTTTGACCATTTCGACCAGCGGGCTCTCCCGAAGATCGTCCGTACCTGCCTTGAAACTGAGACCAAGGAGGGCTATCTCTTTCTTCCCTGTTCCGAGCACTCGTTGTACAGCCCGCTCGATATGATTCTGATTACTGGGCAGAATTGACTCCAACAGAGGTAACTGGAGGTCAAGCTCTTTCGCACAATAATTCAATGCCCGCAGGTCTTTGGGGAGGCAGGAGCCGCCGAACGCAAAGCCAGGGCTCAAATACGCAGACGAGATATTCAGGCGAGTATCGGAAGTGAAGATTTCGGTCAGGGCCACGGTATCGACTCCGAGAAGCCTGGCCAGAGTTCCAAGCTCGTTGGCGAAGCTCACCTTGAGGGCGTGAAAGGCATTGCTCGCGTACTTCACCATTTCCGCAACCGCCAAAGAAGTTTCATAAACCTGCCCTTGAACCCAGCGGTAGACTTGTCGAAGCGGAGGAAGAGAATGCGCGTCATTGGCCCCCAAAATCGTACAGGGTGGGTGGAAGAAGTCAGCCACCGCTGAGCCCTCCCGCATGAACTCAGGATTGTAACAAACCGAAAAGTCCGTTCCCGCTCGCTTTCCGCTGGCCCTTTCCATTACCGGAATAAGCCTTGAGACCGTGGTGCCTGGCAGGATCGTGCTGCGGATGGCCACGCAGTGGGGCGACGTTTTCCGCTTCAGTCCCTCCCCAACCTCATAACAAGCGCGCTCAATGTGGCTCAAATCCAGTTTCCCATTGCGCTGGCTCGGCGTCCCAACACACACAAAGGAGACATCGGTATCGCAAATGGCCGCGACGGCGTCCGTCGTGGCCCGGAGCCGGGAAGCCTGATGGGCTTTCAGAATGAGCTCATCCATTTGCGCTTCGATGATCGGACTTCGACCCGCGTTGATGATTTCTACCTTCTTCGGGTTGGTGTCCACGCCAACAACGCTGTTTCCAAAATGCGCCAGGCAGGCTGCTGTAACTGACCCCACGTATCCCAATCCAAACACACTGATCAATTGTCCTTGCAATTCCATAGCTCGACTCCCGAACTCCGTTCTGTTAAATGTGGACCCGACGGCCAAAATCAGCGCGACCCATCATCGCCCACCTTGATAGCCAAACCTGTGTTCTGCCACAAACAGAGCAGGGCATGGCTTAGGTCAAATCATTCAAGCCACCGGCAGGTGGCCGCACGAGTCGCCTAACCCACGGTGACCATAAACCTGTGGATGATGGCGAAAAACTTGCTTGCTTTAGTTTCTCTAAAATAACTCTACAATGCAGAGATCATGAGTTCGCGCTTGGGAAATTGTGAGAATACCATTCTACAGTCCGCTTCAGGCCTTCTTGGAAGCTCACCCGGGGATTGTAACCCAGGTGCTGGCGGGCACTTCTGATATCCGCTTGAGAATGGCGCACGTCGCCAGGACGAGCGCTCCCGTACTCAGCTTCCAAGGGACGCCCCACAATTGTGGAGAGTGCGCGGAGAAGGTCATTGAGAGAGTGTCGTTCCCCGGTGCCGACGTTAAACGCCATCCCGTCCGCGTCTGTCACTTCACAGGCCCGCAGATTGGCGTGAATAACGTTATCGACGTAGGTAAAATCACGAGTTTGTTCCCCATCACCATTGACGACTGGTTTCTTGCCCGCCAGCGCCGCCTCCACAAACCGCGAAATAACCGCCGAATACGGCGAATGGGGATCCTGTCTCGGCCCGAACACGTTGAAGTAGCGGAGGCAAACTGTCGGCAGACCATAGATGCGGTGGAAGATGATGCAGTACTTCTCCCCAGCAAGTTTGGTGAGGGCGTAAGGAGAGAGAGGGGATTCGCGCATCGACTCGACCTTGGGTAGAACTTCAGTATCTCCATATACGGACGAGGAACTTGCAAAGACCAGCCGCTTTACTTTGGCGTCACGAGACGCAATCAGCATATTCAAGGTTCCCGTCTCATTGGCATGATGGCTCCGAAGTGGGTCATCGACGGATCGCTGGACAGACGGAATTGCCGCCTGATGAAGCACGTAATCAACTCCGGCGACTGCAGATTTGCAGGCGGCAGGGTCTGTGATATCGGCTTCGATCAGCTCGATATGGTTCCTACATTCGTCCAGATTGCGTTTGAATCCTGTGCTGAAATTGTCGAGCACCCTAACCGAGTGACCGCGATCAAGAAGGCTGCGTACCAAGGCCGACCCAATGAATCCGGCGCCGCCTGTTACAAGGAAATGTGCCACGAAACCTCCGATATCATGATTTCTTAACACCTTTGCTGTCCCCTTGGGCGTCGGTGTGGTAACCCCAGTTTGCGTGTCATTCC
>Ga0187782_10002556_pt1 | contig 13407 bp, 13 predicted proteins | sample 0715_SJ02_MP15_2_FD_132454 | JGI IMG/M metagenome (GOLD analysis project Ga0187782, IMG submission 132454) | Tropical peat soil microbial communities from peatlands in Department of Meta, Colombia - 0715_SJ02_MP15_20_MG | ecosystem: Environmental > Terrestrial > Soil > Wetlands > Peat | place...
CTCGGCCCGCGTTACTTCTGCTCCAGCCGCAGCCGAATAACCCTCGTTAAAGACGAGATAGATAACCTGAAGCACTGCGCCCAGCCGCTCCGGTAATTCCTCGGGCGTCGGCACCTCGTAGGGAATCGGTGTCTCTCGAATCTTTCCCTTGGCACGCACAATGCGCTGCGCCAGTGTCGCGGGCGTAACCAGAAACGCCCGGGCAATCTCCTCCGTAGTCAGGCCGCAGATTTCGCGCAGAGTGAGCGCAACCTGTGCTTCCGGAGGCAGAGCGGGATGGCAGCAGGTGAAGATTAGCCGGAGGCGATCGTCGTCGATCTCGTCTGCCTCTTGTGGGGTATCGTTGACACGCGTCTCAAGGTACCGCGCGAGGTCAGTTTGTGCGGCGTCGAAGCGCGCCCGCCTGCGCATCACGTCGATGGCCTTGAAGCGTGCCGTTGAAATCAGCCAGGGGCGAGGCTTGTCCGGAATGCCATTCTGAGGCCAGAACTCCAGAGCGGCGGCGAATGCCTCATGCATGGCCTCTTCGGCGAGATCCAGATCTCCGAGGAGGCGCACGAGCGTCGCCAGAACCCGGCCCGATTCCAGTCGGTAAAGAGTCTCGATGGTCCTGCTGAGCTGTTCGGGTACAGGCGGCGGCATCCATGCCAGACTAGCAAACGGAATGGCTCGACACAACCGTTCAGGCGTCCCTACCTACAATCCAATGCCTCGCCACCGCGCTGATCAAGGATTTGCAAAGCACAAGAGCATACGTCCTCGCAGTTCCTCTCCTTCTTGCCAGTTTATCCCGGCGCGCCCGGCCCTTTGTTTTCATGTACATCCTGGCTTTGTTCCGACTGTTCTGGGCTCGGCAGTATACCGGCCGCGCATCTTACAGTTCTTGACACTGTCATATTTCTATTTTGCCCTCCCGACACGAGCAGAATCAAGCAGTACTTGACACTGTAATTTTACAGCGCTAATCTCCCACCCTCCGTGGTCCCAAGCGCACACCTGCGTGTTTGCTGGTCTGCCGTTCTTCCGGCGTACTCGCCAGAAAAGCCGCAGGGTCGAAAAACCAGGGGTGGCGCATACGTCCCGCCGTTCTCCGGCGGGATGTATGCGCCCTGCCGAAGGGGCGCAGACATGCCACACTCCGGCACGTCTGCGCCACCCGTGACTGTTTTTCATGGGCTTTCGCGAGCCGAAGGCCCATCCCGACAGACCTCGGAAACCACGAGGTCTGCGCTTGCCAGATTGGTGACGCTCTCAGCTTCCGGTACGGCGAACGGCAAGCTCGAAGGTGAAGAGGGATCGATGGACTGGCGGAAGCTTTCCTGCTCGCGGGCGCCAAAAGCGTGGTCGGAGCGCTGTGGGAAGTTGACGATTCCGCGACGAGATCTTTGATGAAGAGTTTCTACTTACGCCTGGCGCAGGGACAAGACAAATCGTCCGCCCTCCGGCAAGCGAAACTCGATTATCTTCGAACCTCGGCCAATAGCTCACCGGCCCTTTGGGCGCCGTTCACCTTGATCGGCGATGGGTCTACCCCCATCGTTTTCTGACCGCGGAACAGCCGCGGAATCACAAACCCGGTGGTCCGCGCTGCCAGCTACCTACCAAATGGACCGCTGACCATTAATTGGAACCAAAACCGTCTCCGCGCGCTGTCCGAGTGGGGGCGTGATACGCTCGATAACGTAGGTGAGCTGTCAGAATCAAATATGACTACACAGCCAACTGAGCCCCCAGATTCTGTCCGAGTCGCCGACCGCGCGCTCGGAAAATGCCGCGAGCTCCCAGGGCTCCGTTTTGGGGTCAGTGCCCGATCCACAGAGCTGTACGCGTTCACAGCCATCACATTGCGATGACGGCCGAGGGAACCCTCTCATCGGATGGCCGCCGTACCTATTGGAGTGAGCTTCTCACCCTGGAAGCCGTGGCCCAAACCTCCTTTCGCGTATTGCTCGGCGGGCAGAATCCACAGATGGCCTGGGAAAGCCCCGCCCTTACCTTCTCGGTGGGAAAAGAACAGGCGAGGCTCGAGAAACCCGAGCCTCGCCAAGGCCAGTTTTGCCAGAAAGAAAGCCTCAAGGCAAGCTGAATCACCCGAGGCAAATGGGCGCTGGTGATTTGACCAAACGCTCCGCTTCCGTCGGTAGTGACGACTCCATTGAAGTTGGTGTGATTCCAAGCATTCAACATCTCAGCGCGGAACTGCACGTTGCCGCGATCCTTGATGTGGAAGTTCTTGAGGAAGCTAAGATCCCATTGATTCATCCCAGGACCCCGGATGAGCCCCCGGCCGGCGTCGCCGAAATGTCCAGAAGGTGGAGCCGTAAAGGCATTCTTGTTGAACCATCGCGCAACCGTCTTGGACCCGCCTAGGGAGGCACCCGCAACGAGGTCAGCACGCGACGCCAGTCCTGCGTTGCAGACGAGAGGCCAGGAGTCAGGGGAAAACTAGGTTCGAAAGTGACGATGCCGCTGGCCACCCAACCTTTAGCCACACCACCCGCCAGTCCTTTCAGGCTGCGGGCGAAGGGCGGTCCATAGACGTAGTTCACAACTAGCATGTGGGTTCGATCAAATGAGACCTCGCCTCGGTCGGCTCGGCGATTGTAGTAGTTCTGCGGGGAGGATTCGAACAAACCTACCCCCTTAGACAACGTGTACGCTGTTCCGAGTGTGAGGCCATCGGGCGGGGGAGTTTTCATATTGGGGGTATCCGCTTTGTGCGTATCTGACACGCGTAGGCGGTGGAGGCACCGTAAGCTGAAAGTCCGGCTGGCAATTGACTTTAGCCCGGGTCAGGTGTACGTTGTCGCCCGGACCCGAGTGAATAATCGAAATTCCGGCTTAAGAGACCCGGCACTTTGGAAAACTGCTTTCCGGACTTAGCAGCACGCCGCTTCTCGCTCGGAGGCGCTATCATGAAACTAGGGCATATCTTAATACTGGACGTGAAGAAGAAAAGGAAGACGGGATGGGGTCTCAGGATTCTCAGCCGTGGACGCTCGCGTGCCATTGCCACAGGGACACTGCTGCCGCTGGTGCTTGGTTTATGCGGATGGGTTGCCGCGACATCGGCTCAGGGCAACGCTGCGGGGCAAGAGAAGGAAAAGGAGCAGACTAACTTGGCTGTCGGCTCCAGTTACGGCAGCGGGCATTTTGGAACCTGGCTGGCCGACGATTTTGGCCTGCCTTATTACCGCTACGACGTCGATGAGCAGACTGACCCAGCAGCCAAGAGTCCCCTCGCTGGCGTGGGGACCGCTGCGACGCACCTGGTCGGCAACGACCATATCAGCGCCATCGCCTTCAACCATGGATACACCCAGCTTTGGAGTTCGGACCGCCGCTTCCAGTGGACCAACCTTTACAGCGAGTCTACCCGTCACTTCGCGGGGGGATACGGCTACCTGAACATCGACGGCCAGGTGCTGAGCACTCTCCACCTTGACCGCCCTCCAGCCGCCAAGGTCGAGCGGCGCTTCGGCGTTGGTTATTTCGGCAGGGATCTTAAGACAGCAACGCTGGGGATAAGCGAGACCGTTTACGCGCCCTTCGGCGACGACCCGGTGCTACTTCACGACATTGTGATCACCAACACCTCCCCGCAAACCAAGCGCGCGTCCTGGTTCGAGTATTGGGATGTTAACGCCATCGATCAGGGAACCCATCGACCGATAGGCCTGGATTCACCGCGCTGGGATGAGAAGCAACGCGTCCTCTCCGTCGCGCAGAAACCGGATGCAACTGACCGGGAGCCCTTGACTGTCTTTGCCACGCCGCTCCAAGCAAGGGTTTCCGCATTTGACACTTCCGTGACATCGTTCTTTGGGAATGGCGGACGGGGCACGCCGGCGGGAGTAGCCAAAGGCCGGCTCGGCGGAGGGATTGCCTCCGCCACTGAACACGGCAAGCCCAGTGAAGCACTATTTGCCTTGCAGGCGGATTTCGTACTTGCCCCAGGCAAGAGTGTGGTTCTGCGTTACATGTACGGGCTCGCCAAGCCTGCCAAGATCGCGGAAATCGTTGCCCGGTACCGTGCCGCTCCCGACCCGCTAAGGGACAGCAAACAGCACTGGTTGGATTACGTGCCGCACGCAGACTTCGGTACGGAATACCGATGGTTGGCGCGGGAGCTCGCGTGGACGGCCTATCAGCTTCGTGCTGCCGGCAATTATGAAGAGGAGTGTGGATATCACACGATCAACCAAGGGGGCTACTATAAGTACTTATTGGGACAAAATTTGGGTACGCGCAGTTGGCTCCATTATCTGCTCCCCATGGTTTATAGCGAGCCCGCGCTCGCTCGCGAGATACTTCGTTACACCGCACACCTCCAGCCTCACGGCAATCACAACTTGCTTCCCTATGGAACTGCCGAGCACTGTTCCATACCGGCCTGGGTTGGTCCGCCCAACGACCTGGATGCCTGGTTCCTCCTCGCCGCAGCCGAATACGGATTGGGAACCCGCGATCTCGCCTTCTTCGATGAGCAGGTCACCTTCTACGAGGGAGCTGAGCGTGCCTCAGTATGGGACCACCTCAAGTTGGCCTTCCAACACAACGAGTCAATCATCGGGCCTCATGGGGATTACAAGATGCTTTCACCATGGGGCGATTGGGCCGATCAGCAAGACCAAGCGTTGACGGAGTCTGTTCTGGTGACTGCTCAGGTCGCTTATGCCTACCCGCGCATCGCGGAGCTTGCAATGTTGCGGGGTGACCCAGCTTTGGCCGCCGAACTGCGCTCCGCGACGGAGCGCGCTCGCAGGGTCCTGCAAGCCGAGTGGATGCCCGGCGGCTGGTACTCGCGCGCTTGGGCCGGTGACGAGCTCCAAGGAAGGGGAGCTCTTTACCTAGAGCCCCAGCCTTGGGCAATCCTGGCGCGCGTGACCTCTCGGGAGCAAACCGCCACACTAGTTGGGAACATTCTCCGGTTTCTGACCGGCGTCAACGCCCCCTCCGGCCTTGGCGGCCCGTCCAAAATCGGCTCGGCGCAAGTCGCGGCACGCCGGGATCCGGAGGTCACTGAGACTCACCAACATACTTACGGGCCGCTGGGCGCGGGTTGGATCGGTGGAACATCGTGGTTCGATCTTAATGGTTGGTTGACCTGGAGTTTTGCCTCTCTCGATGGCGAGATCCCGAACGCGCGGAATTATGCTTGGGATGAATACCTCCGCAACTCGCTAGCCAATCACGCCAACCTCTTCCCTAATCGCTGGGATGGCATCACATCTACCGACGATACTTGCGTGGCTTATTACGGAGAGGATGCGTCGCGATGTGGACTGGGCTTTCAGGAGACCGCCTGGGCACATCATATGTTTGACTGGGAGGGCCAGAATTGTGAGCAACCCACGTGGCTCGTCATGAATAGCATCCAGCTCGCCGGAATCGCCTCCACCGAGCGCGGCTTCACGATTTACCCACACCTGCCGCTCGACCACTTTTCACTGGCTTTTCCTCGAGTGGGGCTTGAGGTGAGCAAGTATGCGTTGCGGGGGTACGTGCAAGCGCTGCGGACCGGCGATCTCGTTTTTCGCGTGCATCTCTCTGAGAAGGCCCGAAGGAAAAAGCTAGATGTCAGGGCGGGGAATCAACTGGTCACATCGTCGCTCGACGGAAATTGGCTTCAGTTCACCTTGCACGTGGAAGCAAATTCACGCGCCGAATGGTCGGTGAGTTGGCGTTGAGCTTTGGACGCCGCTAATGCCAAGGAATACGTGCGCATGCTTCGCCGGGCAAAGAATCTGGGAGGATTTCACCAGGTAATTTTCGTCGGCCACACTCCGCTCGTGTGGGAGCTGGTGGACCGGATCCTCTCAGTCGGGGATGGGCGTGTCGTTTCGGGCAATTCAGAAGGACAGGTAGCCAAGTTGACGGAAAACGGCAATGCGTCAGTGTGGCGCTGTTGTCCCCGAGCGTATCGTCGGCCATCCGGAAGTCATCCAGACCAGCGGGAAGTCAACTTGAATCCGGAATGCGTTTAAAGCAACTGCTCTGGCATCATTTCTCCGCCGCTCCGAGCGGGTAGCCCTGCCAAAGATACTCCAGAGCCTCGGGCAACGTCTGTTGTTTCACGGTGCGGTCGGTGTGCCCGGCGTTTCGGGCGAAAACAGACTGGTAGTGGTAGCCTTTGGCGGCGAGGACCTTCGCCATGTTTTCATTGGCCACGACCCAGTCATGCATACCGTCACGCATGACATCCAGATTCAAATCGGCTTGCGAGGACTCGTCGGGATCAGGTGTTCATGGATTCCCGCCTTCGCGGGAATGACGGCGGAAACTCCCATGCGCCGTGCGGGGTCGCTGGATTATAAAACCATTGTTGATTGACGTATGTGCCTGAGTACGTCAAAACGCGGTGGTAGAGCTCAGGATGGTACCAGGCCATAATCAACGCGCACGAGCCGCCGGAACTGCCGCCCATCCATGATTCTCGGCGGGGTTGCGGACGACCTCGTCATTTCCATGCGCGGAACATGCCGGATGCCCATAAATATGTTAATATGGGAAGCTGTATGAAAACTACCATTGAACTTCCCGATGATCTGCTGCTGGAAGCGAAGAGAAAGGCCCTGGAGACTCGAACGACGCTCCGCAACGTTGTGGAGAGTGCGCTGCGGAAGGAACTGGCGCCTGCCGTCCGCCGCCCAGGGCGGCGCCGTGTACACATCAAGTGGGTGACTGCCCCAGGCGGCTTGCCCCCAGGTCTCGACGTCTCGGACCGCCGCAAAATGTGGGACTGGATCGAGAAACAAGGCGGATGATCGCGATTGACACCAACCTGCTTGTTTACGCTCACCGTCGTCACGCCGTTCAGCACCGTGCCGCCCAAAAGGCCATCGAGCGAGCGATCGCTCAGGGGCGCGGTTGGGGCATCCCTTCACCTTGCATTGCCGAGTTCTGGTGCGTAGTCACGCACCCGGCAAGCAGCGGAGGTCCCTCTGCCGGTGAGGCGGCGCGAGATTTCTTACGTAACCTGGTGGACGTTGGCGGAGCGAATATCTGGACACCTGGCGCGGACTTCTGGGAACACCTGACCCGCCTGGGCAGCGACCTGAAAATTGCCGGCGCCCGGATCTTTGATCTTCAGATCGCGCTAATTGCGCTGAAGAACGGCGCCACGGAACTTTGGAGTCATGATCGCAGCTTCCTGGGTATAGCCGGCCTGGCGGTGCGCGACCCGCTGTAGACACCGTCGGCTACGCATAGGCAAGACGCCCGTGCCACCCCTCCGTGGCATGGGCATCCTCGCCACGCTGCTGGATACCGGCCAACTCCCGGTGCAGAGGGTTTGACAAATTAACGCTCACACCAGATTTGACAAGGGAGACGTGACTTCCTCTTTGCCGCGCGCCTTGCCACCCCGCACGCTCGAAAGCCCGAATGGCCTCGGAGCCCGACACCACCGGCTGTGAGGCCATCAGATCGTTACCTCAGAAAGTTCTCGCACAGACTCTAAAGCCCCGCCCTTCCTGGAGAGCAGGCCTCCGCCTATTTGCTGCCTGAGCGTTTCGATTTAAACTCCGACCCCGCCCTCCATTAAGGAACACCTGGGCCGGCGGCGACTCTGTAACCGACTTCTCCGAGCAGGCGCACGTCCTGGAGAATTACGACTGCTCCGGCAAAGGCAGGGACTTAAGATCATCTGCAAACCGCCGCATGAGCCGCGCCAGATCTTGAAGGTCGCGTTTGCTCCAGTTCGCAAATAGCAGAGCCGCTAATCGTTCGCGAGCTGAATCAATGGCGATGGTCACTTTTCTGCCTTGGTCGGTGATGACCGCTTCCCGCACCCGGTGATCAGCTTTCGAAGGGCGGCGGGTGATCAGGCCGAGGCCGTCGAGTTTGGCAATCTGCCGGCTTACGGTCGTGTAATCCCTTCCAACAGAATCGCCGAGTTCTACGACCCCTATGGGGCCTTTGCGCTCGACGACGACCAGCAACGGAAATAACGCCCGGTCGAGGGAAACTCCGGCTTCCTGAAGCAACGCGCTGTCGCGTTGGGGCCTGTTCATTAGAATCACCAGGTCGACAAGCGCGTCGTGAACCTCGCGAATCTCTTTGTTCATGATGAACCTTTCCCTGACCGTCCGCATCTTATATGTGTATGATACACATATCCTCTCAAGGAGGCGAGCGATGAAAGCTGCGATCGTTGTGGAAGCGGGCAAACCGCCCATCTATCAAGATTTCAAGGAGCCGGTCCCGGCCTCGGGAGAAGTTCACGTCAAAGTCACCGCCGCCGCGCTCAGTAATGTGGTTAAGAGCAGGGCCTCCGGTACACATTATAGCTCGTCTGGTCAGCTTCCCTTCGTCGTGGGGATTGACGGCGTGGGCCACCTTGATGATCGCCGCCGCGTGTATTTTGTGCTTCCGAGAGCGCCCTTTGGAAGTATGTCGGAAGAGACCGTCATTCGGCCCTCTCAATGTGTCTTTCTGCCGGACGATTTGGATAATGTAAGCGCCGCCGCCATTGCCAACCCCGGCGTGTCAGCATGGGCTGCGCTCAATGAACGCGCCAGGTTCACGAGGGGAGAAACGGTTCTTGTCAACGGCGCAACCGGCACGGCGGGCCGTCTGGCCGTTCAGATCGCCAAGTATTTGGGCGCCAAAAAGGTCGTGGCGACGGGCAGAAATAGGGAAGCCCTGAAAGCAGTGTCTGGCCTGGGGGCTGATGCCACAATCCCGCTCGGTGACGGCGGCGAGGTGCTTGAGGATGCCCTCAAGGAGCAATTCGGCGGGGATGGAATTGATATCGTTCTGGATTACCTCTGGGGGCAAAGCGCTGAACAAATTATTATTGCCGGGGCCAAGGCGGGAAAAGACGCCGTCCCCATCCGCTTCGTGCATATTGGCGCGGTGAGCGGGCCGAATATAACGCTTCCCAGCCCGGCTCTTCGATCTTCGGCCATCACGCTCATGGGCAGCGGCATTGGTAGTATTCCGGTGGACCGGTTCGTGAAGTCCATTGACGATTTGATGAAAGCGACGGTACCCGCTGGTTTTAAGATCGAAACCAGGAGCTTCCCGCTTTCCGAAGTTGAAAACGTCTGGGCAACGGCGGGCAATATGCCAAGAATTGTCTTTGAGATAGCCTAAACATGGCGCATCACTCGACGCTTGAGCATTGTCTCCATCTCAAAAAGGACCGGGGGATGGCGCCGACACTGTTTTCTATGTCGGAGACACTGGGGGCAGACGGGCCGGGTGTTTGGGGTCGGTGAATTCGAGCAGTTCGATGGGCGCGCCATTTTCGACGATGAACGCCACGCGGACACCCTCGGATGGACTGTTCGGAGGAATCAGGATTTCGCGGCCGGCAAGCTCGGAGGAGAGGTCGGTCACTTCAAACGCCACGTGCGCCACTCGCCGCACGAGATCGGGAACCGCCGCATCCGCTTCGAAGCGCATCCATTCCACGCCGAATTCGCTTTTTTGGTGACTGACGACAAAGACCTTCAGAGCTTTCAAGTGGGTCTCCCCAGGCTTCGATTCCGTAGTGGGAATCCCGATGTGATGGTACCGGCGCATGGTTATTCTCTCTGGCAGAATTGGCACAAAATCACACAGTGCCCGCTTTCCACCCTTGCTTACAGGACCGCAACCGCAGACGACCAAGGAGGTCGTGCTATGGACACGGATGCCCGTGCTACTTCTTCAAATCCGCGGTCCAGTCGGTGACCAGAGTCAGCGGCCGGCTGGCGGCTTGAGCCGTGGTCCCGTTGATCAGAAATCTCTTGCCATCGGCGGAGGCCGCGAAGGGGGTCCCGGTCATCCGGAAGGTGTTGGCCTGGAACAGCTCCTGCGGAGTACCCAGCTCAAGGCTGGCGCCCCTTTCTCGCACCTCCACGGCCGTCAGCATCCCTCCCATGGAAAGAAAGTAGAGTTCTTTGCCGTCGCGCCGCCAAACTGCCAAGCCTCTTGAACCGGTGGTCGAAACCTGCCATTTGCCTTCGCCGCTCGGAAACGGCTTAAGGTAGACCTCATACTGGCCCGTTTCGTTGCTCACGTAAGCCACCCACTTGCCATCGGGTGAAATGGCCGGATCCACCTCGTTGAAAGGGGTGCTCACCACCGGGAATGGCTTCCGGTCGCCAAACATTGGAAGCGCCCAGACGTCGTGCGCGCGGTTGGCATTCGATGGCATGAATTGTTGGTAGGCGATGTAACGCCCGTCGGGCGAAACAGAGTACGGCCATATTTCAGCTCCAGGTGTTCCCAGTACCTTTTCATCGGCACCGGACCCGTCGGCCGCCCGGCGGTAGATGGCGTACCCACCCTCTCGATTCGAGCCAAAAACGATGGACCTCCCATCCGGCCACCAGACCGGCGCCTCATTTCCTCCGGGTCCGAAGGTAATTCGGCTCTTGGTCTTGCGCGCCAGGTCGATCACCCAGATGTCCGAGATGGCGGGTGACTCGGCAATCGTCACGGCGAACTTCGATCCATCGGGGGAAAGCATGGGGTCGGAATATTGTGCGGCTTCCGGCAGGGCCAGCTCAGTTTGCTTGCCGGCGCGGTCAAACCAGATCAACTGCGAAGCGTCGGGAATCTCCCCTTCCTGGTAGAGCAGCACGCCGCTCGCCGAGACCGTGAAACGGCCAATGCCCACTCGCTCGGCCACCGGCAGCGCTTCGCCTTCCAGAGCCAGCTTGCTCGAGTTGAAGCGCTGCGCCATCAAAGTCCCATTGCGCACAAACAGCAAGTAACCGGGCGGGGCATAAATGACGTTCGAATCGATGTGGGCGACAAGCACCTGCTCCTTTGAGCCCAACGTGCCGGCATAAATGCCGCGGTCAAGGCCTGAAACCGAGGTGGAAAAATAGAGAAAATGCTTGCCGTCTGGCAGGAACCACGGCAAACGATGCAGCGCCATTCGCACACTGGGCTCCGTCACCGTAGCCTCGACAGGCACCCCTCCCGTTGCATCTACGCGCATCAGCGGCCCCGCCTGGTCGCTGGCAAACACGATGATTCCATCCTGGCTCCAGGTGCCGCCGCGTCCAGTGGGGGCATCGCAAAGAGCCTGGGGCGGGCCGCCGCTCGCGTCGATCTTGTTCAACTTGCCATCGGCAAAGTATCCCAAATACCGGCTGTCCGGCGACCAGAAAGGATACGTGGCGCCCTCGGTTCCGGCCAGCAGCACGGCCGTGGCCGAATTGAGAGGCTGCACCCACAACGTGGGTCGCCCCGCACCTCCCGTGGCCCCGAAAACGACGCGGCGGCCATCCGGCGAGATCACCGCCCGGGCATAGGGATTCAAGGTCGCCTTTTCGGGCGGCAAAATGTAAGCGTGCACCGAAGATGAAGGCGCCAGCAACAATCGCAGCCAAAGGCTGGCCAGAATGATCGCGGCCAAGATGCCTGCCGCCGCGAGCGCCCAAGGGAGGGCGCGCTGTAGCGTCGATCTGCGATCGACGCCACGGCGGTCGGAGACCGCCGCTACAGGGGCCTCCGAAATCCATTTCAGTTCCAGGGCCACATCGGCGGCGCTCTGGAAACGCTCTTCAGGATTTTTGGCCAGGCATTGAGCCACCAATCGGTCGAGCGCCACGGGCGCCAGCGGCTGCGCTTTGCTGATGGCCTCCGGGTCTTTCTCAAGTACGGCGCTGGCCACGCTGAGCTGGCTTTTTCCGTCGAAGGCCCGTACGCCGGTCGCCATCTCGTAGAGCGTGGCGCCGAAAGCGAAGATGTCGGAGCGTGAGTCTGCTTCCTTGCCCTCAATCTGCTCGGGGCTCATGTAATGAATCGTTCCAACCATCACTCCGGCCTGAGTAATGGGGCTGCCCGGGCCCGCGCCGCCCGTTGCCGTGACGGCCGCGCTCAGAAGCGGCGCCGGTGGCACAGGCACTCCTGCCTGTGCGCCACCGCCAGGAGTGGCTGTGCCACTGGTGGGCTTCGCCAGGCCGAAGTCCATCAGCTTCGCACCACCCTTGGTCAGCATGATGTTGGCGGGCTTGAGATCGCGATGCACCACGCCTTGGCGATGCGCCTTGTCGAGCGCGCCGGCAACCTGCATCCCGATTTTCAAAAGGTCTGCCAACGGAAGCTTGCCGCGCTTCAGCCGGTCGGCTACCGGCTCGCCTTCCAGGTATTCCATCACCAGGTATTCCCCGGCGGCATCATCGTGGCCCACGTCGTAGAGCACGCAGATGTGCGGATGCTGAAGCGAGGAGATGGCCCGCGCCTCGCGCTCGAAGCGCTGACGGAAATCGGGTGAAGAGATCAAACGCTCGGGCAGGACTTTTATCGCCACGTCGCGGCCCAAACGAGTATCGCGCGCCCGATACACCACGCCCATTCCACCCTCGCCGAGCTTGTCCTTAATCTCGTAGGGACCGAGTCCGATCCCTGGAGTTAATCCAAGGCTTCCAATCATGTTTTGGGAGGTCCTGTCTCGCTAAAGGATTTTAGCACAACCGCTCGAACACCATCAGAACAAACGGCCGACGCTCAAAGAACGATTCTGCCTCTCGCCTGAGCGAATGGTGAGGCAGGGCTGGCGACCCGTTGGCTTTACACGAATGACCCGTTCGAGAACCGCAAGCGCGAGGAAGCCTCCGACGGCATGGGCTTCGAGAACGCCCGCGAGGTCCTCACCAGGACCGCACTCCCCGAGGACTTTTTGTATCGTCGTTTGTTTTCATAGACATTCCGGCTTTGTTCCGACAATTCTCGTGGGGGGCGAGAATCTTACAGTACTCGACACTGTCTACTTTCCATGTTGCCCTTCCAGCGAAAGCTGAAACCGACAGTACTTGACACTGTAATATCACACCTGGTGGCGCAGAGCTCCCCCCTGTTGGCGGGTGGCGCATACGTCCCGACGTTCTTTGGCGGGATGTATGCGCCTTCTCGAAAGGGCGCAGACATGCCACACGACGGCACGTCTGCGCCACCCGTGATTTCTGCGACCCTACGGCGGCAGGCCCACGCGGCGCAGCAACTCCTCGAAGCGCGGGTCGGAGCGCAGCGGGTCGAAGATGGGATCGACATGAAGAAACGGAAACCGGCGGCAATCGCGCTCCTCGTAAGCCCGGTCAAGCCACTGGAAGACCTCGTCGTTGCGGCCCAATCCCAAAAACACCAAAGCGTTTGCTAAAGGCGGCACGTATCTGCGCTGAGCAAGCTCCTCGAGCTTCAATTGAGTTTTCTCAGCTTCCGCCCGACGGCCAGCGAGCCCGTAAGCGTATCCAAGATAGCCGAGGGCATAGGGGTTGCCCTGAGTATCTTCCACCGCCGTCCGAAACTCCTGGATGGCCTCTTCAAATCTTCCGGTTAAGGCATATACTTCGCCCAAGTCGAGGCGGCTCGAGAGGAAATAGGGATCGAGTTCGAGGGAGCTGCGCAGTTCCTGCTCGGCCTCTTTGAAGTTTCGCGTCCAAAGGTGCGCATCCCCGATTCCTA
>Ga0187782_10002558_pt1 | contig 13403 bp, 8 predicted proteins | sample 0715_SJ02_MP15_2_FD_132454 | JGI IMG/M metagenome (GOLD analysis project Ga0187782, IMG submission 132454) | Tropical peat soil microbial communities from peatlands in Department of Meta, Colombia - 0715_SJ02_MP15_20_MG | ecosystem: Environmental > Terrestrial > Soil > Wetlands > Peat | place...
GTTGAAGCGCTTATCGGGGGGTGGCAGCTCACCGGACTTGCGCGCTGGACCAGCGGATTCCCAGTTGGTGTATCCAATGGATATCAGTGGCCGACCAACTGGCAATTGTCGGGTTACGCGACGCAGATTGGGCCGGTGTACACGCACGGTGCGATAAAGAATCCTGACGGAACCGTGAACATCTTTGGAAACGACGTGGCTGCCGATCCGAATGGCGCGGCGGCCATGGCGCTGGCCAGCTATCAAGCTGATTTCCCAGGGCAAGTCGGAGGTCGCAATACCTTGCGGGGTGACGGCTTCGCCGGTCTGGACTTGGGGCTTGATAAACGATGGAAGATGCCGTGGAAGGAATCGCACAGTCTGCAGTTCCGCGCGGAAGTCTTCAACGTGCTGAATTTGACGCGCTTCGATGTGCAGAGCTTAAGCCTTTCGCTTACCAATTCCAGCACATTTGGCGATTACTCTTCGTTGCTGACGAACCCGCGCACCATGCAGTTCGCGTTGCGCTACGAATTCTAGTTTCGGTCAGAATTTATTCACCGAATTACTCACCGGAGCAGCGGAATCTCCGGCGAATTTTGCCGCTGGAGGTTCGGAGTGGCGGTAGTTCCGCTGGAATAAGGTGTGCTATTCTGGATGCGCGTGCGGGCTGGAGTCCTACTGACCTGCATTGCATCGTCGGGGCGTGGCTCAGCCTGGCTAGAGCGCCTGGTTCGGGACCAGGAGGTCGGTGGTTCAAATCCACTCGCCCCGACCACTTAAATCCCGTAAAACTAAGCAGCTACAGCAACCCCACTTTCGTTGTGTGTTTGAACAAAAAGAACAATTGAGGGAACTTCGAACCCGATTCCCACCTGTTCTGCGACCTATTTACGGTAAGACCCGAGCTTCGGGCACCTTGGCGCTTACTCCAATGAATTGATTCTTGTGGATGTGCTCGACAACAAGTCTACGACCAAACAGTCAAAGTCCCGGTAAGGCTTCCCGGCAGCTAACTTGGGGTAAGTCAGGCGAAACTCGAAGGAGAATTCTACTCCTCGAATGTAAACGGCGAACTGTGTCGCTCAGCACCGACTATTACAATGATTCTCTGGCATCTTCTATATTCTGCAGTTGGGTAGTCACAAGGCTGGAGGCTCGCCGTGTCAAAACAGGTTCTGCCGTGCGGGTGTGGCGTAATTCTAGGCTGCTGGTTTGCTTTCTTTGCGTGTGTCTCGTCAGCGGTCGCACAGAAACAACATCGGCCGATGATCTTCGGTGGATACTTTGAAGAGTGGGGCAGCGCGTACTCGGGGTACAACATTACGGACCTCGACAAGAATGGGGTCGCCGATCGATTGACGCACCTCATCTACGCCTTCGGAGACGTCAGCGCGGAAGCAGTTCCCAAGTGTGCGATAGAAGATCCGGTCGCCGCCTATCAAAACTCGTCCGTCCCCGGAGTGAGGGGGAAGCCGTTCACGGCTCCGCTTTACGGACACTTTGGCGCGATCCAGCAGCTTAAGGTGCTCCATCCCGCGCTAAAAGTCTTAATCTCGTTGGGAGGACAGGCGGGCAACCCCGCGGGTTTCGTGACCGCGTCCCGTACCGCTGAAGGCCGCGCCACCCTCGCGGCATCGTGTATCGACCTCTTTGTCAAGGGCAACATCGCTCCGGAGGTGAGAGCCCCCGGCTTGTTCGACGGATTTAACATCGATTGGGAGTTTCCAGAAGCGGCGGACAAGTTCAATTTCACGGCCTTGCTCAAAGAATTTCGCACGCAACTCGACGCCTTGAGCAAAACCACAGGCAAGAAGTATGTCCTGACCTTCGACTCGCCCGCCGGTCCGCAGAAATACGCCAACATTGAGTTGCAAGCTGCCGCCGCGCAAGTGGATTTTCTGACCATCGACGGCTACGACCTTGCGGAAGCCACGGAGAAGCGAACCAACGAACATTCCCCCCTGTACGATGCGCTCGACGATCCGCGGCTTGCCGAACTTCGCAACATCGATGCGACCGTACAAGCCTATCTTAAGGCGGGAGTGCCAGCGGCGAAGTACACTATGGGCATTCCGCTGTACGCTGTCGGTTGGACCGGCGTCGCCGCCGCGAACCGTGGGCTATATCAGCCCGCAACCGGCGCCGCGCCAGTGCTCTTGGCCGATGGAAGTGGAGTGTGCCCAAATCCGGATAAGAAGGACCCTTCCACCGGTTGCGACACCCTGTTGTCACCTGGATTCCTGACCTATGCCACCATCGAGAACCTCGTAAACAAGCATGGCTACACCGCCTGGTACGATTCCGCGAGGGTGAGTGCGACACTGTACAATTCCGCCATCGGAACGTTCTATACCTACGATGACCTTACTTCGGTCGCCGTGAAGACCTCGTACATCGAGAAGATGAAGCTTGGCGGAGCCTACGTGTGGGCGTTGAAAGACGATGACGCTAACGCCTCCCTGACCAAAGCTATTGCCGGCGGTCTTCGCGAGATCGCCCAAAACCAGGTGGCCCCTCCTGAGAAGAAATAAGCGGTGCTGCTGACGATGAACGAACCGGAGCCGCGCTAAAACTCACTGACAAGGACACAATCGTCCTTGCCGATTTCGCGAACTCGACGGGCGACCCGGTGTTCGACGACACCTTGCGGCAAGGCATGGCGGTGCAACTGGAGCAGTCGCCTTTTCCTGAGCCTTATCTCAGACGAGCGCATCCAGCAGACGCTGAAGCTTATGGCCAAGCCGACTGACACCCGACTTATCCCGGAGGTCGCCCGGGAAGTGTGCGAACGAACTGCAAGCGCCGCCGTTCTGGACGGCTCGATTGCAAGCCTGGGGAGCCAGTACGTGTTGACACTCCGCGCAAAGGACTGCCGCAGTGGTGATGTTCTGGACGAGGAGCAGGTGCAGGCCGCAAGAAAAGAAGACGTTTTGAACGCCCTAAGTCAAATCGCAAATAAATTCAGAACCCGCGTTGGTGAATCGCTCGCAACGGTTAAGGGCCATGACACACCTCTCGCCGAGGCTACCACGCCCTCCCTCGAGGCCTTGAAAGCCTACAGCGTGGGCTGGCAAGTTTCGTTTTCATCAGGTTCGGCTGCCTCTGTGCCCTTTTTCCAGCGCGCCCTCGAGATTGATCCCAACTTCGCGACCGCCTATGCTGCACTCGGCCGCATGTACGGCGACATCGGGGAATCTGCCCTTTCTGCGGAAAATGCCAGCAGGGCGTATCAACTGCCGAGTTCCAGAAAATCCTAGATCACCGCGGCTTCGTTCTAAGTGATCCCATTGGTGCGCTGGCCAAGATGCAACTTGGGCGCGCCTACGCACTCGCAGGAGACAAGGACAAGGCCCGCACTGCCTACAGAGATTTTCTCACCCTTTGGAAAGACGCCGACCCCAACATCCCGATCCTGAAGCAAGCGGAGGTTGAATACGCAACGCTGCAATGATCGCGGTCATCGTGGTGGGAAGACCCGATTAGAATTCCTGGCTTGGGCCGCGATCACGAAAGAAGATCTTTCCAAGTTGCGGTTGCTAGTAGTAAGGCTGCGTCTTACTCGTCACGGGGATCTCAGTGGTCGCTTCAGCAGGGAGGGCCTAATCTGATGCGATGGCCAACCGCTGCGTCTGGCCAAAACGTGATACTGTTGTTCGCGGTTCGCTTCCTGGCGAAGAACAAGATCCTAACCATGAAACTTGCGGCGCTCTTCACTTCCCTCTTTTTCGCCACCACTCTCTTCCCCCAACCCACTCCTCTATCCCAACCCCGCATCCTGCTCGTCGTCACCGCTCATCCCGACGACGAAGTCTTCATGGGTCCCATCCTTGCCCGCTACGCTCGCGAAGGCGTCAAGGTCTACCTCGCCATCGCCACCAAAGGCGAAAAAGGCACCAACAGATTCGCCAAAATTCCCGCTGGAGATCTTCTCGCCGAGGCCCGCCGTTCAGAAGCCACTTGCGCCTGCGAAGAACTTGGCGTCGAGCCACCCATCTTCTTCAATCTCAACGACGGCGAACTCGGCGCCATCACCTGGCCCCTTGCCAAAAACATCCATGCCGTCGCCGACCACGTCCAAAAACTAATCGACCAGCTCCACCCCCAGGTCATCGTCACTTGGGGACCCGATGGTGGCTACGGCCACCCTGATCATCGTCTGGTTTCCGACGCCGTTACTCAAGTCGTCCAGTCTCAGCATTCCGACCTCAAGCTCTACTATCCCGGCCTCTCCCCCGACCAAGCCAAGCCTCTCAACTCCATCTGGCACGCTTCGCTGCCGTTCCACACCACTGATCCTGCCTACCTCACCGTTGCGCTCTCCTACACTCCCAAGGATTTTGAGAACTTCAAACGCGCCTTCGAATGCCACAAGTCTCAATACCCTCCCGAAATGTTTAAGGCGCTCGAGAAAGCCTTGGACGAAGGCTGGCGCGGCACCGTTTCCTACCGCGAATGGAACTCCACCCGCCCTGCGACCGATCTTTTTTGATGAGCTTGCCGTCGAATACGCAGACGTCGACTAGAAGCCATCGCCGTCTCATAAAATAGGGCAACTGGGGTCGGAGCTTTAGAGTGTGTGTGGTAACTAGGGAGGACAGTGCGTTTATACTGCGCGCAGGAGGCCGTGCGAGATTCGTTGTAACTTGCACGGCAAGAAGAAGGCGAAGCGCGTCGGCATCAGCAGGGTTGTCGAGCGCTCGTGGGGGTCGAAGTAAGAGAGAGGCAAGCCCGGCAGTATCTGGAGTGGTACGATAAGTCCAAATGCCTCGAACAACCTGGCTCTGCGCATTGCTCTTGCTTGTCCCTGGTCGGACCGAGGGGACGTCGCCGCGCACGCTTGCCGATGGGTACACACGGCGCGTGTGGCAAACGCAGGACGGACTGCCGGACAACATGTCGCAGGCGTTTGCGCAAACGCCCGACGGCTATTTGTGGATCGGGACGGCTGGCGGACTGGTGCGATTCGACGGCGTACGCTTCGTTACCTTCGATCGCGAAAACACTCCCCAAATGAAGGAAAACAGCGTTTTTTGCCTAGCTGTTTCCCGCGACGGAAGCTTGTGGGCGGGAACGGATGGCGGAGGATTGTTGCGTTATCACAATGGGGTCTTTCGCAGCTTCTCGGAGGCAGACGGCCTAGCGAATGATTTTGTGCGCGTGGTGTACGAAGACCATCAAGGAATCCTATGGGTAGGAACGGACGACGGATTGTTCCGCTTCTTCGGGGACCGGATGACCCGTATGGACGGGAAAGGTAACATTCCGGCACTCGCGGTACACGCCATTCGTGAAGACAACACGCAAGGACTTTGGGTGGGCGGGTCGAAACTCGTGGTGATCCACGGTGAGGACTGCAAGGAGTACCCACTCAAAGGAAATCGAAGCGCCAGCCGCGTGAAATCTATTCTCGAAACCCGCGACCGTACGATATGGGTGGGAACAGTTTCGGGGCTGCAGCGGATGCATCTGAATCTCGCCCGGGATGTCGGCTTTGAAAGGATTCCCGAGATTGGCGTGACCGTGCGCGCATTAACTGAGGATGCCGGGGGAACACTGTGGATCGGGACAATTGGTGGCGGCCTGCTCCGCTACTCGGATGGGCGCTTCGTGCGCGTGAGCACTCCCGACGATCCGCCGAGCAAGACCATCCTCGCTGTCTTTGAGGACAGCGAACAAAACATCTGGGCAGGCCTGCAAACCGCGTTGTTGCGTCTCAGTCGAACACCAATGACTACGTTCCCGTTGCCGGGCGCTCAGAACGCGGACTTTGGAACGGTGTATCCCGATAAGGATGGAGCGTTGTGGGTTGCCGCCGTCGACCTCTATCGGATCAATCCGCGCCGCAGCGCCTCGGAATTGATTCCGCCGCCCGGGCCAGGCATGCGAGTTCGAAATGTGCTTCGCGATCGCACCGGCAATCTGTGGATTGGCACAGAGGGCCACGGCGTGTTTGTGTCAAAGGGCGGCTCCACAGTTCATTACACGACCCACAACGGCCTCACCAACGATTTCATCCGCGCCTTCCTCGAAGGACGCGACGGCAGTGTTTGGATCGGGACCGACGAAGGCCTGAACCGCTGGCACCAGGGAATCTTGACCAATTATCGAATCTCTGACGGTCTTTCCTACTTCAGCATTCGAGCCCTCTTGGAGGACTCGCAGGGCGGTATATGGATTGGAACTGAGCAGGGCGTGAGCCACTGGCAGAATGGCAAATTTGTCCACGATGCCGTGACGGAGCGGCTCGCAAAAGAAAAAGTCTGGACCATACACCAGGATCGTGATGGAGGGCTGTGGTTTGGTACTCGAGGGAGCGGGGTTTTCCGGTGGCGCAGTGGGAAAATCTCTGTCTTTACGAGCGCGCAAGGACTGGCAAGTAACAGCATCTATCAGATTCTCGAGGACCAGCGCGGCACGTTCTGGATGAGCGGTCCCAATGGAATCGCCTCTGTGGCTCGCGCGGATCTCGACAAGATGGCGGAGACGCCGGAATTCCGTCCCGCGGTGACTCTGTATGGCTTGTCGGACGGCTTGGAGGCGACGCAGATGCACGGGGGTGTGGCGCCCGCAGGCTGTATTACTTCAACAGATGAGTTGTGGTTCCCCAGCAATCGTGGACCGGTGCGCATCCTGCCAGATCAGACGCGACCCGGTGTCTTGCCACAGGTGGTGATTGAGCAAGTGCTGGTGGACGGACGCGAAGTGACCAATTCCGGACGCTTGGTTGTTCCTCCCGGCGAAGGGAAACTGGAAATCAAATACAGTGCCATCCGTCTCCGCTCGCAAGAGCGCATCCGCTTCCGCTACCAGATAGAAGGATTTGACCGGGACTGGACTGAAGCGCTGAACACCCGAGCCGCTTACTACACGAATCTGCCGCCTGGACAATATCAATTTCGCGTGCAAGCGTTTGAGATGAACATGCCGGAAAAGGTGACTGAGGCGTCTCTCCCCATTGAATGGCGTCCTCACATTTATCGCACCGGATGGTTCCTGGCGTCATGCTCGGTCTTGATCGTGGGTAGCGTGGTCCTCGGCTACCGTTATCGCTTGCGGCAGGTACACGCACGGTTTGAAGCTGTGCTGGAAGAGCGCAATCGCATTGCCCGCGAGATGCACGATACTGTGATTCAAGGATGCGCCAGCGCCTCCGCTTTGTTGGAAGCGGTGGTGTCGCTGGAACAGGAGCGGAACGGGCAGCGTAAGGAGTTGCTGGATTCCGCGCGAAACCAGATTCGCGCCACGGTGGATGAAGCCCGACAGGCGGTGTGGAATCTGCGCCAGAAGGGAAGCGCTTCACCAGAGATCACAAACTTGTTGGGAAGCATGGCCCAGCAGGTAAGCAACACGTCTCATGTGCCAGTTCATTTTGAAAGTTCCGGTAAGCCCTTGGCCTTGGATAGAACCGTAGAATATGTACTGTTGATGGTGGCTCGCGAGGCCGTCTCCAATGCCGTGTATCACGCCCAGCCGAAGGAAGTGCGTATTAACGTTAATTTTGACAGAGACAAGATGCGCATGCTGGTGACAGACGATGGGAGAGGGTTCGATTTAGAAGAAGCCTTGACGAACCCTAATCCTCACTTCGGACTCATAGGGATGCGCGAACGAATCGAGCACCTCGGCGGCCGGTTTGAGGTGGAAAGCGCGCCGGGGAGGGGCACACGCCTGTGTGTGGACGTGCCTGTGCATCCAGGGGTCTCGTAATTGAGGGCAAGGCCGCAGAAATGAACCCAGATCAAAAGATCGGTGTTCTGGTGGTGGACGATCATCCCATATTGCGCTTGGGCGTCGCGGCCATCATCGACGCGCAAACCGACATGCGGGTCATCGCACAGGCCGGATCTGGCGAAGAGGCCGTGCGACTGTTTAAGAAACACCGTCCCGATATCACGATGATGGATCTTCGGCTGCCGGGCATTAGTGGGCTGGAAGCACTGCGCATCATCCGCCATGAGGACCCGCGCGCTAAGTGTTTGGTGCTGACCACCTACGAAGGTGACGAAGACATTCACCAGGCCATCGCGGCGGGTGCGCTGGGGTACATCATCAAGGGAATGTCGCATGAGACACTGGTCAGCGCGTTGCGCCGCGTATACTCCGGATCGCTGTTCTTGCCGCCCCCTGTGGCGCGCAGTTTGGCGGATCGCACTCCGAATTCCGACTTGAGCCCGCGGGAGCGAGAGGTGTTGTCCCTGATGGTGCGCGGAAGAAGTAACAAAGAAATTGCCAGCGAGTTGGGCATCACCGAAGCCACGGTCAAATGTCACGTGAGTGTGATCCTTCTGCGACTGGGCGTCAGCGACCGTACTCAAGCGGTCATAGCAGCACTGCAGCGCGGACTTGAACACCTCTGAGTCACACATCCCTCACTGATTCGAGATACGACCTTAGTCGGATGGCAAAGCGCGCCCTCGCGTATACATTCCTCTGTCGGTGCGAAGTTCAGGACTTGTGGTGATGAGAGACAATCTTAGATTTCGATGGGCGCCATGCGTTGTGATTGCCGCCGGACTGATGTTTGCCGTTCCTTCCCGCGGAATGTGTCAGGGCAATGAATCCTCTGTGTACATTGATGTCAGCCAACCTCCAACTGCGCCTCAAGCGCTCCCTTTTTCTGTTGGTGGGAAATCCCCTGATGGCCACACTCTTGCGGCCAACAGCCGCTATCTTTTAAAAGACGGAACGCCCTGGTTTCCAGTGATGGGAGAGTTTCATTATTCGCGATTTCCAGAGAGTGGGTGGGAAGAAGAAATCCTGAAAATGAAAGCGGGCGGCGTACAGATTATCTCCACGTACGTCTTCTGGATCCACCACGAAGAAGTCGAAGGGCAGTTCGACTGGACCGGTCAGCGTGATCTGCGCAGATTTGTGGAGCTGTGCGGGAAACACGGAATGTACGTTTGGATCCGGATAGGACCCTGGGCACACGGTGAGGTCCGCAACGGCGGGCTTCCCGATTGGCTGCTTCAGAAAAGCCCCACGCGGCAAAGTGATCCCGTCTATCTTCATTACGTCGAGATTTACTACGAACAGCTTAGCCGACAAACGAAGGGTTTGTTCTGGAAGGACGGCGGCCCTATTATCGGCGTTCAAATCGAAAACGAGTACCACGAACGAGGACCAGGCAAAGGACCCGAGCACATGCTGGCGCTCCTGCAAATCGCTCGTGAGGCCGGGCTGGATGCACCTTTCTACACCGCTACCGCTTGGGATGCCGCGGAAATTCCCTCACAACAATTTCTCCCGGTGTTCGGGGGGTATCCCGATCAGTTTTGGAGCCGCAGCATCGAGGAACTGCCTCCCAATGCGATCTACTTCTTCAGTGCCATCCGTCGCGAGGAAAATGTGGGAGACGACCTTCGCTCCACACATCCGGATCTCGACGCACGGTTTGCTTCCTACCCTTACTTGACTGCGGAAATGGGCGGCGGAATGGAGCCTTCGTATCACCGGCGGCCGCAAATCAGTGGCGATGACATCGCCGCAATGGCTTTGGTGAAGCTCGGATCGGGTGTCACACTCTACGGGTATTACATGTTTCATGGAGGTACCAACCCCGACGGCAAGCGCACCACGCTTCAGGAGTCTCAGGCAACAGGTTATCCTAACGATCTTCCCGTAAAGTCCTACGACTTTCAGGCTCCCTTGGGAGAATTCGGCCAGATGAACCCGTCCTTTCGAGACCTGAAAACACTTCACTTGTTCCTTGCCGACTTCGGTTCCAGTCTCGCGAGCACGATCTCCTATTTGCCGAGCCGTATGCCCGTCGGGAAAAGGGATACTTCAACTCCCCGTGTCGCAGCACGCTTCGAAAAAGATCATGGGTTCCTCTTCATCAACAATTACCAGCGAAACTATCCTCTTCCCTCGCGGCAGAAGTTCCAGGTGCATCTGAAGACCGCCACTGGTGAGATGACTGTGCCCGATCGTCCGACCGAAATTCCAACCGGGGCTTATATCATCTGGCCGGTGAACCTCGACCTTGGTGGGCCCGTGCTCGAGTACTCCAGCGCGCAACTTTTGTGTCGACTGGAGGAAGTGAATACCTATGTTTTCTTCGCATGGCCGGGTTTGCCCGCACAGTTTGCTTTCGAATCCCGCGCGGATGAAACCATCGAAGCTCCCGGCTCCAAAGTGCGCCGCGATTCCGCGCACGTGTACGTGGATGACGTGGAGCCAGCAACGCAGACCGCTATTCGGGTCCGAAAGCCTGGACATCCGGAGATTCAGATCGTCCTGCTCTCAAGAGAGTCAGCACTGAATGCGTGGAAGGCCAGACTGGCTGGTCATGAACGTCTAATCCTTGCGGGCGCGGACGTTTACTTCACATCCGGCGGGGTTCATCTGAGCAGTGTGGACCCAGCACAAGTGCAATTCGAAGTGCTGCCCCAATTGGACCATCCGCCCGCCGGCTTTGTCGCTTCCGGAGTCTCTTCGCTCTTTGCGAAGTATCAGGCTCACATGAAAGAGGAAAAGCTCAGGCCGACGATCGAGAAACTCCGTGACGCCGCCGCTCGTCCGCCAGTCCGCATGGGCAAGGAGGTTGCTGAGGCCCCGGATGCCGAGGCTTTCGACGGAGCCGCGGAATGGGCGATTCAGATTCCAGCGATTACTTCTCCGTCAATCAAAAAGGTTTACCTGCGGATCACCTATTTGGGCGACGTAGCTCGCATCTACGCCGATGGCAAGCTGATGACCGACGATTTCTTCAAGGGGGCTCCGTGGGAAATTGCTTTGCAACGCCTCCAGGGACAAGAGGCGGACCCGGTTCTAAAGATCCAAATCCTTCCTATGAGGAAAGACGCCCCTATTTACCTGCCATCGCGCTCTTTGATTTCTTTTCCCACATCAGGTCAAGTTGCTGAATTGCAAGAAGTTGAAATCATCCCCGAATACCAGGCGGTCGCAGACTTAGACCACTGAGGGCTTGGAAACCCACCGATGCACCCATGGCATTACTGGGTTGAGTCAACGGTCCTTTGATTCTGTGTGCGAAATCACTGCTTCGCGCCGCACGATTGTTGATGCTTCCTATTTGCAATCCTACTTTAGACGGATTTCAAGGGTTGCATGGCGGGTCTAAGATTTTGGCAAATTCGGAGCCTGGATCAGATTCGGATGAGCCAAGCGAAGATTCGGCCAGGCACAAACAGAAAATCGTCGAGGCGTTAGTTTCGTTGAGTGGCACCGAACGTTGCCGTGTTTGTGGGCACCGGTGCCACCGCGAAGTTTTCGGTCGAGGGAGCGAGTCCGCTTCGCTTGGCTCGTCAGGTCAAGGCCAGGGTGCACTTTGGCGGCTGCGGACTTTGAAGGAAGAAGGACTTGGTCTCAGGAGGCTTAAGTGATGCGGAAAAACAGATTTAATGGGCTTCGGTGGTCTGGTCTACTGCTACTGCTAATCTTGCTCGCTCTTCCGGCCAGAGCCCAAAACGCTAACACCGGGGAAATCAAGGGTGGCGTAACAGATCCGACCGGAGCGGTCGTTCCGGGAGTGACAGTCGCAATTAAGAACCTGGGGACCGCGGTAGTGACTTCTGCAACGACGAACGGAGCCGGGCTGTACGACGTGCCGTTTTTGATTCCCGGAACCTATAGTGTGACGTTCTCAAAGCAGGGTTTCCGCGATTTTGTGCGGTCCGGGATTGTTCTCCAGATCGAAACCGTTGAAGTCTCGGTGACGCTTCAGATCGGCACGGCCACTCAGGTCATCGAAGTGACTGGCGAGGGGCCGCTCGTGGAAACGGAAACCTCAGATCAACATGTCGACCTAAGCACGGCGGCCATCGCCACCGCCCCAATTACGGGCACGGACTGGCGTGCTGAAATGACTCAGTTGATCCCCGGCGTGAACCCAGGGCTAAACGGAGGTTCTGAGGCAGGTGGTCAGGGGATCGGCATCAACGGCACACAAGCCTACAACATGAACTTCATGATTGACGGTTCAGCAGCCACCGCGCCACGCGATTACAACAGCAGCAACTTCTATATGCCTCTGGACTCCATCTCCGAGGTCAGCATCAATTCCAGCAACGCACCGGCCCAGTATGGAAATGGTCTAGCCGCTATCAACGTCATCACGAAGAGCGGCACTAACACGTGGCATGGCGACTTGTTTGAGTACGACCAAAACACTTTGTTCAATGCCAGGAGTGTTTTCAATCAGGCGCCTGCACCCAAGGCCGTAGAGCACTGGAACGAGTACGGCGGCAGCGTCAGCGGACCAATCATAAAGGACAAGCTCTTTTTCTTCTTCACCTATCAGCGTAACCCTTCCGCTACGCCGACCACGGGAACGTATAGCTATCCTACAGCGGCGATGGAGGCCGGTGACTTCTACGGCATGTCGGGTTCCACAGGACCCGCGTTCAACTCTGGTGGCATCCTGCAGGGTACCTATTCTACAGTCGCACAGAATATGCAGAAATTCTTTCCTGGTGCCAAGGCACCGGGCTGGATCCAAGGCTGCCCAGGCCCGGTCGATCCAGGGCCGGGTACCCCGGAAACCTGTCCTGCCACCAACAACTACGTCTTTAGCGGCTCCAGCCCGAACAAGGCTACTTGGTACACCGGCAGAACCGATTACAACATTTCATCCGCCCAGAGGCTTTCGTTTACGTTTAACTACTTTCCGACCGTAGTCTCCTTTGTTCCGCCCGACCCGCTCTATCCCAATGACGCCTCGGCTTTCGCCGAGGGCGACAACTACAACCTTACGGGGCAGGTGTCGTACGTTTACACGATCAGCCCAACCGTTGTGAACGAATTTCGCGTCGGTGAGGCGCGCGAACTTGACAAGTACAAACCCTGGTCACTCGGCAAGAACGACCCAACCACACTGGGGCTCGAGCCTGCCTATGGTACGAACGTCGATCCGAAGGCGAACATGTTTCCCCACGTTTGGCTGGACGCCCAGAGCGGCACAGGCGACACAGAGGGATACACCGCCCTGGGCGCCGGAAACGGCAACGGCAATATAGACGCCATCCTCGGCGATGGAACTTTCAACGTTTCCGATGTGCTCACTCTTATTCACGGCAGACACACGATCAAGGTGGGAGGCGAGTACGACCGCATGTACCAAAACTACACAAGCTGGGGCGACTTGGACTCCGGCCACTTCGAGTTCGATGGAACCGTCACCGGCATACCCTACGCCGATTTCCTGGCTGGCGACGTGTACTCCTGGCACGTTAGTGAAGCTGTTGCTACTAGTATTCACTCTTGGACTTCGGCCTTATTCGCTGCTGACGACTTCAAGCTGTCTCCCAAGGTGACCCTTAATCTGGGTCTCCGCTGGCAGACGGAGTCCGGCTGGGGGGTCAAGCATGGCCTGTTCGGCATCTATGACCCCGATCTGCCCAATTCCTGGAACGGTGGAAAGTATCCGGGAGCCATTCTCTTCGGTGGGCAGAGCGATA
>Ga0187782_10002559_pt1 | contig 13403 bp, 11 predicted proteins | sample 0715_SJ02_MP15_2_FD_132454 | JGI IMG/M metagenome (GOLD analysis project Ga0187782, IMG submission 132454) | Tropical peat soil microbial communities from peatlands in Department of Meta, Colombia - 0715_SJ02_MP15_20_MG | ecosystem: Environmental > Terrestrial > Soil > Wetlands > Peat | place...
GCGCTGTCAGCCGTGATTCTCTCATGCCTTTCCATGACGACGTGGGCACAGGTGGGCCTTTGGCGGAACAGCATAACTCTGTGTGACCATACCCTCGCCGTCACCTGTCACAACAGCGTGATCCAGCAGAGCAGGGGCTTCGCCTACCATTCCCTCGGGGATTATGCCCGGGCTATAGCCGATTTCGACAGAGCCATCGAGATCGATCCCGGATCCGCGAGCGCGTATTACAACCGGGGCATTGTTTACAACGCCATGCGGGATTATGCCCGGGCTATAGCCGATTTCGACAGAGCCATCGAGATCGGTCCCGGCCGGGCAAACGTATATAACAACCGAGGTGTTGCCTATGAAGCCCTCGGAGATTATGGCCGGGCGACGGCCGATTTCAACCGAGCCATTGCTCTCGATCCAGGATACTCCAATGCCTACTACAACAGGGGTGTCGCCAACAATAGCCTTCGGAATTACGAACAGGCGATAACCGACAGCGACCGAGCCATCGCACTCGACCCCGCATACGCTTACGCTTATTACAATCGGGGCTTCGCAATGGTAGCCCTCGGGGATTACGCGCGGGCCATAGCCGATTTCGACAGAGCCATCGAGATCAGCCCCGGCTACGAGAATGCGTACAGCTCCCGGGGTGCTACGTATAACATCCTCCACGACTACGCGCGGGCAATTGCCGATTTCGACGCGGCCCTTAGGATTAACCCGAAAAACGCAAAGACGTACTATAACCGGGGCACGACGTACGCGATGGGTCTCCACGACTACGCGCGGGCAATTACCGATTTAGACCGAGCCATCGAGATCAACCCCGGCTACGCAGATGCGTATTGCAATCGAGGCATTGCGTACAATCAACTCGGCAATCGCTCCAACGCTATTGCGGACCTCACGAATGCGGCAAGGCTTGGCAGTGAAGCGGCAATGAAACTTCTGCAAAGCCGCGGGGAAAGGCCTTAGCGCTTGGCCGGCCCCTTGAGTATCTTAGCGCAGAGCCGCTTCCACGAAGCCGGTGACCATCCCCACCGCTTTGACAAGGTCTACAACGCTCGAGTCCATGGAGAGATGATAGTTTCGCGCATCTGCCCATTCCGTCCCGACCATGTCCTTGATGAACCTCGCCCTTCTCCGGTCTGACTCTTCCACCATAGCCTCTGCTTCCTGCAGGTCAGCGGTGTTGTGGGCCTTCATCACCCGCTCTATTCGATAATCGCGGGGTGCGTAAATGAAGAGGTGGACGGTCTTGGGACGGCCCTTCAATAAAGAGAACCCCGCGCGGCCCATGATGACGGCGTCCTGCCTATCCACAATCCCTCGTATGATTTTGCTTTCGAGAGCGAACAGGTCTCTGTCGTAAACCGGCCGTTCCCTGGGGACAAAAGGTATCTCCGGGCTCCCCAACGAGAATGTCCTCAGAAGGTTCTGGATGAGGCCGGACGATGTTTCCTCGTATTCTTCGAGTGACACCTCGTCCCTTTTGAGAAGGCCCGCTGCCCGGCGGAGGATTTCCCTGTCCACATACAAAAAACCGAGGGCTTTCGCCACCCGGTACCCTAGGTAAGTGCCGCCGCTCCCCATCTGCCTCGATACGGTCACTGCCATGCCATGCTTCTCCATCCGAGCCTCCGTCATCGTCACTCCGCTATCATGCCTACGCCACTCGCCTGGCGGTGGCTTTTCATGAGCATCACGAGGGGTATGGAGACAAGGTAGACGAGGGCAATAAGAAAATAGACGTAATTGTAGGCAAGCATGCTGGCCTGCCTCGCCACCAGCCCGTCGAGAAGCTTCAGGGCCTCCATCCCGGTGCCGCTCGCATTTGCGCCCTGCGACGAGAGGAACGACGAGAGCTGCTGCATCGATTCGGACGCGATGTCCCTGAAGGTTGTCACGTGTTCCGCGAGGATGGCATGATAGGAAGTCTCTCCCCGCGTGAGGTATGTGGCGGCCAACGCGATGCCGACGCTTCCGAATACCTGCCTTATCATGTTATAGAGCCCCGAGGCAGCGGTCAGGAGAGGCTTTTCGATGGTCGACAGCACTGCCGTGCTCAGCGAGACGAATATGAAGCCGGAACCGAGCCCCTGGAGGAGCTGGGGGATGAATATGTCCCAGTATCCGGTATCGAGGGAGAGGCGCGAAAACAGGAAGAACGAGACGGCGTTGAGGAAAAGTCCGAGAGCGATGAGCAGCTTCGGACCGGTCCTTTCGTAGGTCCTCCCCGTGAGCGGCATGGTGATGATCATCCCCACGCTCCTCGGTATCACCGCCATACCCGAGTTGAGGGCAGGATAGCCGAGGAGCTGCTGCAGGAAAAGGGGCAGGATGAAGATGCTCGAAAAGAGGCCCATGCCGAGGATACCGCTTAGGAAGGTCCCCGAGCTGAAATTGACGTCCTTCAGGATCCTCAGGTTCACGGCCGGCGCATCGGTAGTCAGCTCACGGACCACGAAGAGCGCAAGACCCAGACAGGCGGCAATGGCGAGGTATACGATGAGGGAAGACCCGAACCAGTCTTTCTGGTCGCCCTTTTCGAGCATGATCTGGAGGGCGCCTAGGCCTACCGCCATGAGGAAGAGGCCCGAGAAGTCTATCTTCCCGCTCTCCCGCACAAGGTAGGGCGGGTCCTGGATGAACCGCATGATGAGGAGAATGTTAAGGATGCCCACGGGCACGTTGATGAAAAAGATCCACGGCCAGGAATAGTTATCGGTGAGCCAGCCGCCGAGGGTGGGGGCGAAGGCCGGACCGAGGATGATCCCCATACCGTAAATGCCCATCGCCTTGGCCTGTTCCTTTGGTGGAAAGGTCTCCCGCAATATAGCCTGCGCCAGAGGTATGAGGGCTCCCCCTCCGACGCCCTGGATCGCTCGAAAGGCCACCATTGAGGTCAGATCCCGGGCAAGACCGCACGCCATTGAAGAGCACGTGAAGAGGACCACGGAAAAGAGATAGAACCGCTTTCTCCCGAACCTTGAGGAGAGAAGGGCAATGAGAGGCATGGTGATGACATTGGAGAGCATGTACCCCGTCGCGACCCAGGCGATCTCCTCGACGGAGGCCCCGAGGCTTCCCCGTATGTGGGGGAGGGCGACGTTGACTATGCTCATGTCCAGGGCGCCCATGAGGGCCCCCGTCATGACGGTGACGGTAACAAGCCATTTGTGAGGTCTGTACTGCCCGTCCATGGGACCCTACCGAGAGGACAGCCTGCGATGCGCGCCCACATCCACCGTGGAGACGACCGACAGGCCAGGCCAGAGAGGATGAGTTGGGTCGAAGGGGGCGTCCATGACGATCTTCACGGGAACGCGCTGGACGACCTTGACGAAGTTGCCCGTCGCGTTCTCCGGGGGAAGGAGGCTGAAGACCGCACCGGTGCCCGGCTGAAAGCTGTCGATATGCCCCTTGAAGAGCCGACCCGGATAGGCGTCGACCCTCACTTTCACAGGCTGGCCCACGGCCATCTTTCCCACCTGCGTCTCCTTGAAGTTGGCGATAACCCACGTGTCCGGCTCAACGATCGAAAGAAGGGCCTGCCCTGGCTGGACGTATTTACCGGGATCGACGTTCTTCTTCGCGATGTTCCCCGAGATCGGGGCGAGAACCGCCGTTCTCCGGAGGTTGAGCTGGGCGAGGTTCTGCGCGGTCTGAGCCTCTTTGATCCTGAACGCCTGCGTGTTCAGCCTCGCATTCGCCGCTTCTACCGCGGCCCGGGCTTCGGCGACCGCTGATGCGGCCGCCTCCCTTTTGGCATCGGCAACCTCCAGGAGCGATTCCGCTTCGTCGTACTTCCTGAGAGGGACAGCCTCCTCTTTCCTCAGGCGGTCGTAGCGCTGGAACTCCTTTTCCGCGAGGGCCTCCTGTGCAGCCGCTGCCGCGAGGTTCGCCTGGGCTTGCGCAAGGGCCTTCTGCTTTTGCGCAAGTGATGCCTCGAGCTCAAGCTTTTCAGAGGACAGGGTGGAGACCGTCTCGCCCCTCTCTTTGAACGCGTCCGCGTAATCCTGGGGGTAGATGTCGAGGAGAGGGGTTCCCGCGGTGACGAACTCGTTGTCTCTCACGTAAACATTGACCACCCTCCCTTTGATCTCAGCCGACACCGGTACGATCACGCCGTCGACGTATGCGTCGTCAGTGCTTTCGTGGGAGAGCGCGTAGACAAACCATTCTCCCCCGTAGACGACGCCTCCTGCTACGAGGAGTAACACCACGATTCTGAGGAGCCATTTCTTCATATGCTTTTCCTCGCCATCCCTCGTGTCTTACAGAGAGACTGGCGTCTTATCTCTGTCACCATTACATCTTCTCTCAGGGTAACTATCCGTTGTCCACAAGGCCCGCTGCCGGTCACCTTAGTATCCTCCCTCCAGTCATCTTACCCTTTGATGGGCGGCGCGTAATTTTTGACCTTTTTTTTGCCCGTTCTTCAGAAAGCTCAGCCCCATACGGCAGAGGACGTCACTCGGCCGGCTCAGTTCTGCCATGCCTGCGAGATCGTAGAAGAGAGCGCCCTTGAGGAGACAGAGAATGAAGAAAGCGGCTTCGCCGCAGTCGACAACCTGGAATACCTCCTGCTCCACGCCTTTGCGGATTATCTTGCTCAGGAAATCCTTTTGACGCTCAAAAAAGTCACGTCTGATTGGTTTGGCGCATTTCAAATCGTAGTCCTTGAAGTGGCGCGCGACCATCTCCTTCCTCAAGGCCATGAACTGGAGATGGTTTTCGATGTAGCCCCTTATCCCAGCCTGTGGGTCCCCGTCAACGAACTCGCTTATCCGTTCGTTGTACTGCGTCATTTCCTCCTGCAGCACCTGCACATAGAGCTGTTCCTTGCTCCCGAAATAGGGATAGAGTGCGCCCACGGCCACGCCCGCGACGCGGGCGATGTCTCGCACCGTCGCCTCCTTGTAGCCCTTTTCAGCGAATACCTGGAGGGCAGCGGCGAGAATCCTTTCCCGAAGCAAGGCCTGCCTGCTCATTCGTGAACACCTGTTCAAAATAGAATAGCAGAGAAAGAAGGCGCCGTCAACGGGTCGCTTCGAGGCGCCCGGTGGCAACCTCTTGAAGGCCGGCTGTGCATCAGGCAGTCCGGTCCTGAACGGGAAGTACCATCTGCCGAATGAGAGGGACTTCCCTGGCAAAGAAGACTGATATTGCGAGGCAGCAGAGCCCTCCTGCCATTACCGTGTCGGGCGCACCCACGTGGCTGGCCAACGTGCCGGCCAGAAGGCCTCCGAAGGGAGTCATACCCTGGAATGCCATGGCGTAGAGACTCATGATGCGGCCCCGCTTGTCTTCATCCACTGCCGTCTGCAGCATCGTGTTGCATGAGGTCAAGGAGGTCATCATGCCGAAGCCGGTAACAAGCATAGAGATCAACGAAGTCGCCATATGACGGGATAGAGAGAATGCGACCAGGCCCAGACCAAACAGGGAGGACCCGAGAACAATCATCCTTTCGATGCCAACGGAGCTTTTGCGGTAGGCGAGGTTTCCAGCGCTCGCGAGCGCGCCGATACCCCCTGCGGCCATGAGGAAACCAAGGGTAGACGGACCGCTGTGGAGCACCTTGCCCGCGAAGACGGGCATGAGCACCTGGTAGGACATACCCATGAGGCTCACGAGACCCAGCACGATGAGCGTGTACCGAATGGGGGGAAAGGTAAAGGCGTAGCGATAACCTTCGATCAGTCCTGCCCACGCATGGGCCCCTTTCCTCGTCCCTTTCCTCGCATCCACGTTCATCAGGAGCAGGGCTAGGACGATTGCAAGGAAGCTCAGGGCGTTAAGGAGGAAACAGACGCCCTCGCCGACGGCCGCAACCACGAGACCTGCGAGAAAGGGCCCCGCTAATCGGGCACCGTTCACCATCACTGAGTTCAAGGCAATGGCATTGGGAAGATCCTCTTTCCTCTGACCCACCAGGTCGATGACGAATGATTGACGGGCAGGCATGTCGAAGGCGTTGATCACCCCGAGACACGCGGCGAGAACGAGTACGTGCCAGACCGCCACACGACCGGTGAGCGTGAGGGCCGGCAGGAGAGAAGCCTGGACCAACGAAAGCACCTGAGTCGTGAAGAGGAGGCGGTAGCGGTTCCAGCGATCCACGAAAACCCCTGCAAAGGACGCAAAGATAAACAACGGAAGCTGACCGACGAAACTGACGAGGCCGAGGAGAAAAGGGGAACCGGTGAGCCGGTAGATGAGCCAGGCTACCGCGAGCCGCTGCATCCACGTCCCTATGAGCGAGAGCCCCTGTCCGGCAAAGAAGAGCCGGTAGTTCCGATGGCTCAAGGCTCGCAAGATGAATTTGAGCGTTTCTCTATCCTTAGAGTTCGTGTCCAGCCGCATCGCCATTGGGTTTGAATTATACCGCTCCAAGTAGAGTCTATCAACCGCATGGGGGCCATACCTTTCGCTCTGGACAGGGGCGGTCCTTTTAATGCATAATCTCCTGCAAGGCGCGAGGGCTCTATGACGTGCGCCGGAGACAACAGAGAGATCCGGTAGGGAGGAGCGCAATGAGAAAGGTCGTTCTTTGTCTTCTCGCAATGGCCCTTTTTTGCCCTGCTTTAGCAGGGGCGGCCGAGCCAATCAAGCTGGGTATCCTCTATGACGCCTCCGGTGGGGCGTCCGACTATGCCCGGTACAACCTGATGAACGCCACCCTCGCGGTCGAGGAGATCAACCAGGAGGGCGGCATCATGGGAAGGCCGGTGGAGCTCATAAAGGAAGACGACGGCAACGACCCGAACGTCTCGCCCCTGCGGGTACGGACTCTCATAAAGCGGGGCGCCGTCGGCGTCATCCTCGGGTCCGGCTCTGCCTCCGTGCTCCAGGCGAGGTCTGTCGTGGAGGAGGAAAAGGTGCCCGCCTTCGCCACCGTACTGAGCGACAAGGCCGCCCAGCCCCCGAACAACAATTACGTCTTCCAGACGAACAACACCGTGAGCCAGATGACGAACGTGTTTGTAGCAACGCTGAGGAGCCGTCTCAAGGAGATCGCCATCTTTACGGACACGAGCCCGACCGGCTCCGGTCTGGCGAACAATTTCAAGAAGGCGTTGACAGATGCGGGCATCAAGGTGCTGGCCGTAGAGGCCTTGGATGTGGGAGCGACGGACGCTACGGCCGTTGTCACGAGGCTCAGGGACAAGTGGGAGGCCCCCGCAGTCCTCGTCTCCGGGCAGGCGCCCCAGGAGCAGGCCCTCTTCGTCCGAACCGTGACGGACATGGGGTGGAAGGTGCCCCTTTATCAGGATGTGACGGCCGTCTCTCCCGCCTACAGGAAGCTCCTCGGGCCCAAGGCTATGGAGAACCTCTACTATATGGAGCCCATCCACCCGGATAACCAGCTCGCCCAGAAGTGGATCAAGAAATTCACGGCCAAGTATCCGAACGAGCCCGTGCTGACGACCATGGGCAACGTCTGGAACGCGGTCTACCTTTTCAAGGCGGGCGTCGAGAAAGCCAAGAGCACGAACGGCGTGGCCGTACGGGACGCTATCGAGCACATATGCGGCATGAAGTCTCACTTTGGTCCGCCGTCGTCCACAGTCTGCTGCTCGAAGGAGAACCACCTCTGTGCGGACCCCAACGGCACTTTCCTGGCCCAGTTCAGGAACGGCAGGTCTGTGCCAGCGGAAAAATGAGAGACGTGCCGGCTGCGCCTTGCCTTCGCGAGGGCACGGCCGCGTCAGCTTGAATGAACGAGCTTCTCATCCCCATCCTTGTCACGGCGTCCCTCACCGCCCTGATGGCCCTTTCCTTCCAGCTCATCTTCAGGGCAACGGGCGGCATCTTCGATTTCGCCGTCGGCCAGTACGTCATCCTGGGCGGGATGGGCTCGGCCTTTCTGTCCGCCCGGTTCAGCTTGCCCCTGCCCATCGTCGTCCTCTGCGGCATATCCTTCGCAGCGGTCGCGGCGTCGGCAAGCGAGAGCTTGGCAATAGGCCCCCTGTCCCGCCTCTACAGGACAGCCGGAGCTTTTGGCCCTGTCCTCGGGACTGTGGCTTTGTTGTGGGTCTGGGAGCAGACGGCAAGGCTTCTCTTCGGTGAGCGGCCTATCATAGGGACGCCCTTCTTTGCGGATGTGCACTTTAGGACGGGCGACATTCGCTTCTCGGCGCACCAGCTCATCATTATCGCCGCCGCCGCCGCCGTCCTCTCCGTAGCCCACGTCTGGCTTGAATACACGGCCACAGGCAGGCTTCTCCGGGCCGTGGGCGATAACAGGCGCGCCTCGGAGCTCCTGGGGTTGGCTGTCCGCAAGGCAAGGACCCTCGCATTCCTCTGGGCAGGCGTCATAGCCGGGATCACCGGGGTTCTTGCCGGTCCGCTCGCCGGCCTCGCCCCTTTATCCGGCGTCACCTTCCTCATCGGCGGCTTTGTCGCCCTGTTTTTGGGTGGCGCTGGAAAGACGCTCGGCGCGGCGGTGGGAGGCATCGTGCTGGCGGCGATAAGCATCATCGTAAGCCGGTATCTAGGCGTCGCCATCAAGGACTACGCAGTGCTCGCCCTGGCGCTCCTTATCTTCGGTTTTCGGCCTCAGGGCATAGTGGCGCCTATGAAGAGGCGGCCGGGGTAAGGGAAATGGCGTCGTCGAAAAGTCCCCTGGCGAGTCTTACCGGATATCTAAGAAAAATGGGAGGCCCTCTCTTCCTCCTGGCGACGCTCGCCTACGGTCTAAGGGACCTCGTCACCACCGAGCTCGTTATACTTCTTTACGTATATGCCCTCCTCGGCCTCGCCATCTACGTGCCCATGGTCCTCACGGACCAAGTCTCTCTGGCTTACGCCGCCTACGCGGGCATCGGCGGATACTCGGTTGCCGTGCTTTCTGCAAGGGGCATAGGCGCCTTCTGGGGAGTCCCCCTCGGCATGGTTCTGGCCGGCGCTACGGCCTTCCTTGTGGCGCTCGCGACGAGCCGCCTCTCCGGCTACTTCCTCGCCGTGGGGACCCTTCTGGTCGCCATCGCTTTCGGCCGGTTCCTCCTCCAGGAGGCAGACCTGACGGGAGGGGCGGACGGCCTCACCTTCGCCCGAGAGGTCTTCGGGATCCGCCTCTCTTCGACTGCTCTCCTCGTCTTGGGGGCGGCCATCATATGGCTCATCGTCCGCGCCCTCGAGAACCTAAAGCGGAGCAAGCTCGGCAAGGGCCTCCACCTCATGGGGAGCTCGCGCCCCGCCGCTGAATCGGTAGGTCTCAACACCGTCCGGTTCCGCATCCTGGCCCTCATCTTCGGCGCGGCCGTGGCCTCACTCGCAGGGAGCCTCCTCGCCTTCAGCCGGGGGCTCGTCCTGCCCGACTCTTTCCACCTGGAGCTCGCCTTCCTGATCCTATTCATACCACTTTTGGGCGGGAAGCAGACGCCCTGGGGATGTCTTTTGGGATCAGCCCTTCTCGTTTACGTCCTGGAGATTGCGAGGAGCTTCGGCCCGGGCAAGCTCCTCTACGGTCTGGCTGTCCTTGCCTGCGTGCTCTTCTTTCCCGGAGGGATCGCGGAAAGGCTGGAAAGTGCTGTCTCGGCCATAGAAAGGCGCCTCCGGCCCGAGGTCCGGACCGATCGAAAGGCGTTACCCGAGCTGGCGGAAGAGATCGAATCGCCGGCGGCCGCACTTGAGCCGGGAAGGCAGGCCGCTCCACCTTTGACAGTAAAGGGTGTGAGCAAGACTTACGGAGGCGTCACGGCCCTCCAGAACGTCTCCTTCGAGCTCGCCCACGGTGAGATCATGGGCATCGTCGGGCCGAACGGAGCGGGCAAGACGACGCTCATCGATGTCCTGACGGGCATCCAGGCGGGAGACTCGGGTGAGATCCGCCTGGAGGGTAGGGCCCTCTTTGGCAGTGCCTCTGACCGCGCTTTGGCGGGCCTTTCGAGGACCTTCCAGCACCCCCAATTGTCCGAAGGGCTCTCGGTGGGCGAGAATGTTGCGCTGGGTCTCTTGCGCCTCTCGGCCCCGCGCTCCTGGACCGGAATGGCAATCCGCGTTGCGCACGACCTTTTCCATTCCGCACACAGCCAGGTTGATGAAGCGACACTGAGCGTAGCCCGCAAGATAGGCCTTTCGGGCCTCGACGAGGAGATGGGGAGCACCTCCTTCGGGACCGAGAAGCTCGCCGAGATCGGCAGGGCCCTTGTCTCCCGGCCATCGGTGCTCCTCATGGATGAGCCCTTCGCAGGGCTGGGAAAGGCGGAGATAAACCGCGTCATCGACGCGGTCGAGCGGTGGCGGCCTCACGCCCTCGGCGTGATCGTCGTCGATCACAATATCGATCTTTTGAGCAAGATGTGCGACAGGCTGCTCGTCCTCGACTCAGGGTCGGTCATTGCCTGCGGCCCACCGCGCGAGGTGCTCGCGCAGCCCGAGGTGCAGAAGGCGTACTTTGGCAGAGAGTAGGGAAGAGAACAACGGAACGCTCCTTGTGGAGGACCTTGTCGTCCGTTACGGGAAGGTGACTGCCGTGAGCGGCGCGGCACTGAGGCTCGACGCGGGAGAGGCGGTAGCCCTGATCGGACCCAACTCAGCAGGGAAGAGCAGCCTCATAGAGGCCATCGCGGCGAGTGTGCCGGGCCGGACGGTGGCGGGCTCGGCCAGCCTGGGAGGCCAAGACATCCTGGCCATGGGCACGCGCGATAGGTGGTGCGCTGGAGTCCGCCTCGTACCCCAGGGGCGGCAGATTTACCCGTCCCTGTCAGTGGCAGACAACCTGAGGGTGATCGCTGACAACCTTGGCGTCGAATGGGGCGACGGCGTGGAGCGCTCTTTCGCGCTCCTGCCCCCGGCGTTCAGCGATAGGCTGAAACTCCGCCTCAGGGTGCCGGCGGGCAACCTCTCGGGCGGCGAACAGCAGATGCTAGCCCTCGCGAGAGCCCTTATGGGCGATGTGAGGGCAATCCTTCTGGACGAGCCCGCGTTAGGGCTGGCGCCGCGCATCGCGTCGGAGCTCGCTGCCATGATAGAACGGTGGGCCGCCTCCGGCTTCGCCATCCTTGTGGCGGACCAGACGCTCCGAAGATGGGGCGGAGTGGTCAGCAGGGTTTATACTGTCTCCCGGGGCAACGTGACGGAGCACAGGGGCACGAAGGAATCGGTGGATCAACTGGGCCCATAGACGGACAGGCCCGAAAAACAATACCGGAAAGGAGAGAAGAGATGGCAAAACGTTCTTCCACAACGAAGGTCTTCACGGAGATGACGCAGGACGTGGTCAGCTACATGTTCCCGGTGGAAAAGGAACCGAAGATCCCTACCATGGACAGGCCGCTCATCATTGAAAGCGCGTGCCCCGGCTGGCAGACGGGCGGAAAGCGCTTTCCCGCCGTACCCATCAAGATAAAAGACCAGGTAAGGGAGCAGGTGGAGTCCGTGCGGGCGGGCGCCGTCATAGTCCACGTTCATCCCAGGGACCCGAAGACAGGCAACGCCCTCATGAAGCACGACCTCCTCGCCGAGATCCTGGAGGGGATCTTCGCTGAAGTGGGCGACTGCATAACTACGACCCACTCCTGGTTCGCCGTACCCGACTCGGACATCGATTTCATTTCCGGCACGCAGGAACTTCTCGACCTGGGCGGGGGAAACAAGTACGTCCAGGGGACCCTCGTTGTCCCCATAGGCTACAGGACCAGGGAGCATGCCTCCTTCGCGAGTGCGGACGCGACCATCACGGGCGTGAAGTGGTGCGAGGCCCACGGCGTCAAGCCCGTCTATCAGAACTTCGATACGTATTCGCACCTCGGTTTCAAGAGGTTCCTCTTCGACCCGAAGGTGGTGAAATGGAAGCCCCACATCATGAACGTCCAGATAGGCAAGCACGAGGCCCACGCCGTCAACAGGGACCCCTGGTCCTACCTGCAGCTCATGACGAGCGTGAATATGATCAAGGAGAACATCCCGGAAAGCATCATCGGCGTCTATCCAGGTGGGCGCAACTGGCTGCCCATGGTGACCATGGGGATCCTCATGGGGGTCGACATCGTCCGCGTCGGCATCGAGGACTGCTACTGGATGTACCCCCACAAAGACGAGATCATCAAGAAGCACTCGGACGTGGTAAAGATGACCGTGGACCTCGCCCTGATGCACGGCAGACGGGTCATCACGGACCCGAACGAGGCGAGGAAGATCCTCGGCATGAAGCTGACGTCGAAACTCCGATAAATCGGCGGACTGCCCCTCCACCGGCCGGCCGGCCCTCGCGTATTGGTTACTAGCCAAAATCAAGGCCGCCGGTCGCCTCCCACCGCAGGGCGTACGCAGAGCGCGATTCCACGCATGCCGCCGGCCGGAGGCTTATTCTCACTTTACGTAGGAGAGCGGTACGGTCGGACACCCGATCATACCATAGCTCCGGTAGGCGGCCTACGCAGCCTCACCCCATGCTTGCCTTCCGGCAGCGGCCCTGACCAGGGCGGAGATGTCATACACATTGCCGCTCACGGCTTTCTCCGGGATCAGCTCTTTTTCCGTGGTGAAGGTGGTGTCGGCGTGGAGGAGCAGAATCTCCCCTGTCCGATCGTAGGCGGCGACCGCCTGCAGGTTCGCCGGCTCGTTGTCCACGAACGCCGCTATCCTGAAGCCTCTCGATTGAAAGTACGCGATCCCCTCCACCTTCGATTCCTCGATGCGTTCTGCCCAGCCGTAAGGGTTCATGAAGAGCAGGTGATCGTGAAAAACTACCCCGTGGGGCCTGCCCAGCCTGTTGAGGGATTGGAGTGTATCGGGCCTCATCGTCTCCAGCCTCCCCGTGTTGAGCCCCACGAAGGTCTTCTCCCGTAGTTGGAGCCATCGAATCACATCCATGGCGCCTGGAAAGGGGCGATGGCCTTCCCGGATCACCGGCGTCGACCATGAGTGCTTCGCGAACCATTCCAGGACCTCCCGCTGAACGCGGGTGGGTATGCCGAACTTCGCCATCATCAGGTGCACCTCGAACTCACTGACCCCTATGTCCTGTACCGAGAGTTTTCTGAAATATCCCGTCTCGTACCGTGCATCGAAGGCCGAAAGTACGTGGAGGATCATGTGGCGGAGATCGAGTATGGTATCGTCTATGTCAAAGACGACGATCAGTCTCTCCGCAGGATAACGCCTCTTCAGGGACTCATAATGTTCCGCAAGTCTTTTCATCCAACACTTCATACATACTCCTCTTGTATAAATCTCTCTGGAGTACATTATCGGCCGAATGTGTTAAATACAAAGTGCATTTCCGGTTAAGGCTCAAGGAATTCCGCCCCATGCCGGCTCCGCCATGGTTCTGAAAGAAGACAAGCCACCGGCATGTCCGGACGTCGTGACTCTCGTAAAAGCCATTTTGTTTCTTCGGCGAGTCGTTATTGGTCTCCCCATTGCCGGCTCATGGATGAATGTCGTAGACTTAA